>RCUR01000562.1_pt1 | contig 13199 bp, 12 predicted proteins | sample 2166151 | NCBI WGS metagenome assembly RCUR01 (sample SAMN09932785, study PRJNA488358) | compost metagenome | isolation source: compost soil in an enriched community | place: Germany: Experimental Botanical Garden
TCGCGCATCTTGCCGTCCAGGTAGCGCGCGGCGCCTTCCAGATTGTTGCGTTCGTCCGGCGGACAGGCGATGCAATATTCTTTGTCGAGGATGTGCACGGTAACGGTATTCGACTGGGTCATGAGTCCTGCTCCAGGGCTTTGAGGCGCGAAATCATGGATTCGACCTTGTGCCGGGCCATTTCGTTCTTTTCGATCAGATGGGCGCGCTCCTCGCGCCAGGCCTGCTCATTGGCCAGGAGAACCCGGTTGCGGGCCTTGAGCTGCTCGACGCGCTGGATCAGCAGCTCCAGCTTGGTCGTGAGGGCGTGCAGGTCGACGTCTTCCATGGGGTCTCGCTAAAGCTGGGCTTGACCGGACTGTATAGGCGCGTCCTCGTGCGGGGTCAAACCCGCCGATGGTTTTGCCGCGCCTGCCGGTGCTAGGATACGAGGCCTTCATTCTAGTGATTGCGCCGCTTGGCGCCTAGTGATCTATGCCGACTTCTCCTTATACCGCTTTCGCCGCGCTGCTCGCCAGCAGCGGTCATCCCGTTTCCCCTGCCGAGCTGCATGGCCTGCTGCTGGGCCGCAGCTGTGCCGGCGCCGGCTTCGATATCGACGCCTGGCTGGTGGATGCCGCCGAGTTGCTCGGCGCTGCGCCGCAAGACAATGTGCGCCAGGCCCTGATTGGCTTGCAGGAGATGGTCAAGGGCGAGCTGTCCGGCGACGAGGTCACGGTGGTGCTGCTGTTGCCGTCCGATGACGCGCCGCTGCGCGAGCGTGCGGCTGCCCTGGGCCAGTGGTGCCAGGGTTTTCTCGGCGGCTTCGGCCTGACCGCCCGCGACAGCGCCTTGAGCGCCGAGGCCATGGAAGTGCTGCAGGACCTCTCGGCCATCGCCCAGGTGCAGAATGCCCTGGAAGAGTCGGAAGATGGCGAGAACGACTACATGGAGGTGATGGAGTACCTGCGGGTAGCCCCGCTGCTGCTGTTCAGCGAGTGCACCAAACCGGTGGCGGCGGCCATCAAACCGTCGCTGCACTGATTTATTTCGCGATAGAAGTGGACCCAGCCTGCCCATGATCAGCATCCCCAAGTCGGAATACGCCCGTCGGCGCAAGGCGCTGATGGCGCAGATGGAACCCAACAGCATCGCCATCCTGCCGGCGGCGCCGGTGTACATCCGCAATCGCGACGTCGAGCATGTCTACCGCCAGGACAGCGACTTCCAGTACCTCTCCGGCTTCCCCGAGCCGGAGGCGGTGATCGCGCTGATTCCCGGTCGCGAACATGGCGAGTACGTGCTGTTTTGCCGCGAACGTGATCCCGAGCGCGAGCTGTGGGATGGCCTGCGCGCCGGTCAGGACGGCGCCATCGGCCAGTATGGCGCCGACGACGCTTTCCCCATCGGCGACATCGACGACATCCTCCCCGGCCTGATCGAAGGCCGCGAGCGGGTCTATTACGCCATGGGCACCAACCAGGAGTTCGATCGTCACCTGATGGAGTGGATCAACGTGATCCGCTCCAAGGCCCGCCAGGGTGCGCAGCCGCCCAACGAATTCGTCGCCCTCGATCACCTGCTGCACGACATGCGCCTGTACAAGTCGGCCGCCGAGGTCAAGGTGATGCGGGAAGCCGCGCAGATTTCCGCGCGCGCCCATATCCGCGCCATGCAGGCCAGCCGCGCCGGGCTGCATGAGTTCCATCTGGAAGCCGAACTGGACTACGAATTCCGCAAGGGCGGGGCGAAGATGCCGGCCTACGGCTCGATAGTCGCGGCCGGCAAGAATGCCTGCATCCTGCATTACCGCGAAAACGATGCGCCGCTCAAGGACGGCGATCTGGTGCTGATCGACGCCGGCTGCGAGATCGACTGCTACGCCAGCGACATCACCCGCTGCTTTCCGGTCAACGGCAGGTTCTCGCCCGAGCAGAAGGCCATTTACGAGCTGGTGCTGGCGGCCAACGAGGAAGCCTTCAAGCACATCGCGCCCGGCAAGCACTGGAACGAAGCCCACGAGGCGACGGTGCGGGTGATCACCGCCGGGCTGGTCGAACTGGGTCTGCTGCAGGGCGAGGTCGACCAACTGATCGCCAGCGAAGCCTACAAACCCTTCTACATGCACCGCGCCGGCCACTGGCTGGGCATGGACGTGCACGATGTCGGCGACTACAAGGTCGGTGGCGAGTGGCGGGAGCTGGAAGTCGGCATGGCCATGACCGTCGAGCCGGGCATCTACATCGCCGTGAACAACACCAGTGTGGCGAAGAAATGGCGCGGTATCGGCGTGCGCATCGAAGACGACGTGGTGGTGACCAAGGGCGGTTGCGAGGTGCTCACCCTTGGCGTGCCGAAAACCGTCGGCGAGATCGAGGCGCTGATGGCCGCCGCGCCGACAGTGGCGGTCTGAACCCATGCAGCGAGTCGATCTGGCAATCATCGGCGGCGGTCTGGTCGGCGCCAGCCTGGCCCTGGCCCTGCAGGACGAGGCCCGGGTGCGTGGCTGGCGGATCAGCCTGATCGAACCTTTCGCCCCGGGCGAAGGCTATCAGCCGAGCTACGATGCGCGCTCCACCGCACTGTCCTACGGCACGCGACTGATCTACCAGCGTTTTGGTCTGTGGCCGGTCATCGCTGAGCGGGCCGAGCCGATTCGGCAGATTCACGTCTCCGACCGCGGTCGCTTTGCCGCGGCGCGCCTGAGCGCCAAGGATGAGGGCGTGCCGGCGCTGGGCTATGTGGTGGAAAACGCCTGGTTGGGCCGGTGCCTGTGGCAGGCCCTGGATCAGCAGGTGGTCAGCTGGCGCAGCCCGGCGCAGGTGACGCGCCTGGACGCGCAGGAGAACGGTTACCGGCTGACCCTGGATGACGAGTCCAGCCTGGAGTGCGACCTGGCGATTCTGGCCGATGGTGGCCGCTCCGGCCTGCGCGAGCAGTTGGGTATCGGCGTCAGCCACAGGCCCTACGGTCAGAGTGCGCTGATTGCCAATGTCAGCCCGCAGGACGATCACCAGGGCCTGGCCTTCGAGCGCTTCACCGCAGACGGACCCATGGCCATGCTGCCGCTGGCGGACCGGCGCTGTGCACTGGTCTGGACCCGCTCGACGGCGGACGCCGAACGCTTGCTCAGGCTGGACGAGGCGGGTTTTCTCGAGGAATTGCAGGAGGCCTTCGGCTACCGCCTCGGCGCCTTGCGCCAGGTCGGGGCGCGGCACCTGTACCCGCTGGTGCTGACCGCGGCCGAAGAGCAGGTGCGTTCCCATCTGGTGGTGCTCGGCAATGCCGCGCACAGCCTGCACCCGATTGCCGGGCAGGGCTACAACCTGTCCCTGCGCGATACCCTGGCATTGGCCGAGACGCTGCTGGCCAGCAGTGCGCCGCTGGGCGATCTGGCGACCTTGCAGGGCTATCTGCAGCGGCAACTGGCCGACCAACAATTGACCGTGGGCTTTTCCGATCGGGTCACCCGTCTGTTCAGCAGTGGTCAGCCGCTGCTCGCCGCCGGGCGCGGCCTGGGCCTGCTGGGCCTGGATCTGCTGCCACCGGCCAAGCACTGGTTCGCCCGCCAGGCCATGGGCCTGGGGACCCGCAGCCTGTGAACCGATCCGTAGGGTGCCCGTGCGCACCGCCCGGTTGGTGCGCACGCCGCACCCTACCCGCAAGCCGGCCTGGGCAGCCGGATTCACCAAGGAATGACTATGCAAGCGGATTTGATCATCGTCGGTGCCGGTATGGTCGGCAGCGCCCTGGCTTTGGCCCTGCAAGAGCAGGGGTTGGACATTCTGCTGATCGACGGCGGGCCGCTCAGCGTCAAGCCGTTCGACCCCGCCGCGCCCTTCGAACCACGGGTCAGCGCGCTGTCGATCGCCAGTCAGCGGGTGCTCGAGCGGCTGGGCGTGTGGCCGGGCATCGCCGCTCGGCGCAGCAGCCCCTATGCCGAGATGCGGGTGTGGGACGGCTGCGGTACCGGGCAGATTCATTTCAGCGCGGCCAGCGTGCATGCCGAGGCGCTCGGCCATATCGTCGAGAACCGGGTGGTCCAGGACGCCCTGCTCGAGCGCCTGCACGACGGCCCTGTAGGCTTGCTGAACAATGCCCGTCTGGAGCAGTTGCGCCGTTCCGGCGACGACTGGCTGCTGACCCTGACCGATGGCCGCCAGTTGCGCACCCCCTTGCTGATCGCCGCCGACGGCGCCAATTCGGCGGTGCGCCGCCTGGCCGGTTGCGCCACCCGTGAGTGGGATTACCTGCACCACGCCATCGTCACCAGCGTGCGCTGCAGCGAGGCGCACCAGGCCACGGCCTGGCAGCGCTTCACCGACGACGGCCCGCTGGCCTTCCTGCCGCTGGCCGGGCCCGCCGGCGAGCACTGGTGTTCGATCGTCTGGTCGGCCACCCCCGGCGAAGCCGAGCGTCTGATGGCGCTGGATGACGGCGGTTTCTGCGTCGAGCTGGGCAAGGCCTTCGAGCATCGCCTGGGCAGCGTGCTGCACGCCGATCCGCGGCTGCGCATCCCGTTGCGCCAGCGCCACGCCAAGCGCTATGTCGAAGCAGGGCTGGCGCTGATCGGCGATGCCGCGCACAGCATCCATCCGCTGGCCGGGCAAGGGGTCAACCTGGGCTTCCTCGACGCCGCCGTGCTGGCCGAGGTGCTGCTGCATGCCCGTACGCGGGGTGAGCATCTGGCCGATGAGCGCGTGCTGAGCCGCTACGAGCGCCGGCGCATGCCGCACAACCTGGCGATGATGGCGGCGATGGAGGGCTTCGAGCGCTTGTTCCAGGCCGATCCGCTGCCCCTGCGCTGGCTGCGCAACGCCGGCCTCGACTGGGTCGACGAGTTACCCGAGGCCAAGGCGCTGTTCGTCCGTCAGGCGTTGGGGCTTAGCGGCGACCTGCCGGAACTGGCGCGGGCCTGAAGCCGTCAGGCTGCTCCGTTGGGGCGCGTAGGAGCGGCCCATGGCCGCGATAGGGCATGCCTGCAACAGACATCGCTGGCATGACCCGCCCTACGGACTGGACATTCTCCCTGTGGAAACCTTATCCCCATTGCGTCCGGATGACTCCTGGCGATGATTGACCTGGGTCATGGCGGATTACGTCTGCACGGTGAAGAATGGTTGAGAAACTAAATGACATTCACTACTATTTTGTCTTTCGACCCACCTTTGCTCAAGAGGCAGTATCCATGCAGGTTAGCAAGCGTTTGTTCGCCGCTCTCACCCTCACTGCGCTGGCTGGCGCCGTCCAGGCCGCCGATGAAGTGGTGGTCTATTCCGCACGTATCGATGAGCTGATCAAGCCGGTCTTCGATGCCTACACCGCCAAGACCGGTGTCGCGGTGAAATTCATCAGCGACAAGGAAGCGCCGCTGCTGGCCCGCCTGAAGGCCGAAGGCGAGAACACTCCGGCCGACATGCTGATCACCGTGGATGCCGGCAACCTCTGGCAGGCCGAGCAGGAAGGCGTGCTGAAGAAGCTGGACTCCAAGGTCATCGAGAGCAACATTCCCGCTCAGTATCGCTCCAGCACCGGCGCCTGGACCGGCCTGTCGCTGCGTGCGCGGACCATCGTCTACTCCACCGAGCGGGTCAAACCGCAGGAACTGTCGACCTACGAAGCCCTGGCCGACAAGAACTGGGAAGGTCGCCTGTGCCTGCGTACCAGCAAGAAGGTCTATAACCAGTCGCTGACCGCCACCCTGATCGAGACCCACGGCGCCGAAAAAGCCGAGACGCTGATCAAGGGTTGGATCGCCAATCTGGCCACCGATGTATTCCCGGACGATACCGCGCTGATCCAGGCGATCGATGCCGGCCAGTGCGATGTCGGCATGGTCAACACCTACTACTTCGGCCGCCTGCACAAGCAGCAGCCGGATCTGAAAGCCAAGCTGTTCTGGCCCAACCAGGCCGACCGTGGCGTGCATGTCAACCTGTCTGGCGCCGGTGTCACCGCGCACGCGCCGCACGCCGAGGCCGCCCAGAAGCTGCTGGAGTGGATGACCACCGAGGAAGCCCAGGGCCTGTTCGCCAGCCTGAACCAGGAATTCCCGGCCAACCCGCAGATCGCGCCGTCCGCCGAAGTAGCCGCCTGGGGCAGCTTCAAGGCCGACAGCATCCCGCTGGAAGTGGCCGGCAAGCGTCAGGCCGAAGCGACCATGCTGATGGACCGCGCCGGCTGGAACTGATCCAGGTCAGTGTCTGAGCGCCAACGGCAGATTCGATTCGGTTTCCTGCTTTAGGCTGCAGTTATACTCCACGCCCCGGCCTAGTCCGGGGCGTTGTGTTTATGCCGTCGAGAAAATAGTTTCGAGGATTCTGCGTGGCCCATCCTGCCCAGCGTCGCTGGTATCCCATCGCCTTTGCCGTTGCCCTGCTGGTGTTGCTGCCGCTCAGCGTGCTGTTGTTCAGCTGGCATGAGGTGGATCGGCAGATCTGGGCGCACCTGTGGCAAACCCAGTTGCCGCGCCTGATCGGCAATACCCTGGTGCTGGTAATCGGGGTCGGAGTCGGGGTCACCGCGCTCGGCGTCAGCCTGGCCTGGCTGACCAGCCTCTGCGAGTTTCCCGGCCGGCGCTGGCTGGATTGGGCGCTGATGCTGCCCTTCGCCATTCCGGCCTATGTGCTGGCCTTCGTCTTCGTCGGCCTGCTGGATTTCGCCGGGCCGGTGCAAACCCTGCTGCGCGACTGGTTTGGCACCGGTTTGCGGTTGCCGCGGGTGCGTTCCACCGGCGGGGTGATCATCGTCCTGGTGCTGGTGTTCTACCCCTATGTCTACCTGCTGGCGCGCAATGCTTTCCTGGCCCAGGGCAAGGGCCTGATGGAGGCGGCGCGGGTGCTCGGGCAGAGTCCCTGGCAGGCGTTCTGGCGGGTGGCCCTGCCGATGGCGCGGCCGGCCATCGGTGCCGGCCTGGCGCTGGCGATCATGGAGACCCTGGCCGATTTCGGTGCGGTCTCGGTGTTCAATTTCGACACCTTCACCACCGCCATCTACAAGACCTGGTACGGCTTCTACAGCCTGACCAGCGCTACCCAGCTGGCCAGCCTGCTGTTGCTCGCGGTGATGCTGGTGCTCTATGGCGAGCGGCGTGCCCGCGGTGCGGTGCGTCCGGCCAACGAACGGCCGCGGGTCAAGGCGCTCTATCACCTCAAGGGTGGTCGGGCACTGGCCGCCAGCACCTGGTGCGGCCTGGTGTTCGCCTGTGGTTTCGTGATTCCCGTGCTGCAGTTGCTGGTGTGGTTCTGGCAGCGCGGCCGTTTCGATCTGGACGAGCGCTACACCGCCCTGATTCTGCACACCGTCTATCTCGGCGGCATGGCCGCGCTGATCACCGTCTGCGTGGCCTTGCTGCTGGCCTTCGCCCGCCGGCAGACGCCGACCCGGTTGATGCGCGGGACGGTCAGTCTGGCCAATCTCGGCTATGCCTTGCCGGGCTCGATGCTGGCGGTGGCAATCATGCTGGCCTTCAGCGTGCTCGACCGCGAACTGGTGATGCCGCTGTCCGCTTGGCTCGGCGGCGCGGGCAAGCCGATCCTGCTCGGCAGTCTGTCGGCCTTGCTCCTGGCCTACCTGATTCGCTTCATGGCGGTGGCCTACGGGCCGCTGGAGAACAGCCTGGCGCGGATCCGCCCGTCGTTGCCGGAAGCCTCGCGCAGCCTGGGGGTCGGCGGCATCGGCCTGTTCTTGCGGGTCTACCTGCCGCTGCTGGTGCCGGGGGCGCTGTCGGCGGCGCTGCTGGTGTTCGTCGATGTGCTCAAGGAAATGCCCGCGACCCTGCTGATGCGTCCCTTCGGCTGGGGCACCCTGTCGGTGCGGGTGTTCGAGTTGACCAGCGAGGGCGAATGGGCGCGCGCCGCGCTGCCGGCCCTGACCCTGGTGCTGGTCGGGTTGCTGCCGGTGATCCTGCTGATCCGCCGTTCGGCGCGGCGGGTCGGCTAGGGGCATGGGGTAGCAGGGATGAGAATGGGCGTGCCGACCTGGCGGGCACGCTCCCCCATCCCCCTGGGCAGAAGACTATGGCTGATGGTCGGGATGACCCGCCGCGGTCTTGCGGCTACAATGCGCGCCATTCGCTGCGGCGCGTCATCTCGACGGCCCGTGCCAGTGCCCTGATGCAACGGGTTCAGCCGGGTTCAGCAACTCGCCCGCAGCTCTGCCAAGCCCGGAAGGAGATACCCATGGGACAGCGCACCCCTCTCTATGACCTGCACCTCGCCCTGGGCGCCAAGATGGTCGACTTCGGTGGCTGGGACATGCCGCTGCACTATGGCTCGCAAGTCGAGGAGCACCACCAGGTACGTCGCGACTGCGGGGTCTTCGACGTTTCCCATATGTGCGTGGTCGATGTTGGCGGCAGTCAGGCCAAGGCCTACCTGCAGCACCTGCTGGCCAATGACGTGGAGCGTCTGCATGTCTCCGGCAAGGCCCTGTACAGCGCCATGCTCAACGAGCAGGGTGGGGTGATCGACGACCTGATCGTCTACCTCACCGACTCTGCCGAGGGGCGGAGCGGCTATCGCCTGGTGGTCAATGCCGCCAACCGGGACAAGGATCTGGCCTGGATGCGTCAACAGAGCGGCGCCTTCGCCGTCGAGCTGAATGAGCGCAGCGAACTGGCCATGCTCGCGATCCAGGGGCCGCATGCCCGCGCCAAGACCTGCGAACTGGTGACCCAGGCCCGCGCCGCCCTGATCCACGAACTCAAGCCGTTCCAGGGGCTGGCGGAGGGCGACTGGTTTGTCGCCCGCACCGGCTATACCGGCGAGGATGGCCTGGAAATCGTGTTGCCGGCCGATCAGGCCGTCGAATTCTTCAATGACCTGGTTGGCGCCGGCATCTCGCCGATTGGCCTGGGCGCGCGCGATACCTTGCGTCTGGAGGCCGGGATGAATCTGTACGGCCAGGACATGGACGAGCAGGTCACGCCGTTGGCGGCCAACATGGCCTGGAGCATCGCCTGGGCCCCGGCCGCTCGTCAGTTTGTCGGGCGCAGGGTGCTCGAAGAGCTGAAGAGCGCTGGTATCCAGTCCAAGCTGGTCGGTCTGGTGCTGGAGGAGCGTGGCGTGCTGCGTGCCCATCAGGTGGTGCGGGTCGATGGCGTGGGCGAGGGTGAGATCACCAGCGGCAGCTTCTCCCCGACCCTGGGCAAGTCCATCGCCCTGGCGCGTGTGCCGACAGCCACTGGCGAACGCGCCGAGGTGGAAATCCGTGGCAAATGGTACCCGGTCAGGGTGGTCAAACCTATGTTCGTCCGCCACGGCAAGGCCCTGATCTGAGCCCCGACTGCAGGCTGTGCGGCCGCTGCCGCGCCAAGCCTGCAACCCGGATGGACCCGGGGGCGTACCGAGATGTTTTCAACGACTGTCTGTCGCTATGGCCAACCCCTGCTAAATTCTCCTGACGGCGCGGTCGCCGTCATGTCTTACGAGGAACGACACATGAGCACTATCCCCGCCGATCTGCGTTACGCCACCAGCCACGAATGGGCCCGCCTGGAAGCCGATGGCACGGTCACCGTCGGTATTTCCGATCACGCCCAGGAAGCCCTGGGCGACGTGGTCTTCATCGAGCTGCCGGAAGTCGGCAAGACCCTGGCGGCCGGTCAGGAGGCCGGGGTAGTGGAATCGGTCAAGGCCGCCTCCGATATCTACACGCCGGTGGGCGGCGAAGTGATCGCGATCAACCAGGATCTGGCCGACAGCCCCGAGAGCGTCAACAGCGACCCCTACGGCAGCTGGTTCTTCAAGCTCAAGCCAAGCGATGCCGGCGAACTGGACAAGCTGCTCGATGCGGCCGCCTATGAGGCGACTGCCGACGCCGACGCCTGATCGGACCACGCCAGACTGGCCTCGCCTGGCCGGTTTGGCGCGCAGGGGCTATGTCTGCCCAGCGGACAGAGCCTTGCGGTGTCGAGGTTTTGTCATGCATGCCCATGCCCATCCAGCCCGTGCCTGTTCACCGCCATGGTGAACGGGAGAGGCGCGGTTCCTGCTAAGGTAGATGCCCGCCATTCTCCCTGTCTGACCGATTGATTGCCCATGCCCGAACTGCCCGAAGTCGAAACCACCCGCCGCGGCATCGCGCCCTTTCTCGAAGGTCAGCGGGTTAGCCAGGTGATAGTGCGCGAGCGTCGTCTGCGCTGGCCGATTCCCGAGGATCTGGATGTGCGCCTGTCCGGCCAGCGCATCGAGTGTGTCGAGCGGCGCGCCAAGTACCTGCTGATCAAGGCCGAGACCGGCAGCCTGATCAGTCACCTGGGCATGTCCGGCAGCCTGCGTCTGGTCGAGTGCGGCCTGCCGGCGGCCAAGCACGAGCATGTGGATATCGAGCTGGAATCCGGCCTGGCCCTGCGCTACACCGACCCGCGGCGTTTCGGCGCGCTGCTCTGGTGCGCCGACCCCTTGCAACATGTGCTGCTCAGCAAGCTCGGTCCCGAACCTTTGACCGAGTCGTTCGACGGCGAGCGTCTGTACCGGCAGTCGCGTGGCCGCTCGATGGCGGTCAAGCCCTTCATCATGGACAACGCGGTGGTGGTCGGGGTCGGCAATATCTATGCGAGCGAAGCGCTGTTCGCCGCCGGCATCGATCCGCGCCGCGAAGCCGGTTCGATTTCCCGGGCGCGCTATATGACCCTGGCCGAGCAGATCAAACGCATCCTCGCCCATGCCATCGAGCGTGGCGGCACCACCCTGCGCGACTTCGTCGGCGGTGACGGCCAGCCGGGCTATTTCCAACAGGAGCTGTTCGTCTATGGGCGCGGCGGCGAGTTTTGCAAGAACTGCGGCAGCACCCTGCGCGAGCTCAAGCTGGGGCAGCGCGCCAGTGTCTATTGCCCGCGCTGCCAGCGCTGATCGAGGTCTGGACATTCCCGCGCACCTCTGGTGCTTTTGCCCGAAAAAACTCGAGTACGCTTTTCAAGGCGATTGATGGGCGTCACGCTGACAATTTCAAGAGCACTGTTATAGTTACTGGCACCGCCTCCTAATCGTTGAAGGATCGCCCGATGAAACTGTTTCGCTCGACCGCTGTTGTCCTGGCGCTGACCACTGGCTTGTTGGCGTTGCCGGCACAGGCGCAAGTGGTGCAAAACTCCAGTGGCGATCCGCTCTACACTGCCGAGGCGCCGGCTGCCTTCTCGATGGTGGCGGATCTGGTGATTGCCCGTCCCTTGCTGATCGCCGCGACCGTGATCGGCGCCGGCGTGTTCGTCGTGACGCTGCCGTTCGCCGCCACCGGTGGTGGTATTGAAGAAGCCGGCAGGGCCCTGGTGGTCGAGCCGGGCAGGTCGGCTTTCGTGCGCTGCCTGGGGTGCACCGGGGATGGTTACAACAAGCGTCAGTGATTGCGCATGAACGCGCACTGAATGCCTGACTCCGAACGTAGCCTGCGTCTGCGATTACGGTCGTTCAGCTGGATTTTCCTGTTTGCCCTGCTGGCCCTGAGCTTCTGGTTCAGTGCCGGCTGGCTTGGCCTGTGCGCAGGCCTGGCGCTGTTCCTGTTCGGCATGCAGTGCCTCGAGGAGGGCTTGCGCCAACTGGCCGGTGGCAAGCTGGAACGCCTGCTGGCGCTGAGCACCGCCACGCCCTTCAAAAGCCTGATGTTCGGCGTGAGCGCCACCATGCTGGTGCAGTCCAGTTCGCTGGTGTCGCTGCTGACCATCGCCTTCCTCAGTACCGGCCTGATCCAGTTGGCGGCGGGCATCGCCATCCTGTTCGGTGCCAACCTGGGCACTACCAGCGGTATCTGGTTGCTGGCCCTGGCCGGGCAGAACGTCAGTCTCGGCCCCCTGGCGTTGCCCCTGCTGGTGTTTGGCGTGCTCGGCAGTTTCATCGGTCCGCGAGGGCCGGCTGTCGGTCGCGTGGTGCTCGGCGTGGCGTTCCTGTTTCTCGGCATCGAGCAGATGAAGGCCGGCTTCTCCAGTGTGGCCGGCGACTTCGATCCCCTGCACTACCAGATGCCCGGCATGGCCGGGCATCTGCTGTTTACCGGCGTCGGCTTGCTGATCACGGTCCTGCTGCAGTCCAGCCATGCCACCCTGATGCTCACCCTGACTGCTCTGGCTGGCGGCCAGCTGGCGCTGGAGCAGGGCTTGGCGATCGCCATCGGCTCGAATATGGGCAGCACGGTAACGGCGGTGATCGGCGCCCTGGGCGGGGCCCGCGCCGGGCAACGCCTGGCCCTGGCCCATGTGTTGTTCAATCTGACCACCGGTGTTCTGGCCCTCGCCTTGTTGGCGCCGTTGGCTCTGCTGGTGCAGTGGCTGGCGACGCCGCTGGGGCTTGGCGGCAACCTGCTGATTCAGTTGGCACTGTTCCATACGCTGTTCAATGCCATGGGCGTGAGCCTGTTCTGGCCAATGCAGGGTTGGCTGGCGGCGTTGCTGCAACGCTGGCTACCCGAGCGCGAAGAACCCCGGGTGCTGATCACCGAGGTGGCCGCGCCTGCGACTCAGCCGACCCGCGCCCGTTACCTGGACGACAGCGCCCTGGCCAGTGCCGACAGCGCGGCCCAGGCGGTGGTGCTGGAGTTGCAGCACCTGGCCCGTCTCAGCCTGGAGGTGATTTGCCACGCGCTCTATGTGCCGGTCGATCAGCTCGAGCACAGCCGTCAGGACGAGCGCCTGCTGAGCGCTTCCCCCGGTTCCCGGGCGCTGGATGCGGAACAGCTCTACCAGCGGCATATCAAGGGCGTGTACAGCGACTTGCTGAGCTTCATGAGTCGTCTGGAAGTCAGCCTCGATGAGGCACATCGGCACTTCTGGGTCAGCTGCCAGCTGGCGGCGCTGCAACTGGTGGACGCGGTGAAGGATGCCAAGCATCTGCAGAAGAATCTCGGTCGCTACCTGCGCCAGGACGACAGCAGCGCTCGCCAGACCTATGTCGAGCTGCGCCGGCACCTGCTCGGCGTGCTCCACGAAGTGCGCGAACTGGGCCGGCTCGAACTGCCCGATACGCTCTGGGACGAGCGCCTGCGTCAGTTCGACGAGGGCGCGGCCGCCTTCGACAGTGCCTTCCGCCAGCGCCTGTTCGCCGCCGTGCGCGAGCGCCGACTGGATGGTCAACAGGCCAGCTCGCTGATGAATGACCTGGGCTATGTCAGCCGCATCACCCAGAGCCTGCGCAACGTGCTGCTGCTCGGTCAGGGCGAGGGTAACGAACTGTTCCGCCCGCTGCGCCAGCTGGTGGCCGAGGACGGCCCGCTGATCCAGCTGGATTGAG
>RCUR01000565.1_pt1 | contig 13174 bp, 9 predicted proteins | sample 2166151 | NCBI WGS metagenome assembly RCUR01 (sample SAMN09932785, study PRJNA488358) | compost metagenome | isolation source: compost soil in an enriched community | place: Germany: Experimental Botanical Garden
ATCTTCACCTGTTTCCTGACCGGCTATATGGCGGTGCGCATGACCACCACCGAGCCCTGGCCGAACGCCAGCGAAGTCTTCGCCCTGACCATCGCCGGCCAGCACATCCCGCTGATCCTGATCGCCATCATGACCTTCGTGCTGATCAGCAGCAGCGGCACCATGGCCATGGCGGTCAACTACGCCTATCGCCGCAATCGCCGCATGACCGCCGCGCTGATGCTGGCCACCGCCTTCTGCGGCGCGGCCTTCGTCGGCATGCAGGCGTTCGAATGGAGCAAGCTGATCGCCGAGGGCGTGCGCCCCTGGGGCAACCCCATGGGTGCGGCGCAGTTTGGCGCGAGCTTTTTCATGATCACCGGCTTCCACGGCCTGCACGTGTCGATCGGCGTGCTCTACCTGTGCATCATCGCGGGGAAAGTCTTGCGCGGGGACTTTGAGCGCTCCGGCAACTACCAGAACGTCGAGATCGCCGGGCTGTACTGGCACTTCGTCGACCTGGTGTGGGTGTTTATCTTCGCTTTCTTCTATCTGTGGTAACGCTTGACGCTTAGCGCTGCAGAGGAGCATTGGCCATGACCACGCAAACCGGACAACAGCATCCGATCAGCCTGTACCTGAAGATCTGGGGGCTGCTGTTCGTCCTCAGCACCCTGTCCTATCTGGTCGACTACTTCCACTTCGCCGGTTATCTCAGGTGGTCGCTGATCATCACCTTCATGCTGCTGAAGGCCGGCCTGATCGTCGCCATCTTCATGCACATGGCCTGGGAGCGCCTGGCCATGGTCTACGCCATTCTGGTGCCGCCTTTGTGCCTGCTGGTGCTGGTGGGACTCATGGCCAGCGAGGCGGACTACATTTTCCTCAGCCGGGTGATCTTCTTTGGCCAAGGCATAACCGCGGAATCACCTTGATGATCCCGCGATTGCGATCTGTGCACGCGTTGCTAGATCGTCCGTTTGAACTGATGCCATCGATGCAGCCAGGCCACGATCCAGTGCGGGGCTGCAGCTCCCGTGCCGGCAACCTTCAGCCTCGGATGATGGTTGACCACCTGTTCCAGCACGGCTTCCTGCTCCGGTTCGACATCGACGAAAAAGACGTGCTTACCCTCTTGCAGATTCTTCCTGAAACGGCGGAAGTGGGCATTGGGCACCTGGATACCGAAAAAGCCACCTTCCCAGGTACAGAACCCCAGCAGCACGATCGCCAGGAAGATAAAGGGCACCCATCCCGCCGCGGTTGCAGTCCAACCCAGCAGATAGGCACCACCGAGCACCAGCGCGGCCAGTACCACACCGACAACCGCACCGATCTCCCCGGAGTGAACGACATCCTGCTTCATGAAGGAGGGTACATCGTGCAGGTGATGTCGCTCGACATCGGCATCCTTTTCGCTGAGCACGTGAATCTGCTCGGTGCTGATGCCCTTGGCCTCCAACTCCTGCTCAACGGTTTCGAGTTCGTCGAGATTGTCACTGGTGTAATAGTGCCGATTCATGACCTGCCTCCCATCTCGCTTAGCTGCAGTCCACCACTGCCTTGATCAGTCGACAGTGACAGCCAGCCTCTTGCATATGTAGACGATTCTTCTTTCTCGACCATTTACAAGTATAGCATCGCGCAAAAAACACAAAATATCCAAAAGTCAAGGCATAAAATCAAAAACAACCCTGAACCCTCGGTTATAGAGCGCATGCCATCGATGAGGGGCATCACCGCGGCGAACGGACTATCTGACCGACGGAGCCATGCCGGCATGTCCCGGGAGCCGACCGCACCAGCGCGACCCACCAGCTCGCCCCATATCGGCGCACAAACAAGCACCATGCGCCTTTTTACACCACCAAAAGGACGCCGCAGCTTCCACCTCCCCCGGTAAATCGCCGAATTCCCATGTTGGCTTGGCTCTTGCTAAAGCATTGCCATAGACAGCCAATGGCGGCTGTTCTCATGAACGACAAAGACGTCGCCTCACCCTCGCCCAGTGCGAATGGTGACGCGGCGTTTTTTAGTTTCTGCCCCACCGCCCGGGGCTGGCGGCCCCTTTGCGATCCAGAGGTTCCGCTTGTCGCTCTCTCAACCCAGCTGTGGCCTCGGCCGCAGGGCCTTGCACCACAAGTGCAAGGCCTCCCCGGCGAGTGCGGCCGTCGTGTCCACGACCACGACGCACCGCACTAGGCCGGGATCCTTTTTGCTGACGAGGTATTCGATGAATAAAAGTTTCTGGAAAGCCGGCCACACTCCGACGCTGTTTGCTGCCTTCCTCTATTTCGACTTGAGTTTCATGGTCTGGTACGTGCTTGGGCCGCTGGCGGTGCAGATCGCCACCGATCTGGAGCTGACTGCGCAGCAACGCGGCCTGATGGTCGCCACGCCGATTCTGGCCGGCGCAATACTGCGCTTTTTCATGGGCTTGCTGGCCGATCGACTGTCGCCCAAGACCGCCGGCCTGATCGGCCAGGTAGTGGTGATAACGGCACTGTTCTGCGCCTGGCAGATCGGCATCAGCAGTTATGAGCAAACCTTGTTGCTCGGCCTGTTCCTCGGTTTTGCCGGCGCCGCCTTTGCCGTCTCCCTGCCACTGGCCTCGCAGTGGTATCCGCCCGAGCACCAGGGTAAAGCCATGGGCATCGCCGGTGCGGGCAACTCCGGCACGGTACTGGCGGCGCTGTTCGCTCCCGGCCTGGCAGCCTTGTTCGGCTGGCAGAACGTGTTCGGCTGGGCCCTGATTCCGCTGCTGCTCACCCTGCTGATCTTCGCCGCCCTGGCCAAGAATGCACCCGAACGGCCCAAGCCGAAATCCATGGCCGACTACCTCAAGGCCCTGGGTGACCGCGACAGCTGGTGGTTCATGTTCTTCTACAGCGTCACCTTCGGCGGCTTCATTGGCCTGGCCAGTGCGCTGCCTGGTTATTTCAACGACCAGTACGGCCTCAATCCGGTGACCGCCGGCTACTATACGGCCGCCTGCGTCTGCGCCGGCAGCCTGATGCGCCCGCTTGGCGGCGCCCTGGCCGACCGCATCGGCGGTATCCGCTCCCTGCTGGTGATGTACAGCGTCGCCTCGCTGAGCATAGCCGCCGTCGGCTTCAACCTGTCCAGCTCAACGGTGGCACTGGCCCTGTTCGTCACGGCCATGCTCGGCCTGGGTGCAGGCAATGGTGCGGTGTTCCAGTTGGTGCCGCAGCGCTTTCGCCGCGAAATTGGCGTGATGACCGGCCTGATCGGCATGGCCGGCGGTATCGGCGGGTTCCTCCTGGCCGCAGGCCTGGGGGCGATCAAACAACAGACCGGCGACTATCAGTTGGCCCTGTGGTTTTTCGCCAGCCTCGGCGTGCTCGCCTGGTTCGGCCTGTATGGCGTCAAACGCCGCTGGCGCACCACCTGGGGCTCGGCCGCAGTGACCGCGGCAAGAGTGTAGATTGTAGACGCAGGGCGGGGGCAACCCGCCCTGCGGATGAGCGAATCAACGGAGAGTTGAGGCAAAGGCGGGGCTGACTGGCAGAGTTGAATCGCACTGGTCAGGAACGAGGGGCCAAGCCGGCGACGGCCAGCCCTGCAGCCATGCCCAGGCCCCGCCTTTGCCTCAACCCATCCTCTTCAGGAAAACCCTCCATGGCCCTGCAACTCACCTTCGGCGAAGCCAGCGCCACCGGCCCGCGCCCAGAGAACCAGGACGCCATTCGCGTGGTGACCCCGGCCCCGTCCCTGGCGGCGAGCAAAGGCTACCTGTTCGCCCTGGCCGACGGTGTCAGCCAGTGCGCCGACGGCGGCCTGGCCGCCCGAGCGACCCTGCAGGCACTGGCCCTGGACTACTACGCCACCCCGGAGACCTGGGCAGTGGCGCAATCGCTGGATCGTCTGCTGGTCGCGCACAACCGCTGGCTGCAAGCCAATGGGGGCGGTCAACCGCTGCTGACCACCCTCACCGCCCTGGTGCTGCGCGGCCGGCGCTTCACCCTGGCGCATGTCGGCGACTGTCGCGCCTACCGCTGGCATGGCGGCCAACTCGAGCGCATCAGCGAAGACCACGTGTGGGAACAACAGGGCATGCAACATGTGCTCAAACGCGCCATGGGCCTGGACCAGCACCTGGTGGTGGACTATCTGGACGGCGAACTGCGCGAGGGCGAAAGCTTCCTGATGGTCAGCGATGGCGTCTGGGCGACACTCGGCGACCCGGGCATCCAGCGCATCCTGCACGATGAGCAGGACCCTGGCGCCGCGACCCGCGCCCTGGTCAGCGCCGCTCACCTGGCCGGCAGCCAGGACAATGCCAGCGCCCTGCTGGTGCGGATCGAAGGCCTGCCGGAAAGCGCCCTGGCCGATACCCTGGCGCAACTCGAGCATTGGCCCTTGCCGCCGAAACTGCGCGAAGGCCAGGACTTCGAAGGCTGGCAGGTCGAGCGCTTGCTGGCCGAGTCGCGCCAGTCGCTGATCTACCGCGTGCGCGATGCCCAGGCCCGCCGCTGGCTATTGAAGACCCTGCCCAGCAGCCGCGCCGACGAAGCGCAAGCCGGTCCCGCCCTGCTGCTCGAGGAATGGTTCCTGCGCCGGGTGGCCGGGCGCTACTTCGCCGAAGTCCATCCCCTGCCGCAACGCCAGCACCTGTACTACGTGCAGCGCGAATACGCCGGGCAGACCCTGGCCGAACAACTGCGCCTGTCCGGCCCCCTCGGCTTGCCCGAGTGGCTGGATCTCGCCCCGCGCCTGGTCAGGGCCCTGGGCATGCTGCACCGGCGCAACATCCTGCACCGCGACATCAAGCCGGAAAACCTGTTATGGGGTGACGACGGCGAACTGCGCGTGCTGGATTTCGGCCTGGCCTACTGCCCCGGCCTGTCCCGCGACGAGGCTCACGACCTGCCCGGCACCCCCAGCTACATTGCCCCGGAGGCCTTTACCGGCGCCGCACCCGGCGCCCAACAAGACCTCTATGCTGCGGGCGTGACCCTCTATCACCTGCTCACCGGCCACTACCCCTATGGCGAGATCGAGGCCTTCCAGCATCCACGCTTCGCCAGCCCGACGCCGGCCAGTCGCTATCGCCCCGACCTGCCGAACTGGATCGACGAGAGCCTCAGTCGCGCCGTCGGCGCCGACCCCAAGCAGCGCTACGAGACCGCCGAGGAGTGGCTGCTGGCCCTGGAACAGGGCGAGCGCCAGTCCCTGAGCAGCAGGCCGCGGCCATTGCTCGAGCGCGAGCCGGTGAAAGTCTGGCGCACCGTGGCCCTGGTGTCCTTGCTGGTGAACCTGGCCCTGCTGGTACTACTGCTCAAGTAGCCCTGCAAACGCACCAGAACGGCGCAACACGCTTTATGCCGGTGCAACGAGACAGCCATAGAGCAGCGCGAAAACCGCTCTACCCCGCGAATATCCAGGCACTCCAAAAGTTGGCATAAGCCCTGCATTGGTATTGGCAAATTTAAATAAAGCGCGACCTTCAACGATGAAGACCGCACTTCCCGAGAGAACGGGACTTGGACAAAGGCGTCCTCGCTAGGTGACTAGCGGGACGCCTTTTTTGTTTTCCGGTTATGCGTGACGGTGAGGAACCATGAAAAAACTCAAGCTGGTAATGATCGGTAACGGCATGGCCGGAGTCCGTACCCTTGAAGAGCTGATCAAGCTCGCCCCGGACCTCTATGACATCACGGTGTTCGGTGCCGAACCGCACCCGAACTACAACCGCATCCTGCTTTCCCCGGTACTGGCCGGCGAGCAGACCTTCGAAGAGATCGTGCTCAACGACCTCAACTGGTACGCGCAGAACGGCATCAAGCTGCTGCTCGGGCGCAAAGTGGTGAAGATCGACCGCAAGGCCCGCGTGGTAGTGGCCGATGACGGCAGCGAAGCCGAATACGATCGCCTGCTCATCGCCACCGGTTCCAACCCGTTCATCCTGCCGATTCCCGGCAAGGACCTGGCCGGGGTGATCGGTTACCGCGATATCGCCGACACCCAGGTGATGATGGACACCGCCAAGACCCATAAACATGCGGTGGTCATCGGCGGCGGCCTGCTCGGTCTGGAAGCGGCCAACGGCCTCAAGCTGCGCGGCATGGACGTGACCGTGGTGCACATCGGCGACTGGTTGCTCGAGCGCCAGCTCGACGTCACCGCCGGCCGCCTGCTGCAGAAGTCCCTGGAAGACCGTGGCCTGAAGTTCCTCCTGCCCAAGCACACCGCCGAATTGCTGGATAACGGCGAAGGCCGCGTCTGTGCGGTGAAGTTCAAGGACGGCGAAGTGATTCCCGCCGATCTGGTGGTGATGGCCGCCGGCATCCGCCCCAACAGCGAACTGGCCGAGCAATCCGGGATCGCCTGCAACCGCGGCATCCTGGTCAACGACACCATGCAGACCTACGACCCGCGGGTCTATGCGATCGGCGAATGCGCCAGCCACCGTGGCATCGCCTACGGCCTGGTGGCGCCGCTGTTCGAGCAGGCCAAGGTCTGCGCCAACCACCTGGCCCAGCTCGGCTTCTCCCGCTACCAGGGCTCGGTGACCTCGACCAAGCTGAAAGTCACCGGCATCGACCTGTTCTCCGCCGGCGAATTCATGGGCGCCGAAGGCACCGAAACCATCACCCTGTCCGACCCGATCGGCGGCGTGTACAAGAAGCTGGTGATCAAGGACGACGTGCTGGTCGGCGCCTGCCTGTATGGCGACACCGCCGACGGCGGCTGGTACTTCCGGCAGATCCGCGAGAACCACAATGTCAGCGAGATCCGCGATCACCTGATGTTCGGCGAGAACGCGATCGGCGACGCCGGCCACCAGGGCCAGAGCAGCACCGCGAGCATGCCCGACGACATGGAAGTGTGCGGCTGCAACGGCGTGTGCAAGGGCACCATCGTCAAGGCCATCCAGGAAAACGGCCTGTTCAGCGTCGATGAGGTGAAGAAACACACCAAGGCCGCCAGCTCCTGCGGCTCCTGTGCCGGCCTGGTCGAGCAGATCCTGATCAGCACCGTCGGCGGCGCCGCCGACGTCAAGCCCAAGAGCGAGAAGGCCATTTGCGGTTGTTCCGACTTCAACCACGGGCAAATCCGCAAGGCCATCCGCGAGCAGCACCTGACCAGCCTGGCGCAGACCATGGAGTTCCTCAACTGGAACACCCCCAACGGCTGCGCCACCTGCCGCCCGGCGCTGAACTACTACCTGATTTCCACCTGGCCGGGCGAGGCCAAGGACGACCCGCAGTCGCGCCTGATCAACGAACGCGCCCACGCCAATATCCAGAAGGACGGCACCTACTCGGTGGTTCCGCGCATGTGGGGCGGCGTGACCAACCCGTCCGAGCTGCGCCGCATCGCCGATGTCGCCGACAAGTACAAGGTGCCGATGGTCAAGGTCACCGGCGGTCAGCGCATCGACCTGCTAGGCATCAAGAAGGAAGACCTGCCGGGCGTGTGGAAGGATCTGGACATGCCGTCCGGCCACGCCTACGGCAAGTCCATCCGCACCGTGAAGACCTGCGTCGGCAGCGAGTTCTGCCGCTTCGGCACGCAGAACTCGACCCAGCTGGGCATCGACCTGGAGCACGACCTGTTCAACATGTGGTCGCCGCACAAGGTCAAGCTGGCGGTCTCCGGCTGCCCGCGCAACTGCGCCGAAGCCGGCATCAAGGACGTCGGCATCATCGGTGTGGACTCCGGCTGGGAGCTGTACATCGGCGGCAACGGCGGGATCAAGACCGAGGTGGCCGAGTTCTTCGTCAAGCTCAAGACCGCCGAGGAAGTGCGCGAATACAACGCCGCCTTCCTCCAGCTCTACCGCGAGGAAGCCTTCTATCTGGAGCGCACCGTGCACTACATGCAGCGCGTGGGCATGGAACACATCAAGAAGGCGGTGCTGGAAGACGAAGCCAAGCGCAAGGCCCTGGCCGCGCGCCTGCAGTTCGCCCTGTCGTTCGAGCAGGACCCGTGGAAGGAGCGCATCGAACAGCCACAACTGAAGAAAGAGTTCGACCGCATCAACGTCGTGCAACTTGAGGAGGCTACCGTATGAGCTGGCTGGATATCTGCGCCCTGGAAGAGATCAACGTACTGGGCTCGCGCATCGTCGCCAGCTCCAAAGGCGACATCGCGATCTTCCGCACCGCCGGCGATGAAGTGTTCGCCCTCGACGACCGCTGCCCACACAAGGGCGGACCGCTGTCCCAGGGGCTGGTCTACGGCAAGCGGGTGGCCTGCCCGCTGCACAACTGGCACATCGAACTGGAGTCCGGCGAAGCGGTGGCACCAGATGTCGGTTGCGCACACCGGCATCAGGCCAAGGTCGAGAACGGCCGGGTACTGCTGTCCCTGAATACCGCCGAAAAGTGCGCCTAAGCCGTAGGGTGGAAAACCGCGAAGCGTTTTCCACCTGTAAACCCGCGCATTGGTGGACAAGCAGAGCGCTGTCCACCTTACCCCTGTAGGAGCCGCGAATATGGCCAGCCAACCTCAAATCACCGCTTCGACCTGCTGCTACTGCGGCGTCGGCTGCGGCGTGCTGATCGAGCACGACGGCGAGCGCATCCTCGGCGTGAGCGGCGACCCGGAGCACCCAGCCAACCACGGCAAGCTGTGCAGCAAGGGCTCGACCCTGCACCTGACCGGCGACCTCGACGCCCGCGGCCTGTTCCCCGAACTGCGCCTGGGCAAGGGCCTGGCCCGTTCGCGCACGGACTGGGACAACGCCCTGGATCACGCGGCCAATCTCTTCGCCGAGACCATCCGCGAGCATGGCCCGGACAGCGTGGCCTTCTACATCTCCGGGCAATTGCTGACCGAGGATTACTACGCCTTCAACAAGCTGGCCCGCGCCCTGGTCGGCACCAACAACCTCGACAGCAACTCGCGCCTGTGCATGTCCTCGGCGGTGGTCGGTTACAAGCGCAGCCTCGGCGCCGACGCGCCGCCGTGCAACTACGAGGACATCGAGCACAGCGACTGCGTCCTGATCGCCGGCAGCAACATGGCCTACGCCCACCCGGTGCTGTTTCGCCGCCTGGAGGAGGCCAAGGCCAAGCGGCCGGACATGCGCGTCATCGTCATCGACCCGCGGCGTACCGACACCTGCGAGCTGGCCGACCTGCACCTGGCGATCCTGCCGGGCACCGATGTCGCGCTGTTCCACGGCATCCTGCATATCCTGATGTGGGAGGGCTGGATCGACCGGCGCTTCATCGACCAGCACACCGACGGCTTCGACGCCCTCAAGACACTGGTGCGCGACTACAGCCCGGCGATGGTCAGCGAGCTGTGCGGCATAGCCGTGGACGACCTGCAGAGCTGCGCACGCATGATCGGCAGCGCGCCGAGCTTCCTCTCGCTCTGGTGCATGGGCCTCAACCAGTCCAGCGCCGGCAGCGCCAAGAACAGCGCGCTGATCAACCTGCACCTGGCCACCGGGCAGATCGGCAAGCCCGGCGCAGGGCCGTTCTCCCTCACCGGCCAGCCGAATGCCATGGGCGGCCGCGAAACCGGCAGCCTGGCCAACCTGCTACCCGGCCATCGCGATGCCGCCAACGCCAGCCACCGCGCCCAGGTTGCCGAGTACTGGGGCGTCGACGCCCTGCCAGCAAGCACCGGCCTGACCGCCATCGAACTGTTCGAAGCGGTGCGCGTCGGCAAGATCAAGGCGCTGTGGATCGCCTGTACCAACCCGGCGCAGTCGCTGCCCGACCAGAACAAGGTGCATGAGGCCCTGGCCGCCTGTCCTTTCGTGGTCGTGCAGGAGGCGTTCTTCACCACCGAAACCTGCCACTATGCCGACCTGCTGCTGCCCGCCGCCAGCTGGGGCGAGAAGGAAGGCACGGTGACCAACTCCGAGCGGCGCATCAGCCATGTGCGCCGCGCCGTGCCAGCGCCCGCAGAGGCGCGGCCGGATTGGGCGATCACCAGCGATTTCGCCCGTCGCCTAGAGAAACTGCTGCGCCCCGGCCTGCCCAGCCTGTTTGCCTTCGACAGTGCGCAGGCGCTGTTCGAGGAATACAAATACCTGACCGCTAATCGCGACCTCGACCTCTCGGGGCTCAGCTACGCGATTCTGGACAACCAAGGTCCCCAGCAATGGCCGTTTCCGGTTGGCGCGAGCCACGGAACTCCACGCCTTTACCGCGACGGTCATTTTCCTACCGGAAACGGCCGCGCGCAGTTCCAGGCCGACCCCTATCGGCCGGCCAGGGAAAAGCGCGACGCACGCTTTCCCTTGACCCTCAACACCGGCCGCCTGCGCGATCAGTGGCACGGCATGAGCCGCACCGGCACCGCCGCCCGTCTGTTCGGCCATGCTCCCGAGGCCGTACTCAGCCTGCACCCGGACGAACTGCGCCGCCAGCGCCTGCAAGCCGGCGATCTGGTCAAGGTGCGCAGCCGCCGCGGCAGCCTGATCGTTCCGGTACAGGCCGACGACAGCGTGCGCTCCGGCCAGGCCTATTTGCCCATGCACTGGGGCAACCGCTTTCTCAAGGGCCTGGGTACCAATGTGCTGACCCTGCCGGACTTCGACCCGCTGTCCAAGCAGCCCGAACTCAAGCACGCCGGTGTCCAGCTGACTAAAGCCGAACTGCCCTGGCAGTTGTTCGCCCTGGTCGAGGGCAACGTGCAGATGCGCTTCGAGGCCCTGCGCCCGCTGTTCGAAGGGTTCGCCTACGCCAACCTCAGCCTCACTGGTCGCGAACGCCCTGCCCTGATAATCAGCGCGGCCAGCACGGTGGCTCCCGATGCCGGATTGCTGGCGCAGATCGACCTCCTGCTCGGCGTCGAAAGCGGCCCGGTACTGGCCTACGACGATCCACGTCGTGCCGTGGGCAAGCGCGTGCGCATCGAGGACGGACGCATCGTCAGCATCCGCCTGGCCGGCGAGACTGCCGCCCGCGACTGGCTCAAGAGTCTCTGGAGCGAGGGCCGGGCCGATGCCGACCTGCGCCGTTGGCTGCTGGCGCCACTGTCCACCCCGCCGGGTGCTGCCGCCGGCAAGACAGTCGGCAAGACCCTGTGCAACTGCCTCAACGTCAGCGAAGACGCCGTGTGCAGCGGTATCGCCCGTGGCCTGGACCTCGACGGACTGAAGCAGGAACTGAAATGCGGCACCAGCTGCGGCTCCTGCGTACCGGAAATCAAACGACTGCTGGCCACCCAGCCAATAGCAGCGCATGCATAACAGAGGATTTCGATATGAGTGCAAAAGTCTGGCTGGTAGGCGCAGGTCCGGGCGACCCGGAACTGCTGACACTCAAGGCGGTGAAGGCACTGCGCCAGGCCGAGATCGTCATGATCGACGACCTGGTCAATCCGGCCGTACTGGAACATTGCCCCGGTGCGCGCATCGTGCCGGTCGGCAAGCGCGGCGGTTGCCGCTCCACCCCGCAGGCCTTTATCCACCGTCTGATGCTGCGTTATGCGCGCCAGGGCAAGTGCGTGGTACGCCTGAAGGGCGGCGATCCGTGCATCTTCGGCCGCGGCAGCGAAGAGGTCGACTGGCTGCAACAGCACGGTATCGAAGTGGAGATGGTCAATGGCATCACCGCCGGCCTGGCCGGCGCCACCAACTGCGGCATTCCCCTGACCCTGCGCGGCGTGGCCCGCGGCGTGACCCTGGTCACCGCCCATACCCAGGACGACAGCACGCTGAACTGGCAGGCCCTGGCCCAGGGTGGCACCACCCTGGTGGTGTACATGGGCGTGGCCAAGCTGTCGGACATCCGCGAAAGCCTGCTGGCCGGCGGCATGTCCGCCGACATGCCGGTGGCGATGATCGAAAACGCCTCGCTGCCGCAGCAACGGGAATGCCGCAGCTCACTCGCGACGATGCAACAAGATGCCCTGGCGTTCCAGCTGAAAAGCCCGGCCATCCTGGTGATTGGCGAAGTCGCAGGCGGACATCAAGTCCAGGCCATGGCCGCGACTGCCTGATCCCGGCGCATGTTCTTGCCCGGCCCGCGCCGGGCTTTTATCTGGACAAAGAAAAACCCGGCCGGGGCCGGGTTTTTCCTTGCAGCTTAAGGCCTGTTACTGGACTTGAGCTTCTACCTGGGCTTCAACGCGGCGGTTGATGGCACGGCCCGACTCGGTTGCGTTGTCGGCAACCGGCTGAGTTTCGCCATAACCAGCGGCGTTTACCCGCTGACCTTCCACACCGTACTGGTTGACCAGCACTTCACGCACAGCGCTCGCACGCTTCTCGGACAGCTGCTGGTTGTAGGAATCAGTACCGACGGAGTCAGTGTGACCTTCAACCGTGGTGCTGGTCTGCGGATACTGGTTCATGAAGTCAGCCAGGTTCTTGATATCGCCATAGCTTTCTTCTTTGACTTGGGCCTTGTCGAAGTCGAATTTCACGTCCAGCTCGACGCGCACGACCTGGGCTGGCTCTTCGGCAACCGGAGCCGGCTCAGGCACTGGCTCTGGAGCTGCTGCTACAACCGGTGCAGGCTTGCTGCCACCACCGAAGTTCATGCCAACGCCGACGCTTGGAGCCCACTCGGTGTCGCCCTGATCGATATTGTACTGAGCTTCAACGCCAGCACGAGCATAGAGGTTCTCGGTGATGAAGTACTTGGCACCGCCGCCAATGTTGGCAAAGGTGGAGCCGTTACGGCCGCTGCGACCGGTTTGACCGATGCTCTGATCCGAGAAACCGGCAGAGACGTAAGGACGCAGCGCGTCACCGGCATTGTTGAAGTGATACAACGCATCGAGGGCGGTGTTCGAGCCCTTGATGTTGCGACCGTCTTCGCCACGAGCGTTGTGTACTTCGTCATAGGCCAGACGCAATTCAACGTCGTCGGTCAGGTAGTAACCGATGCTGCCGCCGAACAGATTACCGTTGTTCTTGAAGTCACGAGCGCTGTCGAAGATTTCCTTCTTGGCAAAGCCCTCGACCTCAACCGCGCCTTGGCCTTGAGCCAGAGCACCAAAAGAAGCCGACGCCAGCACAGAACTAATGACAACGCCCAAAGTGTTTTTAATTTTCATCCGTAAATCCCCATCATGGTGGCCAGTAAATTGTCTAATGAACAAGACAACCAGCCGGCGATTCTAGCAGAACTGCTCCGGGTGTTAGAGAGCGTTATATATATTTAAGTTTCAAGATTGCCCGAAAATTTTTCCCGCAAGCGGTCAAGCGCGCGCTTGTAGCGCATCTTGGTGGCGCTCAGGCCCATGTGCATGATGTCGG
>RCUR01000566.1_pt1 | contig 13165 bp, 12 predicted proteins | sample 2166151 | NCBI WGS metagenome assembly RCUR01 (sample SAMN09932785, study PRJNA488358) | compost metagenome | isolation source: compost soil in an enriched community | place: Germany: Experimental Botanical Garden
CTCCCAGGTTTCATCCGGCCGCTGCATTCAACGCAGGAAGGCCCGGTCGAGCCGCTCCCTGGCTTCCCGGGCCTTGCCCGCCAGCACGGGATGCAGATCCTCGACCCGGATCCTCGCGTCAGCCAGCTCGCCCCCCTCGACGAAGCTGGTGGATTGGGCCAGCGCCACGCCGCTCATCGCATCCTTGACGTCGGCAGCGAAGAACAGGGAAAACCTGTCGCCCGCCCGGGGCGCTTCAGTATCGCCCTGCGGCTGGCGTTTCAAGCCGGTCACGGAAAGCTGGATGCGCAGGGCCTGGGGTTCCGGCTGGCCGACCAGTTCATAACCGTTGGCCAGTAGTTCGCGGCGCAACTGCCGCTGGAAATACACCAGCAGCCTGTCTATCTCGCTGGCGCTGAAGTCCAGCCCCGTGCCGTCCGCAAGCACGAGCCGCGGAGGTTCCAGGTGAACCCGCTTGCGATACTGCTGAGCCAGGTCGATACCCGAGGCCTGCCAGAAGCGGCCCTCCGCCTGGCCTGCCCGCGGAGCGATGGCCGCCTGGATATCCGTCGACCCCGGGCTCTCGGGGCCTGGCTGCGGCGCTGCGGCGCAACCGGCCAACAGCCCCGCGAGGAGCGGGGCGATGATGCTCAGTTTCAAGATCATTTCCAGTACTCGATGGCTCCATCACGGCGGCTGCGGCCCGGAGCCCGCTCAGGACCTGCCGTGCGGATCAGAAATAGTGAGGGCCCTTGAAGATGCATTCACCGCTACCGTCGGACTGGGCCGCTTCGCCGGGGACTTCGAAGCCGTCGCTGTCCACGCCGACGACGGACTCGACCTGAAAGCAGTCGATACCTTCCTCGACCGGCAGCGAAAAGAGCTCCACGGTTTCGGCGAGCTCGATCCGATGCACCTCCGTACCCAGCGAAACGCCATTGCTGAATAGCTCCAGGTGCAGGTCGACATAGCGAATGTCTTCGTCCTCGGCGCGGCTCAGGACGCCGACGAAGGTGGCTTCCTCTTCGATCTTCTGCACCCAATGCGCGCGAAGAGTGGCCTGGGCGACTGCTGCGGTGGAAGCGCAGCAGGCGGTCAGCGACAGGATCAGCAGGCTCGCAACCTTCCTGAAGCTACGGCCCGTTTGCAGGTTCCGCCTGCGTGGAGCAAGGTCGGCAAGATCATTCATCGGTCTGGACCCTTTCCGAATGTATCGGATCAACGGCTGGATACATGGCTGGCCAGGGGTGGCAAAGCCAGCCACTTGCGCCAGCGATCGAGATCGTCCCGGGCCATCTCGAACAGGCTTCGCGTGTTGAACCCCTCAAGGGAACTGATGCACGCCTCGAGCACGGTAGATCCCACACGGCACGGGTTCTCGGCCGGTAACTTGGTTCCCGTCAGGTAGGTCGCCAGGAAGTAGGAAGCCGCGAAGTCGGAGGGAAACGCATGCTCGCCCCCCGCATGCAGCCAGGCACTCATGGTCTCGGCAAGACGGCTGGCGTAGTCCCTGGCGTCACGGCTGAAGTCGACCGATTCGCAGTCTTCCAGGTAGATAAGACTCGCGCTGTCGTCGAGAACCCGTCCGCGTACGCTGCAGTACAAGCCGACATATTCACCCTCCATCAAGGGCCCGGTATATCGGCCCACATCCTGGTGAAGTTCGGCCTGGACATTGGAAAAGTCATTGCTACCGGGTAATTCGACTATGACGTCGTCAGCGAAATTTATGCGGACGCCGACAATTTCGCCGCTGACAATTATCTTCTTGCCCCTGTAGAACTGATCCGCTGAAGTCTCGTTCTCCTCGTATATTTTCGCCAGCCTGGAACTTGGCAGGCGCTCGACCGGGCTGACCATGGACAGTTCGACAAGGGCCGACTTGCCTCCGGAGAGCCCTATCAGATAGTCCTGCTCCATCACATTGCGAAAGAAGCTCAATGCCCCCTGATCTACATCAGGGCCGGATGATTTGTCTGTTTCTTCCCCATCGCCTTCGAACAGGGACTGGAAGTATCCGGAGGCCTTGGCGATATCTTTCGACAGCGCATCCGGGATTTCCGAGCTTATCGACACATAGGCGCCGAACATAAATAACGGAAAGGCCAGCGCTGAAAAGACGATGCCATCGATCGACGTGCCAATAACGCGATTGACGATACGCCAGAGGTCTGGGCACAGCAGGACTGCCGCGACAAAGATGGCGATGCCTCCGGCAAACGAACTGTTGATGGCCCCCACAGACAAGACCGCCAGCAGGCAGCAGGACACCCAGCAGAAAAAGCGGAAAACACTCTCGACTCTCAACTGTCTTCACTCGCCGAATATTTAGGAAATTAAGCCACGTTCGTTCGATAGCCGAATATTGCCGTGGCACGTCACGGAAATTATCCGCAGGCGCGAAGCCAATGAAAGTCATCAATAGTCATTTTTCGTCAAATCGCCCAATTCACCCCCGAATAACGTATCCGTCCCGGCTATCGACTCAGTACCATACCGCCTCCTTGCCAGACTCTGGCTTCGCAACGTGCAAGTTCATCAGTACGGAATTCGAATGCACTACTCCAACAGGCGAACTTTGGCCCCCCTTGCAATTCTCGTTGCACTGCTGCTTTCTGGCTGTGCGGTAAAGCCACCAGCCGACCAGAGTGATATCTGTTCGATATTCCGGGAGAAATCAGGCTGGCACGAAAGTGCGCTGGACATGCAGGCGCGCTGGAATGTCCCGCTGCATGTACCGATGGCCTTCATGCAGCAGGAATCGAGTTTCCGCAGCGATGCTCTTCCACCCAGGCGTTATGTTCTGGGGTTCATTCCATGGGGGCGGGTAAGTTCCGCCTATGGATACAGCCAGGCCAAGACGGATACCTGGAGTGACTATCGCAAGGAGACCGGTAACTGGGGAGCAGACCGGGACGATTTTGCCGATGCCATGGATTTCATGGGTTGGTACATCAGCAAGTCGCAAAAAGTGAATGGGGTATCCGCCAACAACGCCCCCGCCCAGTACCTGAATTACCACGAAGGCTGGGGCGGCTACCGCAAGCGCAGCTACGAGCAGAAGCCCTGGTTGAAAACCGTCGCCGGACGGGTCGGGAATCGGGCCGAGAAGTACAGCCGGCAGTACCAGGGCTGCAAGCAGAGCTTGCCGGACGGCTTCTTCGAACGGCTTTTCAGCTCCTGAAGCGCAGTGCCACCCCCGTGCCACCGGTTGGGCTCGAATCCCCCATCGATGGGGGATTCGCCGTCATTGCCCTATCGAGAAAGGCAGCGCACGTAGTCCAGTTCCCGGGTGTGGTAGCAGATGGTGTTTTCCACCTGGGTCGGCAGGAACTCCAGGTGCAGGGCCGCGCCGGTCGCCAGGCCGTAAAGCCGACCGAAGAACACGTCCGGCACTTCGCTCAACCGGGAAGGCGGGTTGCGCCGGCTGCTCTGCACCTGCTGGATCTCGAGCTCCAGGGTGGTCCGGCCAAAACTCACGGCCCTGGCGGACAAAGAGGCGTAGTTCAGGTTCGCATCCGACTTATCGATCACGGCGAGACTCAGGGTGTCGCCGATGATCAGCCGTTCTTCCGAATGGATCACCTCGCCACTGTTCAGGACGATGTTGTTGATGCCGTGGTACGAGACCCCCTTCGTATAAGCGGGCCGGTCGAAGACGATTCCGCCCACTGCCAGCAACGCCATGCCGGAGAGAATGAACAGATGCTTGAAACGCGCGACGTTCATTGACCGTCCTCCAGGCACTTCCTGACCATAGCGAGCTTCAGGTTTTCTACCTTGTTGTCTTCGGAAAACATCAGGTTGCCGGTTCGGCCATCCGCCCTCGCACAACTCAAGTCATAGAGTCTGTTCGCCTTGTTGACCCAGACCTCTCCGGCCGGGTGAACATTCCCGGAGTCCAGCACGGGCTTGAACTCCGCCATCAGCCTTTGGGTTTCCGCGTCGTTCAGGCCGACGAAGTGGTAGGTGACCGGTCCCTTGACCACATTTTCAATAGCCAGATCGGAGCCCACCCCATCGAACAGCCCGCCTCTATAGCAGAAAACCGCAACAAGCAGACAGGCCATCAATACGTAGGCTGGCGCTAACAACCTTTGCCAGTCGAACTTTGCCTCGATGCGGCGCAGCGTCGCCGTCTCTGCCGGCTCGCAGGCATTTTCATTTGACGGGGTGCTTTCCTCGGGCGCGGCTTCTTCAGTTTCCTGGGTGGAAACCGCAGTGAGTTCATCGACAACATAACTGGCATTGAATCGATAGCCACGCCTTGGAACTGTCTGCAACAAGTCGTGATCGCGACCATCGTTGATCAGGTTGCGCAAGGTGAAGATCGCCTGGTTCAGACTTCCTGCAGCGACGACCCGATTATCCCAGGCGAACTCCATGATCTCGTTACGACTCTTTATTTCTCCAGGCTCCTGCAGCAAAAGTTGCAGGAGCCGCGATTCCGCATAGGCCAAGGAGACGGCGTTCATCTCTCCCCCCTTGGGCCCGATGCTCAATTGATTGATTGCAGCGTCGAGAGTCGCCGTATCGCCATTCTTCAATAAAAACTGAAACTTGTTTCTCATGCTTTCCGGTGATTCTTGCACTGGTAATGGATGGCCGCCTGGCGGCTGGCCTATTTTCCCGCACATCCGCTACTGAAAGTCGATCAAAAACCGGAAATAACGATTTTTGATTCGGTGATTCCACCTTCTCTGGTGAAAATTGCCCACACCACAATCATGAGTGTGAGGCCCGACCATTCCATCCGTTGTCGCCCCCGCCGGCCTAACCAGCCAGGGCGACCGATCCCCGAAGCCTAGCCAACATCGCCCCGCTATCCAGCGATCTCGGCAAGCGCAGTATTCCTTCTGCAATGCCTCGGAAAACACGGCTGACGAAGCCCTTTGAATATCCGCTTCTGGAACTGTCCATGAACCTGAAATTACTTTCGATCATTCCATTCACACTCTCGCTGGTCGGCTGCTCGATGGCGCCGAAGATTGACTCCAGCCATTCAGAGCAACTTGATAATCCCCGCGGGCATACCCAGGTCGAGAAGAGCGAAGACATGATTTATTGGAAAAGGAACGACGTCCTTTTTTCTGCAAGTTATGACAAGAAGATATTCCTGAGCCCGACCGGATTGGTTTCCGCCGCGGATGCTACCGGCCAGGACCTCGGCTCGGCGCAAGAGCGGAAAATTCTCAACCGTTTCCGCTCCCAACTGCAACACGAACTTTTATCCGCAGGTTACGAACTCGTCGACACCCCCATTCCGCGTTCCCTTGCGCTCAAGGTATCGATAGCCGATATCAAGCGCACGCCGCGGGACATGAGCGTCATGGAATACGTCCCGATTGGATTCCTCGTCGGCCTGGGCATGCACACGGCCGGCTTGCGGGATGAAACCCTCTACCTGTTCTTCAAGACCGAAGTCACCGACGGCATGAATGGGGAAACCTTCGGCCAGGCCGTGAACCGGGTGCGCAGTGCGGATATAGACCCGTCCGACTCCCCCGTTGCCGAGGACCTCTACCCCGCGATCGACGCGAAGGCGCGACAACTTCGCGAGCGACTGGATCGCGAGTTCCAGGGCGAGAGCGCCCTGCACGCCACTTCCAACTAACCCGAAAAACCCAAACAGGAACCATCAGGTAGAAAGATGAAATTCGGAAAACACCTTGCTGCAACCCTGCTCACCCTTGCTTCCCTTGGCGCCGTTGCGGATGACAGAGGGCTTTACGTGGGTGCCGGCGTGACCCACGTGGAAACGGATGAGAACAGCCTCGGCGACAGCGATAACAGCTACAAGGCCTACGCGGGTTACCGCTTCAATCCGTACCTGGCAATCGAAGGCGCAGTGGTCGACCTGGGCGAATTCGAAGGCGATGGGCAACGCTTCGACGGTAACTCCGTCCAGGCCGCGGTGCACCTCGGTGTCCCGATCGGCGACCGGATCCGCCTGTTCGCCAGCGGTGGCGTGCATGCCTGGGACGCCGAAGGGGATTCCGCCGGGGACGACAATGACATGGACCTCACCTACGGTGCCGGTGTCGAAGTCGATCTGTTCAGGAATATCGGTGTACGCGTGGAGCAGGAAGTCCTGAAGGTCGGTGATATCGACCTGGACCAGACCAGCGCTTCCGTCTACTTCATTTTCTGATTCGGTCCAGGGCGGCTCCTGCACTCGCAGCGAGCCGCTTCCCTCCCCACCGGCCACTGCGCCGGGTCGCAACACCCCTCCTCCCTCAGCCTTGGCCTGGACGCTCCATCACGCCGGCGCGCATTGCCTGCTGTCGCTCCTCAGCCAGTTTGTAAGCCACGTAGTATTTGTAGACGCTGTTCACGTAGTTGACGGTCTCGCTACCCAGGAGTTGCTCGGCCGCGCGCTCGACATTGTGGAACCAGAGGTCCGGGTCCAGGCCGCTTCTTTGTGCCTGGCGCCTGACCCGACGCAGGTTTCCCGGGCCCGCGTTGTAGGCGGCCAGGAGCATGAATACCTTGTTGTCCGGAGTCAGGCCCGGGTCATCCAGATAGGTATCGGCCAGAAACCGCAGGTACTTGCTGGCCGCCTCGACATTCTTCTCGGCGCTGGTGGTGACGCCTGCTACCCGAACGTTGGGGTCCGCTGCCGTGGTCGGCAGGATCTGCATGATGCCGACCGCGCCCCTGTCGCTGCGCGCGCGCTGATCCAGCCGCGACTCCTGGAAGGCCTGCGCCATCAGCATCAGGGGATCGAGGCCATAGCGTTGCGCCTGCTTGTCGAAGGCCTGGTGCAGCGTCTTGAACCTCTTCTGCTCTGCCGCAGTGGCGCTGTCGGCCAGCAAGCGACCTTTGCTGATCTGGTCCGCATAGAGCCGCCTGCCGAACTCGCTGCCCAAGTGATGCTCAGCGATGAACTCCGCGAGCACGGCCTTGAGCGCAGGGTTGCTTTGGCGAAGCGCCCAGACATATTCGCCGCGTGCATCCAGGCTCAGCTCTTCGTCGATGCGGATAGCGTCGAGGTAGGGCCGCCACGCCTGTGCCACATAGCGGTCCACCACCGCAGCGGCGACCAGGCCGGTGTCGACCATCGCCAGCAGGTCCTCGGGTTCCAGGCCGTCGTTCAATGGGACAATCCTGATGCTGGGCAAGCCCCGACCCTGTAGCGCCTTGCTCAGCTCCACCAGCTTCCAGAAGTGACTGCTGAATGCCCGCACCGCGACTTCCTGCCCTGCGAGCTGCTCAAGGCGGGTGATCGACTGTCCGGCCGGACCGGTCACCACCACCTGACGGACCTGCGAGTAGAAGGGTTCGCTGAGGGCGACCGCGTCCAGGCGACGCTCTTCGTCGGCCAGCAGCCCGCCTGCGGCGATATCGCCCTCGCCGCGGAGCAGCCCGGGAATCAACAGGTCCCGCGATACCGGAATGAACATGACATGCCAATCCTGCGCCGCGCCTTTGCGCGGATAGCGCTTGTTCAGCCACAACTCCAGCGCCTTGCCGAGCTCATGGCTGATGCCCTTCTGCCGGCCCCGCTCGATGTGGAAATAGGTTTTGCTGTAAGGCACCAGGATACGCAGGATGCGCCGCTCGGCGATCCGCTCGAAATCGTCGGTCTGTGCAGCGGGAACATCGAGCGCCAAGCCCTGCATGTAATCAGCGGGCGCCGCCTCCAGCCTTGCATCGGCGATAGCGGGATTCATGGCCAGGGCGAAAAGGGAAAGCGCGGCGACACGGACGGGTGCGCGCAGGAACGGGCGATTCGGAAGACGTACCACGGTATCTCCATTGGCAACTTGAACTCATGGATCCCTGGCCTCACGCCCGCCCGCGATAAGACCGGAATCGCGACGTTGATTCGAATCAAAAATCGTCAATGCGGAGCCTGGCGCGGCAATCGCCGCCGACACCTCCCCTCGTGGGGTGTGCCACAGCGCCCCTGCGCAGAGGCTCCAATCGCCGCGCGAGACGAGCCCCTTCGCCAGCAAGCTGGCTCCTACAAGGCTTCCACCCCTCGGCGTGGGGGTGAAAAGACACCTGCCAGTTACCTTTTGAATCACAGCAGCGAGTGCTGCCGTCGCATCGCTCCCCATATCCCGAACTCCGTCCAGAAGTTCATCACGGTCCTCTTCATCTACGGACTGATGCATTACTACGACAACTTCAGCTTGGCCGCCTGGGTTTATCTCGGCCTGCACGGGGCCTATGGCTGCACCTGGCTGATCCAGGACCTGGCTTTCCCCCCCATCAGCGCCTTCGAACGCCGCGCCCTCCGGCATGGCCGCAGTCCTCGCACCGCCGAGCGCGAATCGCCGACGGTGGCGATATCCGCACCCGAGCCTGGGCCCGGCACCGGCCAACCTACTCTTCGTTGGGGGGGTGATGCCTGGAAGGTACGCTCAGGATGTCCGGGTACACGCCCACCAGGGCGATTGATCCAACTCATCTCGAGGAACAAGAAAATGCTGTACGAAAGCATCGATACCGCCGCCATCAATGACGAAGACCTGCCCTGGATTCCGTTCGCGCCCTACAGCGATGAGGTGTTGCTCAAATACATCAAATGCGACCCGGTTCGCGGCGAGACCATTACCCTGCTCAAGGCACCCGCCGGGACCACCCTGCCCCGTCATCATCACTCCGGCACAGTGATCGTCTACACCATCAAGGGCGCCTGGAAATACCTCGAGCACGATTGGGTATCCCGCGAGGGCGGCGTGGTGTTCGAGACCGCCGGCACCAGCCATACCCCCACCACGCTGCCCGAGTACGGCGACGAGATCATCACCCTGAACATCACCCAGGGCGACCTGCTGTATTTCGACGACAACGACAACCTTTTCGCCATCGAGAACTGGAAATCCGGCGTCGAGCGCTACCGCGCCTTCTGCGCGGCCAATGGCATCGAAGCCAAGGACATCACCAGTTTCTCGATCTGATCGGCGTGGGTCTGCGCCCGGTGCGCAGACCCCATTCGCCAGTGCCAACACAACAAGAACGGACCCGCCCATGACCCAGAAGCTGCCACTGCCCGGGCACTTCAGCCTGAAGCTGAGCCTGCTGCTCGCCAGCTCCATCAGCTCCATCGCTGGCGCCCAGGACATACTGCCATTCCCAGCCACGCCCTCGGCCAGCGACGCCAAGCCGACGCTGCAGGACTCCCGGCACCAGAAGCGCGAGGAGCAATCGCACCTGCCAGCCGATGCGCCGAACATCCTGGTGATCATGCTCGACGATGCCGGCTTCGCCCAGGCCGATACCGTCGGCGGCGGCATCCATACGCCGACCCTGAGCCGCATCGCCGACAGCGGCGTGCGCTACAACGCCTTCCATACCGCGGCGATCAGTTCCGCCAGCCGCGCCGCACTGCTCACCGGGCGCAACCATCACCGGGTCGGCAACGGCGTGATCGCCGAACTGGCCACGGATTGGGATGGCTACACCGGCGAGATTCCGAAGAGCTCCGCGACCATGGCCGAGGTGCTCAAGCAGTACGGCTACAACACCGCGGCCTTCGGCAAGTGGCACAACACCCCACCGCTGCACACCACGGCGGCCGGCCCCTTCGATACCTGGCCGACCGGCTATGGCTTCGAACATTTCTACGGCTTCCTGGCCGGCGAGACCTCGCAGTACGAGCCGCGCCTGTACCGCAACACCACGCCGGTCGAACCGCCCCGCGATCCGCGTTACCACCTCAGCGAAGACCTCGCCGCCCAGGCGGTGGACTGGCTGCAGGACCAGCAGACCTACGCCCCGGGCAAGCCCTTCTTCATGTACTGGGCGCCTGGCGCAGTGCATGGCCCGCATCAGGTGAACGCCGAATGGGCGGACCGGTACAAGGGCAAGTTCGACGCCGGCTGGGATGTCTACCGCGAGCAGACCTTCGTCCGGCAGAAGGCGCTCGGCTTCATCCCAGCCGATGCCAAGCTCACCCCGCGCCCGGCCGAACTGCCGGCCTGGGACAGCCTGAGCCCCGAGCAGCAGCGCTATCAGGCGCGCCTGATGGAAGTGTTCGCCGGCTTCCTCGAACACACCGACACTCAGGCCGGGAAGATCATCGACGAGCTGGAACGCTCCGGGCAGCGCGACAACACCCTGATCTTCTATGTACTGGGCGATAACGGCGCCTCGGCCGAAGGCATGGAAGGCACCATCAACGAGCTGCTGGCGCAGAACGGCATACCGGTGCCCAAGGAGCAGCAGCTGAAGGTACTCGACGGCATGTACGGCGGCCTGCCGGCCCTCGGCGGGCCGAAGTTGGAGAGCATGTACAACGCCGCCTGGGCCTGGGCCGGTTCCGGTCCCTTCCCCGGCACCAAGCTGGTCGCCGGCTACTTCGGCGGTACACGCACGCCGCTGGCGGTTTCCTGGCCGAAACGGATCGAGGCGGACGCCAATGTCCGTGGCCAGTTCCACCACGTCAACGACATTGCCCCAACCGTCTACGACATCCTCGCCATCACCCCGCCCACGCAGGTCAACGGCATCGCCCAGGACCCGCTGGACGGCGTCAGCATGCGCTACAGCTTCGCCGAAGCCGAAGCGAAATCGCGCAAGCCGGCGCAGTACTTCGAAGTCCTCGGCAGCCGTGGCATCTACAAGGACGGCTGGATGGCTTCGGTGTTCGGCCCGCGCAAACCCTGGGTGCAGGGCTTTGCCCAGTTCACCGGCTGGAATCCGGCGAACGACCAATGGGCGCTCTTCGACCTCAGCAAGGACTACTCGCAAGCCAACGACCTCGCTGCCAGCAATCCGCAGAAGCTCGCCGAACTGAAGGCCGAGTTCGATGCGCAGGCCAAGGCCAACAAGGTCTACCCGATCGGCGCGGGGCTCTACCTCTTCCTCCACCCGAACGAGCGGGTCGCCACCCATCAACGGGAATGGACCTTCAGCGACCGGGTCAAGCGCCTGCCGGAGTTCGCCGCGCCCAACCTGCGTAGCCAGAACAACAAGGTGCTGGTCGAGGCCGACCTGCCGGAGAACGCCAACGGCGTGCTCTACGCCATGGGCGGCATCGGTGGCGGCGTGAGCCTGTACCTGGACGATGGCTACCTGGTCTACGAGTACAACTCGCTGGCGATATCCCGCACCGTCCTGCGTTCGGCGAACCGGGTGCCGGCCGGCAAGGCCAGCATCGAGGTGCTCACCCACATGACGGCGCCCAAGCCCGGCGCGGCGGCCAACCTGAGCCTGCTGCTGGACGGCCACGAAGTGGCCAAGGGCGCCACGCCCTTCACGCCGCCCTTCACCTTCACCGCCAGCGAGACCTTCGATGTGGCCGTGGACCTGGGTTCGCCGGTGACCCTGGACTACTTCGAGCGCGCGCCCTTCGCCTTCAACGGCAAGGTGAACCAGGTACGCGTTGCCTACATGCCCTGACATACCCTTGGCCGCCCCGGCTAGCCTGGGCGGTCACCGCTCGCCAGTACCCCCGGCCATGGGGGGTGGCCTCGGCGCAGCTGCCGCTTAGCCTTTGCATCGGACCGCGGCAACTCGCCAGGCGGTCGGCACAGCGGTGACCTAGCGATGCACAATCCCGAAGCCACACCCCAGGGCCTGCACCTCATGGCCAAGCCGGTCGGGCCGATCTGCAACCTCGATTGCAGCTACTGCTTCTACCTGGAGAAGGAGCAGCAGTTCCCGCCCCGCGAGCGCTTCCGCATGGACGACAAGGTGCTGCGCGACTACGTGCAGCGCTACATCGCGGCGCAGTCCGGCCCCGAAGTCGAGTTCACCTGGCAAGGCGGCGAGCCGACCCTGCTCGGCCTGGACTTTTTCCAGCGGGCCCTGGACTACCAGCGCCGCTTCGCCGCCGGCAAGGTCATCCGTAATACCCTGCAGACCAATGGCACCCTGCTCGATGACGACTGGGGCGCCTTCCTCGCCCGCGAGGGTTTCCTGGTGGGGCTCAGCCTCGACGGCCCACGGGAGGTCCACGATCTCCATCGTCCGGACAAACGCGGCCGCTCCAGCTTCAACGATGTGATGCGCGGCCTGCGCGTGCTGCAGCGCCACGGGGTGGCATTCAACGTGCTGGTGACGGTCGCCCGCGAGGTCGCCCGCCACCCGCTGGAGGTCTATCGCTTCCTCAAGGCTGAAGGCGTGCGGCACATCCAGTTCAACCCGGTGGTGGAACGCCAGCCTGCGACATCCGAGCAGGATCGCGGCCTGCACTTCGCCACACCGCCGGAGCTGCGCCTGCGCGCCCTGCCCGAGGCCGCACCGGTGACGCCGCAGACGGTCGAGCCCGAGCGCTATGGCGAGTTCCTCATGGCCATTTTCGACGAGTGGGTGCGCCAGGACGTCGGCGAGATCCATGTGATGAACTTCGAATGGGCCCTGGCCTCCTGGTGCCAGCTGCCGCCGTCGGTGTGCCTGTTCGCCCCGCGCTGCGGCAAGGCAGCGATAGTCGAGCACGACGGCAGCCTCTACTCCTGCGATCACTTCATGTACCCGGAGTACCGCCTGGGCAACATCCAGACCGACGATCCCGCCGCCCTGCTGGCCTCCCCTGCCCAGCAGGCCTTCGGCGCGGCCAAGGAACAAGCCCTGCCCGCCTACTGCCGGTCCTGCGACTACCGCTTCGCCTGCCATGGCGAGTGCCCGAAGAATCGCTTCATGACCACCCCCGATGGCGAGCCCGGCCTGAACTACCTGTGTCCGGGCTACAAGAAGTACTTTCGCCACCTGACGCCCTACATGAACGCCATGGCCAAGCTGGTCAGCCACGGCCAGCCGGCGTCGCTGATCATGCAGGCGTTTGCCGGGCCGCTGCTGGTGCCGCTGGGGACGAAAGGCTGAGGTTCAGCAGGCAGGGTGCGCTGGGCGCACCATGAACCACTCGGCGCCAGCCCCTGACTCGGTTCGGGTGGTTTAGCGCCGATGGTGGATGAAAAGAACGTCATCCACCCTACGAATTGGCACCACTTCCTGTAGGGGCGAATTCATTGGCTATGGGCTGCGTTAGCTGTTGCAGAGCTGAATACGCTGCTCTAGCGCAGGCTTTTCAAGCTTCCCCGCCAGCCAGATACAGCCCTCTCCCCCGCCCCTCTCCCGCAAGCGGGCGAGGGGTGACTCGCGCGGGGCACGATGCGTTCTTCCTAAAGCCCGCAGCGGCCTGAAACCGAGTCACAGAGGCGGGGCAGCGACAGCGCCCCGTCAGGAGGCCGAGCGGAATCGTTGCAGAGGGGGACGAGCGGCATGGATGCCGCGA
>RCUR01000567.1_pt1 | contig 13160 bp, 9 predicted proteins | sample 2166151 | NCBI WGS metagenome assembly RCUR01 (sample SAMN09932785, study PRJNA488358) | compost metagenome | isolation source: compost soil in an enriched community | place: Germany: Experimental Botanical Garden
GGGCTGACCGAGTATTTTCGTGCAATAGGCCGAAACTACGTACTCGCCGCGCCGACCGGCAAGGCATCAAAGGTAATCGCTAGCAAGACGAAATCTCCCGCATACACGATTCACAAGACCATCTACTCGTTCGACGACATTGCCGAGTATCGCGACGACGATACGGATGGAACCGAGACCTTCAAGTTCTACGCCCAGTTGGCGGTGAACAGCCTTTCAGCTGACACGGTCTACATCGTGGACGAGGCGTCCATGATTGCGGACGTCTACCAGGAGGCAGAGTTTTTTCGTTTCGGCACTGGATTCCTGCTTGCCGACTTCCTCAAGTTTGTGAACCTCGATCACAACGATCACTGCAAAAAGGTGATTTTCATCGGTGACGATGCGCAGCTGCCGCCTGTGGGCATGAACTTCTCGCCTGCCCTGGATGCGGATTATCTATTCCGAGAGCATCACGCGCGCTCGAACGGATACGAGTTGTCGGAAGTGGTTCGGCAGAAATCGGAAAGCGGCGTGATTGCAAACGCAATCCCGCTTCGAAAGTCTTTGCAGGCAAAGGTTTTCAACCGACTGGCAATCGATTTCGGCCATCCCGACGTCCGGAAGGTGGAGCACCAGGATCTGATGACCCGCTATCTCGAATCCTGCGGCGGCAAGATCAACGGGGAAGCCATAGTCATCGCCCACTCGAACTCCGACGTCGGGGACTACAACCGCCGAATCCGGGAGCATTTTTTCCCGGGCTGCCCGGAAGTGATGCCGGGCGACAAGGTGATGGCCGTCTCTAACAGCGACGCCTGCGGAATATTCATCTCGAACGGCGATTTCGGCTTGATTCGGCAGGTGCTATCCCCCGCCGAGAAGCGAACCGTCACGCTGAAAAGGAAATCTCCCGATTCGGGGAAGCTCGAGGAAATACCCGTCGCTCTTACGTTCCGCGACGTAGTGGTCGGCTTCAAGGATCTGGAAGGGGTTGCCCGTTTTTTCCAGACCAAAATCCTGGAGGATCTTCTTTACAGCAAGGAGCCCGCCCTGTCCTCCGACCAGAACAAGGCCCTCTATCTCGATTTCTGCATTCGCAACGAAGGCATCAAGAGGAACAGCGCAGAGTTCAAGCACACGCTGAAAACCGATCCGTATTTCAATGCGCTGAGACTCAAGTTCGGCTACGCAATCACCTGCCACAAGGCTCAGGGCAGCGAATGGAACCACGTGTTCGTGAAATGCAAGAGCAACCAAAGCCAGCTGACGGCCGACTATTTCCGCTGGCTCTACACGGCAATCACGCGCACGACCCAAAACCTGTATCTGCTCGACCCGCCGAACCTGCAACCGTGGAGCGGCATCAAAATGATCTCGGACCCGGCTTTGGAGATGCTTGGAACCGCAATGACCCAAGAAGTCCATCCAGCTCCGTCTCAGCCGTTTCCGTTCGGTATCCCTGCGAGCGCGTCGTTCCTGCTCTCGGTGCTGGCCGAAGTCCGCAAGCTGATCAACGGCAAGGGCATCGCCATCGAGGACGTCTTTCACAACCAATACCAAGAGGTTTACCACTTCAAACGCGAAGCGGAGTCTGCCCGCATAGACATCGCCTACAACGGCAAGAACAAGATTACCGGAATCGTCGCCCCCCACCTTACGGACTTGAGCGCTGAATTGGCCTCCCTGCTCTCCGCTCTAAAAGGACAACCGCTTTTCGCGGGCGGAGGCTCGCCGGTTGCGGATACGCGCTTCGCCAAGCAGTTCCTGAACGACTTCCACGAGAAAGTTCTCAGCCTGTGTAGCGAGAGCGGTATTGCCGTTCATAAGGTCGTGGAGCAGCAATGGTCCCAGCGCTATAGCTTTGCCAAGGACGGCGCCGTCGCCGTTTACGATGTTTGGTACAACGGGAAAGACCAGTTCACAAAGTGCCAGCCGCTGATAACCGCCTGCTCGCCTGGCTCCTTGGTCGGCGACATCGGCTTGCTACTTACCGAGGGCATGAGGGGATGACCACAAGTACCGATGTATTCGCCAAACGCAAGCAGGGGGACATCGACGAGGCATACCGGATGGCCCTGGAGCTCATGGGGGCGTCGCAGGTCGACAACTGGGACAGGAAAGCCTTCTGCTGGTGCCTGATCGACCTCATAAAAAGGGACGCCAAGAACGGGAATCAGGAGAATCTGCCCCACTACCGCAGGCAACTGAAAAGCATCGAAGTCGACTCGTCAGACGACGTGCTCGCCAAGGGCATTCGCAATGCCCTGTCTCTGTGTAACCCCCACGGGCAGCAGATCAGCCGGGCGAAAACCCTGAGCAAGGATGGCCGGCATGCCGAAGCCGCTGCTGTTTACCGCAAGGTATGGGCCGACGGCGCTACCGACAAGGAAACTCAGACCAGCTTCGGATGGGAACTGTACAAGCACTCCAAAGAGTTGATGGCTGCCAACAGCGTCAACCTCGGAGCGGTCAAGCGTAACTTGCACGACTATCTCAAGCTGGACGTTGAAAAGCCGTCGTTGTTGCATGCTTGCTTTCTCCAGCTTGCAACCAAACTAGCAGGTCAGGACAAGTTCAGCATGCTGGTGTTCTCGCGTCTGTGGGAGCTCGAATATCTGCGCCCAGAAGATTTCGAGCGCTACCATGCGGAGGACGGAAAAGAATACCCATCCCTAGCGGAGAGGGTCATCCAGCAGGCAGGCAAGGAAGCTGCCGCATCAGACAACGTTCAAGACCTCGACTATATCGTCCCCCACATCAATGCGGCGATCGAACGGTATCCTGACAATATCTGGCTCAAACTGGACAAAGCTAAGGTGCTGATGTCTTTGGGGCGGAATGACGAGGCCCTGACCTTTGGGCTTCAGGTCGCCAAGGCCAAGGCGAGCGACTACTGGGCTTGGGGGTTACTGGGGGATATTGTTTCCCGAACCGACTGGCAAGCAGCCCTCGGCTGTTATTGCAAGGCTCTATCCTGCCGGGCCGATGACAAATTCACAGGCAAAATCAGGCTCAAAGTCGCGCAACGAATGCTTGAGTGCAACGATTGGGCCGCCGCAAAGCGCGAAATCGAGACTGTTATGCACTCCAAGGAGAATGAGGGCCACAAGATTCCCGAAGCCGTTGCGGACCTCGCTTCGCAGCCATGGTTTGCCGGTACGCAGGCCAATGCCTCCAACCGGGACTACTATAAAGCTCATGCATCAACCGCAGAGGCTCTGCTATTTAGCGATTTGCCTTGGCTCGAAGCCAACGCAGGCGAAAAATTCACCGTCCCGGGCAAAGAGGACAAGCCGAAGCGAACAATATTCCTGAAAACCTCATCTGTCCCGACGGAAGCGGTCATTCCTGAATCAAAACTCGAATGCAAGAAATTGGCTCCGGGCGATGCGGTAAGGGTCAAGGGCGAGTTTGACGACAATCAGAGGTTCAAGATTTTTGTGCTGGAAAACAGGAACTCCGAATCTCTGTGGGATGTTTTCTCCGAAAAAATAGGCGTTGTGGACCATGTGAACAAGGACAAGCACGTCCTCCATTTCATCGTCGACCGGGAGATTGATGGCGTCATCCCTATTCCCGAACTGTCCGACTCGTTTGTCGAAGGGGATGCAATTGAGGTAAGGCTCTCCCGATACTTGTCAAAACACGGTCCGGCGTATCGTGTTCATCTAGCCCGGGCGACCGACAAAAAACCGAGCGAACTCGTCAGGAAAGTGTTTTCCGAAGAGGTCCGCGTATCTAACGGTATGGGATTTACGGAAACCGACATATTCGTATCTCCCCCGTTGGTCGCAGAGCGCCAGATCGAAGGTGGCCAGAAAATATCTGGCACAGCCGTGATGAGCTACAACAAGAAGCGGTCTTGCTGGGGGTGGAAAGCAGTTTCGATTGACGAAGAATGATTAAAGCTATTGCTAGAACATTGCCAGTGCTTGTTCTCGAATGTCAGCTTTGCTATTTGCGCCTGGCCCCTGTGGGTCGGTAATAGCCAATTGCTTCTAGCTGGAACCGGCCCAGAATGTGTAAAAATGCTCATTGCCACATCGTCTTGAAATATAGACGTTTGTACACTGCGATTTCAGCGAACAGCCCTGGTAGTTCGAACTCCAGTGGTCGCCGAGTCTCGGGAAGCGAGGTGCCTTTGCCTCGATGCTCACCTTGGATAAAGCGCTTAATGGGCGATCCTTGCGATGAAATTCTCAGAAATCATAGCAAGGGTTCGCGGAGGCGTTTTTACACACTCTGGGCCAAGAGGAGACTGTCGCTTATAGTGGCAGAGATTAATATCGGCCCTCACCGGCGTCAGCCTCATCTAAGCTAACACCACGGGTCAAGGGAGCTACAGAAAGCTACGCTTGCTCGTCGGCTATCTTAATCATTAGGCGCCACAAGACCCGGGCCCACTGTTGCCATGATCATCAAGAACTACTGGTATCTTGCCACGTCAGCATTACCGTCTGACTACTCGCCATTGGAACAGGATTTTCTCTCCGACCCCCTTGAACTCATGCGACGCCTCGCCTCGGCAGAGGGGCTTGTCTTAGGTTCGTGGAATGAGGGTACACGTCTTGGATATGTCTTCGCCTTGGGCGTATGTATAGAACGAAGCACCGATGGAGCGCGAATCGACTGGCGCGAGGTCGATCTCACACTGAAGCCAAGCCCATCTGGCAGAACTCACTGGCGCTCAAAGCCCTTCTTCAGCTTTGCTGACGCTGTGAATGAGCGCTACGGGTTTGCCGATCTCTTTGCCGAACGCTTCCCGGACATGGACTCAATTACTTTCGCGAGCCGCAGGCCATTTCCAAACATCCCCCGTCGTTTGCCAACCATCGCTACTCCCGGCTATGTGTACCTGATCCGATCACCGTACGGTTTCAAGATCGGGAAGACCATTAACATGAAATCACGAACCCGTTTGTTCGAAGTCAAGTTGCCGTTCCCGATTACCGTTGAACACTACGCATGGTTTGAAAACTACTCCGAGGCCGAGCGCACACTACATGACACCTTTCGCGCCCAGCGCCTCGAGGGCGAGTGGTTTGATCTAGCCCCGGCCGACATCGCGCACATCCAGTCGCTCGGACGACCGGCGACAGTAGAAGAATTGCGAGGACTCTAAGACTGATGCCGAACAAATACTGCGCATTTTGCCGACCGCTCAATTGTACGTTGGTGGCCGTTTTAGGTTGTGGATTGCGGCCATCCAGGACAGACAGTTAACGGCCGATTCTGTTGAAAAAGTCGGTTCGCCCAAACAGCCTGGTCATTGACTGGTTAAAACGCCTTTTTTGCACACTGCTACGTGAAATCCGAGTCCGGAAGCCTCTGCCGAAAGTAAAGATTTCAATCTCGGACGCATACTTTTCTGCTGCGGAAACCATGGTCGACTTTTTCAACAGAATCGGCCAATAGCTGTCTGTCATGCATTAATATCTCCATAAACCTATCGCCGCGTTTCCTTCACTTATCAGGCGCCCCCAGAGCAGAGTTCCGACGAACCAAGGCGCTCATCTCAGCCCGCGCATCCACCAATAATCTCCGACGATTGACCGCACGGTTTGGCGGCGAAACGTGAATAACTGCGCCACACTTAGGAATCTACATCAGTGACACTGAGACTCGCAGAATAATCGGTTGGCATAACCCTTTTCGCCCCGCTCTACGGGAGACCGCTACGGCAGCAACTAGCGTACCCGAAGTCACCATGGCTGACTGCGAAGCTTCAGGTACCGAGTAATCCCGACTCCGACAGGAAGGGTCTCAGGTGTTCAGCAGCCCACCTAGGCGTCAATGTGACGCATTCCCGGTTGTTCCATTTGCTCGCTGTCCGGCCAAAACGTTTATGGTCGGCGAAAAGGTGCTTGCCGGCCACACCGTGGAGAACCATTGCCGTATCGTCGGCGAGGTGGCCAAGGAACTGATCGGCCGGTACCCGAAAGCACTTTCCCGGCAGTTGTTTCCTGCTGGTGCCGCCATGGCCGCGGCAGCGCATGATATAGGCAAGGTGAGCCCGTTTTTCATCGAGAAGCTTCGCCGGAAGTGCACCGACGGCGTAGCAGGCATCCCCGAACTAAGCACCGTCAATCCAAAAGAAGAGAAAGAATGGGGCGGCCATGCGGGCGTGAGCCAGCTGGCAGCCGCGGCTGCTGGCGCCCCAGCCTTTGTGCCCGAGATCCTCGGCCAGCACCACGGCTTTTCACCGGTGCTCACCGGCCGGCAGGCTGATGACCCAATCTTTGGTGGAACCGAGTGGCAGCAGCAGCGCCTCGCACTGATTCAAGCCCTCAAAGACCAGCTGGGGATGGAGTGGCCGGATATTCCGTCTGAGGCGATAGCTCGCGTCGTGGCCGGCTTGGCGTCCGTTTCGGACTGGATCGGCTCGGGCCCCCTCTTCGAGAATCCCGCTTCACCCTGGGAGGGGAGCATTGCTCGGGCCGTCGACGAGGCCGGTTTTGCCATGCCCGCCGTCAATCCCGACATGTCCTTTTCCGACGTGTTCAATAACTACAGCGCCAATGCTACGCAGGCGAAACTGATCGAGCAGGTCACGGGCCCCGGCGTTTATGTGCTTGAGGGCCCCATGGGCATTGGCAAGACCGAGGCGGCGCTGTACTGCGCCTATCGCATTCTGGCCTCAGGGCAGGCCACCGGAATTTACTTCGGCCTTCCCACACAGCTGACATCCAACAAGATCCATGACCGGTTCACGCAGTTCCTCGAGCGGATCCTGGTATCGGGCAGCACACAACGCACTCATCTTCTGCATGGCAAAGCTGGGCTGATGGAGCACCTGCAGATGGGCAAGGAAGGCAAACCAGGTGGTTCTTGGTTTGACCACAGAAAGCGCGGCCTTCTGGCGCCGTTCGGCGTTGGGACCATCGACCAGGCATTGATGGCCTGCATGAATGTGAAGCACGGTTTCGTGCGCACCTTTGGATTGGCCGGCAAGGTGGTAATACTCGACGAGGTGCACACCTATGACTGCTACACAGGCACCATCTTGGATGCGCTTGTGGGTCTGCTGCGATCGTTGCAGTGCACGGTCATCATCCTAAGCGCCACCCTCAGCATCGATCGGCGTCGCGCCCTGCTGGGTGATGGTATATCGGCGGACGCCTATCCACTGATCACGGCGGCCCCCTACGCAGGGGAACTAGCCGAGTGTCCGGTTGAGCCCGGTACCGCTAAGACCACCAAGCTACGCCTGCTCAATGATCAGCAGGAGGCTTTCGCTGAAGCTCTGGAGCGCGCGCGAATGGGCCAGCAAGTGATGTGGGTGGAAAATACCGTCGGCGATGCCCAGGAGCGCTTTCTCGCATTCAGCCAGCACGCAACAGCGCTCGACATCGAATGCGGCCTCCTCCACTCATGCTTCACGCACCAGGATCGACAAACGAACGAAACATACTGGGTATCCCAGTTCAGTAAAGCCGGCTGGCCTACAAGAACAGCCAAGGGTCGCATTCTTGTCGGTACCCAGGTCCTCGAACAGTCACTCGATATTGATGCCGATTTCCTAGTATCACGTTTCGCGCCCACTGACATGCTGCTGCAGCGCTTGGGCCGGCTCTGGCGCCATGGACGAAAAACGCCACGCAGTCCGAGCGCAGTCCGTGAGGCTTGGCTGCTTGCACCAAACCTTGAGAGCGCCCTGAAGAATGCCAGCGAAGCGTTCGGCCTGAGCGCTGCAATTTATAGCCCCTATGTGCTGTGCCGCTCGTTGGAGTGCTGGCAATCGTTACAGTGCATCACCCTGCCCACCGATATCAGACCGCTTATCGAGACCACCTATGCCTCCCGCCAGGAGCACGGCCAGTTAGATGCGTTGCTGAAAGATCTGGATGAAGGCACTCGCGACCACAAGGGGCGTAAGGCGCTGCGCCAGCTGGCGTGCCTAGCCTTGGCAACAGACGGGAAAACCCTGCCCGAGGAAAAAGCAGAGACCCGCTACAGCGATACGCCATCGGTTGATGTCCTACTGGTGCGTGATGCTCAGTCAGGACCAGACCGCAATTCGAATCTCACTCTGCGCAACGGGAAGGTGCTGACCATCCCCCGTTCACGCAGCGCCATGACGGCGGAGCAGTGGCGGGCACTTAGCACCGAACTGATGCGTGAAGTAGTCAGCGTTCCAGCCAGCAGAGCCCCACGGGCTCAATCCGTCGAAGCCCTGACCGCCCTCGGCCTGCACCACTGTTTCTTCCTCGGCACCGCTGAGCACAAGGAGGCCCTGCTGCGTGTTGCGATTTTGGACAACAGCGGTGGCATCACCAAACCCTCAGGCGGGCCGGACTACAAGGCTCTGAGTCTCAGCTATAAGCCCACGCTCGGCTACCGAGCTCTGAGGTTTAAATGAAGAACCGATTCAACCTGCTGCATGAGAAGTGGATTCCTGTCGACAACCATGGACTGGTCAGTCTGAGTGACATCTTTAGCCGCTCCGAGTTTCGCGCCATTGGGGGCCCCCCTATCCAGAAGGTAGCGCTCTTCAAACTGCTGCAGGCCATTGCTCAAGCGGCGTGCACGCCGGCAGACGAAGCCAAGTGGAGCACCCTGGATGCGCAGACCATGGCCAGCCGCTGCCTGTCTTACTTAAACGAGCATAAGTCGGCGTTTTATCTGTACGGAGAGAACCCGTTCCTGCAACTGCCCGCCGTCGCGACAGCAAAGCCCAAGCCCTATGGGTGCGTGATTCCTCATGTATCCAATGGCAACACCACCGTACTGACGCAGATCCAGCAAGTACGCCCGCTCGACGATGCGAAAAAGGCTCTTCTGCTGGTGACGCTCATGTCCTTCGCCTTCGCCGGCAAGCAGTGTGACAACAGCCTCGTGTTATCAACCGGCTACAACGGTAAGCACAAAGGGAGCAGCGCACCACCGGGACCGGCCTTGGCGAATCCAGGGTTACAGCATTCGATGATCTTGGCCGATGCCTTGCTCGACACCTTGCATATCAACTTGCTGACGCACGAACAGATCCAGGCGAGCAAGATGTATAGCTCAGGCTTGGGTGTTGCCCCTTGGGAGCGCATGCCGGTAGGCGAAGACTGCCCGGCGGCACGAGACCTGAAGAACTCCCTGATGGGTCGCCTGGTACCCATGTGTCGGTTTCTCCTGCTGCAGCAAGACCACCTGCACATAACGGAAGGCCTCAAGCATCCTGGCTACCAGGACGGTCGAGCAGATCCCACCATTTCCATGGACCGCTCCGGCGTCAATCTGCGGGTAAAGTGGGTTGATCCTGGGTGTCGTCCGTGGCGCCAGCTGAGCTCGATACTGGCGCTGTTTGGCGAAATCTCGAACTCTGGATTCCAGTGTCTGCAGTTGAAGACAGGCCTCAACCGTGTCCGTCGTACCCTGCCGAGCTTTGCTGTTTGGGCTGGCGGAATTCGTCTCAAGAACCAGCGTGGTGAACAGTACGTTCAGGCCGGCAATGACTACGTCGAGTCGATCGTATGGCTGCACAGCACGGCCCTCGGCGAAGTCATGTTTACGGCCGTCAAAACCGAAATGGATGATCTCGAGAAGCTGTCACACAAACTGGAAAGTCGAGTGCGCGGCTACTACAAGGCGCTCAGCTTCCATGGAAAACTCCCATCAAGATGGGCTGACATCGCTGCGACCATGTTCTGGCAAATGGTCGAACGCGATTTCCAAGCGCTGGTTTATGCCTGTGAGCCGAGTACCGACTCACAAGTAGAGCGCATAAAGTTCAGGCGTAAATTCGCCAACTACGCCCTCCTCGCATTCGACGCTACTTGCGCGAATTCATCAGCACGTCAGATGGCGGCTTGGGCCAAGTATCGGATCACCGTCAAGCCGTACCTCACTTAGGACTCCGAATTATGCAGACATCTGCCCCAAAACACTCATCCAGTTTCGCCGAGCGTTTTGTCGGTGCTGTGATCAGCAAGTGCGAGACCGATACCGGTACTGCAGCAAAGCTGCGCAGAGCCATCAGGTCGTCACAAGAGCACCAAGCATGGGATTTCCTCGCCAAGTTTGGCATTGACCTTGAAGACGACTACGCACGCATCCAGGCACTCACTGTGGCCGGCGCTATTGCTCGCTCCAGAACCATGCGCGGTGCGAAAGTGAACGGTTCGATGATGCTCGGGAAGGCCCTGGCAGAATCCTTCGACGACGGCGTGAACAGCAATGGCGCCATCGCTCGCCTCAGGCGGCTTGTAGCCTGCGACACGCTAGCCGAAGTGTCGACCAACCTTCGCTATCTGCTGCCCCTGATAGACAGCCGTTGCGACCAACGACTCGACTATGTGCGTCTCATGCATCAACTGCGCAACTTCCCGAGTAATCCCCAACGGATCAAGCGCCAGTGGGCCATGGAGTTCTATGGGCACCCCATTTACGAAACTACAGGGGAAGGACTATGAGCATGATTGCTAGCGTCTTGCACCTTGATCGCAAGGCCATTCGTGACCTGAAGGTAACGGACTGTTACTCGGTGCATCGTGTGGTCTACAGCCTGTTTGATGACGTGCGCAACGATGCGCAAAAAATCGCCAGCGAAAGCAGTGGGATTTTGTTCGCCGATCAAGGTTACACCCAGGACGGTCGCAGGATCTTACTGCTGACCGATCGGGCGCCCAAGGACGGCATTGACGGAGCTGTTGTCGACATCCGCAGCCTGTCCATTTCTGACGATTTCCTCGGCCACGGTCAGTATCGGTTCAAGGTCATCGTCAACCCGACGCGGCGTAGCAGCACCAGCAAGGCATTAGTGCCAATCAAAGGGGCAGAGGCAATCGCACAATGGTTTGTCGAGCGCGCGAGCTCCAGCTGGGGGTTTGTTGTTAACCCAGCCAACCTGAGTGTGGGCCCGGTAAAAGTTGTTCGATTCCAAGAGAAAGCCAATCGCCAGGTCACGATCGCGCAGACCCATATAGAGGGCGTCCTATCAGTTGTCGATCACGAACAACTCTCCCATTCATTCCGCCATGGTATCGGACGGGCACGCGCTTGGGGTTGCGGTCTGCTCCAACTCACTCCGGTTTCTCATAGGACCCACTGACAATGGAGAGCAAGCGCATCGAGTTCCACATCCTGCAATCCTTCCCAGTATCCTGTTTGAACCGGGATGATGTCGGTTCGCCGAAGACAGCCATCGTCGGCGGCACCACTCGAGCCCGAGTCAGCTCCCAGTGCTGGAAGCGTTACGTACGCCTTGGCCTGCGTAACGAAGGGATTACCCTCGGGCACCGCACCAAGCTCGTCGCGTCGTTCCTCACAGCAGCCTGCAGTGCTGCAGGCGCTAACAAGGAACAGGCCACCGCCTGCGGTAAAGCTATGGCGAACATTCTGACCAAAAAAACGCTGCTCTTCATTGGCAACCATGAGGCCGATGCGTTCGCCCAGTTTGCCAAGGACAAGGACTTTAACCCAGCCGCCATCAGTGGAAAGGAGCTGGTCAAAGCTTCGAAGGCTGTCTTGAACAAAAACCTCGATGCCCTAGATATCGCGCTGTTCGGCCGGATGGTCGCCAAGTGCAAAGAGCTGCAGGTGGAAGCGGCCTGCAGCTTCTCGCATGCCATCTCGACACATCGGGCCTCAACTGAGTACGACCCCTTCACGGCATTGGATGACAACCCAGATACCAAAGCTGCAGCACACTTGGATGTCCTTGAATTCAACTCAGCCACCTACTACCGCTACATCTCCCTTGATGTAGCTTCGCTGCAGAAAAACCTTAGCAGTGGCGACGTGGCCTTGGCAGTGAAAGCATTCACCTACTCCCTCTTCGACCAGGTACCGCGTGCACGCCAAACCACCATGGCTGCCGCCTGCAGCTGGGACTACGCGCGAGTGCTGGTGCGTACCGGTCAGCCGTTGCAGCTGTGTTTCGATGAACCGGTGAAATCCACTGGTGAAGGTTTCCTGAAGCCGAGCATCAAGGCCCTGGACGAGCAGCTGCAGCGCAAGGAAAAACTGGCCGGCAGCCGCTTCGGGAAGATCAAGGATCTGAAGTTCGGCGTCCACGAGGACTACTCGATTGACTGCCTTGTCGAAGACCTCGTTGCCACCATAGAGGCTTGAGCCGTGGCCAATCGTTATTTGCTGATGTGGCTCGAGGCGCCGCTGCAATCATGGGGGCATGACTCCAAATTCGCCCGGCGCGATAGCCTCGATTTCCCGACCAAGTCAGGGGTGCTCGGCTTGCTGTGCTGCGCCATCGGTGCCGTTGGCCCGCAGGAGGAATGGCTCGCTCAATGGTCCAACTTGGATATGCAGGTCGACGCCTATGTGCGTACCGATCGCAAGGGCAAACCCATGACCCGGCTACCACTGCTGCGTGACTTCCAGATGGTCGGCAGAAGTTACGGCGACTCGCCCTGGGAAAAGTTGATGGTCCCCAAGATGTCTGATGGCGGTTCGCCGAATGGCTCTGGGGCAAAAGTCACTCACCGTTACTACCTACAGGACATGGCCTTTGCCGTCGCCCTCGAGATGCCGGCCGCGCTCGAGGCAGATCTGGTCGAATGTCTGGACAGTCCCGTGTGGCCGCTCTACCTCGGCAGAAAATGCTGTGTGCCGTGTGAGTTAATCAACCAAGGGGTGTACGTGACTGCATCTGAGGCCATGCGTGTTGGTGCCGCCATCGCCGCGGACAAGAAACGGGCCCTGTCCTTCAGCGTTGTCCAGGCCGAAGCTGAAGGTGAGCTTCTTACCCTCAACGATGTGCCGCTCGCCTTTGGGGAGTACAAGCGCTACCAGGTCAGGCAGGTGACTGTGCTGAAACCAGCTAAACCGCTGTGAGCGGATGAACCGCAACATGCTAAGGTATTGAAGCTGAAAGCGTCTAAATGTTGGTCTCTTCCTCACGCCCGTGGGGGTGTTTCTAAATTTCAAATCGGCACTGCTGAACTACGGCTGTCTTCCCCACGCGTGTGGGGGTGCTTCCATCCTAGACTAGACTAGCCGACCGATGGCGACCAGGGGAGTAAAAACGCTTGATCTCTACACCCACATGCGGGACTCCCCGCGAACGTGGAGTATTTATGCTTCCCCGAGTTCCTGTTGCAGTATGTCCTGAATCGGCGAACCTGCGATGGATTCGCTGTACCACCTCAAGCACTTAGCGGCGCATTACCTTAGCCTAGGCCGCAACGGCGGCTAGCGCGCGGAAAACGAGGCAACAAAACATGGGTATCGAC
>RCUR01000568.1_pt1 | contig 13156 bp, 13 predicted proteins | sample 2166151 | NCBI WGS metagenome assembly RCUR01 (sample SAMN09932785, study PRJNA488358) | compost metagenome | isolation source: compost soil in an enriched community | place: Germany: Experimental Botanical Garden
GCCACCTCGACGCCGGCCCGGCCCTGATCGACGCCTTGGGCGACGATTACTGGCAGGTGCGCCTGCGCGCCACCCGCAGCCTCGGTCGCTTGCGTTTTGTGCCGGCGCTCGAAGCGCTGATCGACACCCTCGGCCACCCCATCAGCAACCTGCGCAAGGAAGCCGCGTTGGCCCTGGGCGAATTGAACGATCCACGGGCCATTGCGCCATTGCAGGCCGCGCAGGACGACGGCGACCCTGAAGTGCGCAAGGCCGTGCGCATTGCCTTGAGCCAACTGCAATGAACCCGCTGGCGATTGGCAACTCCCGCAGTAAACAGCAGTTGCGCCTGAACTGGCCGGATGGCCGCGAACAGCTATTGGATCATGCGCAATTGCGCCGGCAGTGCCCGTGCTCGCAGTGCCGGGCATTTCGGTTGCGGGGGATGGTGCCGTTGGTGGATGCGCGGGTTCAGGTGATCGAACTGAATCCGCAAGGGTATGGCCTGCAACTGGTGTTCAGCGATGGGCATGAGCGGGGGATTTATCCGTGGGCTTATCTTGCTGGGCTTACCGACTGAATCGAACTCCATACCTCATTGGGAGCTGTCGCGGTCTGCGGTAGCTCCCCCGTGTGCGTTTCCAGTTACTTATGTTGCGAATACAACCCGCTTCGGCGTTAAAACCCAAGGCAGCAGCCGTATGCGGTAATTCCGCACGTATGGATCTGTGCGGGGGGTGGCAGGTGACTGCCATTCCTACCGCGACCAGTTGATCTCGCGTCCTGCGGTTATGAAACGCGGATCCATGAAAACCGCGCACAGAGTATAGAGTGGAAGCACATTGTCCCAGCCTGGCAGTTTGATCATCAGCGGCAACGCTGGCAAAAACGGGTTAAGAAACCTCCCTCTCGAAAAAGAACGCAGTCTCCCCAAAAGCCGGTTTTAGTTGATCGAACCACGTAGCATCGGGATCAAATCGTGCGAAGAATGGCCTCTGCACCCAATCCGGGTTTCGTGCTTGGATAAAACGTAAAACAAACACCTTTTCTCCTCGAATTTCAGCTAAACCGCAGACCTCAACTTTCCCCGGATCTGCGCTCATCGAAGGTCCTCTGGCAGTCCTGGCAATACCTGAAACTTGTTTGACCGCGTCCCGGTAAATTTCCCACGCACATACAAGAGGGACTTCAAAATACCGGCGGGCCCCGGTATCACGCTCGATAAACATATAGTAAGGAATAATACCTAATTGGATTTGCGTCTGCCAAAGTCGCGCCCAGACATCAGCAGAGTCATTGATATGAGCCAGCAACGGGCCCTGGCTACGTATTTGAGCGCCTGTTTGTCGAACACGAAGAATAGCCTCTCGAGCAATGGCAGGCTCAAGTTCCGCCCAATGATTATAATGAGCCATTAACGCTAAGTGTTTACCGCTGTTGATGATCTTCCTAAATAGATCAAGAAGTTCACCTGCGTCGCTGTCAGTCACAAATCGCTGAGGCCAGAAAGAAAGCGCCTTCGTACCAATTCGGATAGTGTGGATGTACTCGAATTCAGGCGTCAAAAGAGGTTCTAGGTAAGCACATAGATTGCTTGTCTTCATAACTAGCGGATCTCCGCCAGTAATTAAAACATCAGTCACTTTAGGGTTGGCCCGAAGATAATCCAATAGCTGGGCGTTTTCCTTAGCAGCAATCTTGAGCGATTGGTCACCCGTGAATTGGGCCCAACGGAAACAAAAAGTACAATAGCTATGGCAAATCTGACCAGCGCTTGGAAAAAACAGCACAGTTTCACGATATTTGTGCTGGACACCCGTTACTGTCACGCCAGACAGTGAAGGAATATTACGCTCCAGCTGTCCTGCTGGATGGGGATTGAGTCTAGCTCTGACCGCTTTTATCGCGACCTCACAGGATGAGCGGTCGGAGTTCCTTAAAAGTAAAGATGCTATTAGATCAAAAGACTCGTTATCCAGCATGTCCTTCTGGGGGAAGGTAAGCTGGTATATAGGGTCGTTTGGAATATTGTGCCAGTCGATCAATTCTTTGATGACATATTCATTGACTCGAAATGGCAGAACGCTTGCCACCACTTTCATCGCCCAAATAGTCCGGCTGTCTAATTTAGCAAGCTGAGGAATCTTGTCAATTTGATTCAAAGTATAAACCTTGAAACGTTCGACCTCGAATTTTTCTGTGAGGCTTTCAACACTTACCGCTATATTTTCAATAGTATACATAATTAGTGACCAATAAAATTTTAGGCCGGAACATAGGTCGCTGTAAGATATGGGGCTGTCTTGGCCTAGAATAAATGCCGCGACCAACTATAATATCTGATGAAACCATGGAACCTCCAAGCGACAACGGTTTCCACACTAGTAACAGCAGTCGTATGAGAATCAGCGATGGTGGACAAGATCAATAATTCTCCCGCACGCTTCTTTAATTTCAGCTTCATTAACGGAAGCAATAGAGATGCGGATATGGTCCTTCATACCGTAAGAAGACCCTGGCGTGGTCGAAACGGATTTAACATTGAGGAGGTCGTCTACAAATTGGGTATCCGAATTCCAAGTAGCACCCAATACTCGGGAAATGTCAGGAAATAGAAAGAAACCACCCTGCGGCCGTACAATGTCAAACGTAGTGCTTAATAATTGATGGCAGTAATAGGCTCGGTGTTGCAACTCATCAATACGTTTTTTAAGGATGCTCTTAGGCAACGCTGTAGCTGCCAAGGCACCGTGCTGCGCAAATGTACACGCATTGTCCGTCATGACGCCCTGAAGCGTGGAGCATCGGTCGATGATTTTTCTATCCGCGAACATATAGCCTATTCTAAAACCAGACATAGAGAACAGTTTTGAGAACGTACGTGTAACCACCAGCAGGCTAGAGTCCGCCATAAGATCCAGAGGGCTAACATATTCACCGCTACCGAAAATGATGCCTTCGTAGGCTTCATCGGAGATGAGTAGAAAGCCAAACTCTTGAGATAATGCCGTCAACTCTAGAATATCTTGTCGACTGAGAATCAAGCCAGTGGGGTTGTGAGGTGAGTTAATAATCAACGCCTTGGTTTTTAGAGTCACCAACTTACGAATTTCAACTATGTTGAGACCCTTATTTCCCATTTCGTAATCGACGGGAATACCTCCGTTAAGTTCTATATAAGATCTATAGGCGGGCCAGCATGGATTCGGAATCAGAACCTCGTCTGCGTTGGATAATATGCATTTCATCAACATAAACAAAGCCTGGCTTGAACCATTGGAAACTAAAATTTCGGCCGGGTCGCACAACTTACTATGCTGTTGAAAGCATCTCTCGATCAACGCGTTTTTTAAAACATCTATGCCAGTAAGATTACAATAGCCAGTGTGCCCATTTATTAAGGCGTCAATCGTCGCGCGAGAAACTTCCTGCGGGACCTCAAGGTTTAGCTCACCGTCGTGCATCTGAATTAAGTCACGTATTTTAGGACCTTCACTCAAAACCTTCGATAACTGCTGGCTCGGATTTGACATGATTTTCACCAACTGTAATTATTTTAAGTGTCGCAGCATCTGCCGCGAGTAGACTTCAGTGAAAAACGCTTTCGCCGACGGGCTCAGGTCCCCAGGCCAGAAATCAAACATCAGATTTACACGAGTACACTCACTATGGTTCCAAGACTCATGCTGAAAAGTCGTGTCAATGATTGCTATTTCACCCGTTCTCCAACTGACGATCTCTTCCCCGATTCTCAGTCCAGATAATCCATCGTCAGAACAAAGGATAGGAAGATGTAACGTCAGCATAGGATAAACATAATCCAGATGCGGCTCGATGTGACCGCCCGGTTCTAGGCTTGAAAGCACAACCTCTCTGATAGTAGCGCCTTGCACAACATCCTCGACAAAGCGAATCGTATTTGGAACGAGGTCAGCGTATACAGCAACTTTTTGACCTCCTTTATAAAGTGGAACTGATTTCCACAAAGGATCGCCATGAAAGGGATATTTTTCCTGGGTGTTCTTGTGTTTTTCATAGAGCTGGATTAGTTCCTGCGTCATCTCGGCAAGAAGCGTATCAATGCCTGAGAGGAAGCTGAAATCGTCTTTAGACCAAAGAGGCTTTCTGGGGCCGAACGACGACTTAAATCCATTGATATTTATATTCGTAGCATAAGGTATAGGCATGACAGGCTTAAGCAAACCGCTGGATAGGCGGCTAGAGCGTGATAATTCTCTTCCATGAAATTCCGACTCAATTAGATCGAGGATACACTCGCGAGTTTTATCATCAATATCGCCAAGGTCATCTAATGCCTCGTACCATAATGTGAGCACCGGCTCCCGCCACTTTAGAGCAGACCTGCAGGAAATCACAACCGTCGCATATAACCAGATTATGAGGCAAAGTAGTAATAACTGGCTTGATACTAAAAGTCCAAATCCGACTAATTCAGTTCTGTTATAGAGTCCCGCCACCAACGTAAAAATGGAGAGCGGAACGAGCCAGCAAATGTAGCTACTAAAACGTCGCACGGTGGAATAAGGTACGACGATATTGAGCATATCAAATTGGGAGCGAATAATCGGCCAGGCGCTGATGGAATAGAGAAGAAAAAATAACAAGCTGCAGTAAGACACCGAATATATCGACAAAAAACCATTCGGTACCGCCAGAATAAGCAATATAGATAGTGATACTAAGCAAGCTATCACGAATATACTGTGTTTCAGTATGTAATTTATGCCTCGAATGCCGTATAGATTTCTCATGCCGCAACCTGCGCCGGAGCCTTGTATCGGATCCATCTAAATAGAAGTAGAGAGAACAGCGCTATAAGTCCAAGCCCTACGCCACACCATACACCCGCTGCTCCTAGGTCAGTATAAAATGCCAAGAAGAGAGCGAGCGGTAGCCCCACTAGCCAAAAACAAATAATCGAAAGCAACATCGGAAAGACGGTTTGTTTCAAGCCCCTAAATATACCGAGCAGTACCATTTGACTTCCATCAAAGAAATGGAAGATTCCTAAAATGCAGACAAAAAGGCTAGAAAGCTTGATAAACTCGTCATCTCCACCTTCACCGCGAGCAACAAATAGCTGAACAATATCATGGGAAAAAATAATCAGGATAGAAGATATTACAGTGAGTACTATCCAGCTGAGCCATAAAGCACTCCATCCGGCGTCACTCGTCCGCCGCGAATACACCCCCAAAGGAGAGCAGAGGCTTATTCTCGTAGTAGAAGCTTGAGAAATGCCATTAGGTATTGTAAATACGACTTGAAGAACTTGCATTGCGATACCATGAGCAGCCAACGCAACGACTCCAAACTTACCCACTATGATTGTGAGGATGAAGAAAAATAGCGTGTCATTTGCCTGCGTTAAAGAGACCGGAATACCGTTTCTTAAAATAGGCAGCATCAACCACCCTCTCACTACTGTCAATTTTATACAGTGCTGCCGCCCCCTGAACTGCGGATTCATTAAGCCTAATATGACCAGCAATATACAAAGCAAAATGTTTGTTAGCGTCGTGGCGATACCTGCACCGAACAAACCCAAGGGGGGTATCCACAAAAAACCAAATATTAGAATCAGGTTGGCAACGAAGTTAAAGATCGATGCTATAATAATTGCGATAACTGTATATCGCGCTGATCCCATTATTGATAAAACATTTCTGAGGTGTACAAATAAAATCGCTGGACCGATGCTCCACATCAGGCTATTCATGTATCTCTGAGCTTCGAGAGACAAAAGCGGATCCTGGCCAAAAAAAACTAATATTTCTTTCGTAAAATAGAGCATTGCTAAGCATATTAAAAATGCAGCTGCTATGAGCTGAATGCAGCTGGTTGATACAGATGCATATTGTTCTTCTTTTGCCGTAAATACCAATGCATCAGTAATAAACGGGATTGTAGAAATGAGTAGCCCGGAAAATAATAAAAACAGAAGATAGTAGAGGCCCTGTGCCAAAGTCGACGCAGCTAACGCCTCGGTACTAATCCATCCAGCCATTATTACGTCCGTAGTCGCAATAATCACATGCGCGATATTGCCAGATACAAAGGCTAGCGAGAGCCGAGAACTCTCGCGCATCTCGGATGTATATCTACGGGAAAGCCTCGCGGCACGGTTATATATCAGTGATAATGTCAAGACTGTACTCCCGGTCTAGGTGTTTAGACACATCCTTGGAAATCTGTACTCTTTTCAGCCATCGATCCGTTCCATCGTACTTTGGCGTAAATTGTGGCCTGCCATGAGCGCACTTATAGTTGTTGATAAACAAAACCTGTGCTTCGTTCATTGATAAGTCAAAGGTTGCTGACTCAACCAGCTTGATAAAATCCTTAAAATCTAGTTCTTCGCAATGAGACATTTTGCTGTAGTCAACATAGACAGGATCATAAATGAAGCTGTAGCCCTCGGTAGGTGATTCTAGCAATACCGCCGTCTCTAGAGCTGTTGGCTTATATCCGATCGTAGAGGGTCGGTCGGAAAGAATGGTATAGCGGGTCTCAGTTAACCTGTGCTTGAGTGTTGCATCAACAGCTGAAAAGTCTGGGCAAGACAGCAAGTTTGGGACTTTATCGTCGTTTCTTACGCATAAAAAACCTAGTACATCGGCCCTATAAGGTAAAGCGGGGTCTTCAGTATGCAGTTCTAAATGCACAGAACCACTTCCCAACTGCTTATTTCTATCTTTGAAAATTGGGAATATTTCTTGAATAAGCTTACCGTTCTGCAGGTCGCTATAACCGAAGACATCACCAATATGCCTTGAAAGTTGAAGAAATAAATCATCGTAGTTTGAATGGCAGTCGTCCCTCCAATGTTTCGGCGTCGGTCGCTGTTGATTGGCTTTAGGAAGCTCTAATATTGTGACATCAGATGAAAAACTAAAGTCCTCTTTAAATTGAGCAGCAATAGACTCTGGGCTTAACATTGAGTAGTCTAATTTAGCAAATATCATATCAGCACCGAAGAAATGGTAAATTGGTTAGTTTCAAAGCCTCCAGGTAGTGACCCACTCGCGAGTCAGTTGACCTCAGGGAACTTCAAGCGTTTTATGATCATAGCCAAGCACAAAATTCTTAGAGCCTAGTTTGTAGAAGTACTGGTTATTCAAAGGGATCTTCCCAAGTTTAGTGGTGTAAACATACTGTGGGACGCTGAAACCAGTTTCATAACCGTGCAGCTGCTGCATAATCTCAAGGCCCTTTTCTATCGACGTCCTAAAGTGCGATACGCCTTGAACATTGTCCGCGTGGTATAGGTAATAAGGCCTTACCCTGCCTTTCACCAGCATCCGGTTCAGCGTTCTAAGTGTCTCGACGTCGTCGTTCACACCACGCAACAGCACTGTCTGGTTTTGAACCGGTATACCGTGGGAAAGAAGTTTATCTACCGCGCTTAAGGCTTCAGGAGTCACTTCTACGGGATGATTGAAATGAGTGCTAAACCAGATCGATTTGAATTCGGACAACATCCTACAAAAATCATCTGTTATCCGCTGCGGAAGGAAAACCGGGTACCGTGAGCCAATGCGTACAAAATCTACGTGGGGGATTGCATTGAGCCTAGATATAATGCTATGTAAAAGCTTATCGGAAAGAATTAGCGGGTCGCCTCCGGTAAGTAATACGTCGCTGATGTTTTTGTTGTTTGCGATGTACTCTATGTCTTGATCATATGAGGCGGGAAGCTCTTTGTTATAATAACTGCCTGACTTGTCAGTTGTGTGAAACTTTCTAGTGCAATGCCTGCAATAAACTGGGCAAGTATCCGACACTAGGAATATGACTCGGTTTGGATACTTATGTACGACGCGTCTGGTTTTCATATAAACCATATCACCCACCGGGTCTACATCCTCCTGCTGATTACTCTCATCAACTTCTTTTGGGTGGGGTATGCTTTGCAGCCGAATCGGACAATTCTCATTGGTCTCGTCCATCAGTGATGCATAATATGGAGTAATCATCCACTTATACTGGCTCTCTGTTTGCTCAATGCCCTTCAATTCTGTATCACTGAGAGTTACCCAGGCTTCCAACTGGGCCTTGGTGCGAATGGCATTCTTCATTTGAAATTTGTGGTCGCCCCATTGGTCGGAAGACAGTAAATCCTGCTTGCTCAAAGTGTCCTTTGCAATAATCATTTTTATTATCCTTCGCTGACAGAGGAGTTGACGAGGTTTTTATCACTGTCTTTAGTTATCGAGGTCGTCCACCCGCCGCTATGATAGTCGAGACCTTGTACCTTATATCGATTGTCTGGAAGCTCAAAGCCGAACTCTTGGAATATCAAAGCAGCATTATTAATTGCATTATCTTCTAATGGAAAAGGCTTGCTATCCAGGCTCTCACTCATTGATTGAAGTGCGTCAAAAATGAGTCCGCCTATACCTGACCCTTCAGACATCCTCATTTTTGGTCGCCGAGTGATATAATCTGGTAACTCGAGGGAAAAAGCGTCCCTCAGTAGAGCTTTTGTAAAATCATCTCTTACATGGAACTCCATCGGTGCCGATATTATAAAATCGAAAAGATCTTTGTCGAGAAACGGTACACGGCATTCCACTGTATTGAACATGCCCATTCTATCCACACGCTGTAGATCAGTTCGATACAAGTTCTTAACTTTATGTAGCTGAAGCTCGCGACGGTCACTGGCCCCTTGAAAGAAGTCATAACCAGCGAATAGCTCATCACTTCCATCTCCAGATAGAGCTATACGTATCCCGTCTTCTTTCATTCGCGAGAAAGCAGAATGTATAGTTAATGCATCAGTTATATCTACGGGTTCAAATTGTTCAGATACATATATGCTGGTTCTAATAGACTGCATCAGATCTACACGATCAACATCAGAAATAACTATCTTAATTCCAAGTTCTTTGCATAGTCTCTGCGCGAATACTACGTCAGCTGAGCCAGCCACTCCGACCGTGTAGGCGGTGACGTTCTTATGGTATAGGTTAGCAAGATAAAGAATTATCGCGCTATCTAGCCCGCCAGAGAAAACTACGCCTACCGGAAGATCCGTATTGACTTGACGCTTTACCGAGAGGTGCAGTAGCTCATTGCATTTATTTACCGTAGACTTGTAATCTAGTCGCGGCCCTATGCTTTCGCCAATTAAATAATATGCGTTCTGTCGACCGTCCACCCAATAATGTCCAGGGAGGATTTCTTGTGTCTTGCTGGTCAACCCAATTAGTGCTTTCAGTTCCGATGCAAAATAGAGGACAGTTCCTTCTTGAGTCAAGTATAGAGGCTTTACGCCCAGCCGATCCCTCGCAGCGAAAACGGTGTTGTCTCCCGGTGAGTAGATAATAAACGCGAATATACCATTGAGTCGGGTTAGACAAGACTTCCCCCAGTGAGTATAGGCTCTAAGAACTAGCTCGGTATCTGAACAGCCTAAAAACTTAACTCCGTGTGATAATAAAATTAATCGCAACTCATTCAAGTTGTAAATTTCACCATTAAATATAATTGCGTGACCAGAAATGTTATCTATGAACGGCTGATTGTTGTCTTCTCTCTCCACGATAGGCAGGCGGTTGGTACCAATAGCAGCATGAGAAAATATAAAGCGCTCTCCAAAGCTTTCAGCAGCGCCTCTATGGGAGATTCTCCCCAACATTTTTAATAAAGTAGCCTCAAAGTCGCGCTTTTCATCAGAACGGGTAGAAGTCTCAAAAATTGCAGCTATCCCGCACATTTAGCACTGCTCCAGTAATTTGTCTTCACGATATTCAGATGTTTCGACTTTAATGTTTCTCTCATACTCTTTATGGATATGAAGTATCTCGTCTATAGACGTTGCCCTCACCCACATTTTTGCGATATAAGCCTCTTCGTTCTCTACATCGAAGAAGCCATCTTTGTGGCCGTTAGTAGTAGGCAGTACCTTTGATAAAATCTCACACGCAGAATCAATTTCTGGTAGCTTTATAGCTTTGATGTAGCCTGAGTAAGTTGGATAGAATAGAAGCATCGCGTAGACGGCGTCCTCCGGCAAGATCGGAAGGTTATCCGCCAAATGGTGCCCTATGGTTACTGGCTTACTTGTTATGTAATTGACGTTTAAGGCATACGCATCACATGAGCACAGATCCTGAAGTGCCTCGTCCACGAAGAATCCGCCCAGCCTCGGGTTCACCTCAATCACTTGGGGGCCGTTTTTGGATAATTTGAACTCAACGTGTAAAAATCCGTTCTTTACCTTCAGTGCTTTTATAGAGTTGCTAATAGTTGATACGATCATCGATATCTGGTCGTTAGAAAAGCTTTGCGGTGGTGTAACTATAACCTTTTCTAAAACCGTATTGGAGGTGTTGCTTGTTATCATTTTTTCAAATATCAACATCGGGTGAATGTTGCCGTCGATAACCAAGCATTCTAAAGAACCTTCTGGCCCCTCAATGAATTCTTCAATTAGCACGGAAACGCCCGGCGTATATAGCACAGGACCTTTTTTTGGGGAGCTAAGCCATTTTTCAGCTCCCGAGAAAGAATAGGCTCCAGGCACGTCAGGAAATCTTTGTATGAAGTGATTATATGCTTTCTCAAGACTCTTTCGGTCATCACATATCGAGACAAACGCCGAGCCGCCCCCGTATACCGGCTTCATCACTACGGGAAATACGAGGTCATTCAGAGCTTCGAAATTTCCGTTGAAGAGCCTGAAATCTACCGACCTAATTTCTTTTATATTGCTAAGTTGCGAACGCATTAAGTATTTATTGTTGCAGTTCTCTAGCGACTCGGCGCTGTAATATTTAAGCCCGCATCGCTTGGCGATATCTTCAACTACAGGGTTAGCGTTCCCACGCGGTGTGACATGCGCTGGGTAGCAAAACAGTCCTTTCACACTGTATGTCCGGCTTAAACGTTCTACTGCGCAGAGTACTTCGCTAGTTTCAATACCATCTACCAAGACAACTTCATCACTTTCATCGCTGGCTTCCCTAATATTTTTGCTATCTTTTGCGATTATTGTTATGCATCTGATACCTTCTTTTGCTGCGGCTTGAAAGTGTAATCTTCTATACAAGTATAGTGAGGTTGATAAATAGTCGTTATCTATGAAAATTAATATTTCTGGCTTCATATATATAGGCCCATGATCATATTTTCTTGTTGTAAAACGAGATAGCGAGCATTGGTTGGCTGTGGGGGATGAGCATTGGCGTAAGCCCGTTGTTGCTCAATAATCCTCAAGACGTCTTTGTTCGCCCCGTCAAGTTGCTGCGAGAAAAGGTAATCTTTTTGGCTGCGAAGAAAATCTGGGGAGGCTTCATTGGTGTACACAGATGAGAGGGGAGCATTCATTTCCAAAATCCTTATCTGTGAAGGGTGTCCATGAATGATGCGGCACAAACTAAATAATTCGTACCGCCGAACTCACAGTCACAGGAAGGAAAAAGAAATTTCGCAATAATGGATACTAAAAATCCTACAGAAATTTCTGCTCGACAAGGTGCAAGACAATTTCAATCAAGCTTTCACAGATCCGTTGATCTTCCCTCGGACAGCGCTCCATGGCGCAAGCACTTGAACCTTACACAGGATGAAGTGGCCAAACGGATGGGTGTCTCTCCGCCGGCATTTGCCCAGCAAAAGCCCCTCTCAAAGCCTCGGAAGGCCACTCGCGAAAAAATAGCAGCTGCGTTTGGTATTACCGCTAATCAACTTGAGCTTTCGGCTGTGAAAGGGATCGAAATGAAAATCTGTGGCATCGAAATCAAAGGCAGTGAAGCGATCATCGCCGTGGCATCCTCGACGGTACGGCCCTGAGTCACGTCGCCCTCAACACCAAGAAAATCGCTCTCGATGATGATGATGATGACGAGGCGGCCAACGTCAAGCTGTTCGCCGCGCAGGTTGCGTCGTTCGTCCGTGAAAACTCCGTCGACCGCATCGCGATCAAGAAGCGCGGCAAGAAAGGTGAGTTCGCCGGTGGGCCGACCACGTTCAAGATCGAAGGGGTGTTCCAGTTGCTGGAGAATTGCGAGGTGACGCTGTTGTCGCCGCAGACCATCAATGCCCAGGCCAAGAAGTACAACTTCGAATTTGCCGGGAACGCTGAACAAGTACCAGCATGAGGCGTACAAGGTGGCGTGTTCGGCGCTTCTGAAGAAGTAACCGGCCTTCCTGACAGAGAAGATCAATTGTGGGAGCGAGCCTGCTCGCGATGGCGGTGCACCAGTCGACATGTATGTGTCTGACAGACCGCTATCGCGAGCAGGCTCCCACAGGTTATCGGTTCTGCCATCGGATGACTGACGGCCCTTGCCAGGAAAAAGCCAAAAGAGTACAAATGTACTCCATGACGACTCTGACTCCCCGCCGTACCGCCATCCTGACCTTTATCCGCGATCGCATCGCCGAGCACGGTCAGCCTCCGAGCCTCGCTGAAATCAGCGAGGCGTTCGGTTTCGCCTCCCGCAGCGTGGCGCGCAAGCATGTGCTGGCGCTGACCGAAGCCGGGTTTATCGAGGTCAACCCGCATCAGGCCCGGGGCATTCGCCTGCTCGGGCAGCCGCCGCGCCCTGAGTTGCTGGACATCCCGGTGCTCGGTCGGGTGGCGGCTGGTGCGCCGATTGGTGTCGATGCGCAAATCCATAGCCGCTTGTTGCTCGATCCGTCGATCTTCTCGCGGGTACCCGACTACATGTTGCGGGTGCGCGGTGATTCGATGATCGAGGACGGCATTCTCGACGGCGACCTGGTGGGCGTGCACCGCAGCCCCGAGGCCGTTAATGGCCAGATCGTCGTGGCGCGGCTCGACGGCGAAGTCACCATCAAGCGCTTCGAGCGGGTCGGCGATGTGGTTCGCCTGCTGCCACGCAACCCGGCCTACCGGCCGATCATTGTCGAGGCCGACCGGGACCTGGCCATCGAAGGCGTGTTCTGTGGCCTGGTGAGGCAAGGCTGATGGGCGCCGTCGTTGCGCTGGATACGCTGTTCAATGGTGGCCAGGTCTGGAGGGGTCGGCCTGCGCCACCGGCCGCCAGCCCGCAGCCCACCGGGCATGCCGCGCTGGACACCGCGTTGCCCAGCGGTGGCTGGCCGGAGGCGGCGCTGACGGAAATCCTGTTGGCCGGGCAGGGCGTGGGCGAGTTGCAACTGGTGTGGCCGACGCTGGCACGGC
>RCUR01000569.1_pt1 | contig 13130 bp, 4 predicted proteins | sample 2166151 | NCBI WGS metagenome assembly RCUR01 (sample SAMN09932785, study PRJNA488358) | compost metagenome | isolation source: compost soil in an enriched community | place: Germany: Experimental Botanical Garden
TGCCGATTACCAGCATCGGCTATGAGGCCGGCTTCAAGGATCCTTCCTACTTCGCCCGTGCCTTCAAGCAGTTCGCCAACTGTACGCCCAGCGAATACCGCCTGGCACGCCAACTCAAAGCGGCTGCGGCTGCGCAACTGGTAGAGGATGAGAAAACCACTGAAGCGCTCGAAAGCCTGGTACAAAGCCTCAGCGGTTGATCCGGTTTTTCACGCGCAAACGATGGTGATTGATCCACGGGGGGTTGCCATTCGATAGGCGCAACGCTCTATGACCTGGGCGCAGCAGCGCACAACAGACTAAAAGACTGTCAGGTATCTGCGAGTACACCCTGCCTGAAGGACTCCTCACCGTTGCGTGACGCTGTCAGTGGCCATTTTCCTGCCGCGTTCTTCCAGCAACGTCCTCGGTAACGTAAACCCTTCAAAACTGCGCTGGGTAATCGGGTTGTTAGCCTTCTCTGCCCCAATCCGATAACGCATCAGCCCCTCGGCGACGGCAAAGGTCAGGTCCACGCTGGTGTCGGTTCTTCCATTGAGGTGCCCGCGGCTGAGCAGCCGGAACAACGACCACGGCCCGCGATAGCTCAGGCTGGCGGTGTTGCCAGTGCTATGTACCAGGGTTAGTTGGCTGCCGCTGGTATTGCCCAAGGTGTTCGGCCATACCAGCCCCGAGCGTTGTGGGGCACCATGCTGATAAGGGATCAACTGGCCATCGACGCTGAGCATGCTGCTCAGGCGAGTCGCGCTCAAAGCCAGCGGCTCGATGGTCAGTTGCACGGCCAATTGGCCGTCTGGACTGAAGAAGGTTTCGCGTATGCGCTCAGCCTTTTCAAGTTGCTCAAGCACTTCCTGGCGCACCCAGTGGCCGCCGTGGTCCCCGGTGGACAGGCTGTCCAGATTATCCTTGAGGAACACATTCAAGTATTGGTCCTGGAACTGTTGCAGGCGCCCTTTCGGGCCGAAGAAGGCGACGAAGTCTTCCAGCGAAGCATCCTCGCCCGGTTTGAACGGATAGCGACTGGCCAGGCGGTCGCGGTAGAAACTGTAAACTTCGCTGTCCCAACGTTTTTCCAGTTCGCGCAACGCGGTGATGACCAGCACTTGGGCACTCTGTGCGGCCAATTGGTTGACGTGCCGGTTCAAGGGCTCGGGCAGACCCGAAGCGATGCGTTGCAGGTTGCGGACAGGGTCTGGATTGGCCTGGGAAAATCGGGCAAGCACCACGCCCAATGCCGCTTTGCCAGGGCTCGGCTGATCCTGCACACCTTTGACATAGTCATAGACGGCATTGATCGCGCCCACGGTTTCTTCATAGTAGGACGGCTTGTCCTGCTGAGCATTGAGCAGCCCGGACAACCCCGCAAACGCCCGGTGAATGCCCAGCGCCTGATTGCGCCCCGCCTCGTCACCAACGGGCAGCTCCTCCTTGCCGGTGACCGGCGGGTAGATCAGGGTGTTGTCACGCACGGTTTCCAACAGGCGGCGCAGCGGCGCGGCCGGGCCTGTCACCTGCCCCAGTACTTCCAGGGTTTGGGCCAGATCGGTGAAGTCGGTGACGGTGAACTGGTTCAACGCGCGGCGCCAGCTGTCGACATAGTCGGCACTGTACAAGGCCCGCAGCCGTTCGGTCAGCACCCGACGGTCGGCCTCGGAATAGTCAAGGCTGCGACGCTCGCCCAATACCCATTGGTCGATCAGCGCCAGATCGGTGACGTTCTGGCTGTTGGGCTCAAAATAGTCGCGAAAGCCCCGCGCGGTCAGCAAGGGTGGCAGCGTCAGGTTTTCGTCCAGCGCCGCGCCACTGTCGCGCTCGCTCAAGGGGCGGTAGACCACGTCGAAGGCCGGGCCGATCTCGTTGCGCAGGTCCAGTTCGCCATGCAGGCGATCCTGCGCCTGTTGTCGCAGAGTCATGTACACCCGCTGCGCCATGGGCAGCTTGCGCAGTTGTTGTTGGGTTTGTGCGATCAGTGCGCGGTATTCGGGTAGCTCGACATCGGCGTAGGTCAGCGCGTAGGTCAGGTGGCGCATCAAGGCCGCCTGGCGCTGGCCCTGCCCCGGATAGGCCTGCTGCCATTGCTGGGCCATCCATTGCGCGACGATGTCCGGACGGCGGTTGTTGCGATCCTCGATCATGCGGTAAACGCGCAAGGCGGCGAGCTGTTCGTCGCTGCCCGGTTCGGCACGGCGAATGACCTCCACTGCGCCCTCGGCAATGGCTGGCAGAAAGCGCCGGGACAACAGACTGAGGTAGGCCTGATCGACCATCGGCCCGATCGCCTGACCTTGGTACAAGCCCATATCGGCCAATTGCGGCCAGGTGGCGCGGTAGTCGCCATACACCGTGACGGCGGCACGGATTTCGTCCAGCGGCACCAGCAGATTCAGCCCAGTGGGATCGGCCTGCAGATCGCTGGCCTTGGTGCTGAAGGCCTGACTTTGGCTCAACACCTGATCGGCCTTGTCGCGGTTGATGCCGTAGTAGTACCACCAGCCACCGACCAGCAACGCACTGCCCAGCCCGGCCAACAGCGAACCGCTGAGCAGCACGCGACGTTTGTGCCGCGCCACCTTGAAGTTGTCCCCGGCCAACCCCGCCTCCGGGTAAACCACCCGCCGCAACAGATGCTGTGCGAAGTACACCACCGAATGCCCTTGGGGCTTGGCCGAGCTGACCGGCGCGGGAAACCCATAGGCCCGCGCCGAGGCCTCGACAAACAGGTTGGACACAACACCACGCTGGTAAACCGACGACAGGTAAACACCCCGTACCAGGGCTGGTGTGGTGTAGCGGTCACTGCCCAGTACATCGCCGAGAAAACGCAGCAGAATCTCCCGTGAGCCGCTGAGCTGACGCATCAGGCAGAACAGCCGCTCACGCACCTCGGCGGGCTCGGGATCCCCCATGGCCCGCATGACCCGCCTGTTCAACGCAGCGACGAAGCGGTCATACGCAACCGCCAATTCGCCCAGCCATGCATCGAAATCCTCGACGGCATCCAGGCTGAAGGTGAAGCCCTGCACCTCTTCCCGTGCCGATGCAGGGAGCTTGGCGAACAGCTCTTCAAAGCCGTCGAGCAAGTCGAATTTGCTCAGCACCACGTACAACGGCAGGCGCGTGCCCAACTCATGACCCAGTTCGTTCAGGCGAGCACGCAGCAAATAGGCCAGGTTGCGACGCTCATTGGGTGGGCGCTCGAACAGGCTGACCATGTCCACCATCAGCACCACGCCGTTGAGCGGACGCCGGCTGCGACTGCGTGCCAGCCAGTCGATCAGGTGATGCCACAGGCGCTTTTCGGCGCCAGCCGGCAGCCCGCCCGGTTGTTCGACCGGGGCGACCACGGGTTCGGCGATGGTTTCAGTGTCCGTCGCGGCAGTTTCGATGGGCACGGCGGGAGCCTGCGTGGGTGGCGGCTGCCGTTCGGGCTGGCTGATGAACTCACCGGGCGGGTCGATCAGCACCGCCTCATCGCCGATCCACCAATCGATGTCGAACGCCAGATCAGGGTCTGCGGCCACTTGCGCCGCGCCACTGCGCGCGGTGCGAGTCAGGGCGAAACTCTGGCTGGAGCGACTGATAAAACTGGACTTGCCGGCGTTCTCTTCTCCCAGCACCAGATACCACGGAATCTGATGCAGGCTGCGGCCCTGATGGTTGTCCCGTACCCGCGCCAGGTTGTTTTGCAGTGATCGCTCCTGGGCTTGCAGGTGCGCCAGGCAAGGGTCTTGCACCCGTTGTGCCCGCTGCTCACGCTCGTGCTGCAACTGGCGCTGGCGACGGTGCACAACCCAGGTCCATGCCACCAGCGGCACCACCACCAGTACCATGCTGATTGCCAGGCGTAACGGCCAGGGCGCCAGCGGTTGCCCGTCGCGCCACATCCAGCTCGGCCCCAGCCACCAGAGCCAGCCCAACACCACGGCAATGACCAGCACCCCGGCGGCAATAGCGATGAGTGCCCCATGGCGCTGAAAGACGGAAAACCCACGCGCCAACGTGCCCAGCCTCTTGTTCATTACTGTTCGCCCCTGAACTTTTCCCAAGATGAAAACCGTCCTCGCTCAATGTGCGAAAACAATATGTGCCTTGATATTTGCCTTGATGGATTTTCGTTCACACTTTCGGGCAAACAGTAGCAGTGCAAACAATCAATTTTCAATGCGCAACACGAAAGAAACAAAAACTCACACCTGATCTTTTTAATTATCTTGACGAAGCACCCTCACCAACGGAAACATCTGCAACTATTTTCTAGTCACACTCAAAACAATAACACCCAACTTCCTACAGAACCTTCTTACAACCAACCCCAAAAACTTAAATCAACTAAACAGGCTTGAGTCATGTCACTAAAAGATCGTTTTTCAGAAGAACTCCGCTACCTGCGAGCGTTAGGGCGTGAGTTCGCTGAAGACGATCCGCGCCTGGCGCCGTTCCTGGGCGATCAGGCGTCCGATCCAGGCGCCGCGCATCTGCTTGAGGGCTTCGCCTTTCTGACCGCCAAGCTGGCTCTGAAGATTGATGACGACCTGCCACAACTCACCCACCCGCTGCTGCAACAGGTCTACCCCAACTACTTGCGTCCGTTACCCAGCCTGACCCAGGTGCGCTTTGACCCGGTGCTGCACGCCCTCAGCGGCCCACAGGTGATTGCCAAAGGCACGCCGTTGTTTTCGCAGCCGGTGGACGGCGTCAGCTGCACCTTTCGCACCTGTACCGATGTAACCCTTTATCCCTTGCAGATCAGCGACGCCAGCGTCTCCCACAGCGTGCAAAAGTCGATACTGAGCATCGAGCTGCAGGCCCTGTCGGACCAGCCGTTGAGCGAGATCACCAGCGACCGCCTGGACTTCCACCTCGGTGGCGGCGACCTCAACGCGCTGACGCTCTACCAATGGCTGGCCCAGCACCTGTACAAGATGGTGCTGTGCCTTGACGACAAACGCTTGGCCCTGCCCCCCGATGCGTTGGGCTTTCCCGGCTTTGAACCCCGCGACGCACTGCTCCCCGGCCTGGAGCAGCAACTGGAGGGCTATCGTCTGCTCCAGGAGTATTTCTACTTCCCCCAGCGTTTTCACGGGTTCAGTGTCAGTGGCTTACGCCGCCTCTGGCCCCAGGCTACGGTAGGGAAAATTCGCCTGGAACTGCACTTTTCCACCCCACTGCCGGCCTCCGTCCAGGTCAACCCCGACACGCTCTGCCTGTACTGCACCCCCGCCATCAACCTGTTCGACTACCCGGCCGAACCGATCCAGCTGGATGGCGAAGCACTGCACACGCTCGTGCAACCACGCGGCCCACACACCCACGCCTATGAAATCTTCAGCATCGACCAGGTCAGCGCCCGGCGGCGCAAACCGCAAACCCCGGCAGACAACTACCGGGTCGACTTCGCCCCGTATGAGTCATTGCAGCATCAGGTGGAACCGGCCGGCGAGCGCACGGCCCGCTATTACAGCCACATCATTGAACCGGAGCTGCTCAAGAACGGCGCCAAACACAGCTTGCGCCTGATCCATGCCGACCAGCGCCCGTACCTGGGCGAGCGTGAAGTGCTCAATATCCAACTGACCTGCAGCAATGGCGACCTGCCTCGTCAGTTGCAAGTGGGCGAACTCAACCGCACCACCCAGACCACGCCCTCGTTCGCCACCTACCGCAACCTCACTCGCCCGACCCGCGCCTATCCGCCCATGCTCGACGGCCAGGTGCTGTGGGCGCTGATCTCCAACCTGGCCTTGAACAACCTGTCGCTGTCGTCGCCGTCGGCGCTCAAGGCCGTGTTGCAGGTGTATGACTTCATCGCCCCCCATGACCTGCCGCACCACCGTGCCACCCAGCGCCGCCTGGAAGGCATTCGCCAAGTCCGCACCGCGCCGGTCGACTGGTGGATCAAGGGCGTGCCGGTGCGCGGCAGTTGCACCACCCTGACCATCGACCCGGCGGCCTTCAGCAACGCCGGCGACCTGCACCTGTTTGGCAGCGTGCTCTCGCATTTCATGGCGTTGTACGCGAGCACCAACGCGTTCCAGCAGTTGGAAGTCATCAACGCCGCCGACCACACCGCCTTCACCTGGCCGATGCGCACCGGCCAGCAACCCATCATTTAATCCGCAGAGACCGGCATGCCGACCCTACCCCCTACCACAACCTTCTCCGGCACCCATGGTGACGCCCACGGCGGTCGCCCCGAAGGCGAGCTGTTCTGCCATCACGATCCGCTGGAATTCCAGTTGCGCGGGCATAGCCTCAACCCGCTGGTGGATGTCGCCATGCCGCTGTTCGGGCTGGTGATGCGCCTACGCAGGACCGAGGTCTACCAGCCGGTGGAACAGCTACAGGGACACCTCACCAACCAGATCAAGGTGATGCTGGAAGAACTGCGCCAGCAGGGCTACAGCGAAGCCGAGTTACGGGTTTTTTCCTACACACTGTGCGTGTTTGTCGATGAGGCGGTGCTGGCCACGCCTTGGGGCACTGGATCGGTGTGGCAGGCCAAGTCGTTGCTGAGCGCTTTTCACCAGGAAACCTGGGGCGGCGAGACCTTCTTCACCCTGCTGACCCGCCTGCAGGAAACTCCGGAGCAATACCGCGACGTGTTGCTGTTCATGTACCTATGCCTATGCCTGGGTTTCAAGGGCCAGTACAGCGTGCAAACCCAGGGCGACCAAACCTTGCAGCAACTGATCAGCCAGTTACAGGGCGTGATCGGCGCCCTGCACGATCCGGTACCTGCGCACCTGACCCGGCCGCTGGACAACGTTGCGCCGCGCCACTACCAGATGAACCGACAATGGCCGTGGTGGAGTCCTTGGGCGGCCGCCGGGGCGATTTGCCTGGGCGCGTATACGTTTTTTGCCATCCGGCTGAACAGCATGACTCAACAAGTCATGCAATCACTGGAGGCCATCTTATTGCGTTGACTTTCGTACGCCACTTCGCTGTTTGCAGTAGTCCCCGAGGCATTAGTAATCAGGTAGGAACCTACCCTAGAAACAATAAAACGAAACTTCCCACAACAAATACGGAAAGCATGAAGGCGACAGCCAGATAACGCCTCTTTAAAGTTCAAGGCCTCTGAAAACCTGCCCCAGGAATTGCCCGCAGGAGTTGCGATGCCTAACTTGCGCGACGTGCGCTTTACCTTCAGTTCGACTGCCGACATCAACTTCGATGTGGTCTCGTTTGAACTCACCGAAGGCCTTTGCGAACTGTATTGCCTGACCGTGGACCTGGTCAGCCCTTCGGCCACCGCCGACTTCGCGCAACTGCTCGATCAACCCGCCACTCTCACCATCTGGCAAGGCGAGCAACGGGTGCGCCACGTGCACGGCCTGATCAGTCGTTTCGAGCAGGGCAAGACCGGTTTTCGCCGCACCGCCTACCGCGCCGTGATCGAACCGCAACTGGCCCGCGCCACCCTGCAATCGGACTGGCGCATCTTCCAGCAACGCAGCGTGCCGCAGATCCTCGAACAGCTGGCCACCGAACGCCGCTGGGGCGCCTGCACCCAACGCCTGACCGAAGCCCACCTGCCCCGTGAATACTGCGTACAGGCCGGCGACCTCGACTGGGACTTCTACCAGCGCCTGGCCGCCGAAGAAGGCCTGCTGTCGATCTTCCAACACAGCGAGGGCGGACATCAGCTGATCCAGGCCGACCATATCGCCAGTTTTGGCGTGATCGAGGGCGAACCGCTGGTGTACGAGGCCAACCCCGGTGGCGATCAGGCGCAACCGGCGCTGCACAGCTTCACCTACCGCGAGCAGGTGCGCAGTGCCCAACAGACCCAGCGCGATTACACCTTCACCCACCCACGCTACAACCTGGAGCAGCACGAACAGGCGCGCCAGCTGGAGCACCAAAGCCCCGACTACGAACGCTACGACTACCCAGGCCGCTACAAACACGACGCCGCCGGCAAGCCGTTCACCCAGACCCGCCTGCAAGGCCTGCGCGGCGATGCGCGCACCGCCGAAGTCAGCGGCGACGATGCACGCCTGGTGCCGGGGCTGGCGTTTGACCTGACCGGGCACCCACGTGAAGACCTCAACATTGGCTGGCGCGCCGTGTGCGTCAAACACACCGGCCGCCAGCACACCGCGATGGAAGAAGAAGCGTCCGGCAGTGAAGTGGGCACCCGCTACAGCTTCACCGCCACACTGATTCCCGACAACGTCGAATGGCAAGCACCCCCGCGCCCCAAACCCTGCATCGAAGGCCCGCAGATCGCCACCGTGGTCGGCCCGCCCGGCGAAGAAATCTACTGCGACGAACACGGTCGCGTGCGCCTGCAATTCCCCTGGGATCGCCAAGGCCAGGATGACGACCGCAGCGCCTGCTGGGTGCGCGTCACCCACAACTGGGCCGGTGCCGGCTGGGGCCACGTCGCCCTGCCCCGCGTCGGTCAGGAAGTGCTGGTCGGTTTTCTCCACGGCGATCCCGACCAACCCATGGTCATTGGCCGCAGCTACCACGCCATCAACCGCTCGCCGTACAAACTGCCGGAGTTCAAGGCCCTCAGCCCGATCCGCAGCAAGGAACTGCACGGCGAACGCCACAACGAACTGCGCCTGGACGACACCACCGGGCAAATCAGCGCCAGCCTGATGAGCGACCACGCCGCCAGCGCGCTGACCCTCGGCTACCTCACCCACCCACGCCCCGGTGGCGGCGTGCCACGCGGCCAAGGCTTTGAACTGCGCACCGACGCCCACGGCGTGCTGCGCGCCGGCGGCGGTCTTTTACTCACCACCCAACTGCGCGCCCGCGCCGCCAAGCACCACACCGACCTGCCGGAAACCGCCGAACACCTCGACACCGCCCGCCAGCACCACGCCACCTTTGCCAGCGAAGCCCGCGACCACCTGGCTCAGGAAAGCGGCGACCAGGACGAAGTCGCCGACGCCCTCAAGGCGCAGCACAGTGCCATTCGCGGTACCGGCGGCAACCCCAACGCCAACCACTACCCGGAACTGGCCGAGCCACATCTGGTACTGCACAGCCCCGCCGGCATCGCCAGCAGCACCCCGCACTCCACCCATATCGCCAGCGGCGAACACCTGGCCCTGAGCAGCGGCGGCCACACCAGCCTGGCCATCGGCAAACGCCTGCTGATCAGCGCCAGCCGTGGTATGCGCACCTTTGTGCAGAGCCTGGGCTGGCGGTTGGTGGCGGCCTCCGGGGATATCGATATACGGGCGCTGAAAGACAACATCAACCTGCTGGCCAAGCTCAAGGTCACCGTGACGGCCGAGCGCATCACGCTCAGTGCCAAGGAAGAGATCGTGATTCAGGCGGCGGGGAGCAGCACCACTTACAACGCTGGGGGGATTACCCATGCCACTGGTGGGTTGTACACCGTGCATGGCATGGATTTTATCTACGACGCTCCGAAGAGTAAGGCGGCGGCGTTTCCGGAGGAGCCCAAGGCCGGGAAAGGGAATTTGGAGTTGTTTCAGCAGTATGCCAACGGAGTCGCCTTCAAGGGGGGCGAGTATCAAGTTGAGGATGCACTGGGCAAGATCATCAAAGGGTCGCTGGATGGCAATGGTTTTGCGGCAGTGACTGGTGTTGCGCCAGGCCCGGCCAAAGTTCTTTTCAACAAAGACCCGGTCGATGTCTGGACTGATCCTGGCTTTCCCGGTCCCCATGAGCAGATAAAAGCGGAGGCCGCTGATACCTCCAACGAACCACTGCCTGCACAAGCGCAAGCCCTGCTGGACAAGGTGCTCAGCGCCACCAAACAAGCGCCAGCGAGCCTTGCCACCGACCTGCTGAAAAAGACCGTGCCAATGCCAGACGCTGCGACCGCGCTTGCCTCCCAGCTACCTCAGTCACTCGTGAAAAACGCCGAGACGCTCGGATTGCCACGCAAGCTCTCGGAGAAAACACAGTGACCGCAGCCACTGCGCGCCCGCCCCAATCAGCCACCGCCCCGCTCAATACCACATCAAAAAATGACATTGATGCGGGCAAGGAAAAGCTCGACAAGTGGCTGCGCAAACTGACCAACGATGCCATTGGCTGGAATGCGGTACAGACCGCCGGCGCGGTGATTCCCGGTGTCGGCACCGTCTTTGCCGCCATTGATGCCATCGGTGACCTGCTCACCCTGATTGACGGTGATCAAAACGACTTCCTGACCTGGGTCAGCTTTGGCGTCAACGTCGTCGGCCTGATCTCCTTTCCCGGTGTCGGGCCGGCACGGCTGGCGGTGCGCACCACGCTTTCAGCGGTCAGGCGCAACGGCCTGCCCGCCATTTCGACGGCCATGCTCAGTGCGTTGGAGGAAAACCTTAACGACAAAACCCGCGGCGCCCTGGAAGACTTTGCCAACGCCATCCAAGCGCGTCTCAGCGAACTGCTCACCAAAATCGCCGCAGAAATCAGAAAAGCCTGCGCCGCCTTCGCCCGTATGCTCAGAAGCATTGCCAGTGAGCAAGGGCAGCAGGCGCTGGCCAAGCAAGCCAAGGTCGGCTCTTTCTTCTTCGGCCCAGTGGTCGGCATTGCCGCCCAGTTCATGATTGACGACAGGCTGCTGTCAAAGGCCGTTTGCCAGAAACTGCTCACCGTCGCCAGTGCCGCCGACAGCATCGGCCTGGCCGTGGCGCAGAAAGTTCAGGGGCTAGGGGACCCGAAAAAAATTGGCAGTATCGGCAACCTGATCATGGCATTGGTCAGCGCATTGGCCGCCCGCAAGCGCCGCGGCGCCCAAACGGCCAATGCGTCCAGCCGCCAGAACAATCAAGCTCAAGCGATTCAAGGCCAAGGCCCACTGGTCACCCAGTCAACTCAGCGAAAAGGTACCCATGATCCCAATGCTTGTAAGAACTGTAGCCTTGGCGTCCCTTCAGGCACTGGCCGCAGCATCAGCTTCGCCACCGGCAGTGAAACGCTGGAACACACCGATTTCTCGCTGCCTGGCCCCTTCCCGATCGAGTGGACACGAACCTACCGCTCCAGCCTTGCGGCATTCGATCAGGGAAGCCTTGGCGCACGCTGGATCACGCCGTTCTCGATTCGCATTGACCAACATGAAGATGGCCTGAGATACCACGGTTACGACGGACGCAGCCAGCGTTACCCTGACCCCGAGATCAGCAAGCATCACTACGACCCGATCGAGGAAGTGCTGCTGATTCGCACCACGGCCAACACGTTGGTGGTCGTACGCGGCCACGACAGCCAGGAGACGTTTCAAAAGCAAGGCGATCGTTACCTGCTCAGCGGTATTACCTTGCGCAGCGGCGCTCGCATCGCTCTGCATTACGAACACCAGCACGCCGGCCAGGTCGTACTTTCAGACCTGCTGACCTATCAGGATGACACTCAGCACCAGCACATTCAGACCCAACTCGACGAACACGGTCGCATCACCGCCCTGTGGTTAATGCAGGAAGGCCAGCCCCAGCGCGAACTGGCCGGCTACGACTACGACGAGCACGGCGACCTGATCGCTGCACGCGACGAACACGCCGCGCAGTGGAACTACGAATATAAGCACCACCTGATCACCCGCTACACCGACCGCACCGGGCGCGGTATCAACCTGCAATGGCAAGGCGAAGGCGTCGACGCCAAGGCTGTACGCGAGTGGGCCGACGAGGGCACCTACGACACCCGCCTGGAGTGGGACGAGAACATCCGCCTGACCTACGTGACCGACGCGTTGGGCCAGGAAACCTGGTACTACTACGACATCCTCGGCTACACCTACCGGGTCATCTACCCGGACGGCAACGAAGAGTGGTTCTACCGGGACGATGCCAAGAATGTTGTCCGCCATATCCACACCGACGGCAGTATCGACAGCTATGCCTACGATGACCGGGGCAACCTGCTCCAACACACCCGCCCAGACGGCAGCAGTGTTCATCACGCCTACGATGATCAGGACCAACGTTTCAAAACCCGCGACGCCGAAGGCGGCCTGTGGCGGTACGACTACGATCAGCGCGGCAACATCATCGAGACCATCGACCCGCTGGAGAGCAAAACCCAGTACACCTACAACAGCGATAACCTGCCCATCCTCATCACCGATGCCAACGGTGGCAGCAAACAACTGGCCTACAACGCCGACGGCCAACTGATCCGCTACACCGACTGCTCGGGCAAGATCAGCCACTGGGATTACGATGCACTGGCCCAGCTCAGCCGTTTTACCGATGCCGAAGGAAATGTCACCGCCTACGAATACCGCGCCGGGCAACTGGTACGACTGATCCACCCCGACAAGACCGAAGAAGTCTTCGAGCGCGACGCCGAAGGCCGTCTGCTCACGCACACCGACGCCCTGCGCCAACGCACCACCTGGCACTACAACGAAGCCGGACTGATCCAGCAGCGCCAGGACGCCAACGGCACCACCCTCGATTACCGCTGGGACCGCCTCGGTCAACTGATCGAGTTGCGCAACGAAAACAACAGCACCGCCAGCTTCAAGTATGACCCGGCTGGTCGCCTGATCAAGGAAACCGGCTTCGACCAGCAAACCACCCACTACCTCTACGACCATGGCAGCGACCAGCCCACCCGCCGCCTCGACGGCGATCGGGTCAACGAATTCGAGTATGACCCACTCGGGCGGCTGATTGCCCGCCATGCCGGGCACAAGGAAGGCCTGGAATGGCAGACCGAAACCTTCGCCTATGACGGCAATGGCAACCTGCTGCTCGCCGAAAACGCCGCCTGCAAATTGCAATGGTTCTACGACGGTGCGGGCAACAACACCCGTGAGCATCAATACCTGCGCTACCTGCAGGAACCGCATATAGCGGTGTGGAAACATGAATACGATGCCCTCAACCAGCGTTTCGCCACCACCCGCCCGGACGGGCATCGGGTCAGCTGGCTGACCTATGGCAGCGGCCATCTGCTGGCCTTGAAGGTCGACGATCAGGAGCTGCTCAGCTACCAGCGCGACAACCTGCACCGCGAGATCGCCCGCGATCAGGGCAACGGCCTGCAACAGCGCCAAGCCTGGACGCCCAATGGCCAGTTGCGAGAACAAGCCATCGGCACACGCGGCGATGCCCAGCGCCTGGTGGTGCGCAACTACCGACATGATGCCGCCGGCCAACTGACCCGCATCGACGACACCCGGCGCGGCGCGCTCAGCTACC
>RCUR01000570.1_pt1 | contig 13122 bp, 10 predicted proteins | sample 2166151 | NCBI WGS metagenome assembly RCUR01 (sample SAMN09932785, study PRJNA488358) | compost metagenome | isolation source: compost soil in an enriched community | place: Germany: Experimental Botanical Garden
ACATGCTCGATTCCAAACTGTTACGTAGCAACCTCCAGGACGTAGCGGACCGCCTTGCTTCCCGTGGTTTCAGCCTGGACGTAGCGCGTATCGATGCGCTGGAGAACCGCCGCAAGGACGTCCAGACCCGCACCGAGCAGCTGCAGGCCGAACGTAACGCGCGCTCCAAATCCATCGGCCAGGCCAAGCAGCGCGGCGAAGACATCGCGCCGTTGATGGCGGATGTCGATCGCATGGCGCAGGAATTGAATACCGGCAAGGCCGAACTGGATTCGATCCAGGCGGAACTGGATTCGATCCTGCTGGGCATCCCCAACCTGCCGCACGAATCGGTGCCGGTAGGCGATGACGAAGACGGCAACGTCGAAGTGCGCCGCTGGGGCACGCCGACTGCCTTCGATTTCCCGATCCAGGACCACGTCGCCTTGGGCGAGAAGTACGGCTGGCTGGATTTCGAAACCGCCGCCAAGCTGTCCGGCGCCCGCTTTGCCTTGCTGCGCGGTCCGATTGCGCGCCTGCACCGTGCCCTGGCGCAGTTCATGATCAACCTGCACGTCAGCGAGCACGGTTACGAAGAAGCCTACACCCCGTACCTGGTCCAGGCGCCGGCATTGCAAGGCACTGGCCAGTTGCCGAAATTCGAGGAAGATCTGTTCAAGATCAGCCGCGAGGGTGAAGCCGACCTGTACCTGATCCCGACTGCCGAAGTGTCGCTGACCAACATCGTGGCCGGTGAAATTCTCGACCCGAAACAGCTGCCTCTGAAGCTGGTTGCCCACACCCCGTGCTTCCGCAGCGAGGCTGGCGCCTCGGGCCGCGATACCCGCGGCATGATTCGCCAGCACCAGTTCGACAAGGTCGAAATGGTCCAGGTGGTCGAGCCCGACAAATCCATGGAAGCCCTGGAAAGCCTGACCGCCAACGCCGAGCGCGTGCTGCAGGCCCTGGAGCTGCCATACCGTGTTCTGGCGCTGTGCACCGGCGACATGGGCTTCAGTGCGGTCAAGACCTACGACCTGGAAGTCTGGGTGCCGAGCCAGGACAAGTACCGCGAGATCTCCTCGTGCTCCAACACCGGCGACTTCCAGGCGCGCCGCATGCAGGCACGCTGGCGTAACCCGGAAACCGGCAAGCCGGAATTGGTGCATACCCTCAATGGCTCGGGCCTGGCGGTTGGCCGGACCTTGGTTGCGGTGCTGGAAAACTATCAGCAAGCCGACGGTTCGATTCGCATTCCTGAAGTGCTCAAACCCTACATGGGCGGCCTCGAGGTCATCGGTTAAATGGAGTTTCTGCCGCTGTTTCACAAGCTGCGAGGCAGCCGCGTGCTGGTGGTGGGTGGCGGTGAGATTGCCTTGCGCAAGTCTCGCCTGCTGGCCGACGCCGGTGCCGAGTTGCGGGTGGTTGCGCCCGACATCGAGGCGCAACTCGCAGAGCTGGTGCGGCGCAGCGGCGGCAACGCCATTGTCCGCGGGTATCAGGAAGGCGACCTTGAGGGTTGCCAACTGATCATCGCCGCCACCGACGACCCGGCGCTCAATGCCCAGCTTTCTGCCGATGCCCAGCGTCGCTGCGTGCCGGTCAACGTGGTGGATGCACCTGCCTTGTGCAGCGTGATTTTCCCGGCCATCGTCGACCGTTCGCCTTTGGTGGTGGCCGTCTCCAGTGGCGGGGACGCACCGGTACTGGCGCGGTTGATCCGTGCCAAGCTGGAAACCTGGATTCCTTCGGCTTATGGCGAATTGGCCGGTTTGGCAGCTCGCTTTCGCCATCAGGTCAAAGGTCTTTTCCCGGACGTGACACAGCGTCGGGCGTTCTGGGAAGAAGTCTTCCAGGGGCCCATCGCCGACCGTCAGTTGGCCGGGCAGGGCGCCGAGGCCGAGCGCTTGCTGGTCGACAAGCTCAACGGGGCACCACCCCATGCGCCAGGCGAGGTCTACCTGGTAGGCGCGGGGCCGGGTGATCCGGATTTGCTGACGTTCCGTGCCTTGCGTCTGATGCAGCAGGCTGACGTCGTGCTGTATGACCGCCTGGTGGCGCCGGCGATTCTCGAGTTGTGCCGTCGCGATGCCGAGCGGGTGTACGTGGGCAAGCGGCGCGCCGACCATGCCTTGCCCCAGGAGCAGATCAACCAGCAACTGGTGGAACTGGCAAAGCAGGGCAAGCGCGTCTTGCGGCTCAAGGGCGGTGATCCGTTCATCTTCGGCCGCGGCGGTGAGGAAATCGAAGAGCTGGCAGCCCAGGGCATTCCTTTCCAGGTAGTGCCGGGAATCACGGCGGCCAGTGGTTGTGCGGCGTATGCCGGCATTCCATTGACCCACCGCGATTACGCACAATCGGTGCGCTTCGTCACCGGCCACCTGAAAGACGGCACCAGCGACCTGCCCTGGAACGACCTGGTCGCGCCCGCCCAGACCCTGGTGTTCTACATGGGCTTGATCGGCCTGCCGATCATTTGCAATGAACTGATCAGGCACGGTCGTGCCGCCGACACGCCGGCGGCGCTGATCCAGCAGGGCACCACAGTCAACCAGCGGGTCTTTACCGGTACGCTGGCGGACTTGCCCAAGCTGGTGGCCGAGCATGAGGTACACGCACCGACGCTGGTGATTGTCGGTGAAGTGGTCCAGCTGCGCGAGAAGCTGGCCTGGTTCGAAGGCGCTCAGCAGAACGTCTGAAGCATGGCGCAGCCGTACAGGCTGCGCCAATCCTTTTAAAACAACGCCTTGCCCTGGTCCAACTGCTGGTCGACCAGCCATTTGCCATGGGCGATGGAAGCCTGCAAGGCCTTGTCCCTCTCGGACAGAAACGCCATTTGTACCGGCAACGGCATGCGCCGGCTGGTATGCCCTTCAGGGTCGGTAATCAGGCAGCCGCCGGCCCACGGAGTCGGTATGCCCGGGTGCTCTTCGACATAGGTGGTGATGGTGTAGTTGCGATGGACACAGTGCAGGGTGTTCATGAGATCAACCTCGCTGGTATTCAGGGCCATCAGCCTGGCCCGCGGTGGTTCTACGAAAGATCCTCCAGTGGATCGATGGTTCCATCGAATTCCCGGTATAACATAGCTTGACGATAATGCGTCTCAAGCCGACGAAACGCCTGGCAGCCGGGCCAATACGACTGGCAGGGAGGATAAAACCTGGGGCTGCGTTGGCGGGCAAGAATAAGACCGTCAGAATTTTTTGAGTAGCACCGTCATGTTCAGCAACATTAACGCGCGTATTCGCACATTCTCCCTGGTCGGCCTGGGTGCCGCTGCACTGCTCAATGGCACGTTGGTACTGGCCGCCGACTGCGCACCCGCTCAAGTCGAAAAGGGTAGCCAGGTGTTCGCCGGTGAGTGTGGCGTATGCCATTCGGTCAACGCTGGCGAGACGTTGATGGGGCCGAGCCTGCATGGCGTAGTGGGGCGCCCGTCCGGTTCGCTGGCAGGTTTCAGTTTCTCCCAGGCCATGAAAACCAAGGCGGTGAACTGGCAGGCCGAGACGATCGAGCAATTCATCAGCCAGCCCCAGGCTTTTGTGCCAGGAACGTACATGCCGTACATGGGGCTGGCCAGCGCGCCGGATCGTCAAGCGGTCGGCTGCTACCTGAGCAAACAAGGCTGAGATTGAGCATCGTAGTTCTTGACTGGCGTGGACGCAGCCTGGCGGCAGTTGCTACAAAATTGCGGCTATGTTTGAATCGAATTGTTGCAACGCTTGGCATATCTGCACAAAATCTGGTCGCGATAGTACGTCCGGCTGGCAGCAACGGGCCTGTAGAGCTTCAAGCTTGTCACGACCGGCTCCAGCCTCGCTGTGCTCCAGCAACTCCCCCAGCAATATTCCAAACGCCCGCACCTCAATGCGTTGCAACGCCGCCGCCTGTTCATCCTCCTGCGGATAGAACGACGCCGCGCCAAAATCCCCCAACAAGCATTCGCCCTGTTTGTTCCAGAGAATGTTATGCCCATACAAATCGCCATGGCTGATGCCCAGGCCGTGCAAATGCGCGGCAACCGCCGCGATGCCGCGAGCGATGCACAGCGCTACCGCTGCTGAAAAGCGCGTACCCGCTGCGTAGACATCGCGGCTGCAGGATTCCAGGCTCGGTGGCCCGGCCAGGTTGGCAAAGCCCGGTTCGATCAAGTCCATCACCAGGCCGCGACCGCCTTGTGGATGATTACTGATGCGGCCTTCGACCCGGATCAGTTGCGGGTGGATACCGGCGGCGATGCACGCGCTCATTTCATTGAGGGGAGAACCATCGCTGGTGATGTCACCCTTGTACAGCTTCACGGCTACCGGCAGGTCGGCCTGTGCGTCGCGCCGCCACAGCGCTTGATGGATCACACCGCTGGCGCCTTCGCCAAGCAGGTGCTGCAACTGCAGCCGTGACCAGTCGATCTCGGCGGTATGCCCCGGATCATGGGGTTTGCTGAAATCACCAGGCAGGGGGTTGCCGGCATAAGCCAGCCACGCCAGGCGCGGTAGTTGCAGCAGCCAGTCCGGCAGGGCGGGCAGGCGATTGGCGGCGATGCGCACCAGTTCAAGCTTCTGGCAGCGAGCCAGCGAGGCGGGGAGCGAGGTCAGGCGGTTGCCGGCCAGCATCAGTTTTTGCAGGTCGGGGCAATTGCCCAATGCCTCGGGCAGTTCGGTCAGGCAGTTGTCGGTGAGGATCAACCAGCGCAGCCGGGGTGGCAGGGCGCTGGCCGGTACCTGTTCGATACGGTTGGCCTTGAAGCCGACAATACGCAGCTCAGAGCATTGGCCAATGCTGGCCGGTAGTGTGGTGAACGGGTTGTCCGAGCAGAACAGCACTTTCAGATGACGCAGGCGGCCGAGGTCGTCGGGCAGGCTGCGCAGGGCGTTGCCACTGAGGTTGAGCACTTCAAGGGAGTCGGCCAGGCTGAAGATTTCCCGAGGGAACTCGGTCAGACCACAGGCCAGGTCCAGGCGGGTAATGCCGGCCAGGCGCCCGGCTTTCAAATCTTCAAGGGTATGCATCGCAGCGGGGTCTACTCGACGATTGGCGGCGGCTATCATACCGTTTTGTGCCCAGTGGCTACGACTTAAGTGCCGTGGCGGGCGCGCCCTGGAAGGCCATACTCAGTATTGGCCCTTTAATAACAACAAACTCAGGGTTGAACTGGATGAATTATCAGGATTGTTACGCGCGCTCCATCGACGACCCCGCGGCTTTCTGGGCCGAGCAAGCCCAGGCGTTGGCCTGGTACCGCAAGCCGACCACAAGCCTGGTCGCCAACAACGATGGCACTCACCAATGGTTCGTTGATGGCCGCCTCAACAGCAGTTATCTCGCGCTCGATCATCAGGTCGAGCAAGGCCGAGGGGCGCAGACCGCGCTCATCTACGACTCGCCGGTCACGTCGACCCAGCAACGCTTCACCTTCCTGGAACTGCGCGACGAAGTGGCGCGCCTTGCCGGGCTGTTGCGCGCGCTGGGGGTGGAGAAGGGTGATGGGGTGATCATCTACATGCCGATGGTGCCCCAGGCGGCCATGGCCATGCTCGCGTGTGCGCGCATTGGCGCCGTGCACTCGGTGGTGTTCGGCGGCTTTGCCGCCAACGAGTTGGCCCTGCGAATCGATGACGCACGGCCCACGTTGTTGCTGACGGCTTCCTGTGGCCTGGAGTTCGACCGCGTCATTCCCTACAAGCCGCTGGTGGATCGGGCCCTCGAATTGGCCCGGCATCAACCGGCACACGTATTGTTGTGGCAACGCCCGCAAGCGGAGGCCTGCCTGGTCGCTGGCCGCGACCTGGATTGGGCGCAGGCGCTGGCCGGAGCGAGCCCGGTGGCACCGGTGGAACTGGGCGCGACTGACCCGCTGTATATCATGTACACCTCGGGCACCACAGGCAAACCCAAGGGCATCGTGCGCGAGAACGGCGGCAATGCGGTGGCACTGGCATTCGCCATGCAGCACATCTATGGCATGCAACCGGGCGATGTCTGGTGGGGCATTTCCGATGTCGGTTGGGTGGTCGGGCATTCGCTGATTGTTTACGGGCCGTTGATGCACGGCTGCACCACGGTGTTTTACGAGGGCAAACCAATCCGCACCCCGGATGCCGGGGCCTACTGGCGGGTGGTCGAGCAGTACCGGGTCAATGCACTGTTCTGCGCCCCGACGGCCATGCGCGCGATTCGCAAGGAAGACCCCGAGGGGCAATTGCTGGCGCGATACGACCTGAGCTCCCTGCGCCAATTATTCCTGGCCGGCGAAAAACTCGACAGCAGCACGCACCAGTGGCTCGAAGCCAAAACCTGCAAACCGGTGCACGATCATTGGTGGCAGACCGAGACCGGCTGGCCGGTGACCGCGCCCTGTGTCGGCCTGGAGGGCTCGGGCGTGCGTACGGGCTCAAGCAGCCGTGCCGTGCCAGGTTACAACGTGCAGGTGATGGATGAGCAGGGCACACTGTTGGGGCCAGGCGAGCAAGGTTCGATTGTCATCGCGCTACCGTTGCCACCCGGATGCAGCCAGACCTTGTGGGGCGATCACGGGCGCTATTTGCAGGCGTACCTGGAGGCCTATCCGGGCTACTACCACACCGGCGACGGCGGCTACCTGGACGAGGACGGTTTCGTCTACATCATGGGGCGCACCGATGATGTCATCAACGTTGCCGGGCACCGCTTGTCCACGGGGGAAATGGAGGACCTGGTAGCACAGCACCTTGCAGTGGCGGAGTGCGCGGTGATTGGCGTGCATGATGAGATCAAGGGCCAGGTGCCGCTGGCGCTGGTGGTACTCAAGGACGGTAGCGACATTGACCCGGCGCAGTTGCAAGATGAACTGGCCGCGACGGTTCGTCAGCAGATCGGTGCGTTGGCGTGCTTTTCCAGGGTCAAAGTGGTCAAGCGCTTGCCCAAGACCCGCTCCGGCAAGATCCTGCGGGCAGTGCTGCGCAAGATCGCCGATCAACAAGCCTTTGCCGCGCCCTCGACCATCGATGACCCGGCCATTCTCGACGAAATCGCCGCCGTACTCGCCGATCTGCCCCAGGCGGGTTGAAACCCTTGCCGTGCCCGTTTCAGGCCGGGCACGGTGTGGGGCCGAGTTCGCGCAACTGGCCAAGGCGGCTGCGTGTGCGCGCCAGGTCGCTGGCGCTGCCGCCAAGGCAATCGCGCAAGGGTTGCTCACCGATCAGTAGCAGATGCTTGTCCTGGTCGTAGAGCACGTCGATGAGGTTGATGAAGCGCTGTTGTGCGGCGATCGAGCAGTCTTGCAGATTGGGCAGCTTGTCGATGATCCAGGTGTCGAAGCGTCGGCTCAATTCCAAGTAATCCATCACCGCTGTGGGGTGTTCACAGATGTCGCTGAACGCAAAGCAGATCGTGCGTTCATCAGCCATGCGTGCCAGCAACTGGCGTGCTCCCACCGACAGTTCGACAGGCGGGCGATCCAGTGCCGGTAGTTGCAATGCCTGGCGCTGGTTGGCATCGCCGGGCCATACGTAGCGGCCCTGGGTGAACGCCTGGCCCACGCCGGATTGCGCTTGGCTGCGGTAGTCGTGTGGGCCACCCACTTCCATGACCTGCATGTGTGCGTGGATGAGGTTGATCACAGGCAGGAAACGCTGATGATAGAGCGGGTTGGGCAACAGCCCCTCAGGGGAATAGTTGGACGTCACCAGCAAAAACACCTTGCGCTCGAACAGGGCCTTGAACAAGCGGGCGATCAGCATGGCGTCGCCGATATCGTGCACATGGAACTCGTCGAAGCACAGCAGGCGGCAATCTTTGAGCAGTTCATCGAGGGTTGCTCGCAGTGGATCCGGCCGATCGTTGAGGCGGAACATGCCCTGATGCAGTTGTGCAAAAAAATCATGGAAGTGCAGCCGACGCTTCCCGGGCAGGGTAATGGCCTGGTAGAAGCCCTCGAGCAGCCAGCTCTTGCCACGCCCGACGGCGCCATGGAGGTAGAGGCTACGATGACCGGGGCAGGCGTGTTCGAGCCTGGCGGCCTGGTCGCCCATGCTCTGGATGACCCGCTGCTGGCTGTGGCTCAAGGTATAGCCTTGTTGACTGGCCTTGTGCCGGAAATGCTCGTGGATGTGCTGCCCCGACTGCTGGCCAGGCGAACCTTGCAAAGTTATGCGCAAGCGCTGAAGTTGTCCCTTGAGCCAGGAGCGCTTTGGCGGTACAGCCCCCACTGAATGTGACCTCGCTTGGGATCGTGGCCGAAAGGCCCGATTTGAATGAGTGGCGATGATTTTAACCAAACGGTACAAACATCGGCCAGCTTTCTTCCGGGCCGCGGCGCCTGCCCGTCAACGCAAGTGCGGCGCCATGTGCGCGACGGTGCTCAGTACATCAACAGCCAAGGTCTTGGAGCGCTTGCCCGACCAGCCCGTCTCGGTATCGGGGGCATTGTCGTTGTCCTTGAACGGCATCTCCAGGGTCAAGGACAGGCAATCGAAGCGCTGACCGACGCTGTTGCAAGCCAGGGTCATGTTGGCCTGGCCGGGCAAGTCGCGGGTATAGCCGTGCTCGGTCTGGAAATCGCGGGTGAGGCTTTTCAGATGGTTGCGAAACTCTGCTTCCAAGGCGTCGATACGCGGGGTGAAACCCGGATTGCCCTCGCAACCGGCGGTGAAGACATAGGGGATTTCTTCATCGCCATGGATGTCGAGGAACAGGTCCACGCCATGCTTGGTCATTTGCTGCTGGGCAAAGAACACTTCAGGGCTGAGCTCGGCGCTGGAGTCTTGCCAGGCACGGTTGAGGTCCTTGCCCATGGCATTGGTGCGCAGGTGGCCGTGGAAGGCGCCATCGGGGTTCATGTTAGGGATCAGGTACAGGTCGGCGATGGCCAGCAGGCTCTGCATTTCGGCGTCGCCCGCAAGTTCCAGGCGCTCGATTACGCCCTCCATGAACCATTCGGCCATGTGTTCGCCCGGATGCTGCTGGGCAATCAGCCAGAGCTTGAGCTTGCCTTCGGCACCGTCGCCTTTGCGCAGCAATTGGATGTCGCGGCCCTCGACGCTCTTGCCGAGGGCCAGCAGTTCCAGGCCGGCAGTGGTCACCGCCCGCTCGACCAGCAGGTCGTGGCGGGCACGGCTGTAAGGCTCGAAATAAGCAAACCAGGCATTGGGCTGGGTCGGCTCCAGGGAGAAGCGCAAGGCGCCATCGACGAAGTCGGTGGGCACGCGAAACCAGTTGATGTGATCGTAGGACGCCACGGCGCGGTAGCCGCTCCAAGCCTTGTTATAGGAAGACTGGCCGGCGTTCTCGAGCCTGAAGGTGTGGCGTTGCCCCGGCATCAGGCCCTCGGCCTTGAAATGGAACCATTGGAAGTGCGCGCTTTGAGTGTCGGGGCGCATCGCCAGGCGCACCTGCAAAGGGTCGCTGGCATCGAGCACGTTAATGTTACCGCTGTCGAAGTCGGCTGTGATTTGCAGCGGAGTCAGTGCCATGGTCATCGCCTGGGTACCTGTAGAAGTTTGCCATGGCGCTTACTCTACACGTATCGACCTACCGACTCATGCCCACAGGTACAACACCGTCAACGCGCCCAGCGCCAGGGCGGCCAGCGAGTAGCCGCTCCAGGACAGGCGTGTGCGCAGCGGTTGCCGGTACCAGTGGCCAGCGCCCAATTGCCGTGCCGGTACAAGCAGCCTGCGCCAATGCAGCTCGGTGGCATGAAAGGCGTCGCGGTGGCTCGGGCAGGCATCCAGCCATCGACGGAAATCGATACGTTCGCTGGCGGTGGTCAAGGGGTTCTGCAGCCGGCTGTACCAGTGGCTGGCGATCATCGACAGTGGCTCTTCGGCAGACTGCGCGGTGACCTGCAGCGACAGTGCCATGTGATTTTCCACGGTGCTCAGGGGAATATCCAGATGGTGGGCGATCTCGGCGAAGGCCAGGTCGTCCAGGCGGCTGAGCAGGAGCACCTGTTGCACACGGCGTGGCAGTTTATTCAGGCGCGCCGCCAAGGGAGCGCTGCCTTGATCGACAGGCGCATGGTGGAACAGATTCTGAAAAGACGAGAGCAGGCTGGTCATGGATGGCTCCCTGCAAATGCGGGCCGCTGCCCGGCTGAGTGAAAGGGGGGCGTCTTCCCTGACGCAATCACAGCTTAGGCTACATGCGATTGATTCTCAAGTGCTAAATTATTGTGACTGCGCTGCTGGAGTGAAATGGGCTGTTGCTCGCCGATAGTCTTTTGCTATCATCGCCGCCATTAAGCAATGCCCTCTTCATTAGCCTGAAGAAACCAAAAAAAAGACCCGGCAAAAAGCCGGGTCAATAACCGTGATTAGCCTGATGAGGAGATAATCTGAGAGTCCGACCTAAGGTCTTCCAGGTTATCCAACCGATCTCGCGACCAGTTGTTTGCAATAATAATCGTTATCATTTGCAAGTCAAATGAATTTGCTTTCATCCGCAAAAAAACGCCTTTCTTTCTTCCTCGCCGCTGGCGAGCGAGCCTTCGCGCTGTTTTCAGCGTGCGTTCAGACATTTTGCTGGTTGAGCGGCCGATTCAACATGGCGCGTGCCAGGTTGATCATGTGCACCACTGATAGCGCCAGGTCTCGTCGCGGCCCCTGCAGGCTATCGGCCGATTCGTAGGCCGTGGCCGCGGCGCAGCGCAGCAAGGTGGCGGCATGTACCAGGGCTTGCGCCGCCGTCAGGTCCTCCCGGGCACAGAACAACAGGTCCTCCTTCTCCTCTTCAATGCCTTCGCGTTCGGGGTTGAGGTAGTAGTCCAGTGCGCGCCTGGCGGCATCACTGTCGAGCAGGGCTGTTTCGAGGTCTTGATTGTTACCGAGCTTTTCCTGGGCAGGGGTATTCATGGTCGTCCTTGCAGTCGCTGGAATTGGCTTTTCAGGCTAATACGCTACGTATTTGTTGCCAAATCCAACATAATACAATTTGTGTATTGAGCGTCGGATTTCTGTCCGTATCGTGCCAGCGATGGATAAATGGATTCTCTTGGTCAAGGCCAGAATGCGTGAACTCAACGTCACGCAAGAACAACTCGCAGAACGCATCGGGGTCTCCCAAGGCGCCGTGGGGCATTGGCTGAACAAGCGTCGAGAGCCGAAGCTGGAGATGATGAACCAGATACTGGCAGCGCTCGATCTGGCTCACCTACGTATCAGCCCCATGGTTCAGATTGCCGAATCAGATGCTTCCTACAGTGTGGAAGATGGATCAACCGGGAGTCTTTCAACACAAATCCCACAGCACGAATTGTATTTTCGTTACCCGGTCACGACCTGGGAAGCGGTCGCCCACTTAGCCGAACCCGGACCGCTGGTGTACCCAAGCGGCCGCTTCGAAGTGACCGACTATCAGGCCAAGGGGCCGGCGTTCTGGCTGGAGGTCGAGGGTGACGCGATGACGGCACCCGTGGGCACCAGCATTCCGGAAGGGATGTTGATCCTGGTCGATCCCGCCGTTGAGGCCGTAGTGGGCAAGTTGGTGATTGCCAAGTGCAAGGGCCGCTCGGGGGCAACCTTCAGGCAGTTGAGCGAGGAGGGCGGGCAGCGCTACCTGCGCCCGCTCAACCCGACTTACCCCAAAGTTGTGCTGAGCGACGAATGTGTCGTGCTCGGTGTGGTGGTGCAAGCCACGGTAAAATTCTAGCCGGCACGACTGCGCCGCACTGCGGCGCAGTCGTTCCATCACGCCTCGGCGGCTTCCAGCTCCACCAGGGCACTCCCTTCGCTGACCATCTCGCCTTCCTGGCAATACAAGGCCTTGATCACGCCGGCATGGGGCGCACGAATGCTGTGCTCCATCTTCATGGCCTCCAGCACCACCAGTTGCGCACCGGCTTCGACCTGTTGCCCGGCTTCGACCAGCACCCGCACGATGCTGCCGTTCATGGGCGCGCTGAGGCCACCGTGGTGGGCATGGCTGGCATCGGCTTCGGCGATCGGGTCGAGCAGGGTGACCGCCTGCAATTCGCCTTGCCAGTGCAGGTACAGGGTATCGCCACGACGGATGGCCAAGTGCTGACGGCGCAGCCCATTATGGTCGACCTGCAATTGTTCGCCGACCAGGCGCTGGTTTGGCGGGGCGCTCTGGGTCAGGGTGATGGCTTGCTCGTGGTCGCCACAGCTCAGGTGCAGGCTGGTTTGTGCCGGCAGGCCGGCACGAAAGCCCGCGGTCGAGCCCCAGGGTGAGCAGGCATCGTCATGGCGCAGGTTCGCTGGCTGGCTTTGAATGTAAGCTTGTGCCGCCGCTTGCCAGAAGTCCTGTGAAAGCTGCGCCTGCGCGGGCAGCAACTGTTCCTGATGACGCGGAATGAAACCGGTATCGAGCTCGGCATCGGCAAACGCCGGGTGGGCGATGATGCGGCGCAAAAAGGCAATATTGGTTTTCAGCCCGCCGATGGCGAATTCGTCGAGCATGCTCAGCAAGCGCAAGCGAGCCTGCTCGCGGTCTTCGCCCCAGGCGATCAACTTGCCCAGCATGGGGTCGTAGAACGGTGAGATGACGTCACCTTCGGCCACGCCGCTGTCGACCCGGCGGCCGGGGCCGGCGGCCGATTCACGGTACAGCTGCAGGGTGCCGGTGGCGGGCAGGAAGTCATTGCCCGGATCTTCAGCATACAGCCGTACTTCAATGGCATGGCCCATGAGCGGCACTTGTGCCTGGGTGATCGGCAGCGGTTCGCCACAGGCGACGCGAATCTGCCAGGCCACCAGGTCGAGGCCGGTAATGGCCTCGGTGACCGGGTGCTCCACTTGCAGGCGGGTGTTCATCTCCATGAAGAAGAACTCGCCACGTGCATCGAGCAGGAACTCGACTGTGCCGGCCCCCACGTAGCCGATGGCCTGGGCGGCGCGTACCGCCGATTCGCCCATGGCCTGGCGCAGTTCGGCGCTCAGGCCCGGGGCCGGGGCTTCCTCGACCACTTTCTGGTGGCGGCGCTGGATCGAACAGTCACGCTCGTTGAGGTACAGGCAGTTGCCGTGCTGGTCGGCGAATACCTGGATCTCCACATGGCGTGGCTTGAGGACGTACTTTTCCACCAGCATGCGCGAGTCGCCGAACGACGATTGCGCTTCACGCTGGGCCGAGGCCAGGGCTTCGGCCAGTTGGCTGACGTCCTCGACCACTTTCATGCCTTTGCCGCCGCCCCCGGCCGTGGCC
>RCUR01000573.1_pt1 | contig 13089 bp, 13 predicted proteins | sample 2166151 | NCBI WGS metagenome assembly RCUR01 (sample SAMN09932785, study PRJNA488358) | compost metagenome | isolation source: compost soil in an enriched community | place: Germany: Experimental Botanical Garden
CGGCGGAATCGACATCGGAAACCACCACTTTCAGGCCCTCGGCGGCGAACGCCTGAGCGGTGGCGCGGCCTATACCGTTGGCGGCGCCGGTCACCAGGGCAACCTGGCCGGAGAAGGTCATGCTCATCTGTGCATCCTCGATGGGAATGGAAACTGCGGCGGAGTCTAGTCAGTGTCGGCCGCCCGACGTCAGCATCATCAGAACTCTGGTGAATACTCCATCCAGTTCATTGATGAAGACCTGCCCGCAGGATCATTGGGATTCATGGCGGCACATTCCGCCCGACCACCGAGCTTGCCCCAACCCGGCCAGCGGACTATCACCAAGGCTTTCCAATCCGGAGTTCCTGCCATGCCCCCGCTCAATCGCCAGTTCCTCCTCGCCCAGCGCCCGGTCGGCCCGGCCACCCGCGAGACCTTCTCCTACGTGGAAACCCCAGCCGGCGACCCCGGCCCCGGCCAGGTGCTGGTGGAGAACCTCTACCTGTCGCTGGACCCGGCCATGCGTGGCTGGATGAACGATGCCAGGTCCTATATTGCACCGGTGGCACTAGGCGAAGTGATGCGTGCCCTCGGCGTCGGCAAGGTGGTGGCCTCGCAGCATCCGGACTTCAGCGTGGGCGACCATGTCTGCGGCGTGGTGGGCGTGCAGGACTACTTCCTCGGCGAGCCGCGCGACTTCCAGAAGGTCGACCCGAACCGCGCGCCCCTGCCCCTCTACCTCTCCGCCCTGGGCATGACCGGCATGACCGCCTACTTCGCCCTGCTGGACGTGGGCCAACCCAAGGCCGGGGAAACCGTGGTCATCTCCGGCGCCGCCGGTGCGGTGGGCAGCGTGGCCGGGCAGATAGCGCGGATCAAGGGCTGCCGCGTGGTGGGCATCGCCGGGGGCGCGGAGAAGTGCCGCTTCCTGGTGGAGGAACTGGGCTTCGACGGCGCCATCGACTACAAGTCCGAGGACCTGCACGCCGCCCTCAAGCGCGAATGTCCGAAGGGCGTGGATGTGTATTTCGACAACGTCGGCGGCGATATCCTCGACGCCGTCCTCACTCGCATCAACCGCAAGGCGCGGATCGTGATCTGCGGCGCCATCAGCCAGTACAACAACAAGCAGGCGGTGAAGGGCCCGGCCAACTACCTGGCGCTGCTGGTCAACCGCGCGCGCATGGAGGGCATGGTGGTGTTCGACTACGCCCCGCGCTTCGGCGAAGCGGCCAAGGAGATTGCCGGCTGGCTGGCCAGCGGTGAGCTGAAGAGCAAGGAAGATGTGGTGACGGGACTGGAAAGCTTCCCGGAAACCCTGGGCAAGCTGTTCAGCGGGGAGAACTTCGGCAAGCTGGTGCTGAAGGTGCGCTGATACGGCGGAGGTGCGCTGCCGGCGAGGCAGCGCACCGGGAGTATCAGGCCAGCTCAGCCACGACTGCGGCCAGGGCCTTGGCCGGGTCGGCGGCCTGGCTGATCGGGCGGCCGATCACCAGGTAGTCGGAGCCGGCATCCAGGGCCTGGCGCGGGGTGAGGATGCGGCGCTGGTCGTCCTGGGCGCTGCCGGCCGGGCGGATCCCCGGGGTCACCAGCTGCAGGCGCGGGTGGGCGGCCTTGAGCGCGGTGGCTTCCTGGGCCGAGCAGACCAGGCCATCCATACCGGCCTTTTCGGCCAGCCCCGCCAGGCGCAGCACCTGCTCCTGGGGCTCGATATCCAGGCCGATGCCGGCCAGGTCCTCGCGCTCCATGCTGGTCAGCACGGTCACGCCGATCAGCAGCGGCTTGGGCCCGTTGAACCTGTCCAGGGTTTCGCGACAGGCCGCCATCATGCGCAGGCCACCCGAGCAGTGCACGTTGACCATCCACACGCCCATCTCGGCGGCGGCTTTCACCGCCATGGCCGTGGTGTTGGGGATATCGTGGAATTTCAGGTCGAGGAACACCTCGAAGCCACGGTCGCGCAGGGTCGAGACGATCTCCGAAGCGCAGCTGGTGAACAGCTCCTTGCCCACCTTGACCCGGCACAGCGTGGGGTCCAACTGGTCGGCCAGCCGCAGGGCGGCTTCGCGGGTGGGGAAGTCGAGGGCGACAATGATCGGCGTCTGACAGGCGGACATGGGAAATCTCTTACGAATCGGAAACGGCGCGCATTGTAGCGCAAGCCCTCGCGCGCCGCTGCCTTACACGACGTGGTCCAGGGTGAAAGCGGTCATGAACCCCGCCAGGGTGATCAGCCCGGTCCAGGCGTGGGTGCTTTCGAAGGCTTCGGGGATCAGGGTGTCCACCAGCATGCAGAGCACCGCCCCCGCCGAAAAGCCCAGGGCGAAGGCCAGCCACTGCGGCGGCAGGTCGGCGAACAGCCCCGGCCCGGCCATGGCCGCTAGCCCGGACAGCAGGGCGATGGCACCCCAGAGGCCGAACACCAGAGCGCCGCTGCGCTTTTCCTCGCGCAACCCGGCGGCGCTGGCAAGGCCCTCCGGCAAGTTGGCGAGGAAGATCGCCACCAGCATCAGCACGCTGACCTGCCCCCCATCCAGCAGGCCGAGCCCCAGCCCGAGGGATTCGGGAATGCCGTCGAGGAAGGCGCCGACGGCGATCAGCAGGGCCACCATGCTGCCGCCGCTGCCGCTCTTGCCACGGTGGTGGTGTTCCAGGCGATCGAGGTACTGACTGGCGAGCACGAAGACGACACCGCCGGCCAAGAGCCCCGCCAGGGTCGGCCAGAGGCCGCCGATGCGCTCCGCCTCGGGTATCTGCCCGAAGCACAGGGCGGCGACCAACACGCCACTGCCATAGGCCATGATCGAGGCCACCACCTTCTGCGGCAGCTGGGCGAAGAATCCGACGGCGGCACCCAGCAGCAGGCTGCTGGCGGCCAGCCAGCCCCAGAGGCCGGCCTGGATGGTGACGGGAATCTGCACGACGTCCTCCTTGATCGACGCGCCGGTCCGACGGCGCAATATCCGCCGCCAGCCTATCGGTCCAGCAGGCGCTCCAGCAACCAGCTCGCCGCCGGCCCCAGTTGGCGCTGCCGTGACCAGACCACATCGACCGCCTGGCTGCGCGGCCAGCCGGGGACCGGCAATTCCTTCAGGCGTCCCTTGGCGTAGCCGCTGACCAGCCAGCGCGGCAGCTCCGCCCAACCGAATCCGTGGACGGCCATTTCCAGCAGCAACAGGTAGTTCGGCGCCGACCAGCAGCGCCCGCCACTGGAGGGCAGGCCATCGTCCACCGCCAGGCTATCGCCCAGGGTATTCAGGCGCAGCAGACGCCACCCGGCCAGGTCGCTGACGCGCACATCTTCACGTCGGGCCAGGGGGTGCTCAAGGGCCACGAACAGGCCGAAATCGGCTCGCTCGGCCACCGTCGCCGCCCCCAGCTCCGGCGGGTAGTTGCCCTGCGCAGCCAGCAGGCCGAGAGTGGCACGCCCCTGCGCGACCAGCTCGATCACGTCCTGGTGCTCGGCGATCAGGCATTCGAATTCGAGATCGGGGTAGCGCTGCTCCAATTCGGCCAAACGTGCCTCGTACTGCGCCGACTGGTAGGCATCCGAAAGCACCAGGCTGACCCGCGGTTCCAGCCCGCCGGCCAGTTGAGCCGCCGCGTGCTGCAAGCGGTCGGAGGCAGCGAGGATTTCCTCGACGCGGCCAACCAGGACGCGGCCGGCATCGGTCAGCTGCGGCTGGCGGTTGCCGCGATCGAAAAGCTCCAGGCCCAGGTCGATCTCCAGCCGGGCTATGGCTTCGCTGACGGTGGACTGGCTCTTGCCCAGCTTGCGTGCGGCGGCACTGAAGGAGCCGAGGGCGACCGCCTGAGCAAAGGCTTCGAGGGATTCGGGCGAGTAGTTCATATCGGTTTTCCCGATGGCATCTCACTTAACCCTATCCCATCGACCGATGAGAATACAGGACCGTCACCCGACACCTGGAGATCGCCATGAGCCAGTCCACCACCGCCCCGAACAAGTCACTCAAGGAACGGGCATTCCACGCCCTGGCTTTCGAGGGCCTGGCTGTTCTGCTCACCGCACCGGCGCTGTCCCTGCTGCTGGGCAAATCGCTGGCGCACATGGGTGCGCTGACCCTGATGTTCTCCACAGTGGCGATGCTCTGGAACATGCTCTTCAACAGCCTGTTCGACCGCGCCCAGCGCAGGCTGGACTTCCAGCGCACATTGCCGGTGCGGGTCGCGCACGCGCTGCTGTTCGAGCTGGGGCTGATCCTGGTGCTGGTGCCGCTGGCTGCCTGGTGGCTGTCGATCGGGCTGGTGGAAGCCTTCCTGCTGGATATCGGCCTGTTGCTGTTCTTCCTGCCCTATACCCTGGCCTTCAACTGGACCTACGACTCGCTCCGCGCACGCCTGCTGGAAAGCCCGCCGAACAAGGCCACCGGCTGCGGTGCCCGCTGAGCAGCCATCGAATTGAATGATTCTCGGGAACGTGGAAAGGCGCGCACAATCGAATAGAGTAACGGCACTTTCCACAGGAGATCATCATGCCCTGGTATGCCTGGCTGATACTGGTCCTGGCCATCGGCTCCATAGTCGGTAGCCTGATGCTATTGCGCGACACGGCGAAGAAACTGCCGTTGACCGAAGAGCAACTCAAGCGCATCCGCGAGCGCAACGCCGAGATGGATGCCAAGGAAGCCAAGGACCGCTGACCCCGTGTCTCCCGAAACCCGCACTGCGGCATCGCCACAGGGAGGCGCCATGCCGCTTCATTTGCAATTGCTGTTTCCGCTGATCGTCCTGGCCCTGGGCCAGGGGTTGGGCGGCATCGAGGTCGGCGCCCTGCTGGCCGGTGTCGCCTATGCCGGTTGGGTCTTCGCCGAACGGCAATTGCCGGCTCGCCTCTGGCTGCCGGTCACCCTGCTCTCTTCCGTGGCCTTGGCTGCCCACCTGGTGCCGGGCTTCAGCCCGCTGCCCCTCGGCGAAGCGCAGAAGCTCAGCCCCGATGCCCCGCCCTACGCCCTGCGCCTGTCCTGGGACAAGCTGCTGGTGGGCATGACGCTGCTGGCCTGGTGGCTGGGCCGCCCCGCGCAGCCGGCGCCCTCGGTCCAACGTGCCTGGCTTGCGGTACTGGCAACCCTGCTGCTGGTGCCGCTGCTGGCCCTGGGATTGGGCCTGGTGGGCTGGCAACCGAAATGGCCGACGCTGATCTGGGAATGGCTGGCGGTCAACCTGCTGGTCACCGTGCTGGCCGAGGAGCTGGTATTTCGCGGGTTGTTGCAGCCGACGCTGGTTTCATGGCTGGGAGCGCGCAATGGCATCCTGCTCACGGCAGCGCTCTTCGGTGCCGTCCACCTGCCCTTCAGCCCGCTGTTCGCAGTGCTCGCAGGGCTCGCCGGCCTGGGCTACGGCCTGGCCTTCCACTGCAGCGGCCGGCTAGCGGTGGCGGTCGCCCTGCACCTGGCGGTCAATCTCTGCCATCTGCTGTTGCTGAGCTATCCGCTGCGGTTGACCTGACCATCACGCCATAGCGCCCGAAAATCCTCTGCAATCCGCCGTTGCTGCGCAACCTTTCCAGCAGCGCCGAGAACTGCGCGGCGCTGATGGGTGCCTCCGGCCGCAGCAAGGCGTAGTGACGGTAACGCTGGTCCAGCCGCTCGCTGGCAAGGAAGCTGCCGGCCTGTTCCGGGTTCCGCTCCAGGTACGCGTTGAAGTAGGAACGGGTCACCAGGGCGATATCCGCCCGCCCCCGCAGCAGCATTCGAAGGTTGCTGTCATGGGAATAGGTGAGCTTGGCGTTGAATTGGCCCTGCAGGAACTCGGAGTTCGCGTTGAAGCCGGCAAAACCGTAGTGGTAGCCGTTGTAGAGCGCCAGGCGCTTGCCCGCCAGGCCGTCGAAGAAATCCTGGGTGCGCCCGTATTGCGCCTTGGCGACGAAGATTTCCGCATCCTCCAGACCCATGTCGATGCGCACGCCGGGAATCCCTTGCCACCCCCAGTCGGGGTTCTCGAATACCGTCAGGTCGATCCGCCCTTCCTGGAAATCCCGGAAGCGTCGGGGAATGGCGGTGGGCCGCATGAAAAAGCGGTAATCCGTCTGCAGTTCATTGAGCGCGTCGAGCATCTCCGGTAACAACCCGCTGGTCTCGGCCGTCTCCGGCTTGATCACATAGGGCGGAAAATGCGCGCCGGCGACCTGGACGGTCTGCGCGGCCAATACCGGCGTGGAGAACAGCGAAACCACGGAGAACCACAACACCCCCAGGGAAACGCCCGTGCAACCTTCCATGCCACCACTGCTCCCTGCAGATTTCAGTCAGTTGGCCACCAGCCTACGACAAAGTGCCATCACACCCCAAGTTGCGCGTCCCCGATCCGGTCGGGATCGCCATTTCCTCAGACGTCCTTGATCACCAGAGACAGTGCCTGCTCCGCCAGTTCATCCAGGCTCATCGGCCCTTCAGGACGGAACCAGGTGGTGGTCCAGCTCAGGGCCCCGGTGAGGAAGCGCCTGAGGATGAAGGGGTCGGCGGTGAAATAGCCTTCGGCCCGCGCCTCGCCCAGGACACCCAGCCAGATCTGCTCATAGCTTTCGCGCAACTGGAGGATGTAGTGCTGGCTCTCCTCGGACAACGAACGCCACTCGTAGACCAGCACCGCCATGGCTTCCCCGGTGCCGCCCATGATGGACTGCAGCTCGCAGCGGATCAGCGCCAGCACCCGCTCGCGCAGGTCGCCGGCTTCAGCCAGGGCGGCACGCATCATGGCAGTGTTGTAGAGCACGGTCTCCTCCATCACCGAGCGGAGGATCTCATCCTTGCTCTTGAAGTGATGGAAGATGCTGCCGGACTGGATACCCACGGCGCTGGCCAGGTCGCGCACGGTCGTCCGTTCGTAGCCCTTGCTGCGGAACAGGTGGGCGGCGGTCTGCAGCAGCTTGCCCCGCGCACTGTCAGGGTCGGTGACCTGGCCGCTGGCCACCAGTTCGCGCATCACTGCCTGGGCTTTTTCGTCGTCAAGGCTCATCTGAATCCCCGCTGCGCTTAGCCATCCAACTTAAGAATGGTTCGCAAGTCTCTGTCTTGATTAATGAAATCTATGCTGGGCGATGCGCCCAAGCAAGCGCTCGGGCAAAAAAAGAACTTAGCCGGCACTTTTCAACCAAGCGCTTGCTTGGTAGTGTTGAGCACATCTTCCCTCAGTGCTGCGGACCACTCCAATGACAAGAACCGTACGCATCGGCTGCGCCTCCGCCTTCTGGGGCGACACCTCCACCGCCGCCGCCCAGTTGGTGCAGGGCGCCACGCTGGATTACCTGGTATTCGATTACCTGGCCGAAATCACCATGTCGATCATGGCCGGCGCCCGGCTGAAGAGCCCGGACGCCGGCTATGCCACCGACTTCATCGAGGTGCTGGCGCCGCTGCTGCCGAGCATCGCAAAGAAGAAGATCCGCGTGATCAGCAATGCCGGCGGGGTCAACCCGGCGGCCTGCGCCAGCGCCCTGGCCGCCGCCTGCGAGAAGGCCGGCGTATCCCTTAAGATCGCCGTGCTGCATGGCGACAACCTGCAACCCAAGCTCGGTGAGCTGGCCAAGGCCGGTATCCGCGAGATGTTCAGCGGCGCCCCGCTGCCGCCCCTGTGCGTCTCGGTCAACGCCTACCTGGGCGCGCCGGGCATAGTGGCCGCGCTGGAACAGGGCGCCGATATCGTCATCACTGGCCGGGTGGTGGACAGTGCGGTGGTCAGCGCCGCCCTGGTCCACGAGTTCGGCTGGGCCTGGAGCGACTACGACAAGCTTGCCCAGGCCGCCCTCGCCGGCCACCTCATCGAATGCGGTGCCCAGTGCACCGGCGGCAACTTCACCGACTGGGAGTCGGTGCCGGACTACGAGCACATCGGCTTCCCCATCATCGAAGTCGAAGCCGATGGCAGTTTCTGCGTGACCAAGCCGGAAGGTTCCGGCGGCCTGGTCACGCCTTTCTCGGTCGGCGAGCAGATGCTCTACGAGATCGGCGACCCGCGCGCCTACCTGCTGCCCGACGTGGTCTGCGACTTCACCCGGGTGACCCTGGAACAGGCGGGCCCGCAGCGCGTGCGCGTGCTCGGCGCCCGCGGCCTGCCGCCAACGCCGCAATACAAGGTCAGCGCCACCTACCCGGACGGCTTCCGCTGCACCGCCAGCTGCCTGCTGGCCGGCATCGACGCGGTGAAGAAGGCCGAGCGGGTCAGCCGCGCCATCATCGCCAAGACCGAAGAGCTCTTCGCCGAGCGCGGCTGGGGCCGCTATCGCGAGGTGAGCATCGAACTGCTGGGCAGCGAGGCTACTTACGGTCCCCACGGTCAGCGCCAGGACAGCCGCGAAGTGGTGATCAAGATCGCCGTCAGCCACAGCCGCAAGGAAGCCCTGGTGCTGTTCTCCCGCGAGATCGCCCAGGCCGCCACCGGCATGGCGCCGGGCCTGACCGGCATCGTCGGCGGCCGCCCGACCGTTTACCCGGTGATCCGGCTCTTTTCCTGCCTGGTGGACAAATCCGCCTGCGAGCTGCAGGTGGAGCTGGATGGCCAGCGCCACTCCGCCGAGTTGCCCCGAATCGACAGTTTCGACGTCAACGCCCTGGCCGACGACCTGGCGCCACCCGCCGCCGAGGGCCAGGCCAGCGCCAGCGTGCCTCTGGTCAAGCTGGCCGTGGCCCGCTCCGGCGACAAGGGCAACCACAGCAACATCGGCGTCATGGCGCGCCGGCCCGAGTACCTGCCCTGGATAGCCGAGGCCCTGACCCCGGAGGCAGTGGTGGACTGGATGGATCACGTGCTCGACCCGCAGCTGGGCCGCGTGGCGCGCTGGTACCTGCCGGGCAGCCACAGCCTCAACTTCCTGCTGGAAAACGCCCTGGGCGGCGGCGGCGTCGCCAGCCTGCGCATCGACCCGCAAGGCAAGGCATTCGCCCAGCAACTCCTGGAATTCCCGGTGCCGGTGCCCCAGGCATTGGCCGACAGTCTGCAATGAACGACGGCGCTGGCGTAGGCGCCAGCTTGCTGGCGAACGGAATCGTTCAGGCGCCTCGCGAGCAAGCTCGCTCCTACAAAGAGCACGCGGATAACGAATCCCCGACGCGACAGATCTAAGGACGACAAGAATGAGCTACGACTCGGTATTCAAGCCCGGCCTGTTCAGCGGCCAGACCATCATGGTCACCGGCGGCGGCAGCGGCATCGGCCGTTGCACCGCCCACGAGCTGGCGGCCCTCGGCGCCCACGTGGTGCTGGTGGGACGCAAGCCGGAGAAGCTGGAGAAGACCGCCGGCGAAATAGTCGAAGACGGCGGCAGCGCCAGCTGGCAGGCCTGCGACATCCGCGACGAGGACGCGGTCAAGGCCATGGTCGCGGCGGTGCTGGCCGAACGCGGCGCCATCCACCACCTGGTCAACAATGCCGGCGGCCAGTACCCCGCCCCGCTCGCCTCGATCAACCAGAAAGGCTTCGAGGCCGTGGTGCGCACCAACCTGGTGGGCGGCTTCCTGGTGGCCCGCGAGGTGTTCAACCAGGCCATGAGCAAGGCCGGCGGCGGCATCGTCAACATGCTCGCCGACATGTGGGGCGGCATGCCCGGCATGGGCCACTCCGGCGCCGCCCGCGCCGGCATGGAGAACTTCACCAAGACCGCCGCCGTCGAGTGGGGCCATGCCGGGGTGCGGGTCAACGCCGTGGCGCCGGGCTGGATCGCTTCCAGCGGCATGGACACCTACGAAGGCGCCTTCAAGGCCATCATCCCCACCCTCCGCGAGCATGTGCCGCTCAAGCGCATCGGCAGCGAATCGGAAGTGGCCGCGGCCATCGTCTTCCTGCTCTCCCCCGGCGCGGCCTTCATCAGCGGCACCACCATCCGCATCGACGGCGCCGCCAGCCAGGGCAGCCGGGCTTTCCCGCTGGTCAAGGCCAAGCCGGGCCAGAGCCGCGCCTACAACGGCTTCCACCGGGCCTACCTGCCCGATGTGCTGAAGGATCAGGAGTGACGCAATGGCCGTGATCGAATCCGAACTCGACGTCCAGGGCGAGGACTACGCGAAGAACCGCGAGGCCATGCTCGCCGCCGTGGCCAGCTTCCGCGAGATCGAGCAGAAGGTGCTGGACAAGGCTGCCGAGGCCAAGCCGAAGTTCGACAAGCGCGGCCAGCTGCTGCCCCGCGAGCGCCTGAACCTGCTGCTGGACCCGGGCAGCCCCTTCCTCGAACTCTGCTCCCTGGCCGGCTACAAGCTGCATGACGACAAGGACGGCACCCAGGCCGGCGGCGGCATCATCGCCGGCATCGGCTATATCGCCGGTATCCGCTGCCTGGTCAGCGCCAGCAACAGCGCCATCAAGGGCGGCACCATCTCTCCCACCGGGCTGAAGAAGACCCTGCGCCTGCAGCAGGTCGCCATGGAGAACAAGCTGCCGCTGGTGGCCCTGACCGAAAGCGGCGGCGCCAACCTCAACTACGCGGCGGAAATCTTCGTCGAGGGTGCGCGCGGTTTCGCCAACCAGGCGCGGATGTCCGCCATGGGCCTGCCGCAGATCACCGTGGTGCACGGCTCCAGCACGGCGGGCGGAGCCTACCAGCCCGGTCTGTCGGACTACGTGATCGTGGTGCGCGGCAAGGCCAAGATGTTCCTCGCAGGTCCCCCATTGCTCAAGGCTGCCACCGGTGAAGTGGCGACCGATGAAGAACTGGGCGGCGCCGAAATGCACGCCCAGGTGGCCGGCACCGCCGAGTACCTGGCCGAGAACGACGCCGACGGCCTGCGCCTGGCCCGCGACATCCTCGCCATGCTGCCCTGGAACGCGCAGCTGCCAGCCAGCACGAAACGCGAATGGCGTGAGCCGCTGTACAGCGCCGAGGAACTGCTGGGTGTGGTCCCGGCCGACCCGAAGAAGCCCTACGACGTGCGCGAGATCATCGCCCGCATCGCCGACGGCTCGGAATTCCTCGACTTCAAGAACGAGTTCGACAGCCAGACCGTCTGCGGCCACCTGCGTATCGAAGGCCGCCCCTGCGGCCTGATCGGCAACAACGGGCCCATCACGCCCCAGGGTGCGGCCAAGGCGGCGCAGTTCATCCAACTCTGCGAACAGGCCAACGTGCCGCTGCTGTTCCTGCACAACACCACCGGCTTCATGGTCGGCACCGAGTCCGAGCAACTGGGCGTGATCAAGCACGGCTCGAAGATGATCCAGGCGGTGGCCAACGCCCGCGTGCCCAAGCTCACCCTGGTGGTCGGCGGCTCCTACGGCGCCGGCAACTACGCCATGTGCGGCCGCGGCCTGGACCCGCGCTTCATCTTCGCCTGGCCCAACAGCCGCACCGCGGTGATGGGCGGCGCCCAGGCCGGCAAGGTGCTGCGCATCGTCACCGAGGAAAAACACCTGAAGGAAGGCAAGGAAGCAGATCCTGCGATGCTCGACATGCTGGAAAGCGTCACCGCGCAGAAACTCGACAGCCAGTCCACCGCGCTCTACGGCACCGCCAGCCTGTGGGACGACGGCCTGATCGACCCCCGTGACAGCCGCCGGCTGCTGGGCTATCTGCTGGATATCTGCGCGGAGGCGGAGCTGCGTCCGCTCAAGGCCAACAGCTTCGGCGTCGCTCGCTTTTGACGGTAGGGTGCGCCGAGCGCACCACCCCAGATCTCGGTGCGCACGGCGCACCCTACAAGGAGAACAAGAAAGATGATCTTCACCCAGGAACACGAAGAACTCCGCCGCACGGTGCGCAATTTCGTCGACAGGGAGATCAACCCCCATGTCGATCAGTGGGAAAAGGAAGGCCGCTTCCCCATCCACGACATATTCAGGAAGGCTGGCGAGCTCGGCCTGCTGGGCATTTCCAAGCCGGAGAAATTCGGCGGCATGGGCCTGGACTACAGCTACTCGATAGTCGCCGCCGAAGAGTTCGGCACCATCCATTGCGGCGGCATCCCCATGTCGATTGGCGTGCAGACCGACATGTGCACCCCGGCCCTGGCCCGCTTCGGCTCCGACGAGCTGCGCGAACAGTTCCTGCGCCCTGCGATCAGCGGCGAGAGGGTCGGCTGTATCGGCGTCTCCGAAGTCGGCGCCGGCTCCGATGTGGCCGGGTTGAAAACCAGCGCGCGCAAGGACGGCGACGACTATGTGATCAACGGCAGCAAGATGTGGATCACCAACTCGCCGAGCGCCGACTTCATCTGCCTGCTGGCCAACACCTCGGACGACAAGCCCCACGTCAACAAGTCGCTGATCATGGTGCCGATGAACACCCCCGGCATCACCTTGAGCGCCCACCTGGACAAGCTCGGCATGCGCAGCTCCGAGACCGCCCAGGTGTTCTTCGACAACGTCCGCGTGCCGCAGCGCTACCGCATCGGCCACGAAGGCGCCGGTTTCATGATGCAGATGCTGCAGTTCCAGGAAGAACGCATGTTCGGCGCGGCCAACATGATCAAGGGCCTGGAGCACTGCGTGGACGTCACCATCGACTACTGCAAGGAGCGCAAGACCTTCGGCAACGCGCTGATCGACAACCAGGTGATCCACTTCCGCCTGGCCGAGCTGATGACCGAGATCGAGTGCCTGCGCGCGCTGGTCTACCAGGCGGTGGAACTCTACGTCAGCGGCAAGGACGTCACCCGCCTCGCCTCCATGGCCAAGCTCAAGGCCGGCCGCCTCGGCCGCGAAGTCACCGACGCCTGCCTGCAGTACTGGGGCGGCATGGGCTTCATGTGGGACAACCACGTCTCCCGCGCCTACCGCGACACCCGCCTGGTCTCCATCGGCGGCGGCGCCGACGAAATCATGCTGGGCATCATCTGCAAGCTGATGGGCATCCTGCCCGGCAAGAAGAAGGGCTAGGGACAACCGTAGGGTGGGTGGAGCGAAGCGATACCCACCAACCACGCAGCGATGGGTATCGGCGCTTCGCGCCTCCACCCATCCTACAAGTGATGAGGACACCGGCATGAGTGAATTGCCGAACTGCGAAACCCTGCTGCTGGAACAGGCCGGCGGCGTGCTGCACATCACCCTGAACCGGCCCGACAGCCGCAACGCCATGAGCCTGGCCATGGTGGACGAGTTGCGCGCGGTGCTGGCCGCCGTGGGCGGCGACTCCAGCGTGCGCGCCCTGGTGCTGCGCGGTGC
>RCUR01000577.1_pt1 | contig 13052 bp, 11 predicted proteins | sample 2166151 | NCBI WGS metagenome assembly RCUR01 (sample SAMN09932785, study PRJNA488358) | compost metagenome | isolation source: compost soil in an enriched community | place: Germany: Experimental Botanical Garden
CGAACTGGCCGATCAGATAGCCTTGCAGCAACAGCGCCGCGCTGGGGCTGTGGGCCTGTCCGGGCCGTTTGTTGCGCCACGCCGCGCTGGCGTCCTTGCCGCACCAGTCCAGTGTCAGGGCCTCGTCGCCGGGGTGCTCGGGGAGGTAGGGCGTGACGTCATAGACCTTGCCGTCGATGGCCTTCCAGCAACTGTCGCGGTGATTGTGCGTGGCCAGTTCCGCTGCGCCGATCGGTCTGAGTGTGTCGGCCGTGGCCGCGGGCTCGGGTGAGCGGCCCATGAGTAAACCGGTTGCCAGCAGCGTCAGCACGACGCTGATGAAGGCGACCAGGGCGGTGTAGGCGATCTTGTTCAGGCTCATAGGAAATCGAATGCCTCCGTGTGGATGAGTGCGCGGTCGACCCCGGCCGTGGCCAGCAGGCCGTGCAGGTACTCGAGCATCGCCGGCGGGCCGCAGATGTAGAGCTCGCGCTCGGCGAAGTCGGGGCAATGCTCGCGCAGGAAGGCCTCGCTGAGGGGGCCGCAGCAGGAGAAGTAGTGGATGATGAGGCTCAGTTGTTCGTGGGCGCTGGCGATCCGTTCGAGTTCCTCGTGGTAATAGGCGCGCTCCAGACGATTGGCCAGGTAGAACAACGCCACCTGGGTGAATTGCTCGGGCCGCTGCGCCAGATGCCGGGCCGCACTGACGAAGGGGGTAATGCCGATGCCCCCGCCCAGCCACAGCTGCTTGCGTTGCGGCGCCCGACGCGCGAAGAACTGCCCGTACGGTCCCTCGACCTGCACCCGGCTGCCCGGCGTCAGCGCCTGCAGGGCCAGGCTGGCATCGCCGAGCGCCTTGATCCCCAGCTTCAATTCGTCAGCGCCCGGCGCAGAGCTGATGGTGAAGGGGTGCTCTTCTGCGTACCCGGCGTCGAGCGATGGATCCTGTGGGGTCAGGTAGACGAATTGTCCGGCGTCATGGACGATGCCCTGGTGCTTGGGCGCCAGACTGATTTCCACCACATCCGCGGCCAGTCGGGTGACCTGGGCGACCCGGTATTCGCGCCGCGCCAGAACCGGGGCCAGCAGCTTGCGCCAGGCGATCGCGGCCAGGGCCAGCAGGCTCAGCAGCCACCAGGCGGCGCGCTCGGGGATCAGCGGCAGGGCATGCAGCAAGGCCAGCAGCAGGGCGGCCGCAGACAGCAGGTGCTGGCGCTTCCAGCGTTGATAGTGGATGGCCGACATCTGGAAGGTCGGCGCTAGGGCGGCCAGCAGCGCCACCAGGGCCAGCCAGCCGGCCCAGGTCGGCGCATGGGCGAGCGGCGGGAATAGCACCCGCAACGCCTGCTCCAGCGACAGCGGTAGCGCCGCGAAGCTCAACAGGAGCACGTGGCCGAGGATCAGCAGAAAGGCGCTGAAACCCAGGCGCCGGTGCAGTAGCCACAGGCGCGGCAGGCCACCAAACCAGCGGTCCAGCCCTGGCAGGCGCACGCACATGGCCGCCGTTACCAGTAATGCGGAGAGCCCCAGCACGCCTGTAACCCGACCAGCCAGGGAGAGCAGCCAGATAGCCCCATCGCCCGGCAGTTCCCATAGCCTCGGCCAGGCCAGAGCTAGCGGTGCCGGGACCAGCACGGCGAGCAACAGGTCGCCAGGCTCGATTTTCCTGGGCATGGGGCTTTCCTTGGATATCCACTGCGCAAGAACTTCAGGGTCTCAGCTACTGCCGATCGGGGACAATGACCTGGGTCATCAGGATGGCCGAAAGCGTGGGCAGGGCAAGGCGTTGCCCATGAGCTCTCGGGGTTGTGCAAATATCGAGCGCCGTAGGCCAGCGTTTATTCACAAGCTCTTATCAGGCGATCCGTATGCCATTGATTTTATGGGTGATTGCGTTTTTTTGCAGGAGGGGCTTTAGCCGCGAAGCTGTGCTGTGCATCGAAGCATTCGCGGCTACAGTGGAGCGCCGCCCAGCCGCTCCAACGGCAGTCGTGGCTATTCGGCCGCTTCGCTGCCCAGTTCGCTCAGTGCATCCGGTTGATTCTTGAAGGCCTTGGCGAAGATCTCGCGGTTCTTGGCCATGAAGATGCCCAGCTCTTCGCCTTGCTGCTCGTTCAGCGAAGGCACGGCCTTTTGCAATACCTCGGTGAGCAGCTCGGCCAGTTCGAGCATCTTGTCATGACGGTCGGCTTCGGCTTTATCCATGAATAAACGCTCCAGATCCCGGCTGCTGCGGTACACCACTTCGACGGCCATTCATCACCTCTACGCCTTCACGCTGATGGGTTGTAAGAAAACTGTTCATATATACAGTGCTGGCGCAGTGTAAAGCAGTTGGCCGAGGCCTGCTAGTGCATCGCTCACGGTCTTGCCCATGCACTAAACTTGTAGGTGCTACGCGCGGCTCAAAACAAAGGGCAGGGAGATACCCGGACGGCTCGCAATACTCCCGTCGCGGTAGTACCCCGGTTGGCGTGGGCTTCAGCGGGAGGCGGGGGCTGGCGTCGATTCTCAGGCCAATGTTAGGAGGTGCATCATGACCATGGCCAACCGTTTGCAGAACTACTTGTCACAGCAGCACTCCCACTACGACATGCTCCAGCACGATCCCTCGATGACCACCCGTGAGGCGGCGCGCCGCGCCGGTGTGGCGCCGCATCTGGTGGCCAAGTCGGTGATCCTCGACGACTTTCAGGGCCATTGGCTGATGGCGGTAGTGCCGGCGACCCACCAGGTCGACCTCAACAAGGTGCGCAAACTGACCAAGCGCCACTGGCGGCTGGCGCGGGAGAACGAGTTTGGCCCGCGTTTCAGCGACTGCGCGAACGGCGCGATTCCGCCGGTGGGCAGCGCCTTCGAGATGGAAACCCTGATCGACGAGTCGCTGACGGCGCTCAAGGATGTGTATTTCGAGTCGGGCGATCATGAAGGTTTGGTGCATATGAGCGCGGAGCAGTTTCTCCAGCTCATGCCGACCGCCCAGTGCGGACCTATCAGCGAATAGCCTGACCCGGGGCGGCGTCGCGGTGTGCGGTGCCGCCCGATTTCACTCGGCGCCCCGGGTTGCGAGGGGGCGTGGCTTATTGTCGCACGGCGGGCTTGTCGGCCTTGCGCCTGCGCCTCATCCGGCATAATCCAATCGTCATTTGCGGGTTCGATCATGGCGGCGAGCCTATTACCGAGCGCTTGCGAGAAAACGCTCGCCTACAGCGGCGGCCTCGCGACGGCGCTCGATATTTTCCCCCCTCCGAGGAGCTGCATCTTGAAATTGAATTGGGCCGAGACGCTGCGTGAGAACCTGCATGGGCTGGCCGAATCGCTCGGCAACTTGCTGGTCGAGGGCTTTCACTACCTGGCGTTGTTCGCCATCGGCGGGGCTACCGCCTGGGCGGCGGTGATGGCGTTCAGCGGCATGGTCGATAAGGGCCACACCACGGTCGACGACATCCTGCTGCTGTTCATCTACCTCGAACTGGGGGCGATGGTCGGGATCTATTTCAAGACCAACCATATGCCGATCCGTTTCCTGATCTATGTGGCGATCACCGCGCTGACCCGTTTGCTGATCTCCGACGTGTCGCACCACCATCGCCCGGATATGGGCGTGGTGCTGATTTCCGGGGCGATCCTGTTGCTGGCGGTGGCGATTCTGGTGGTGCGCTACGCCTCCGCGCGCTTCCCTTCGGTGCAAACCGATGGGCCACGCATGCGCCGCAACCCGGCCGACAACGCGGCGGAGAAGGACGACACCCAGGGCGATGATTGAAGGGGGCGTGCTTGCTGGGCATCATCGAGCGCAGTCGTGTCAGCCGCTCTCGCAGGCTCAGGGTGTTACCTGATAGCCGCGTTGCTGCAGGCAATTGGTATAGGCGGAAGAGCTGGCCGCAGTGCTTTGCTCGGCAGTTCTGCGATCCTGGCGGCGATCCTGGCGTTGCCGGGATCCACCCACTACCGCGCCGGCCACCGCCGCATCCCTGGCTTGGTTCTGCCGGTGCTCTTGTTTGAGGTCATCGTCGAGGCGGTCGTACACCTCCTCATGCTGACGGCCGCGTACCCCAGCGACCGTTGCCCCAGCCGCTGCGCCGGCAACCGCGCCGCGGGCGCGGCCGCCGGACTGCGAATCGGTGGTGCTGGTGCTGCTCGTGTTGCCGGCCTGGGCCTGGCATTCGCTGATGTCCTGCTGAACGGTTTGTTGGGATTGACCCTGGAGCGGAATGACCGTCTCGGCTGTAACGCCGAGGCTCACTATCGAGCAGAGCGTGGCTATATAGAGGGGGGAGGATTTGTTCATGGCGGGCACTGCTCCCGTTCCAAGTGGGTTGGCAAGGTCAACTTCTGACCGTCACTTCATAGCCTAGCTTTTACCGGCCATGATGCCGCGCAATTTTGCAGGACGCAGTGCTTCGCTCATCAGCAGGACCAGGCCTTTATCTGCTTCACGGTTGTTGGCTCTGCTGCAGTCGGGCGATGTTGTGCTTGATCACATCCATCACCGCAGCGGTCATCACCGCGGTGGAAACGCCGAACATCAGGATGCCGTTAGCTGCCTCCAGCGGGCCGAGCATGCGCCAGCGTTCGGACATGACGATATCGCCGTAGCCCAGGGTGGCGAAGTTGACCGCCGAGTAATACATCGCTGTAGCGCCTTCCTCGAACTCGCCAATCAGCATGAACAGTGCGGCCCAGATGATCATCTGGGCGAAATTGCCGAGCAGCATCAGCAGCATCACCATCCCCAGCAGCAGGATATCCAGGGCAAGCGTTTTATGGCTCCGCCCGGAATCCTTGAACCGCTTGTAGTGGTTGGCGTAGTAGCGCAGGCACAGGGTCACGAAGATGGCCTCCATGACCAGGCACAGCAGCATCACGGGTAGGCCGACCAGCAGGTTGAGCAGCATGGGGCGAATCTCCTCAGCAGTCGGGCTGGCATATGTGGCGCCGTTGGCGGTATCGATCCAGCAGGTAGACCATCAGCCAGGCATACAGGCTGATGGCGATGAACAGGCCCATGCGCATGGCGAAGGCGCTGTAGACATCCTGGCCGTTGGCGCTGTCCTGCACCGACAGGCCGAGCAGGATGATCATGGTCACCAGGCTGTTCAGCCAGAAGCCGGGGCTTTGCCGGGTCGGGCTGAGGCGGTAGAGCTTGCGCGCCAGCAGCAGGCCGACCAGCAGCATCCACAGGTAGAACATCCAAAGGTGCACGAACAGGCCGAGGGCAAACCAGAACAGGATGGCCAGCAGACCGCCGAGCAGGGTCGAACCGAGCAGCTCGCGAGCGGCGTCGCCAGTTGTGGCGGTACAGCTCTGCTGGCCGAGGCTCACCGCCTTGAGGATGATCGGCATGTAGCCGGCTGGGTTGATCAGCGCCAGCAGGTAGGCCGGCAGCACTACCAGCGCCGCCCGCAGCGCTACCCAGCCGACTTCCTCCGCGGGCAGGGCCGGCTCGTCCGGCAACGCCGGGGCATCGGCCGGCTCGGGAAACAGCCAGTGGCTGAGGGGCAAGCTCAGCACGGCGAGCAGCAGGTTCTGCACCAGGGCGCCGATGACCAGCAGGGCCAGGGTGAAATCGGCGGTGCCGGCGGCCGAAATCATGGTCAGGCCGATCACCAGGAAGATCGTGACCAGGCCGTTGCCACCACTCAGCCCATGGCGGAAGGCCAGGAACAGGCACAGACCGATCAGCAGTACGCCGCTGAAGGGGTAGTAGCGCAGTATCGGGATCAGCAACAGCCCGCTGCCGGTGGTCAGCATCAGTATCAGCGGCAGGCCCAGCCCGGCCTTGAGCGGCAGCGGGTGGTTGAGCTTGGTCAGCAGGAGCAGGGCGAAGATCGGGGCAATGAACGGCAGCGGCAGCGCCAGGCCGAAGCTGACCGCCAGGCACAGCGCGGTGCCGCTGGCCAGGCGCAGCGCGCGTTGGGCACGGGGGTCACGCCGGGTCGGCATGAACGCACTCAGTAGGCATAGGCAAGCCAACTCATCAGGTAGAGGAACAGGCGACCGAGCGGATTGAGTGGATTGCCCTCGCTGGGGAACGCCATGACGTCGGCCTGGCCGCCCACGCGGATGCCGCGCAGCTTGGCCAACTGGCGTGCTTCGCCCGGAGCTAACTCGACGATCACCGGGAAGCGCTGGGCCGGGCGCAGCCAGTCGCGGCTGTTCTCCACGTTGGGCAGGGTGCCGGGAGCCGTGCTTTGACCGACGCTGACACCGTAGCCGACGCTGCGCACCCGGCCTTCGAACACCCGGCCGGGCAGGGCGTCCAGCACTATGGCTACCGGCGTGCCGGGTTCGAGCCGGCCGAGGTTGTTCTCGGTCATTTCCGCATTGATCCACACGTCCTGGATGGTGATCAGGGTCATCAGCGGATTGCCCGCCGCGGCGAACTGGCCGACATCGGTACGCAGGTCGGTGATCAGACCGGCCGAACGTGCCCGCACCCGGGTATTGGCGAGGTCCAGCTCGGCTTTTTCCAGGGCGGTGGCGGCGCTGCGCAGCAGGGCGTTCTGTTCGTCGCTGCCACCTTGCTGTTCGCGTGCACGCTGCACTTCCGCGCGGGCCGCGGCGACCTGGCTGATGGCTTGCACATGGCTGGCCCGCGACACCTCGAGACGGCGCAGGGAAATGGTGCCCGGGTCTTCGCGGTACAGCCGCTCAAGGCGCTCGCGGTCCTGTTGTGCCTTCAGTTCGTTGGCCTGGGCGGCCCGCAGGGAGGCCTGCGCCGAGTCGATGCCGGCGGTGCTGGCGGCAATCTGCCGGCGGGTCGACTCGAGCTCGGCGCGCGCTCGCTCGACGGCGATCTGGTACTGCTCGGGGTCTACCTCGAAGAGCACTGCGCCGGCCTCGACCATCTGGTTGTTGCGCGCCAGCACCCGGGTCACCCGGCCGGCCACTTCGGCGGCCACCGGCACGATCAAGGCCTGCACCCGGGCCTGTTGCGTGTAGGGGGTGAAGCGGTCGGCCAGCAGGTACCAGAGCAGGCTCAGGACGATCAGCCCGACCACCCACTTCACGCCCTGGTTCACCGGGTCGACGGGCGCCTTTGGCGCAGGCGTGGGTGGCGGAGCCGGAGGGGCGGGTTGGGCGGCGTCACTCATATTGGCTGTCCTTGTTGGGTGCCGGGGCTTTGTTTGGCGCAGGGGCTTCATTAAGCGCCGGGGCTTCATTGGCCGTTGGCTCGTCCAGCAGCTCGCCCCAGTCGGTGCGTTGCTGCATCTGTGCGCGGCTGACTGGATCGACCCTGGGCTGGGCGCTGTACCAGCCGCCGCCGAGGGCCTTGTACAGGGCGATCAGGTTGCTCACCGCACTGTTGCGGGTGACCAGGTAGTTGTCCTGTTGCACCAGCAGGGCGCGCTGGGCATCCAGCACGCGCTGGAAGTCGGCGTAGCCTTCGCGGTACTGGGCGCTGGCCAGGGTCAGCGAGCGCTCGGCGGAGATCGCCGCCTCGCGCAGGATGAGTTCGCGCTCCAGCGCCTTGCTCAGGCCGCGGGCGGCATCGTCGGCCTCGCGCGCCGCCTGGCGCACGCTGTCGCGGTAGACCTCGATCAGCTGCTGCAGGCGGGCGTCCTGCACGCGTACGTTGTTGCTGATGCGGCCGTAGTCGAACAGGTTCCAGCGCAGGCTGGGGCCGCCGACCAGATCCAGGGTATCGGGCGCGCCGTCCAGCGAACTGGTGGACCAGACGATGCTGCCGAGCAGGCTCAGCGAGGGGTAGAGATCGGCCCTGGCCACGCCGATCAGCGCCGACTGGGCGGCGACATTGAGTTCGGCGGCGCGGATGTCCGGGCGGCGGCGCAGCAGGTCGGCGGGCACATCCTGCAGCACGGCGCGGTCGATCAGCGGGATCAGACCTTCGCGTTCGACCAACTCTGGCAGCGGGCCGGGCGGGCGGCCGATCAGCACGGCCAGGGCGTTGCGGGTGCGCGCCACCTGATCCTCGAATTCGGGGAGGCTGCTGAGGGTGCCGAGGTACTGGGTCTTGGCCTGTTGCAGGTCGAGTTCGTCGCTCTCGCCGCTGCGGAACAGGCGCTCGGTGATCTCTAAGCTGCGCCGCTGGTGCTCGGTGTTCTCGCGGGCCACACGCAGGCGGGCCTCGGTGGTGCGCAGGGCGTAGTAGGTTTCCGCCACCTGGGCGCGCAGCAGCACCTGCACGTCCTCGTAATTGGCCTCGGCGGCGAAGTAGGCGGCATCGGCCGACTCGATGGCTCGGCTGAAACGGCCCCAGAAATCCAGCTCCCAGCCGATGTCGAAGCCCAGGCTGTGCTGCCAGAATTGACTGTCCTGCGGGTTGCGCCCGCCGGACTGGTTACGCTTGAGGTAGAAACTGTCGGCGCTGGCCTGCTGCAGTTGCGGGTAGCGCCCACTCTGGGCGATGCCCAGCTGGGCGCGGGCTTCCATCACCTGCAGGCCGGCAATCTTCAGGCTGGCGTTGTAGGCGTCGGCTTCGCTGATCAGGCGGTCGAGGGCCGGGTCGTCGAACACCCGCCACCACTCGCGGATATCGGGTTGTGCCGCCGGCTGGCTGGCCTGCTCGATGGCCGCACTGCGCCACTGCTCGAGCCAGGCCTCGCCAGGTGGCTGAAAATCCGGCCCCAGGCGCACGCAGCCGCTCAGGCCGAGGGCGCCGAGCAGCAGGAAATGGCCTGGGAGACGTGAAAGCAACATGGCGCAGTCAGGTCTGTTGCTGGCTGTCTGGTCCGTCATCCGTCGGTTGATCCCTGACCCATTGCCAGAACAACTGGTAACCAACCGCCAGCACCACCGGGCCGATGAACAGGCCGATGACGCCATTGGTGACCATGCCGCCCAGGGCGCCGATCAGCACCACCGGCATCGGCACATCGACACCCCGCCCGAGTAACATTGGCTTGAGCACGTTATCGGCCAGACCGGCGACGAAGACGTAGATGGAAAAGATGATAGTCGCCGTGCTGGCCCCCTCGGTGGTGAAGACGAAGGCAATCACCGGGACGGTGATCAGGGTGGCCGGCAACTGCATGATGCCCAGCAGCAGCACCGCCAGGGCCAGCAGCCCGGCGCCGGGGATGTCCTTGAGGACGAAGGCGACACCGATCAGCAGCATCTGGATGAAGGCGATGCCGACCACGCCCTGAGCCACTGCGCGGATGGTGGCGGTGCACAGTTGGGTGATCTGCGGTCCCCTGTCCGGGCCGGACAGGCGCGAGGCAATCTCCACCGCGCTGCGGCTGCCGCCCTCGCCATAGGCCATGAAAATGCCCGCGATCATCAGGGCGACGATGAACACCAGCAGGCCCATGCCGAGGCCGGTGAGTTTGCCCAGCAGGGTGAGCGCGAGTTCCTTGATCTGTGGGGTGAACTTCTGCGTCACACCGGTGAGGTCGGTGGAGGCTTGCAGCCAGAAGGCATACAGCGGCTTGCCTACCAGCGGCCAATCGGCGACCGACTCGGCCGGTGGGCGAATATGGAAATTGCCGCTCTTGACCACGGTCAGGGCATTCTCCACCGAGTCGGCCAGCGATGAGCCCAGCAGGTAGATCGGCACCATGAGGACGCCGATGGCAATCAGCGCGATCAGCGTCGCGCTGCGGCCGTCGTTGTTGCCCAGTCTGGATCTGATCTTCAGGTGCAGCGGGTAGAGGGTGATCGCCAGGATCAGCGACCAGAGCATCAGGTTGAGAAACGGGTGGAAGATCTGGAAGCAGAACATCACCAGCACCGCAATCAGACCGGCGCGAATCAGGACATCGAGCAGGCCGCGAGACAGCGGCTTATCGGTAGTGGGCGTGAGCTGCATCGATTATCTCCTTGTAGGTCGCTGCAACGGGACCGGGACGGTAAGCCCAGCATAGCCACTCAATAGTTGCGCTGCTCAAGAAGATAGCTGCTCGCCAAGCGGCGCTGGAGCAAGGCCCATGCAACAGCTTTGCACGATAGAGAGCGCCTTTTCCATCAGCTGCTCAATCGCTGCTGTCACGCAAAAAAAATTCAGGTCAATTTTCCTTTGAAATCCTTGATCTAGATCAGACGTCGAGCATCTGCACGCTGAAGCGACTTGCGGTCCGACTATTGTGAACTAGCGTGCAATAAATCGGGCAGAGGGCAGATCGGTAGCGCGAGTGAGGACGGGGTTCATGATTGGACGCACGAATATTCAACTGAAGAAACGCGTGCTGCTGGTCGACGACGACCTGGCCAATCCGATGAGTGCGCGGGGCCGGGTGCTGAACGACCTGGCGGCTGAGTTCCACAACCGCAATACCGAGGTGGTCAAGGCCACCTCCTACGAGGACGGGCTGGCGTCGGTGGTCGCCGACGCCGCGCTGCACTGCATCTGCGTCGACTGGACCCTGGGCAAGAACGACAGCGCCAGCCATGTCCTGGCCCTGGAACTGTTGCGCGCCATCCGCCAGCGCCACGAGCATGTGCCGGTGTTTCTGATGGCCGATCGCAGCGCCAAGCAAAGTCTCACGGTCGAAGCCATGGAACTGGCCGACGAATTCGTCTGGATGCTCGAGGACACCGCACCCTTTGTCGCCGGGCGGGTGGTGGCCGCGATCGAGCGCTACCTCGAGAACCTGCTGCCACCGTTCACCAATGCGCTGATCCGCTACACCTTGAAGGAGGAGCACTCCTGGGCAGCGCCGGGGCACCAGGGCGGCATCGCCTTCACCAAATCGCCGGTGGGCCGGGTGTTCTTCGACTTCTTCGGCGAGAACCTGTTTCGTGCCGACAGCGGCATCGAGCGCGGCAACCTCGGCTCGGTACTCGACCACAGCGGCCCGGTCGGCGAGTCGGAAGCCTATGCCGCGCGGATCTTCGGCTCCCACGCCAGCTATGCGGTGCTCAACGGTACCTCCGGCTCCAACCGCGCGATCTTCATGGCCTGCGTCGGCGAGAACCAGTTCGCCCTGTGCGACCGCAACTGTCACAAGTCCATCGAACAGGGCCTGGTGCTCAGTGGCGGGCTGCCGGTGTACATGACGCCGACGCGCAACCGCTTCGGCATCATCGGTCCTATCCTGCCCGAGCAGTTCGACCCGCAGCGCATCGCCGCGGCCATCGCCAGCCATCCGCTGCGCGCCCAGGCCAAGGGCGGCCAGGCGGTCTACGCGGTGGTGACCAACTGCACCTATGACGGCATGTGCCTGGATGCCGAACGCGCCGAAGGCCTGCTGGCGCAGAGCAGCGAGCGTATCCACTTCGACGAGGCCTGGTACGGCTACGCGCGCTTCAATCCGCTGTATCGTCGGCGCTTCGCCATGCGCGGCGACCCGGCCGAGCACCAGGCCGACGCGCCGACGGTGTTCGCCACCCATTCGACCCACAAACTGCTGGCGGCGCTGTCGCAGTCCTCGTTCATCCATATCCGCAACGGCCGCAACCCGATCGAGCACAGCCGCTTCAACGAGTCCTTCGTGATCCAGGCCAGCACCTCGCCGCTCTATGCGATGTTCGCCTCCAACGAGGTGGGCGCGGCGATGATGGATGGCAACGGCGGCTACAGCCTGACCCAGGACTCGATCCGCGAGGCGGTGGATTTCCGCCAGGCGCTGGCGCGTGTTCACCGCGAGTTCGCCAGCCGCGGCGACTGGTTCTTCCAGCCGTGGAACGCCCCCCAGGTGCATGACAAGAGCGGCAAACTGGTCGATTTCGCCGACGCCGATGCCGAGCAACTGGCCACCGATCCGGCCTGCTGGGAGCTCGAGCCGGGCGCCGAATGGCACGGTTTCGCCGGCCTGGAGCCGGGCTGGTGCCTGCTCGACCCGATCAAGGTCGGCATCATGGTGCCGGGCATGGGCGCCGACGGTCAGCTGGAGGCGGAGGGCATTCCCGCGCCCGTGCTCGGCGCCTTCCTCTATCGCCACAACATAGTGCCCTCGCGCATCACCGACTTCATGGTGCTGTGCCTGTTCAGCATCGGCGTGACCAAGGGCAAGTGGGGCACGCTGATCAACGTGCTGCTGGCCTTCAAGCGTCACTACGACAGCAACGTTGCGCTGCAGCGGGTATTGCCCGACCTGGTCGCGCAACACCCCGAACGCTACCGCGGCATGGGTCTGCGTGACCTCAGCCGGGAGATGTTCGAGTACATGCGCAACAGCCGCATGGACGCCCTGCAGGCCCAGGCCTTCGGCCAGTTGCCGCAGATCGAGATGACCCCGCGCGCTGCCTTCCAGGCCCTGCAAGCCGGCGACGCCGAATTGCTGCCGCTGGCCCGGGCGGCCAACCGGGTCACCGGGGTCGGCATCATGCCCTATCCGCCGGGCATTCCGATCGTCATGCCGGGCGAGAACCTGGGCGCGCTGGATGGCCCCTGGCTCAGCTACATCCTGGCGCTACAGGACTGGGGCAACAGCTTCCCCGGTTTTGAAAAGGAAGTGTCGGGCGCCGAGCACAAGGATGGCGGCTACCACTTCTGGTGCCTCAAGTAAGGCGAGTGCTTCCACCTCTATCACTGCAGGAGTCTCTCATGCCTCATTCGCATACCGCGCTGCCCGCGTCCATGGCACAGCGCTACCCGGTGCTGATCGTCCTCAGCACCCGCGGAGTTGAAGACAGCATCGTCACCCACAGCGCCCAGGCGATTGGCCAGGCGCTGCGGGTCCATGAGATTGAGGTGAAGCTGGTGGGCTCCCTGGAGGATGCGGAAATCGCCTTCCGCGCCGACCCTGCCTACTCCTGCGTGATCCTCGGTTGGGGCCTGTGCGAGCATGACCTGGACAAGGCGCTGCAGGTCATCCGTTTGATTCGTCGGCGTACCGCCCAACTGCCGATCATGCTGGGCATGAGCCAGGTACACCAGAGCCGGGTGCCCCTGGAGTTCGTCGAGAACGTCGAGGGTTTTATCTGGCAGCCGGAAGACAGCCCCGAGTTTATCGCCGGACGCATCGCGGCGGCCGCCAAGCGTTACCTCGACACCATCCTGCCGCCATTCTTCGGTGCCCTGGTCAACTTCGCCGATACCTGCGAGTACTCCTGGCACACCCCCGGCCACACCGGCGGCACCGCCTTCATGAAAACCGCGGTGGGGCGAAGTTTCCTCGATTTCTACGGCGAGCAGATGCTGCGCTCCGACCTCAGCGTGTCGGTCG
>RCUR01000579.1_pt1 | contig 13047 bp, 8 predicted proteins | sample 2166151 | NCBI WGS metagenome assembly RCUR01 (sample SAMN09932785, study PRJNA488358) | compost metagenome | isolation source: compost soil in an enriched community | place: Germany: Experimental Botanical Garden
CACTCGGCCTAGACGATCTCTTTAACCTTGTCGTCCGACCTACGGTGAAGTTCCGAGCAGATAAACGGCAGGTCTATCTGAACCGCCTGCGCTCAAAAAACTGGCTCGCAACCTGGCCGGATCTGAAGGTCCTCCCGATAGGCCGAAGCGTTTCAGCTTCGAAGTTTCATGCCCGTTTCGGATCGTTAGCCGCCATTCCCGAACGTCCGCTTTTGGCCATTGCGGACGTTCAAGCAATAGGGCACGGACTCACTTTTTTCACTTACCCTCCCTGTCTGGCTAGTTGTCGCTTCATTCATAATGGCGGCAATAAGCTAGTACGGGGAACGCTCATTGCCACACTTCACGCTAACTAAAGGAAGGCATCACACTGTGGGAACCGTTCCACCATCAATGACGTATTCAGTACCAGTAATGGAGCTTGCAAGCGGCGAGACGAGGAATGCGATGAGATCGGCTACTTCCCCTGGTTTCGCGGGGCGTCCGATCGGGATGCCTCCCAGTGAGCCCATTACGACTTGGCGGCCCCCCTCATAATCGGTGCCGTTCTGTCTCGCAATCTCCTCTACAAAGGCGACTGCTGCCTCCGTCTCCACCCATCCTGGTGAAACCCTGACCACGCGCACGCCCTTGGGGCTGACCTCTTTGGAAAGGCCCTTGCTGTAGTTCGAGAGCGCGGCCTTGGCGGCGGCATACGCTAGTGTGGACTCAGGTAGCGGTAGCTGGCGCTGGATAGAGGTGACATGGATGATGACACCCGAGCCTTGCTTGAGCAGCATGGGCAACAGCGCTCGGTCGAGGCGAACTGCCGAGAACAGGTTCAGGTCCAGAGCCCGTTGCCATTCCTGGTCGTCGAGCACCGCATAGCCACCGGCTGGAGCCGATGAGCCGCCAGCGACATGAACGATGATATCGAGCCCGCCGAGACGATCATGGACGGCATCGAAGACGCTGGCACAACCTTCGGTGGTGGTGATGTCCGCCGCGACGAAGAGGTCCTCGGGCAGGTGCTCGGGACGCGAGCGCGCAGCTGTCAGGACTTTTGCGCCAGCCTCGCGAAGTCGGGAGACGACGGCTTTTCCAATGCCTTTGGTTCCGCCGGTGACCAGCGCCCGGAGGTCTTTGAGTTCCAGTGCGATGCTCATCAGCGAATCTCCAGGGATGCGATCTTGTCGTCGACGAGTACAACGGTGTAAGTCAGCTCGACAGGGCTACCTGGGAAGTTCCCCGTAAGCCGAGCGAGTAGGGTCACGGTCTGTCCTTCCTGCGAGCTGCTCAATGGATCGATGCTGTATTGATACTTGACCTGCGAGGCTTGCTTCCAGGACTTGATGGCCTCCAACCCCTTGTACGTCTGGCCTTCGTCGCGCACGGTGGCATCTTTGGCGAAGCAGCGCTCCAACACCTCGGTGTCAGTAATCTTTTCGGCCGCAAGGTAGCTGGCGAGCGGTTCAGGCAATTCGATTTTCATGGCGATTTCACCTCACTGATGTAAGGATTTCTTCATCCACATGGTCGCTTTCGGCCATACCCGATGGCAAGAACCCACGAAAAAGTAAGCTAGGGAAATATGAGAAAAATCTATACGCCCTCTACTGCGGCTATCGAAGTGGAAGCAGTGTTCAAGCAACTCGAAGGACGGTGGAAGCTGGTGATCCTGTTCCATCTCTTCGGTGGCCAGGTGCAACGTTTTTCCGAGCTCGAAAAGCTGATCCCCGAGATATCCCAGAAAATGCTCGCCCAGCAGTTACGCCAGTTGGAAGCGGATGGCATTGTGCATCGCACGGCCTATCCGCAAGTACCACCTAAGGTGGAGTACCGCATGACAGAGTGGGGTCAGGCGCTTTGTCCGGCACTGGATGCACTGTTGAAGTGGGCGGAACTTCGGGAGACGCTCAAGCCAGCAGGTTGACCCCCCCAAGTTTCGTAGCCCCACCTGAGAGGCCGCTTTTTGGCCGATTGTTGTCGGTCGAGATGTAGCTTTTCGTCGTGTGCAGCGGAGGTTTGGCCCTCAGATGGAATTGGCACGCAACAATAGGCGCTTTTAAATCCTCACCTATGGTTGTTTTCTGAGAGCCCTTGCAGCCCTTGTATTGCAAGGGTTCCAGAGGATCACCAGAATCTCCGGATCTAACACCCGTCTACCTGAGCCGTGACCAAATTGACCCCGTATCTAACGGCCCAAACGTTAATCGATCAGTCTGGCCATCCCGTTAATGGCTGATTTCGCCATCGAGGGCAGCCAATCGGCGATACACCAACCTAGGCCATTCACCCATCGACAAGGCTGGCCAGAGTCGTTGCGATGAACAGGACCGCAAAACCCATAGGGTGCGGGGCTTGCGGTGATCGACTAAACAACAACCAACCACCGAAAAAAGGTCATATATACCGAAGACGCGGGGCCCGAATTACCCCCCATGGCCACCCCTTCGGGAGGACCCTTTCATTTTTCTGAATTTCCGACATGTCCCGAGGGCAGATGGTTTTCGAAAATGCCTTTTGCTGTTGTGCATCACCTAAGCAGGCACTCACAAGGGGCAACAGATAACTCAAAGCTGTCCTTCGAGATCGGCAGCAACCGGCCAGAAGCAGCCGCTCGAATGTGGCTACGAATCTGGGGCGACTCAACTATCGCCCAAAAGGAATTTCGTTATCCCTTTACGGTAAGCATTTACGCGAATGAATGAGCCCTCATCGCTAACAGAAGAAATAATTTTACGGCGTGCTAGCTTCAGCACGAACTCCATGTTTCTTTCAGTATTAGATAACTTCTGACGTGTGTTAGCCTTTACAAATTGGCAATACGGCTCTGGCGCAGCACTTAACACCTCAGTAACTTCCTCATCCGTAAGAACATCAATAGAGTTGTACAGCAAATCCACTGCCACCCTCTGCGAAGAGCCGTTTACCAAGCAGTGAACTACAACTTCGCGACTATAGCCATCAATACTCAAGCCTTCTGCGGACAAATAGAGCGCAACTTTATTTGTCGCGTTCGCGCTAGCCTGCAACTCCTCCAACTTCATCCACTTTACAACCTGCGCTTTATTATTCTCCGACGACAAAGCAAACAGTTCCAGCTTGACATCAAGATCAATTGGGTACTTATCTAACTGTTTGATGTAACTGGCAAAATGTGCCTTGATCAAAGTCGCTTTAAGTAAAGGTGAATCAGAAGTTTCCGCGAACGAATTTTCGTTCAGAGTGATCTTTCCGATACGAGCCAATATCAGCTTTCTGTCCAAGGGCATGTCTGTAGAGAATCCGAGATAAGCATAACGAATACACCCGCAAAGCTTTTCAAAATTTGAGAGATCTATATCAACATTGTTGATGACAAACCGAGAAAGTGCCTTTCCATCCTCATCATCGCCATCGGCCATCGGCATTAGAGTGCCAGCCAGTTCATTGACAATCTCGTCGTCATTGAAAAATGCACTTAGGCGAGTAAGGTCGGCACCTTCACACCCGTGATACTCAAGAATATTCCCCCATTCAACAATAATCTTCTTATTGAATAGAAGCTCTCCCCACATAGATTCAGGTATATCGATGAAGCTTTCAAATATGCAGTTCTGTCGCAACACATACTGAGTTGCTAAATCCTGATTCACCTCGGGGTGATTGACAACCTTAAGTATCGCCTCCTTGGACTCTTCAAGATTATCCTCCATAACCAGAGCAACATCCTCAAGGTATGAATTTATATTTTTCCAGACGTAATCATTAACCGTCTGATCAGTCGCCAAACTAATAACCGTATAATTAGCCAGGCGATGATCATTCGATGTGCCACCGGTTAAATCGGTACCGCAAGAAAGATTTAACAATGCAAATTCTATATTATTTACACTTAGTAAATATAGGGAGTTCTGGCAGGCGTAAGCTGCCAACTCATCAAGCTCTCCTATTTCTTGGAGGTTTTCCAATTTTACAGACATAAACTTAAGCGCTTGGTACCCATTTGCAAAAGAAACATTCTCGGCAAACACTGAGGCGCTATGAGTTGACAAGTAACGCGTCAACGCGCCACCAATGTTCATTTTCTGCGCTATATATGAAGGGTCTACATACGCCAAAAGGTTAGCAACGTGCCGAGGAGATTGATCGCTCCCTATCGATGCGACACCATAACCGCTCCAGTGCTCTGATACTGCTCTCGTGAAGGCATCGACTGCCCGTCCGGATAACCAATATGCCCGGAAAAACTCCTCCGCGCCGGAATAATGTCTGGCGACAAACTCAACTGCACTGCGGATCTTGGTAAAATTAACTACACTTGTAGACAAAAGATAATCCATCAGAGCGACGTTAAGTACGTACTCCGCACCGAAATCTTCATCACGCATCTCCGCGACGACCTCGCGAGGATTATCGATTTGTGCATCTGGATCTACAGGCCGGAAGTCACGGATCATCTGGATAAAATTCCAATCATTGCGTGACATTCGCCCTTCATGGAATATTGAGATATACAAATGATAGGTCTCGTCCAAAAAACCGTTTTTGACCAAGTATTTTAAAAGTCGCGAATCGCTGATGTCAGAATCGGCAATCGCGGTGTCAATCTCCTCGTTCGCGTGGATCAGCAACTGTCGCAGAGGCTGCCTGGCGAACTCTGCCTTTTCTTCCTTAATATCAGAAATTTCGGCATTTAACTGATTACGTCGCGGCGCGCTCTTATTCTTGATTCTCTCATTCCTAACTTCAAATTTTGACCCAGGTGTCGCCTTACTCTCAAGCTCACGAAAGGAAAGCCCGAGCGCGATTTGTTGGTTCGGTTGAGCGTAAAAATTGCCATTATGAACAAGCATGCCGTTAATGCGAACTGGGTTTTCGTTAAACAATTTTTTGAAATTATCCCAATCCAACAACTCATCTAAACTCAGCATCTCTTTGCCTGCATAGACCCCATTAATATGATGGCCCGCATTACCTCCGCAGAGTTGCCCCCAGAAGATCCGAACAAGATCTGCTTGCGCCGAACACAACTCAGCCTCCGACTCCAACATCAATGTCCTAAGAGCATCAATTTTATCATCTGCATCAGCCGCCGCCCTTGCGATCAGCTCAGTGCGCAGCCCAACAATATTGTATAAAGCACCTTTGCCATGGTGTAATGCTTCAAAGTCCTTCGGGTAGGTGTTTTTATATATAATAATTGCCAGCAACTTATTGAGATTCGGCACGCCACCTACTTTCCCCTGGTAAACTAAAAACTCGTTACTGATATTTTTAATCAGTCGATAGTCATCCAGATATAGCGAAACTTCGCTCAAAAAGCGGTTATCAATGTCAACATTTTTGTCATTAGAAGCTATACATCTCGCGAACATTTCTCGCGAGTTTGAATTATTTATTATGGGGACAATTGGCGTAATAAAATCAAAGAACTTTGCTCTATCTTTATTGAAGAACACATCATCCTTAATCGCATAAATAAATTTCAGCGGCTGAGGTGATCTTAGGTAATCCAGTATCCATTTTCGTTTGGGCCGATCGTTGATGATCTTATTGATTTCTCGTAGCTTGATAAATATTTCAGGGCTCCCGAAACGATCAAGATCTTCAAAGACTACAACGTCGTAGTCATTTTCCTCGAAAAAGTAAATAATCTCATCCAGATGTTTGTTCAAAATTGAACTTTCTGGTGTACCGTCTAGCTCGACTTCACCGTTTTGCAACGAGAGTTTTTTGACCGACAGCGAATGTGAAGCTTTCAAAGAGCGAGAAACAAGCTGCGCAAAATACGAGAAAACGTATAAGCATGTAAAAAACCACAAGGGTTTTACATCATCCAATGTCGCCACGCTCAAGATATTTTCCCGCTCGCGATAGACATATCCACAGGCGACGATCCAGAAAGCGAAGGCCAGAGCATTGAGGCTCAGCCAGCTTGGTTTGGTAATCCGCTTAAATCTTGAATATGGCAAGGTCCGTGTATCGGCACCATAGAGCATCTGCTGGAGAATACTTCGTTCGACTTTAACAGTGACCTCCTCCGATGTCGGAGTTGAATCAAGTTCGCTGCTGATGTTCGGATCGCTAAAGGTTGCTAATGAGACGTTCAGAAAACGAAAAGGCGAATTCTTTTCGTAGGTCTTGATCACGCTGGTTTTTCCTGACCCGTAAGGCCCTGTCAGCGCAACGTTCCGGATCGAGGGATTGCGCATAGCGAAATCCAGAGCCTTCCTATAAAGCCCATCGATGTCGGCGTTATCAACCGGTGTAAGATCAAGAAAGCTCTCTGAAGCCGCCTCATCGCGAGAGAGAAACCACTGGGCACGTCTGATTTTCTTCGTGTCACGAATCTTTTCAAACAGCGACTTGAGCAACTTCAATTCGGTCATCCTTGAGCAATGTCTTACATCCCTTCCGCCGACGAAAGCAGAAGGACCTCAATTTACAACTGATGGCATTATGCTCTCAGATCGCACAGCTGACTCGCGTTTTCTTCGTGAGAAATAATGAGGCGTGCTGGCTCGCTACCCATATGTTCGTTACGTACCAGCACTCACGAGTACCAGAGGCTAAACCTGTAGAACGGGCGCTACGCTCTTGCATGAGTCGCCCCCACTTTTGTAGACACAATTCATTGACCGCTATTGGCCGATTGGTGTCGGTCATAATGTAGTTTGGGTCGCGCCCAGCAAAGGATGGGCCTGCCGATGAGATACACCCCGTTGAGGCGCTAATCTGTATCGGGTTCACACACTTTGTCGCTTTAAATCCTCTTATAAGATTAATTTCGGTTTTCGGCTCGCGGCCTGACATGGCGCTGCTTTCGGCGCTTTTGGTCTTGTCGGGCATCTTGCTCCTGTCTTGTTCTGCAATCGGCTTTTTCCACGGGTTTATTCCTCGACTGTGGTTGATTCTTGGAGGGACTTGCAGGCCTTTTGTTTTGCGGCTTCCAGCGCTTTACCCGAATTTTCGTTTCTACCGTCCTTCAACCCACGAGCCAGGGTAAAACCCTTGCCGTCTGAAGCCATCCCAAAGCTGCAGGTGACGACAGTCAGCAATCAGCCAGAAGCTGCCTGTCGATTCCGCCCGAGAAATCACAGGCTATCTGCTCTTGCTGCGCCTTATTGCCATTCAATGCGGTCCACGGAAACGTGGGTGATGCAGATATTCAGTTCGGTGCTGTATCGAGCGATCTTTTGGAGCACATTGATACGTCAAGGAGCCTCTTTGCTCTGGTCTTTGAACTTCTGCGCAGCCTCACCTTTCGCCGCATTGGCTTGCATGATCAATTGGTAGGCAATGAAGTACTTGTAGATATTACTGACGTAGGTCACCGTCTCCGCACCGATCTTCTCGGCGGCAACATACTCAACGTTGTGAAACCAGACGTTCGGATCGAGTCCACGCAGGGCGGCTTCTTTACGAAGTTTGGAAATTCTGCCCGCCCCTGCATTGTAGGAAGCGAAGGCGAACAGGGCCTTGTCCAGTTTGGTCATGGGCTCCTTGTCATAGTACTGGTCGATCATCCAACGCATGTACTTGATCCCGGCGTTAATGTTTGGCTCGACTTCAGCAATGTTGCCGACGCCAAGTTCCTTGCCGGTGGCGGGCATGACCTGCATGACGCCAATGGCGCCCACCTTGCTCTTGGCTGCCTGATTCAGTTGAGATTCCTGGTACCCCTGGGCGGCCATCAGTAACCAGTCCACATCGTATTTGTCCCCGTACTGCTGGAAGTACTGAATCAATTCGATAAATTTCTTGCGTTCGGACTCGGAGACAGAGTCCTTCACATATTTTTCGTTTTTCAAGTAACGCGTCAGGATCATGTTCCCGGCTGTGCTCCCTTGGCCGTGGCGAGCAATGAAATCGTTGGTAGCGGCCTGGAGCTGCGGGCTGCCCTTGCGCATCGCCCAGGCAATTTCGCCGCCGGTGCGTAAGGTGACCTCATCATGCACCGTGATATTTGGGAACACCTTCTTCCAGAAGTCCGCTTTGTGCTTGTCCACGACGATGAGAGGAATCAAGCCGGCGCTCAGCATCTCGATCAGATCCTCATCCTCCAAAGCCTCCGGTGCCTCCTTGAGAATGACCGCAGGTTTTTTCTCGTTGGCGAAGCGCTGGTTGAGGGACATCAGGCTCTCGTAATAACTGGAGGACTTGCGAACGAAGACCACCTTTCCCGCTAACTCGTCCACGTTGGACACCGCGAGTGAGTCTGGACCGGATACCACTACTTCGCTGACGTTGCGATAGATCGGCGAGGAAAAATCAACCAGCGTCCTGCGCTCCTCAGTCACGGTGAGGTTAGACGCCGCAATATCGCCCTTGCCGGCAGTCAGCGCCGGCAGCAGTTCATCCCGAGCGACAGGAATGAACACCACCCGCACTTTCAGAGCCTTGCTCTTCAGCTTTTTATCCTTGGCCAGTTTCTTGTTCAGATCCTCCTCGAATACGCGAAAAAAGTCGTAAGTCGTACCGCGTTGGACTCCCCTATCGACAAAATAAAAAGTCTTGCTGTAGACCGTCAGGACCCGGATGACCCGTCGATCGATCATCCCGTCGAGATCTCCGGTCCACGGTACGCCCTCGGTCGAGATAGTGAGTTGCTCACGCGGCGGTGCCTGGGGGGACGACTCTGCCTCGGCTGCGGCATGGGTCGGGCCGGTGAAAAGAGCGAATACGAGCGCCGCAACGGCGTGGATGATCAACGCTGAGCGTGTAGGAGTACGGTGTGTTAGCAGATCGCTCGCTCCCAACATGCTCAGAGCTCCACGCGTTGCTTTCGCCTGATTTGCCAAGATGGCCAAGACCATGCATCCAGAAGAACACAGCAAAGCCTAGTTCAGTGATGACTGCAGTTCCAGGCCTGGATGCCGGGTGCGCGAGATTCTGAATGACGGCTTCTGGCTGTGGATTCAGCTTGATCAAGGGGAAAACCGCGTCTCTTCAGAGAATCAGGCTCAAGGCATCACAAGGAGTAGGTGTCCGGTTTTACGGAAATGGGGTCGACGGGATAAAGCTGATCATCGAATTGGCTCAAGCTTGGGTACTCCATGGGTTCATCAGCATCGATATGCTCCAGGCGCTGGCGATAGCTGAGCAAAAAATCTCGTCGAGCTTCAGCACTGATGTACGGCACATGCCAACCGACAAAAGGCTTCAGCACCTCCAACCCGACATAGGCCAACGTCCCGCGCAAGAGCGGGCGCAACATGTCTTCCAGGGGACCATGGATCGCACCCTCGCCGAACATATGTTCGCGCCCGCCCAACGTAACAGTCACCAGTGCTTTTTTACCGCTCAGACCGCCCTGGTCGTAGAACCGTTTACCGCCATAGCAGATGCCGGACACCAGAACCCGATCAATCCAGCCCTTGAGGATGGCCGGCGTCGAGAACCAGTAGATCGGAAAGTTGAGGATCAGCAGGTCCGCCCACAACAGCTTTTCCAACTCTTGCTGGATATCGGCGGCGAGCGTCTGCTCTTTGCTGTTGCGTCGTTGCTCGAGCGCGTAAACCAAATACTCGGGATTCTCTCTGACGCAGAAGTCCTCGGCACTGGCCACCGGGTTCCAGTTCATCGCGTACAGGTCGGATACCTGGACCTGATGTCCTTGCGCCTGCAAGGTCTCTACCGCTTGGTCGCGCAGCGCAGCGGTAAAGGATTTCGGCTCGGGATGGGCATGCACGATTAAAACGTTCATGGGGGTTCCTTGAAGTTTGGTTGATTCGTTCGCCATGTCAGAATTGATCGGCATCCAGCAGGTACAGGCTTTCGCTACCGGCCTTGACCGAAGCGGCCAAGGAGTGGACCCGAGGCAACAGACGAGCGAAGAAGAAGCGCGCAGTCCCCAGTTTGGTCCGGTAAAAGACGTCCTGGTCCTGCCTCAACAGCGCGGTACGTGCCATCAGCGCCCACATGTACGCGTAAGCGGTATAGCCGAATACGTGTAGGTATTCGACTGACGCCGCGCCGATTTCATTCGGGTTGGATTTCGCCCGATCGAGCAACCACGCGGTCAGTTCGTCGAGGGTCTTCACGGCATCGTTCAGCGGCTTGGTGAACTCGGCCAGGTCAGCGCTGGCCGTTGCGGTAAATTGTCGAATTTCGTCAGCGAACAGGTTGTAGTACGCCCCGCCACTACCGAGCACTTTACGACCCAGCAGGTCGAGTGCCTGGATGCCGTTGGTGCCTTCGTAGATCTGGGTGATGCGGCAGTCGCGGATCAGCTGTTCCTGACCCCATTCACGGATAAAACCGTGACCGCCGAAGATCTGCTGTCCATGCACCGTGGTTTCCAACCCCATGTCGGTTAGGAACGCCTTGGCCACCGGCGTCAGCAGGACGACCCGTTCTTGCGCGCGTTGGCGGGTGGCGGCGTCTTCGCTGTATTTTGCGCTATCGAGTTGCAGGGCTACGTAGCTGGAGAACGCGCGACCGCCTTCGTTCAACGCTTTCATGGTCAGCAACATGCGGCGCACGTCCGGGTGCACGATGATCGGATCGGCGACCTTGTCCGGATCGGCCGGGCCGGTTGGCGCACGGCTCTGGATTCGGTCGCGGGCGTATTCGACGGCGTTCTGATAGGAGCGTTCACCGAGGGACAGGCCCTGGATCCCGACGCCCAGGCGTTCGTAGTTCATCATGGTGAACATCGCCGCCAGGCCTTTGTTCGGCGCATCGATGATGTAACCGGTGGCGCCGTCGAAATTCATCACACAGGTGGCCGAGGCCTTGATGCCCATCTTGTGCTCGATCGAACCGCAGGACAGGCTGTTGCGTTCACCCAACGCGCCGTTGACATCGACCATGAATTTCGGCACCAGGAACAGCGAAATGCCTTTGGGGCCTGGCGGAGCATCCGGCAGTCTGGCCAACACCAGGTGAATGATGTTTTCGGTGAGGTCGTGCTCACCGCCGGTGATGAAGATCTTGGTGCCGCTGACCTTGTAGCTGCCGTCGGCTTGTGGCTCGGCCCTGGTGCGGATAATGCCCAGGTCGGTACCGGCGTGTGGCTCGGTCAAGCACATGGAACCGGCCCAGACACCGGCATACATGTTCGGAAGGTAGGTCGCTTTCAGCGCTTCGCTGCCATGGGCATTGATCGACAGGCAGGCGCCGGCGGTCAGCATCGGATACAGGCCGAATGACAGGTTGGCCGAATTAAGCATCTCTTCGACCTGGGCGGTAATCACCTTGGGCATGCCCATGCCACCGAAACGGTCGTCGCCACCGACGCTGGTCCAGCCGCCAGCGGCGTAGGCCTGGTAGGCCTCGGGGAAGCCCCTCGGGGTTTGCACCGCGCCGTCGATCCAGGAGCAGCCTTCTTCGTCGCCGCTGCGGTTAAGCGGGGCAATGGTGCCGGCGATGACTTTGCCGGCTTCTTCGAGAATGACGCTGGCGGTGTCTTCATCCACCACGTTGGCCAGCGCCGGCAGTTGCGCCCAAAGCCTGGAAACCTCAAACACTTCATTGAGTACGAAACGCATATCGCGCAGGGGTGCTTTGTAGTCAGCCATGATGAAATCGCTCGCTTGGAAATTGGACAGTGCACATTCAGGATTTGCCATTGCCGACAGAGTAGTGAGGCTTGAGGGCTACGACTTGACCTTGCGGGACAACCGTTTCCTTGCGGCGCCGATCGCCGTTCAGAAGGAAATACGACAGCGCCGGAATCAGGATCAACGCCCCGAGCATGTTCCACAGGAACATGAAGGTCAGCAGGATGCCCATGTCGGCCTGGAACTTGATGGGCGACCAGACCCAGCACACCACGCCGGCCGCCAGGGTGATGCCCACCAGCCCCACCACCCGGCCGGTGAAGGCCACGGCATTGCGGTAGGCATCCGACAGCGACAGGCCCTGGCGTTGGTACTGCAGTTGCACGCTGAGCAGGTACAAGGCGTAGTCCACACCGATCCCCACCCCGAGGGCGATGACCGGCAAGGTCGCGACTTTCACGCCAATGCCCATGGCCACCATCAAGGCCTCGCAGAGGATCGAGGTCAGCACCAGCGGCAACAGGGCCACCAGCGTGGCGCGCCAGCTGCGGAAGGTGATCAGGCAGAACAGCGTCACCGCCGCATACACGTACAGCAGCATGGTGCGATTGGCCTCGCGCACCACGATGTTGGTCGCCGCCTCGATCCCGGCGTTGCCGGCGGCGAGCAGGAACTGGCGATCGTCGCTGCTGTTTTCCTTGGCGAACTGGTCGGCGATGGCCACCACCGCGTCCAGGGTTTCGGCCTTGTGATCCTTGAGGTAGGCGATCACCGGCATCAGCGAGCAGTCGGTGTTGAACAGCTCCGGGGCATTGACCGAAGCCTGTTGCGCGGCGTAGTTCAACACGTTCTGGTTGCGCTGGATGTTGTTGAGCTTGGGGTTGCCTTCGTAGGTGCCGGCGGTGATCTGGCGTACTGCATTGACCAGTGACACGGTGGTCTGCACCCCCGGATGCTGTTGCAGCTTCCAGGCCAGGCGGTCGGCCAGCACCAGGGTCTTGTAGTCCAGGCAGCCTTCCGGCGCGGTCTTGATCATCACTGCGAACTGATCGCTGGACAGCGCGTAATGGCTGGTGATGTAGGCGTTGTCGCGGTTATAGCGCGAGTCGGCGCGCAGTTCCGGGGCGCCGCTGTCGAGGTCGCCGATTTTCAGTTGCAGGCTGACCACGAAACCGCCGACACCCAGCAACAGCGCCACCAGCACGGTACCGGTGGCCCACTTGCGCGTGGTGAAGCGGTCGAGCAAGTCCCACAGTTTGCCGAAGCCTTTGTGGTGTTCGGCGCGGTTGTCGATTTTCAGCGCACGCTCGGCGGCTTTCGCGCCCACACCGACATAGGACAGCGCCACCGGCATCAGCAACAGCGAGGTGAAGATCAGCACCGCGACGCCGATGCTGGCGGTGATCGCCAGGTCCTGGATCACCGGGATATCTATCAGCATCAGCACCGCAAAGCCCACGGCATCGGCCAGCAATGCGGTGACACCGGCGATGAACAGACGGCGGAAGGTGTAGCGTGCGGCGATCAGTTTGTGGGTGCCGCGGGCGATGTCCTGCATGATGCCGTTCATCTTCTGCGC
>RCUR01000580.1_pt1 | contig 13035 bp, 1 predicted proteins | sample 2166151 | NCBI WGS metagenome assembly RCUR01 (sample SAMN09932785, study PRJNA488358) | compost metagenome | isolation source: compost soil in an enriched community | place: Germany: Experimental Botanical Garden
TCGGAGAGATCGACCTGAATCAGACGACTGCATCCGCCTATATGCTTTTCTGACAACGCTACAACTGAGCGACCTTGCGGGTCGCTCAACGCCCCTTGGTCAATATCCCCCGCCTCTCCTCCCGCAGCACGTCCCCACTCTCCCATAGTGCCAAAAAGCCACTTACCTCAAACTCCCGGAGCCCTTCCCGTAATGCTGTTCAGATAAGGAAATTGTAGGAGCGAGCTTGCTCCGGGCGGCGTTCCGACGATGGACTCAAGAGCGCCGCGTTTAGCCAGTAAATACGCGTTATCGTTAACGACCATCGCGAGCAAGCTCGCTCCTACAGAGGACCACATTCGCTTAAGTGAACAGCATTACGGAGCCCTTCCCGAGACTTTTGAAAAGTTCGCCAATACTCTGGAAAAGCTACAGAAACGTCCTACGCTCCATGAGTCCAGTAGTGGGCTTGGTATCAATGGAATGTTAACCGCGTAGGCAGAGGGCCTCACTATGCAAGGGTCAGGGCATCCACGTTTCGGCTCCCATTTGCGTCCGCAACGCCAGGCGCTTGCGCTGGAACCAAGGATTCTTTTCGACGGTGCGGCCGCTTCGGCGGCAGCCGATCAGCAGCATACGGACCCGACCGCCACGCCTGCGGCGGGTGACGCCCCCGTCCCTCATGCGACCCCGACCGAAGGCCCTGCCGCCACCGAGCAGGCGCCATCGGCAGCGCGCAGCCTGCTGGTGCTCGACAGCCGTATCGAAAACCGCGATCAACTGCTGGCCCAATTGCCGGGCAACGTCACCGCCATAGTGGTCAACGCCGGTGAGGATGGCCTCGCGGCGATCTCCGCGGCGCTGGCGCAACCGGGCAAAGTCGATTCGATCCAGGTCATGTCCCACGGCGCCGCCGGGCAATTCACCCTGGGCAATCGCACCATCACCTCCGACAACGTCGACCAACTCAGCCAGACCCTCGGACAATGGCGCAACAACCTGACCCAGGGCGCGGATATCCAACTCTATGGTTGCGACATCGGCGCGGGCATGGCCGGCAAAAACCTGGTCACCGAACTGGCCCGCTGGACCGGCGCCGATGTGGCCGCCTCCAGCAATGACACCGGTAGCACCCGGGTCGGCGGTGACTGGACGCTGGAAACCAAAGTCGGCGACATCGACAAGAGCATTGCGATCAGCAGCGCCGCCATGGCCAGCTTCGACGGTTTGCTGGCCGATGCCGCACCGACCGCGAGCCTGCCCGTTGCCGGCAGCAATGTTTTGTTGGGTGATAACTTCTCGTTTACCGTGAACTTCAGCAATACCTCCACCCAGACCGGTTTTGCCCCCTTCATCAACCTGGCGCTACCCACCACCGGCCGGGACGGTAACGACGGTGTGAACTTCATTTCCGCCAGTTACCTGGGACAGAACCTGATCAGCCACCTGGTGACGTTCGATGCGTCGGGCAACGCCACCCACCCTTTGGCGAAAGACGCCAACGGCAATTTCCTTGTCATCAACGCGTCGACCTACGGCATGCGCGCTGGCGACACCCTGGTGGTCATTGAGCTGCCCTTTGCCAGCGTCACCAATGCGCAACCCGTCATCCCGGTACAGATCAACGCCAGCCTCAGCAACCTGGCCGATACCAGTTTTTCCAATGGCACCCCGGACCTGACCCTGCGCACCAGCGGCGGCTTTGAGTTCGGTAACGACGCCCTGGACAACCCGACCAACGATCCCAGCCTGATTCAGGCCGGTACCGCCGCGTTTGTGGTGCATCCAACGGTCATCACCTTCGATGAAACCCTGAGCACCCCGGAGGGTGAAACCGCGACCGGCCCGAACTATGGCCGTACCTTGACTCTATCCGTGACCCCGGCCCCGGGCCAGACACTGTCCAACGTCGTGGTGACCCAGCCGTTGCCGGACAATGTACAAGTCACCGCCATTACCCCCGGCCCCGGTGGCCGAGTGACCGCGATCACCCTGCACGATGGCACGGTGGTCACCAACGCGGCACAAATCGCCGTGCTGATCGCCGCCGATGAGGTGTATCTCAGCTCGTTTTCCGTGACCTATGCCAGCCTTGCGGGCAAGACCGATACCGTGGTCGCGTTCTACGTGCCGGAAGTCGATGCCAACGGCCTGCCGATCATCAACCCGGTCACCGGCGACGATGTGACCATCACCCTTGGCGCACCCAGTGCTTCCGGCCAATGGGTACCGCTTGACCCACGGGACGTCACCGCACCGAACACCACCATTGATTTCAGTGGCACCGGCGTCACCACGCAGTTCGTCGCCAAATCGATCACGCTGCTCAAGACCGTTACCGTGCAGAACGATATCGGCCACAGCGGCATCACCCCCGGCGACACCTTGCAGTACCACCTGAACCTGGCCATTTCCGACTACTTCGCCTTCGGCAAGGACGCCTTCAACGCAGGTCAGCTGATCATTCGCGACCAGCTCAGTGACGGCCAGACACTGACCGGCACCCCGGCCATGGCCGTCACCATCAATGGCGTCACGCAGACCATTACCCTGGTCACCACCGTCGTCAACAACGCCGACGGCAGCACATCGATGGCGTTCGACATTGCCCAGTCGTTGCGTAATTCGTTTGCCTTGCGTGGCTGGCTCAACGGCGACCTGGCGTTTGACCAGCAGCTTCAAGGCGCCATGCTGGCGGTGCTCAGCTATTCGGCCATCGTCGGCCAGACCTACAAACCGCCTTCCGGCAACCCACAACCGGAAATCAATGAAGGCGACGAACTGGGCAACAGTGCGGTGGTCGATGGCACCCTGTTGCAAGACCCTCTCAACCTCACCGGCCAGAGCGAAACCGATGGTTCGGCGACCACCAGCGTGATCCCTACCAGCGTCGTCGACATCAGCCTGGTCGAGGTCAATAACGGCACCCCGCCGGCCAGCGGCGAACTGCGCCCGGGCGATGAAGTGACGTTCCAGCTCAGCTACGACCTGGTCACCGGTGATTACGAACAGTTCAAGCTCACGGCCTATCTGCCATTGCCATTGTTCAACGTGACCGGCGTAACCTGGGCCACGGGCAGCGATGTCGGCCAATGGCAAATCGGTCCCGGCAACACCAATGCCGGCAGTGTAATCAGTGTCACCAGTGCCAACGGCAACTCGGTAGTCTTCGATTTCGGCAGCTTCACCACGGCCGACACCACCGGCAGTCGCATCGTCATCCGCTTTACCGTGCGCGTGGGCGACCAGCCCTTTGCCGACCAGCGCTCGCTGGACGTACTGGCGCAATCGAGCCAGCAAACCACCCTCACCGACCGCACGCTGATTTCCTCCGACGTCGCGGTGATCGTGTCCGTGGCCGAGCCGGTACTGAATATCAAACACGGCGTGGTATCCGGCACCAACGGCACAGTCAGCAACACCACCGGCAGCTGGAACCCGCCGGGCAGCACCGGCGTGCCCTTCAATGGCAGCGTCACCAGCCTGGCAGCCGTAGACGGCAATATCGTCAATATCGACGGCGGCGATCGGCTGCGCCTGGTCACGGCTATCGAAAACAGCGGCGGTGGCGGCGCCTTCGATGTCAGCACCAACATCACCCTGCCGACCGGATTGAGCTTTGTCGGCGGCAGCCTGGCGGCAGCGAACCTGCAAATCTACCGGGGTAACGGCACCCTGCTGGTGCTGGGTACCGACTACAGCGTGAGCGGCAACCAGATCACCTTCCTCGACGCCGGCGGCCAGGCCACGCTCCTCGCCGGGCGCAGCGGCACCGCCGCCGACACCAGTGGCGCCAATCTGGTGGTGATCAGCTACGACGTGGCGGTCAGCAATACCATCGAGGCCAGTCGTACCCTGCAATCCACCGCGACCCTGAGCAATTACGCCAGCGTCAATGGCGGCACCGACTTCACCCCGACCAACCTCACCGACCTCGCCAGCCAGCAGGTCGCCGCGCCGGTCATTCGCAAAGGGTATGCCGATGGCACGCTGGACAATGGCGATTCCAGCGCCGGCCACACCACCGGCAGCGACCTGGTGATCGGCGAAAGCATGCGCTACGACATCGTGATCACCCTGCCCGAAGGCAGCACGCAAAACCTGCGCATCGACGACTTGATCCCGGCGGGCATGCGCCTGGATACCTCGTTCAACGGCGGCCTGGGTTACCAGATCATCACCACCCGCACCGGCAGTGGCGCCCTGGGCGCGGACTTCGCCGGCAGCGTGCTGGTCAGTGGTTTTGGTGGACTGGGCGGCACAGTGGGTAACGATGGTGTGGATGCGCGCTGGACCTTCAGCGTGTCCAGCGTGTCGGCCGACAACCAGACCGGCAACAACACCTTCGTGATACGCCTGCAACTGGTGGCCAACAACGTCATCGGCAACCAGGCCAACGTGTCCCGGCAAAACAACGCGCAATTGATCTACAGCGACCCGGACAGCAACACCGCCAACGGCAATGTGGCGGTGGATCGCACGGTCGCACTCACCGGTGGCCGACCTGCGGTGATCGTGCGCGAACCCACCCTGCAAATCAGCCAGGCACTGACGACAACCACCGGCAACGGCGGCTATGACCAGGGCGACACCGTCAGCTTCACGATCACCATCAGCAACGGTAACGCTGCCAGTGACTTCACGGCCTTCGACATCAGCTTGCTCGATAACCTGCCGACCCAGCTCAGCAACATCACGCTGGTGGGTGTGCTGTACCAGAACGGCGCCACCAACAATGGCGGCGTGGGTTTCGAGATCGTTGGCGGCCAGTTGCGCACCGCCAACGGCGCCAACATCGACATTGCCAAGGGGGGCAGCATCGTCTTGCAGGTGACCGGCGTGGTCAATGCCACGGCGGCGGCCACGTCCAACTTCGCCAACGTGGCGACCGTGCAATGGACCAGCCTGGATGGCACCCAGGGCGGCGAGCGCACCGGGGTCAATGGCTTGATCAACGGCGGCACGCTCAACGACTACCGCAATGCTTCGACCTTGCTGGTGCCCGTGGCGCAGTCCATTGAAATCTCCCGGGTCGGCGGTTTGCCCGACACAGCGGCACCCACCCCGACCACGACCGCTGTGGAACAGGTGACCATCGGCGAAGTGATTCGCTACCGGGTGGTGGTGCTGGTACCCGAGGGCAACAACCCCAACTATCAGATCCAGATCACCCTGGCCAACGGCCTGCAGTTCATTTCACCGGACGCCCTGGTGAATGCGTTGCGCATTGCCTTCATTTCCAACGGCGGACTGACCAGCGACGCCAACCTGATCGTCGGCGGCACGCTCAACGTCAACGGCAACGAGAACAGCCCTCAGGCCTTGCCGATCACTTCCGACCTGTCGGGACTGGCGCCCAACGGCGTGTTCGACCCGAGCCGGCTGACCGTCGTGACCAACCCCGATGGCAGCCAGGTCGTGACCTTCAACCTCGGCAACGTGGTCAACAGCGCCGACGACAACGATCTGGAAGGCATCGCGATCGAGTTCAACGTGCGGGTCAGCAACACCGTCAGTAACATCAGCGGCGCTCAACTGGCGGTCTCGGCCCACGAAATCGTCAACGGCGCGGGTCGTGCCAACAGCGACACGGTTTTCGAACGCATCGTCGAACCGAGCTTCAGTGGCCTGGACAAACAGATCGTCGCGTTCAACCCCAACCCGAGCGGCACCACCGGCAGCGCCACGGTGCAGCTGACTTTCACCCAGAACGGCGGCCTGCCGGCATTCGATGCGCGAGTCAGCGACAGTTTTGCCGGTGGCAGCAACTACACCCTGCTTGGCGTCAGCATCAACGGCACCAACTTCGGCCCCGGCAACCTGCCGGCTGGCGTGAGCTTCAGCACGACCGGCGGTTTGAGTGTCAACTTCGATCAACTGGACGTGGGCGCACAGATTCAAGTGCGCTATCAGGTCACCCTGCCCAATGCCTCGATCGTCGCCAGCAGCAACGCCACCCTGACCTGGAGCAGCCTGCCGGAAGACTTCACCAGTTGGGGCGGCAACTTTGTCGGCGTCGACGGCACGGCGAACGGTGAGCGCACAGGTAGTACCGTCGGCCCGAACCAGTACATCCTGCGCGACAATGCCGGGCTCGGCGTCATCACCGGCACCCTGTGGAACGACACCGCATCGCCGACCGCCAGCGCCACGCCCGACGGCGCAGGCCTGGCCGGGCAGACCGTCACCCTGACCTGGGCCGGCGCCGACGGTTTGCTCAACACCAGCGCCGACAACCTGACATTCTCCACTGTCACCGACGCCAACGGCCAGTACCACTTTGGCGTGCTGCCCCTGGGCGTGTTCCGCATTGATGTGCCGGCTGGGCTGATCAGCTATCCGCAGCCGCTGGGCGATTTACGTGTGCGGGTCGACACCGACGCCGGCACGCTCGGGCAGATCACCATTACCCTGGGCGATGCCGCCACACAAGCGGCCAATGCCGGTTACGTCGAACAGAACGACGCACCGGTCAACACCCTGCCCGGCACCCAGAACGGCCAGGAGGATGTACCGCTGAGCATCGGCGGTATCAGCGTCGCCGACTTCGACGCCAACCGCGACCCGAATGTTGCCAGCCGCAACCTGAGCGTGACCTTGAGTGTGCTCAATGGCACCTTGTTCCTCGGTGCAACCGTTCCCGGTGTGACGGTCACCGGGGCCAATAGCGCCACCCTGTCCCTGACCGGCACCCTTGCCAACCTCAACACGGCGCTGGCCAGCCTGCGCTATCTGGGCAACCTGAACTTCAACGGCACCGACACCCTGACCGTGGTCAGCAACGACCAGGGCAACTATGGTGATGCGAATGGCTCAGGCCTGCCCGGCACCACCGCCGATGCCTTGAGCGACACCGACACTCTGCAAATCATCCTCGCCCCGGTCAACGACCCACCGATTGCGGTCGATGACAGTGCCATCGCCGTTGAAGCGGGCGGCACCAATAACACGGTCATCGGGGTCGATCCACGGGGCAACCTGTTGGTCAACGATACCGATATCGATACCGCCACCAATGCCGACCGGTTGCACGTTTTGTCGATAGGCCCGGGGACTGGCATTCAGACACCGGTCGTCGGTGTGGTGGTGATCAACGGCCAGTTCGGACAGTTGCTGGTCGGCAGCAATGGCTCCTACGAATACATCGTCGATAACGACAATGCCGCCGTACAGGCCCTGCGCCTGTCGGGCCAGACGCTCACCGATCGCTTCGATTACGTTGCCAGCGACCTGGCCGGTGCCACCGCTACAGCCACCCTGACCGTGACCATCGAGGGGGCCAACGACACGCCGGTGGGCGTGAATGACAATGGCACTGCCGCCGAAGCCGGAGGCGTGTTCAACGGTACCCCGGGTAGCGATGCGGTCGGCAACGTGTTGACCAATGACACCGATGTGGACAGCACGGTCAATGGCGAAACAAGGACCGTGACGGGCATCCGTCCGGTCCCCGAGGTGATTGCAGCCAATTTCACGCCTGTTACCACCGCCACCAGCGTAGTCGGACTGTACGGGACCCTGACCATCAACCCCGACGGCACTTATCGCTACGTGGTCGATAACAACAACACCAGGGTTCAGCGCCTGAGCGCCGGTGAGCAACTGGTTGATTTCTTCAGCTACCGGGTCACCGATACCGTCGGACTCGACGACGTGGCGCAATTGCGCATCGTCGTGCAAGGCGCCAACGACAACCCGGTGGCCAGTGATGACCAGGCAGAGGCCCAAGCGGCGTCCTCCAATAACAATGCCAGCGAAAGCAACCCGAGCGGCAACGTCATCCAGTTCCCGAGCCGTCCCGGACTTGTCGATAACGGTATCGATAATGACGTCGACGCGGTGGACCAACCCAGCAGCCAGTTGCAGGTCAACGGGGTGATCAATAAAAACGAAGCGACTTACAACCCGGCGGTCGATGTCCTGAGTGGCGTCGCCACGGGCACTACCTCAGCCGACGGTACGGTGGTGACCGGCCTGTTCGGCACCTTGCGCATCGGCGCCGATGGCTCGTACTTCTACGATGTGGACAGTACCAATACCGCCGTCCAGGCGCTCGCAGCGGGACAGACCCTGACCGAGTTCTTCACCTACCGGATCACCGATACCAATGGGTTGACCGACACCGCACAACTGGTCATCACCGTGCACGGCGTCAACGACCCGCCTGTGTCGCAAAACGTGATTGCCATTGCCACTGAAAAAGGTGGCATCGCCAACGGCACCGCCGGCGGCGATCCGTCCGGCGACGCCACGACCAATGACTTCGACCCTGACGGCGACCCGTTGACCGTGATTTTGATCAAGCCCGGTGAAGAGACTGGTGCAGGCACGCCAATCGCTGTCAATGCCGGTGGCACGGTGATTATTGGCCAGTACGGAACGCTGACCATTTTTCCAAACGGCAGCTACAGCTATGCGCTCGACAATGACAACGCGGATGTCCAGGCCTTGCGCCGTGGCAGCGATCTGTTGCTCGAACGCTTCACCTACACCGTCAGCGACAACGTCGGCCCTGCTCCGGAAACCGATTCGGCGGAAATCATCGTGCTGATCCGTGGCCAGAACGACAACCCGATCGCCAACGATGACACTTCCATCGCCATTGAATCCGGTGGCACCAATAACAATCAGCCCGGCCTGGACCCGATCGGCAATGTGCTGGACAACGACACCGACGTCGACGGTGGCGAGGTCCCCGCCGACCTGCCCGTCCACGACTATGGCGAGACCCGCGCCGTGTCCTCGGTGCGCACCGGCATCGAAACCGCCACCGGTACAGCCGGCACCCTGGGCAGCGAACTGCGCGGCACCTATGGCTGGCTGACCCTCAATGCCGACGGCAGCTACAGCTATCGGCTCGACAACGACATGGCCGAAGTCCAGGCGTTGCGGTTCGGCGAAAGGCTGGTGGATGCCTTCAGTTACACCGTTATCGATGCCAGCGGCGCCGAAGATCGCGCGACCTTGAACATCGACATTCGCGGCCGTGATGACACGCCGGTTCCGCATAACGACATCAGCATCGCGTTCGAGGCCGGCGGGGTGAACAATGGCACCACGGGGACCAATCCTTTCGGCAACGTGCTGGTCAACGACACCGATGTAGACGGCAATGCCGAAGCCCTCAGCGTGACGGGATTCAACGAGGGGACATCCGTCGGCGTTCTCGGCACCGGCCTGATCGGTACCTTCGGCACCCTGACGTTGAACACCGACGGTTCTTTCAGTTACGTGGTCGACAACAACAACCTGCGGGTCCAGGCCCTGCGCACGCCTTTTGACGTGCTGACGGAAACCTTCACCTATCAGGTCCGCGATCTCTTTGGTGCCAGCAATACGTCCACGCTGACCATCATCATCCGCGGCGCCAACGACAACCCGCTGGCGGCGGACGACAACACAGTGGCCGTCGAGGCTGGCGGCACCGCCAACGGCACCCCGGGCCTGAACCCCACAGGCAATGTGCTGGCCAACGACCGTGATGTTGATGCCAACGACAGCAAGACCATCACCGATGTCCGGGGTGGCGACAAAACTGCCACAGGCACGTTCACCACAGTCGGCACCACGCAGACCCTCGACGGTCTCTATGGCACCCTGACCATCAACGCCGATGGCACCTACAGCTATGTGATCAACAACAACCTGGCCGCTGTCCAGTCACTGAAGGTCGGTGATTCGCTGGTGGAAACCTTCACCTACCGGATGCGCGACATCGCCGGCGCCACCGATGTCGCCCAACTGAACATTCGCATCGACGGCGCCTGGGATGCCCCCGTGGCGACCAACGACGTGGCCCTCGCCGTCGCCGATGACGGCAATGGCAATAGCGTCAGCCCGACCCGTAACGTGTTGCCCAATGACACCGATGTCGATCAGGGCGACAGCCTGCAGGTCAGCGGCATCCGCTTCGGCACTGAAGCGGCGGGCGGCACTCTGGACGCCGTCGATCCAGGCACCGACAACACCAACGGCACCTTGATCAACGGACTCTACGGGCAACTGATCATCGGTGCCGATGGCAATTACACCTACATCGTCGATAACAGCAACCCCACGGTACTGGCGCTGGGGCCGCTGCAATTTCTCGATGAACACTTCACCTATCAGGTCACCGACCTTGGCGGGCAAAGCGATCTGGCGGAAATTCACATCATCATCCGCGGAATCAACTCGGCACCGGTGGCCAACGGCGATGCGGCGACGGCTGTCGAAGCCGGTGGTCTCGACAACAGCCAGAACGGCATCAACCCCACGGGCAATGTGCTCGGCAATGATACCGACCTGGAAAGCGACGCTCTCAATGTGTCGGAAATTCGTACCGGCGGGCTTGCCGATACCGGAACCGGCGGCACCGTAGGCACCGTGCTGCGCGGGCTTTATGGTGATCTGGTGATCAATGCCGACGGCAGCTACACCTACACCGTCGACAACAGCCTCGCGATAGTCCAGGCCCTGCGCCAAAGCGGCCAGACCGTGACGGACGTCTTCAGCTACACCCTGTCCGACGTCTTCGGCGCCAGCAGCCAGGCCGAATTGCGCATCACCGTCGATGGCCGCAATGACACCCCTATTGCCCGGGACGACAACTCGATAGCCGTCGAAGCGGGCGGCGTGGCCAATGGCACCCCGGGCAGCAACGCCACGGGCAACGTGCTGGCCAACGACAGCGATGTCGACGGCGTGGTCAACGGCGAAAGCAGACAGGTGCTGAGCCTCACCGGCGAAAACGGCCAGTCCGCCAGCGCAGGGCAAGTGCTGACCGGGCGCTACGGGCAAATGATCATCAACGCCGACGGCAGCTACACCTACCTGATCGACAACAACAACCCGCTGGTGCAAGCGCTGCGCACGGCGGGCGAAACCCTCAGCGAGACCTTCACCTACCGCATGACCGACACCGCCGGGGTCACCTCGGATGCGCGCCTCACCGTGGTCATCCAGGGAGCCGACGACAACCCGGTGGCGCAAAACGACAGTGCGGTTGCCAGCGACGAAACGCCCGCACCGCAAGTGAGCGGCAATGTGTTGCCCAACGACAGCGACGTGGATGGCAACGACCACCTGCAAGTGGTGGCGATACGCACCGGTGCCGAAACAGGCACAGGCACGGCGGGCGTGATCGGTCAGCCGATCCTCGGCCTGTACGGCACCCTCGTGCTCAACGCCGATGGCAGCTACACCTACACCATCGACCAGAGCAATCCACAAGTGCTGGCAGCCGCCGGTCTTGGGCAGGTGCTTCGTGATGTCTTTACCTACACCATCAATGATCTGAGCGGTGCCAGCGACCAGGCGGAACTGGTGATCATTCTGGACATTGCCACACCCTTCATCCCGGCACCGGAAGGCAATCGCTTCGATCATGACCTCGGTCGCCAGAGCAGCAGCCTGCTTATCCCCGATCCGGTGCCGGCGATCTTCGTGACACCGGTGGTCGAACGCAACGCCCGGTTGAATGAGCTCTCCAGCTGGAACGCCGATGGCAGCAACTTGCGCATCAGTTCCAGTGGCGAGTTCACCAGCGATTCGCTGGGCAATGGACTCGGGTTGGTGCCCGGCCAATTCGTCGCCGATGCTGTGCGCGACAGCCGGCTGGACAGTGAACTGGAAATGGCCTGGATTCTCGGACGACATGGCCGCGTCGGCCTGAGTGCCGATGGCCTGTTGAGCGACCCGTCGTTGTTCGCCATCGACCCCGCTGAATTAACCCGCGGACCGGCACAGGTGGAAAAACCGGAAAAAGCCCAGGAGCCACGCCCGGCCCGGGGGTTCAGTGCGCAAGTACGCAATGCCGCCCAGCGTCTGCATCCGACCCATCGGCGCCATTGAAGTGACCGAACAAAATAAATTCAAAGAGCACAAAGGATTGAACATGCCGAAACATGCGACGAGGTTTATCAGCTCCGCTCTCGCGTCCGCACTGCTGCTCAGTGCCTGTTCGTCACTGGACCCCAAGCCCGCCACCGACGAAGAGAACCGTCAACGCATTCTCGCCGATCAGGCGCGCATGTATTCCGGCCAGGAACCGGTCACCGCGCCCATCACCTTTTATGAAGCGGCCGCCCGGGCGTTGAAATACAACCTCGACTACCGCCTCAAGCTCATGGAAAGCGCCCTGGCGTCGGACCTGCGCGATGTTTCCAGCCATGAGATGTTACCCAAGCTGGTGGCCTCGGCCGGTTATGCCGGGCGAAACAACGATTCGGGCGGTACCTCCATCGGTATCGAAGACCGCCAGGTCAGCTTGCGTCCGTCGACCTCCGAGGAGCGCTATCGCGAACTCTATGGCCTGGGCCTGAGCTGGAGCCTGCTGGATTTCGGCGTGGCCTATTACCGCACCCAGCAGAAGTCCGATCAGATCCTCATGGCCGAGGAACGTCGGCGCAAAGTCGCGCAGAACGTCTTGCAGGACGTGCGCAACGCCTACTGGCGCGCCCTCGGCGCGCAACGGCTGATGCCCGAAGTAGACAAGCTGCTGATGCGCACCCACACCGCGCTGACCTCCGCCCGGGAAGCCGAAACACGTGGTCTGTTGCCACGCCAGGAGATCCTCGCCTACCAACGCGCCCTGCTCGACTCCATCTACCTGCTGACCGTGCGTCGCCAGGACCTGGAATTCGCCCAGGCCGAGCTCGCCGCGCTGATGTCATTGCCGCCGGGCTCGAAAATGATCCTGGCCGACATGCCGGATCCACCGCTGCCGCAAGTGCATCAGAGCATGGCGCAGCTGGAGCAGCTGTCTCTGGAGCACCGCCCTGAAATCATGGAAGAGTGGTATCGCAAGCGGGTCAACCAGAAAGACCTGGACATTGCCAAGGCGCAGTTGTGGCCTAACGTCACCGCGGATTTCGGCTACCGGTACGACACCAACAAATACCTCTATAACAGCGACTGGAACGCCACCGGGCTGCAAGTCTCGATGAACCTGCTGCGCCTGCTGCAATTGCCGTCGCTCAATGCCGCGCAAAAGTCCCAGAGCGAAACCGACGACTCCCGCCGGGTGGCGCTGTCCATGGCGATCCTGACCCAGGTGCGGGTCGGCACCCTGCGCTA
>RCUR01000581.1_pt1 | contig 13017 bp, 7 predicted proteins | sample 2166151 | NCBI WGS metagenome assembly RCUR01 (sample SAMN09932785, study PRJNA488358) | compost metagenome | isolation source: compost soil in an enriched community | place: Germany: Experimental Botanical Garden
CGCGCCTTGAGCTGATCGATACGTGCCGCAGTGAAACCGGAACTGCGCAACCTCGCTTCCTCCTCGACAAAGGCCCGAGCATTGCCCTGCTGGGCCAACACTTCCAGCAGACGGAAGCGAATATCGCTGCGCTCTGGCTGAGCCTCCAGCGCCTTGCGCAGGATTACCGCGGCCTCGCCGAAGCGGCCATAGGCGATGTAGATATTCGCGCCCTCCAAGGCGTCGGTGGGGCTGATTACAGCTACCGGTGCTTGAGCCACCACGGGAGCGCTGCGCAGCGGCAGCGCAACGGGCTCAGGCACAGGCACAGGCACCGCAGCTACAGGTTCGGGTACCGGCTGAGCCTGTTGATTCTCCGCTGCAAGCGGCCGTCGGTTGCGCCAGAACAGCCCGAGCAGGCCGACCAGCAGCAGGACCAGCGCGGCCACGCCGGCACTCAGCCAGGTACGGCTCGGCGGTTCGCCTGACTCGCTCAGCCCAACCAGCGCAGGCTCCGCCACGGCAGGCAGCGGAGCCGCTTGCGTAAGCGCAGGACGCTCCACCAACCGGGCTTGCAATTCAACCAGCTGCCGATCCTTGTCGCCCACCTGCGCCTGCAGTTGCTGCAATTGCACCTGCAGATCGGCAATGCTCTGTTGCAGCTTGAGATTTTCCTCGGCCTGGCTGAGCAACTCCTGGTCCAGGCGCCGCTGCATTTGCGCCATCTGTTCGGCCTGCGAATCGACTGGCGGCTCACCGGGCGCCAGAGGCTGCACGCTGGCGGCCGCAGCAGTATCGGCGGGGGCGATCGGTGCGCCGTCCGCCCGGGCCGAGTCGGGGAGCAGCAGGTCGACCCCGGCCCGCAGGCTGTCGATATCGCCACCACTGAATGCCTGCGGGTTGAGCGCATGGATATCGCCCATCAGCGCCTGCTGCGATGCCTGGCTACCGGCAGTGCGCAAGCCTGCGGCGATCTTCCACAGACTGTCGCCACTGACGACCCGGTAACGCGCCCCCGCTTCGGCTACCGGCATGACGCGCGGCGCGGCAGGCGTTGCCGAAGCCGGCGGGCGCGCGGACGCCGCCCGCACCTCTGGCACGGCGGCGACGCTACGGTAGGCCGATGAGCCGGGCGGATCGAGGAGCAGGGTGTATTCGCGCAGCAGCTGGCCATTGGGCCGCGCCACTTCGACGATGAAGTTCAAATAGGGCTCACGCACCGGCTGGCTCGACACCACACGGATCACGCTGTTGCCGCCTCGCAGCAAAGGGGTGAAGCGCAGATCGTTGAGAAAGAACAAGCGGTCGACGCCGGAGCGGCTGAATACCTCGGCAGACGCAAGCCGCACCAACAGATCACTGCTGGTCAGATCGGCGACTTGCAACAATTCGATTTCAGCCTCCAGCGGCTGATTCAGCGCCGAATGCAGGGTGATTTCGCCCAACCCAAGGGCCGGTACTACGCCAGAATAGAATGCCGAGCTTGAAGCAAGACCGAACAACAATTGCCGGACCCGAGACATATGAACTCTCCCGCTGACTCCGCTCCCGAGTCGTCACACCACCCCACGCCTTGGCGTGCGTCTCCATCAGTGGTGAAAACAGTGGGTGCAGCAAATTCTTACGTCGGGGAAACATTCCGTGTAGAACCCGGCTAATGAGTGAGTATGGCCATGATTTACCAGTTTGCGGGCCTTAATGCGCGCATAGTGGCAAGGCAGGTTGCCATCATACGCAAAAGCAACGGGAAACAGTCAATAAAATGACCCCGACAACCACGCAGCATGTCGATTGCGTGCCGGCTGTCAGTGCTTTGTCGAACGCACGCGCCAAGCCGCCAGCACCGTCAGGGCAAAGACTGCCGCCATCAGCCAGAAGCTCTGCTGGAACGCCACGGCTTCGGCCGCCAGATCGCCGCCTTCACGGTCGTGGCGCCATTCGAGAAAAAAGGTCAACAAATTGACGCCAAATGCCCCGCCCAGCTGCCGGACGAAGGTGATGGCCCCGGCGCCCAGAGCCAGCTCCTGCGCACTGAGGATGTCCAGCGATCCAGTGCTCAGCGCCGGCAACAGCAGCCCGAGCCCGACCCGCCCAACACAGGCCCAGAAGCACAGCACGGCGAACGAGGTGCCCTGCTCGAGCCAGCCGAAACCTGCGGCAGACAAGGCGAAGATCAGCAACCCGCTGACCAGCAGCAAGGCCGCCGACTGCCTATCGCTGAGCCAGCCACCGACAAAGGAAGCCGCGCCCATCAGCACCCCGGTCGGCAACAGCAGCAAACCGGCACGGCCGGCGCTGTAGCCTTCGACTGTTTGCAGGTACAGCGGTATCAGATAGGTCGAGCCATACAGGCCCACGCCCAGGGTCAACGCCACCCAGCTGGCATTGCGAAAACCAGCATGCCGCCACAAGTGCAACGGCAGCAGCGGCTTGGCGCTATGCCAGCTGCGGGTGAAAAAACCGATGAACGCCAGCGTACCCAGCAGAGCGGGCAACCATACCCGTGGCGTCAGCCAGGCAAAGCGCTGGGCCTCGGCCAGGGCGCCGAGCAAGGCAAACAACCCCACGCACAATAAAACCAACGCCCATACATCCAGCAAAGGCGTGGTTCGTTCCCGTTGACTGGGCAACAACCACTGCCCGCCCAGCAGCGCCAGGCCGCACATGGGCAGGGGCAACCAGAATACGGCGCCCCAACCAAAGTGGTCGACCAGATAGCCGCCGATGGTCGGCCCCAACGTTGGCGCAACCATCACCCCCAGGCCGTAGAAGCCCAGGGCCATGCCCCGGCCGCCACCCACGAATACGCGAAAGATCAGCACCATGGCCAATGGCTGGACGATCCCGGCACACAGGCCCTGGACGATGCGCAGGGCAATCAGTTGCCAGGCCTGTTGGGCGACCAGTGCCAGTAATGAACTGAGGACGAACAGCAGCAGGCCGAACTGCGCAGTGCGCCTGGCGCCAAAACGCGAATGCGCCCAGGCGGCCAATAACAGGCCGGCGGTCATGGCCGCGAGGAAACCGGTGGACAGCCACTGCGCCTGCGGCCGGCCGATCGAAAAATCCAGCATGATCGCCGGCAGGGCCACATTGATGCTGGTCGAGGCCAGCACCATGGCCATGCTGCCGATCATCAGGATGCCCAGCAACCAGCGCGGATAGCGCGCGCCGAAACGCGCCTGCAAGTCAGGTAGACCCTGCCCCATCAGCGCTTTTCCAGGTTACTCAGAATCCGTGCATGCACCTGCTGGCAACGGCGCAGCTCTTCATCGTCGATACCGGCGAAGAGTTCTTTACGCAGCTGGGTGGAAATCGCCTCGATCTTTTCGATCAACGGTTGCGCTGGCGGGCTCAGGGAGATTTTCTTGGCGCGGCGATCTTCCGGCACCGCCTGTCGACTGACCAAGCCCTGGGCCTCCAGACTGTCGAGCAGCCTGGCCAGGGTTGGCCCTTCGACTCCCACGCTTTGCGCCAACTCACGCTGGGTTGGCAGTTCTTCAAAGCGCGACAGGTGCAAGAGCACCAGCCAACGCGCCTGTGACAGCCCAAGCCCGACCAGGCGACGATCGAGTTCGGCGCGCCAGGAACGGGATAACTGGGCTAATTGCATGGCGAAACGGTGTGGATCCAACTGCGACTGCGACATGGCTAAACGGCTCTTCAAATATCAAAATCTAATTATTAGCCAGCTAACCATAACCATAACCCCGAGAGCAAGCCCCCTGGGATTTCTCGATATTTCACTTTCTTACACGCAGGCTCTCGACGAGGACCACAGACCACCGATAGACACCGGCCTTCGTCCCGAAGCACGCCAACCTCTCAGGCCGCCGAAGATCTGCTCGCAGCGCGAGCCAGAAACGCCCAAGTCGCGCGCTCAGGCGCCGAATTCGGCCTGCAACGCCGCGCGTACGCAGTACAGCACGCCGTCCTCGGCCCGTCCGACGAACAGTTCGCTGACTTCAGCCACCGACGGCAGTTCGCCTTCGCCATCGAGAAAGGCATCCTGGATCTCGCCGAGCAGTTCCTCCGGCAGATCCAGCGCTTGCTCCAGGGATAGCTGCTGGCGGCCGATGGCCTCGGCCAGCAGGCTGTAGACGTTCTTTTCGCTGCATTTGAGCTGGCTGGCGATCTGCAGCGGGGTCATGCCGGCACGGGCCAGGCTGACCAGTTCATGGCGCAGGTCGAGCACCACCCGCGGCGCCTCGGCATTGCCACCCAGCACTTCGAGGAAGGCCTCGCCATAACGTTCCAGCTTGCGCGCACCGACCCCGCTGACCCGGGCCATTTCGGCCAGGCTGCCGGGTTTGCTGCGCAGCATTTCCAGCAGGGTGGCGTCGGGGAAGATCACATAGGGCGGCACCGCATGCTCCTCGGCCAACTTGCGCCGCAGCGCGCGCAGGGCTTCCCATTGCTCGCGCTCGTCGCCGCGCACCAGCTGGCTGGCGGCGCTGCTGGAGGCTTTCGCCGTGTGCTGGGGTTTCAGATCGCGGCGCAATTGCAGGGTCACTTCGCCGCGCAACAGGGGCCGGCAGCTGTCGGACAGACGCAGGCCGCCATAACCTTCGAGGTCGACATCGGCCAGGCCGCGGGCCACCAACTGGCGAAACAACGAGCGCCACTCGCCCTCGCCGAGCGCCTTGCCGACGCCGAATACCGACAGGTGCTGATGGCCCGGGCCGCGCACCTTGTCGTTGTCGCGGCCGAGCAGCAGGTCGACCAGATGGCCGACGCCATAGCGCTGGCCGCTGCGGTAGATTGCCGACAGCGCCTGGCGCGCCGGCTCGGTGGCATCCCAGGTCTGCACGCCATCGATGCAGTTGTCGCAGTGGCCGCAGGGATTCGGCATGTCCTCGTCGAAATAGGCCAGCAGCGTCTGCCGCCGGCAGCGGGTTTCCTCGCAGAGCGCGAGCATGGCATCGAGCTTGTGCTGCTCGAGACGCTTGTGCCGCTCGTCGCCTTCGGAGTTGTTGAGCATCTGCTTGAGCAGCAACACATCCTGCAGGCCGTAGGCCATCCAGGCATCGGCGGGCAGGCCATCGCGGCCGGCGCGCCCGGTTTCCTGGTAATAGGCCTCCAGCGACTTGGGCAGATCCATATGGGCGACGAAGCGCACGTTGGGCTTGTCGATACCCATGCCGAAGGCGATGGTCGCCACCATGATCAGGCCTTCCTCGTTGAGGAAGCGCTTCTGGTGGTAGGCGCGCAGGTCGCTGGCCAGGCCGGCGTGATAGGGCAGCGCCGGAAAGCCCTGTTCGGAGAGAAAGGCCGCGACTTCGTCGACCTTCTTGCGTGACAGGCAGTAGACGATGCCGGCATCGCCCTTGCGCTCGGCGAGAAAGGCCAGCAACTGCTTGCGCGGCTGATCCTTGGGCACGATGCGATAGAAGATGTTCGGCCGGTCGAAACTCGAGAGAAAACGTTCGGCATCGTGCAGATGCAGGCGCTGAACGATCTCCTCACGGGTGCGCATATCCGCCGTGGCGGTCAGGGCGATGCGCGGCACATTGGGGAACAGCTCGGCCAACTGGCCCAGTTGCAGGTATTCCGGGCGGAAGTCATGGCCCCACTGCGACACGCAATGCGCCTCGTCGATGGCGAACAGGGCGATCTCCAGGCGCTGCAGAAAGGCCAGCATGCGCGGTTGCACCAGGCGTTCCGGGGCCAGGTAGAGCATCTTTATCTCGCCGCGGTTGATCCGCTCGGCGATCTCGCGCTGCTGCTCGGCATTCAGGGTGGAGTTCAGGGCCACTGCCGCCACCCCCAACTCGTCGAGGGTGGCGACCTGGTCGTCCATCAAGGCGATCAGCGGCGACACCACCACCGCCAAACCCTCGCGCAGCAAGGCCGGCACCTGAAAGCACAACGACTTGCCGCCGCCGGTCGGCATCAGCACCAGGGCGTCGCCGCCGCCCGCCACGCGCTCGATGATCGCGCCCTGGCGGCCACGGAAGCTGTCATAACCGAAAACGTCTTTGAGGATGCGCAGTGCCTGGTCGAGCATGAAAGGTCTCCGAAACGAGCCGCGCATTATACGCACCTGCTTGCCGGACTGAGTTTTGATGTGTTTTTCGCTGCGCATTTTCCTAGAACTATGGCCGCTGTAGCGGGTCTGGACTAGAATCCATCCTCGTTTACTTCTTCAAGGTAGCCCCACGATGTCCTTCGCCGAGCAACTGTCCCGCCTGCAAGCCTTCCTCGACGCCGATGAGCTGCACGAAGAGGCTCTGGACTACGTGGCCGCCCACGGCTACCTGACCGCCTTGTCGATCTGTCCCGACCCGGTACCGGAGCGCGAGTGGATCGATGCCCTGTTCTCCGAGCCGCCGCATTACCGCAGCGACGAGGAGCGCGACGATATCGAAGCCACCCTGGTGCAACTGCAGACCCATATCGCCCGCCAACTGGCCAGCGACGACGACCCGGAAGTGCCGTGCGAACTCGATCTCGGCGCCGACCCGGACGACTCCGATCTGCGTGGCTGGTGCATCGGCTTCATGGAAGGGGTGTTCCTGCGTGAAGCCGCCTGGTTCGACGACGCAGAAGACGAGGTCAGCGAACTACTGCTGCCGATCATGGTCGCCTCCGGTCTGTTCGAGGAACAGCCAGAGTTCGCCGAAATCGCCAGCGACCGCGACCTGGTCGACAGCATGGTCGAGCAAATCCCCGAACTGCTGACCGCGCTGTTCCTGCTGTGCCATGCCCCGGAAGAAAAGCCAGCGTTGCTCAAACCCCGCCACCATTGAGTCTGCGCCACGGTCATGGCGCGTGACGTAGAAGAAAACCGTAATCCGCTGATTCGCTGCGCACTGCTGACCCTGGGTTGGCTGTGCGTGGTGCTCGGGGTGATCGGGATCTTCCTGCCGGTCTTGCCGACCACGCCGTTCCTGCTACTGGCCGCGGCCTGCTTCGTGCGCAGCTCCAGGCGCTTCTATCTGTGGCTGGTGCTGCACCCCAGGCTTGGCCCCTGGGTTCGCGATTACCTCGAAGGCCAGGGTATCCCCCTCAAGGCCAAGGTCTACAGCATCGCCCTGATGTGGTTCAGCATCGCCCTCTCCTGCTACCTGGTCCCGCTGTTCTGGGCACGCGCCTTCATGCTGACCAGCGCGCTGTTGGTGAGCATCTACATCCTCAAGCAGAAAACCCTGCCCAACCCGCGTTGACCGTACGCGCACGAACCTGACCGCCGACTCACGGCAAAGCCGCGAGATGCCGCCTAAACTCCAGCCATGATTGGCGGAGAAGCGGCAGATGCAGCCATGGCAGCGCCTTCCAGGATGGCAACAGCGCCGGCATTGGCCGGCGCTTGCGCTGGTTCTGCTGCTTGCCGCCCTGCTCGGGCTAAGCCGGGCCTGGGCCGTCTGGGGTGACTGGAACTTCAGCCTGCTCATCGACACCGCCGAACAGCGCTACGGCAACCTGGGCGCCGCCAGAGGCCGGATCCAGGCCTGGGACACCTTGCTCAACGACAGCGCCCACCTCACGGAACAGGACCAGTTGGACAGCGTCAATCGCTTCTTCAACCGCCAGATCCGCTTCGCCGACGATAGCCGCGTCTGGCGGCAGGTCGACTACTGGGCCACGCCCATCGAAGCCCTGATCAAGGGCGCGGGCGATTGCGAGGACTACGCCATCGCCAAGTACTTCAGCCTGCGCCGCCTCGGCATCCCCAGCGAGAAGCTGCGTATCACCTACGTCAAGGCCCTCAGGTTGAACCAGGCGCACATGGTACTGACCTATTACCCAAGCCCGGCGGCCGAGCCCCTGGTGCTGGACAACCTGATCGATCAGATCCGCCCCGCCTCACAGCGCCAGGACCTGCTACCGGTGTACGCCTTCAATGCCGAGGGCCTGTATTTACCTGGCTCGCGCAGCAAGAAGAGCGACAGCAAGAAGCTCTCGCGTTGGCAGGATCTATTGAAAAAGATGCGTACAGAGGGCTTCGCCATCGGCGAAGGCTAGGAGAACGCCATGTCCCTGCTCAAGCAACTGTTTCTCGCCATCTGCCTGTTCCTGGTGGTGGCCTTCACCGGCAGTTTCATCGCGAGCGTGGAAAACTCCCGCGAGCAATTGATCAGCCAACTGAGCTCTCACGCCCAGGACGCCGCCACCGCCCTCGGCCTGTCGATGACGCCCCATGTCGACGATCCGGCGATGATCGAGTTGATGGTCAGTTCGATTTTCGATAGCGGTTACTTCACCAGCATCCGCGTGCTCGGCATCCCTGACGAGCGGGTCATGGTGGAGCGCCAGAGCGATATCGAAAGTGAGCAGGTACCCCGCTGGTTCGTCCGTCTGGTCGACCTTCAGCCCCAGAGCGGCGATGCCCTGATCATGCGCGGCTGGGAGCAGGCGGCCCGGGTCGAAGTACTGAGCCACCCGCAGTTCGCCATCGCCAAGCTGTGGGACAGCGCCATCGGCAGCCTGCTCTGGCTGCTGCTCTGCGGCCTGGTCAGCGCGATTCTCGGCGGCTGGTTGCTGCGCAGCCAGTTGCGCCCGCTGGACAACATGGTGCAGCAGGCCCAGGCCATTACCCGCCGTGAATTCCTGACCCTGCCCAAGGTGCCGCGCACCCCCGAACTGAAGCGCGTGGTACTGGCCATGAATCAGATGGTGGACAAGCTCAAGGCGCTGTTCGCCGAAGAAGCCGCCCGCAGCGAGAAACTGCGCGAAGAAGCCTATCAGGACAGCCTTACCGGCCTGGCCAATCGACGCCTGTTCGACATCCGCCTGGCCAACCTGCTGACGGTCACGGAGCAGAGTGCCGAAGGCTACCTGATCGTGCTGCGGGTCAATGACCTTGCTGGCCTCAACCAGCGCTGGGGCGGCCAGCGCACCGATGCGTTGATAGTCGCCATCGCCGAACTGCTCAAGCGCCTGCTCGACCAGCCCAACCGCAACCATTGGCTGGCCGCGCGCAGCCGCGGCGGTGAATTCACCGTGCTCGCGCCCGGCCATGGCCGCGAGGAGGCCGAGCAACTGGCGCGCGAACTCCACGAAGACCTGGAAAACCTGCGGCAAACCGACGCCAGCGACTGCACGCCGGTGGCGCATATCGGCATGACCGTCTTCAGCCCGGGCGAAGCCATCGGCCAGGTGCTGACCCGCGCCGACCAGGCCCTGGCCCAGGCACAGAGCGACCCGAGCCTGCCATGGGGGCGCCTCAACGATTTCGCCAGCCAGCCCGGCCAAGGGCTGCATGAATGGCGCCAGTTGATCGATGACTCCTTGCTCAATGGCAAATTGCAGCTGTATTTCCAGCCGGTGGTGAAATGCGCCGATCGCAACCATGTGCTGCATCAGAAGGTCCTGGCACGCTTGCTCGACCCGCGGGGAGAAACCATAGTCGCCGGACGTTTCCTGCCCTGGATCGAGCGTCTGGGCTGGTCCGCCCGCTTTGACCTGAGCATGCTCGAACACAGCCTGGCGCACCTCGCCCGGCACCCGCAGCCCCTGGCTCTGAGCCTGTCCAGCAAGACCCTGCATGAACCGGAAAGCCTGGCGCGCCTGCTTGCCATGCTCAAACAGCACCCCGAGCTGGCCGCCCTACTGACCCTCGAAGTGGACGAGCATCATCTCCCCAGGCCTGCCGAGTTCGAACGCCTGAGCCAGCGTATCCGCGATACCGGTTTCCGTCTCGGCCTGCAGCATTTCGGCGGACGCTTCAGCCTGATCGGCAATCTGACCCACTTGGGCCTGGCGTACCTGAAAATCGATGGCAGCTACATTCGCAGCATCGACCGGGAGAGCGACAAACGCCTGTTCATCGAGGCCATCTTCCGCGCCACCAACAGCATCGACCTGCCCCTGATCGCCGAGATGGTGGAAACCGAGGGCGAACTCAGGGTGCTGCGTGAGCTGGGCATCCACGGGGCCATGGGCCGGTTGATCGGTGCGCCGGCGGCGCACTGAGCTGTCGATGCCCGCGGCCTCGTATTCCAATCTCGCCATGGACCGGCTGATCGACGCACCGGCGGCATGGCAGGGCTGAAAGGGATGGTTTGGCGACATGAACCCGCCAGCAGTCAAGCTGGCGGGCCTGATCGTGGCTCAGGCTCAGACGGTATCCACCACCAGGGAGCCGTCGCCCAGCATGCCGGTGATCAGAGTGGCCGCATCGGAGCCGCCATATTGCACGATCAGGTCAGCTTCGGTGACATTCTGTAACTCGATCGTCTGCGCCACACTGCCGCCAGCCTCCGCCCTGGCCTCGATGGTGGTGGCCGTGACCGAGAAAGTGAAGTTCAGATACTGCTCCAGGGGGTTGACCTCCTCGCCTACCAGCAGGTCGCTGAGGTCCAGGCTGTCGACACCCAGCTCGAAGTCGGTCACCACATCGTGGCCCGTATCGCCGGCCTGCCATCTGAAGATATCGGCGCCGCCACCACCGGTCAGAGTGTCGTCGCCCAGGCCGCCAAGGAGGATGTCGTTGCCATCGCCGCCGATCAGGGTATCGTTGCCACCATAGCCGAACAGGTAGTTCTCGCCGCCATCTCCGATAAGCACATCGACCACCTCGCTTCCCTCGAGGCTCTTGGTGTCGGGGTAGACCGTCACGTCGATGGTGCTGCTGACCGAATCGCCGTCGCCATCCGTGCCGGTCACCGGCAGGCTGAAGGTGACAGGGTCGAGATCTGTCGACTGGCCGAAGGAGAACTCGCCCAGCTTGAAGCTGGTTGTGGTCCCGTCGCTGCCGACGGTGCCACTGGTCGACTCGATCGCCTCGATTTCCAGCGCATTGAACGCCTGCGGTTCACCGAACTGATCCACGCTGATGATCTCGAAGGTCCAGCCGTTACCCAGGTTGTAGAGAATTACCCCGTTGCCGTCCTGTGCGACATGACCGGCATTGTCCTGCACATTGCCATTGGCGTCGTAGATGACGATCTCACTGATCAGCAGCACTAACTGCGCCGCCGCCGTAGTGCCTACCAGGGTGGTATTGGCGTTGCTCGCACTGCCAGAAGCGTCGTAGATGCGCAGCTTGAAGTCGGCATCCTTGCTGCCGCCGCTGACCACCAGCTTCTGACGGAAGGCGAAGGTCTGCTGATAGCCATCGAAGCTGTAGCCTTCGTTGTTCTGCTGATCGTTGATGCTCAAGCCGGTGACCAGGTCATAGCGGATGACATCGCCGCTGGACAGCTCGTTGCCCTGGCCCACTCCCAGTTCGTTGGCGTTGCTGTTGACCGTACCGGCATCGCCATCATTCAGCGGCATGATTTCCGAAGAAACCAGCACGTCATCGCTACCATCGGGGTCAGGGACCTGATTACTGCCGATATTCAGGCCCTTGAACGGCACGTTGCCGCCGCCGATACCAGACAGGTCCGTAACGCTGGTGATCTGCGTGTTGCTGATGAAGCTACCTGTGAACATGGTGATGGACATATCGCCATTGGCATCGATCTGCACCGTAAACGCCACGTCGCCATCCAGGGTCCTGGCCTCGATGTGCTGGGAATCCCCTTCGTAGAAGAGGAACAACTCTTCGTTATCTAGGTACAGCTGCTTGCCGTCCTCATCCACGAATGCCTGCCCATCCGCGATGGTGAAGGCTATGGAGCCCACCCCATCGGCACCCGCATTAACCAGGAAGTTGAGCGACTTGGTCACCGTGGTGGGGGTCGGATCCGTCACGCCCAGTACGACATGAATGTCGTCGGGATAAAAGGCCGTCGGGCCGTCGTCGTTGATCGCCACGTTGAGCACGCCGGCGTCGTTGTCGCCGTCGCTGTCGGTGACCACCACGTTGAAGCTGTCGAATACCTGGTCGCCGGCCCCGGTGACGTCCACCGCATCGTGGTCCAGGGTGTTGTCGGTCAGGCTGTAGGTCCAGCTGTGGTCGGCGAACACCTGCAGGGTGCCGTAGCTGCCGATCACCAGGCCGCCGCCGGTCACGTCGATTCCGTTGATCACCAGGCTGGCCAGGCTGTCGCCCTGGGTGTCGATGGTGAAACTGCCCGAGGTGCTCTCCGCCGTGCTGCCCGGGTTGCTGCCGTCGGCCAGCGCCTCTTCGTCCACCAGTGCGCCGCCGTCGGCGGTGACGATGTTCAGCGTCGGCTCCGAGTCCGGCGCCACCGTGATCACCAGGTCGGCTTCGCTGCTGTCCAGGTCGCCGTCGGTGATGACGTAGTGGATGACCACCTCGCCTTCGAAGCCGGCCGTCGGGGTGAAGGTGATCTCGCCATTGGCGGCGAAGCCCACCACACCGGCACCCACCGTCACCAGCGTGGCGCTGGTCAGGCTGGTGACTTGGTCGGCGCCCAGGATGTCGCTGCTGCCGTCGCCGTTGCTGATCACGTTGTAGACGATCGCGGTGTCTTCGCCGGTACTGGCGAAGTCGTCCACCGCCGTCGGGCCGTCGTCGTTGATCGCCACGTTGAGCACGCCGGCGTCGTTGTCGCCGTCGCTGTCGGTGACCACCACGTTGAAGCTGTCGAATACCTGGTCGCCGGCCCCGGTGACGTCCACCGCATCGTGGTCCAGGGTGTTGTCGGTCAGGCTGTAGGTCCAGCTGTGGTCGGCGAACACCTGCAGGGTGCCGTAGCTGCCGATCACCAGGCCGCCGCCGGTCACGTCGATTCCGTTGATCACCAGGCTGGCCAGGCTGTCGCCCTGGGTGTCGATGGTGAAACTGCCCGAGGTGCTCTCCGCCGTGCTGCCCGGGTTGCTGCCGTCGGCCAGCGCCTCTTCGTCCACCAGTGCGCCGCCGTCGGCGGTGACGATGTTCAGCGTCGGCTCCGAGTCCGGCGCCACCGTGATCACCAGGTCGGCTTCGCTGCTGTCCAGGTCGCCGTCGGTGATGACGTAGTGGATGACCACCTCGCCTTCGAAGCCGGCCGTCGGGGTGAAGGTGATCTCGCCATTGGCGGCGAAGCCCACCACACCGGCACCCACCGTCACCAGCGTGGCGCTGGTCAGGCTGGTGACTTGGTCGGCGCCCAGGATGTCGCTGCTGCCGTCGCCGTTGCTGATCACGTTGTAGACGATCGCGGTGTCTTCGCCGGTACTGGCGAAGTCGTCCACCGCCGTCGG
>RCUR01000583.1_pt1 | contig 13000 bp, 13 predicted proteins | sample 2166151 | NCBI WGS metagenome assembly RCUR01 (sample SAMN09932785, study PRJNA488358) | compost metagenome | isolation source: compost soil in an enriched community | place: Germany: Experimental Botanical Garden
AGGCACGCCTGCTGGCGGGCAAATCCGGCTACGACATCGTCGTGCCGTCCAACAGTTTCCTGGCCAAGCAGATCAAGGCCGGCGTCTACCAGACGCTGGACAAGTCCAAGCTGCCCAACTGGAAAAACCTCAACCCGGTGCTGCTCAAGAACGCCTCGGCCAGCGATCCGGACAACGGCCACGCGTTCCCCTACATGTGGGGTTCGATTGGCATTGGCTTTAACCCGGACAAGGTCAAGGAAGTGCTCGGCAGCAATGCGCCTACCAACTCCTGGGATCTGCTGTTCAAACCGGAAAACGCGGCCAAGCTGAAAGCCTGCGGGATCAGCTTCCTCGATTCGCCCACCGAAATGCTGCCGGCCGCCCTGCACTACCTGGGCTACCCGGTGAACACCCGGGACAGGCAGCAGATCGCCGAGGCCGAAGCGCTGTTCATGAAGATTCGCCCGTCAGTGGCCTACTTCCACTCGTCCAAGTACATCTCGGACCTGGCCAACGGCAACATCTGCGTCGCGGTCGGTTACTCCGGCGATGTGCTGCAAGCCAAGGCCCGGGCCAGGGAAGCTGGCAACAAGGTGAAGGTCGACTACAGCATCCCCAAGGAAGGCGCCGGCAGTTTCTATGACATGGTCGCCATCCCGCACGATGCGGCCAACGTCGACAACGCCTACCTGTTCATGAACTTCCTGATGCGCCCGGACATCATGGCCGAGATCACCAACAACGTCGGCTACAGCAACGCCAACGCTGCGGCGACGCCACTGGTGGATGAAGCGATCCGCGACGACCCGGGTTCGTACCCGCCCCAGGCCGTGATGGCCACGTTGTACGCCATCCCGGACATGCCCATCGCGACCCAACGAGTGGTGACCCGCGGCTGGACCCGGGTCAAGCTCGGCAAGTAACCCACTGCGCCCGTCGGGGGCGCAGTCTGCAACACCGTTCACAGGGCGCCTTACCACCGCCGCGGCATCACGAACGGCCTCACCAGGCTCCCTCGGCCATGGTGATTCAGGCGTCCTGGGGTGAGTGCCCGCATTCCCCCCAGGACGCCTTTTTTCCAGCATCGCTCATGGCGCGTTGACCACCACATAGCTCACATTACTGCCCTGGTACTGTGGCTGGAACCAGGTCGATCCGCATTGCATGTACGCCGTGTTGTTGCGCATCACCTGCACACAGTCGCTGGGCATCTCCGACGGGCGCATGACCGAACCCACCACCGCCGCGGTGACCACGACCGTAGCCGTGATGGCTGCGGCCATGGCGAGCGGATGGTCGTAATCATCGTCATCGTCATAATCGTGATCATAATCGTCGTCATCGTAATCGCCGTGCCCCTCGCTATCGATATTCACATCGCGAGTCTTGTTGACGTTGCGTTCACTGTTGTCGACCCGCACCCGGTTACCGACGTTGTTGCCGGCATTCACACGGTTGCCCGAGTTGACCTCGTTCCCCACATTGGCCTGATCGACGCGCTGCCTGGCCTGATCGCGCTGGGCGGTGCTGGGCCGCTGGTCAGTGCTGGCTCTCTGGCCGGTACTGGCCCGCTGGTTGGTGTTGGTGCGCTGGGCGGTCTTGGCCCTCGGGGTGCTGACCCTCTGGCCGCTGCTGAGCTGCGGGTTGGGGTTGATCCGCTGCTTGGCGCGAACACCCTGATTGGTATTGATCCGTTGACTGGTATTGAGCCGTTGGCTGGTATTGGCCCGCTGACTGGTGTGGGCTCGCTGGGCTCGCGGGGCGTGCGCCGGCGGCGCCCGGTTGACCGACGACCGGGCACCGCCCTGGGCACGTAGCTGACGAGCATCGACCTGCTCAGCGACGCCGACGGTCAGCATCGACGTGGCCAGCAGGGATAACAGAACCGCGTACGGTGGAATCCTGAACATGATCCTCACCCCCTATTCGCTGGCTTTCTTCAAGGGGATGGCGACATCGCCCTTGCGCGGCGTAAAGGTGAACGCCGAGGGGGTGATCTTCGGGGCAAGGTTCCAGCTGTAGACCGCGCTGTACTCCGGAAAGCTCGCCACGTCGGTGGTGGTGATCACCAGCTTGCAGGGCAAGGGGTTGTCGGCGCGGGTGATCCACAGCTGCCAGTCGACACCCGCCTGGCGGAATGCCAGGTGGTCGCACAGCGTGCCCTTGACGTAGGAAGGCCCGACATAGATCGCACTCTTGAGTGCGTCGATTTGCGCCTGGTCGCGGCCCAGGAGGAACAGGTCTTCCGTCGGCACCTGGATACCGTAGTGCTGCTCGATCTTGTGCAGGGTTTCGCTGACGGTGGCCGGTGCATCCACGGTGGTGTAGTACTTCAGATAGGGCGAGTACTGTGTCAGGTGCTTGCCATCGTAGAAGAACTCCCGGGTTTGCGTGTCGCCATCGGCCTTGGCGTACAGGCGGTCATGCCCCGCCACCTTCAGCGTGGTTCGCGAGCCGGTCTGGATTTTCTGCCCCGAGTCCAGCACGGTATCGCGCGTGACCTCGGCGTTGACCTCGAATTTGGGCAGGCTGCGCAGGTAGTCCCCTACATCAATGAGTTTGTCGATTACGTGGGGGTTCAGGGGAGGCGCGGAATCGTCCGCCGGGGGCGCGTCCTCGGCCTGCGCGCCAAGGGTCATGGTTGCGATCAACAGGCAGAAGGCTCGTGCTTGACGCTTCATCATCACACTCCCGAGTGGCGCGCTGCATGCGCGGCCGCCGTTCCGGTGAACGGCAGGACAGTTCAATGAAAGGACGCTTTCGCAGGTTCGTCAATTTTGTGCCTGAACTGGGCTATCGTTAGCGTCCATCGCGAGCACTCGGACCCGGATCGGCCGCTCGCGCCCATACAACCTGGAGATGGTCATGCGAACACTTGAACTGGCCGGCGTACCGGTCCCCGTCATCGGCCAGGGCACCTGGCGCATGGGCGAAGACCGGCACCAGCGCAGGCGCGAAATCGATGCCTTGCGTACCGGCATCGACCTGGGCATGACCCTGATCGACACCGCCGAAATGTATGCCGAAGGCGGTGCCGAGGAGGTGGTGGGCCAAGCCATTGCCGGTGTACGTGACCAGGTATTCCTGGTGAGCAAGGTCTACCCGCATAACGCCAGCCGCAGGGGTATTCCCCAAGCCTGTGAGCGCAGCCTGAGGCGCTTGGGCACCGACTACATCGACTTGTATCTGCTGCATTGGCGGGGTCAGTATCCCCTTGAGGAAACCGTCGAGGCCTTCGAGCGTTTGCGTGAAGACGGCAAGATCGGCCGCTGGGGCGTGTCCAATTTCGATGTCGCGGACATGGGCGAGCTGCCCTCCACCGACTGCGCGACCAATCAGGTGCTCTACAACCTTGAAGAGCGCGGTATCGAGTTTGATCTGCTGCCCTGGTGCCAGCAGCAGCGCATGCCGTTGATGGCGTATTGCCCGATTGCCCAGGCCGGCAACCTGTTGGCCGAGCCGACACTCAAGGCGATCGCCACACGTCATCGCGTCACCCCGGCGCAAGTCTCGCTGGCCTGGCTGCTGTCTCAGGAAGGCGTGATCGCCATCCCCAAGGCGGTTCGCCCCGAACACGTGCGGTTGAATGCCGCCGCTGGCGCGTTGCAACTCGACCCAGCGGACTTCCAGGCACTGGACCTGGCCTTCGCGGCGCCCACCCGCAAGCAGCGGCTGGCGATGGTCTGAGGCTTAGAACAAGCCCAGTTGGCCACCGATCAGGGTACTGAAGTCGTCGTCGACAAACGGCAGGATCGCGTCAGCCACCGGTTGCAGCTGACGGCTGATGTAGTGGTCGTAGTCAATCGGTGCGCTGCGGGTCTCCAGGGGTTCGGGCCCCGCGACCGTGATCACGTAACTGATCCAGCCGCCGCGCTGGTACTGGCGCGGCCGGTGTTGCCGGTCGTTGTACTCGTCGGCGATGCGCGCGGCACGGACATGGGGCGGCACGTTGCGCTGATAGTCGTCCAGCGGCCGGCGCAGGCGCTTGCAATAGATCAGTAACTCATCGTGCTCACCCGCCAGCGTCGCCCGCACAAACTCGCGCACATAGTCCTGATACGGCCGCCGATGGAAAATCCGCAGGTAGAGCTCTTGCTGAAACTGTCGGGCCAGCGGCGACCAGTCGGTGCGCACGCTTTCAAGGCCCTTGTAGACCATCTCGTCGGTGCCATCGGCGCGGGTCACCAGGCCTGCATAGCGCTTCTTGCTGCCCTCCTCCGCGCCACGGATGGTCGGCATCAGAAAGCGTCGGAAATGGGTTTCGTATTGTAGTTCCAGCACGCTGTGCAAGCCGAACTCGCTCAACAGATGCTCACGCCACCACTGGTTGACGTAGGCCACCAGCGAGCGGCCAATCTGCGCCGCCTCTTCCTGGCCATGGGCGCGCCGTAGCCAGACGAAGGTGGAGTCGGTGTCGCCATAGATCACCGTATGGCCCTGGGCTTCGATCAGTTGCCGGGTGCGCTGCATGATTTCATGCCCGCGCAGGGTGATCGAAGACGCCAGGCGCGTATCGAAGAACCGGCAACCACTGGAGCCCAGCACGCCATAGAAGGCATTCATGATGATTTTCAAGGCCTGGGACAAGGGCGCGTTGTGTTCGCGCTTGGCCGCCTCCCGACCCTCGGCGACCCGGGCGACAATCGCCGGCAGGCAGTTCCGGGTACGCGAGAAGCGCGCCCCCCGAAAGCCCGGCACCGACTCACTGTCGTCGGGGTGACGCAAGCCTTCGACCAACCCCACCGGGTCAATCAGAAAGGTGCGGATGATCGACGGGTACAGGCTCTTGTAATCGAGCACCAGCACCGACTCGTACAAACCGGGTTGCGAATCCATGACAAAGCCGCCGGGACTGGCCTGGGGCGGCCGCTCGCCCTGGTTCGGCGCGACAAAACCCTGGCGATGCATCAACGGCATATAGAGGTGGGTGAACGCGGCCACCGAGCCGCCGCTACGGTCGGCCGGCAACCCGGTGACGCTGGCGCGCTCCAGCAGGAAGGTCAGCAGCTCGGTCTTGTCGAAGATCCGCGTCACCAACTCGCAGTCCTTGAGGTTGTAGCGCGCCAGGGCCGGCTTGTCCTCGGCGAACATGCGGTTGATTTCATCCATGCGCTGGTACGGGTTGTCGATCGACTTGCCCTCTCCCAGCAGCGTCTGCGCGACGTTTTCCAGGCTGAACGAAGGAAAGCTCCAGGTCGCCGAACGCAAGGACTCGATGCCATCGATGATCAGACGTCCCGCTGCCGCGGCAAAGAAGTGGTTATTGCCCGAACCGTGTTCGCGCCACTGCATTTCCTCGCCACCGCGTCCCAGGCGCAACGGCACCGCCAGGCGCCGGGCATGCTCGTGCAGGACGCGCAGGTCGAACTGCACCAGGTTCCAGCCGATGATGGCGTCGGGATCGTGCCGGGCAAACCAGGCGTTGAGCTGTTTCAGCAGCAGGGTTCGGGAGTCGCAATACTCCAGGGCAAAGTCCACCTGGGTGGCGTCACCGTTTGGCGCTCCGAGCATGTACACCTGGCGCTGACCGCAGCCCTCCAGGGCAATCGAATACAACTCGCCCTGTTCGGTGGTTTCGATATCCAGCGAGACCAACTTCAAGCGCGGCCGATAATCCGGGGCCGGCTTGAGCTGGGCATCGAGCAACAGGCCGCTGGCGTCAGGCGTTCCAGTGAATGACACGGGGGCGGTGATGAAGCGCTCCATCAGGTAACGCTCGGATGGACGAATGTCCGCCTCGAAGACCTCCACGCCGGCCCTGCGCAGTACCGATTCCAGGTGCATGAGCTGGCGATGTTGCTGGCAATACAGGCCGAACACTGGCCGGTGCTGGAAATCCTGCAACGCGAGCGGCCGCAGTTCGACACCCGGCTCGCCGCTCGCCAGTTCCTGGGTGCGCTCGCGGTACTGCTCGGGAATGAACGCCACCGACGGCTGCGCGGGCAAGCGCACCAGCCGTGGACCGGCATCGGTCGCCAACCAGAACTCGACTTGCGTGCCGGCCGGGGTATCGCGCCAATGCCGGGTCAGGACGAAGCCCTGCTGTAAGTCCACCACTGCAACCTCGAAGATGATCTGAACCTTCGATTCTACCCGCCATCGATGTTCAGGGCTGCCTTTACCTGTGTCACGCAAGCGATTGTAGGACAAGGTTAAACCGCTCCGGTTCGGTGCCGGGATTATTTTTGTAGTGAATGAAATTTTTCACTACAAAACCGTTGACGAGTTGTTTTTCCCCTTGCATGATGCGGACGTCTCCCCGATCGGGAGCGTAGGCAAAAGTGTTGTGAAAAGGCTCGACTGACCGCCGAGCTGCTCCCGGATGTGTACTGCCCACAAGGCAGATTGATGAAACTGACCCGGCATGAACGTCCCTCCAGGACCGGAAGCGCTGGCGAATACTCTTCAAGATGCTTGTGACCGAGCAGGTTTGTATCGGGCAACAACATCCAGGTAATCGCTGCTTCTCCCCCGTTGTGACGCCAGTACGTAGCAGTTTCTCGGCAAGACTACATGCATCCTGCTCAAGGCCCTGCCGATATTCGGCAGACAACCACTGTCGCCCTGGTTTCGGTACCAGATATCAACTTACCGAAGTAGAGAAGTGAATTAGCGAATCAACTAGACAGATCAAACATTGGTCAAGGGGCTTTAACATGAATCTGAACAATCAACCGACTATTGATGAACTGGCTCGTATGTTCGCCGCGCACAAAGACAGCCATGACAGCCATATCCTGTGGATTGCCGAATCTGGCCAGGTGCATATCGACTGCCTGTCGCCCCATGCCCATGAAGCCGAGTTCGAACAGAACAAGCGTGACTTGCGTGCCCGACTGAAGATGTACCGTCGCGGCCAGGGTTATGTTGGCAAGAAAGCCGCCGCGGACAAAGATTTCGTCGGCCGCGTACTAGCCACCCTGACTCAGGAATGGCAGAACCTGCAGTCCCGGCCAGACGTCAGCGTGATCGACCGCTACTGCTAAGTTGCCTTGCACTGCCGCTGATAGCCTGAACCGGTTATCAGCGGCTTTTTTGTCTGTGCTTTCCAGCCGCCAGTGCCCCAAACGCCGCCGATGACGCATTTAGATTGTGTAAATGCCGCTTTGCCCCCTTGCTCCATTAGCCTGCGTCTACGATTCTGTATAGGCCGTCCTCTAACACAGACAACAGCGGAGAGACCTCCATGAAGACCGTCGCGCAACTGCTCAAGTTAAAAGCCAGTCACAATCAGGAGGTCCACACCATCAAGTCCCATCAAATGGTGCTGGAAGCGTTGATGGTGATGGCCGCGAAGAACGTAGGCGCGCTGCCGGTAATGGACGACGGCAAGATCGTCGGCGTGATCAGCGAACGTGACTATGCGCGCAAGCTGGTGCTCAAGGGCCGCTCCTCGGTGGGCACCCCGGTCAGCGAGATCATGAACTCGCCGGTGATCACCGTGGACTCCCATCAGACCGTCGAAACCTGCATGAGCATCATGACCGACAAGCACCTGCGTCACTTGCCCGTGGTTGAAAACGGCCAATTGCTGGGGTTGCTGTCCATTGGCGATCTGGTCAAGGAAGCCATTGCCGAGCAGGCCGAACTGATCCGCCAGCTGGAACAGTACATACGCGGCGAGTAACTTTCGCCCCCTGCGCCCAATCGCGTCGCTGCGTGCCGCCGGTTTCGGTCGCGCGCAGTATTTCGTTTCAGTGTACCGAAACGGTAAACACACGCCTCTATTGTTGTGCACTGAACTTTATATTTGCTCTATCTCAAGGCGCTTCTATATTCAGTTAACCCCCTGACACGTCCGGCTTTTTTCTTGAGTGTGAACCATGGCCAGCAGCGACCACCTGATCATTTGCGAGCATTGCGATGCCGTGTATGAAAAAGCCGTGCTCGCCAAACACCAGACCGCCCTGTGCCAACGCTGCGGCGGGGTGCTGCAGCGCTACAACGGTATGACCCTGCAGCAACGCCTGGCATTGACCCTGACCGCATCGGTACTGTGGATGTTCGCCAATTTCTACCCGGTGATGAGCATCAGCCTCAAAGGCCTGAAAAACAGTGCCACCCTCTGGGATTCGGTGGTGGCCCTGAGTGACGGCCCGATCACCTTCATCGCCCTGGTCGCGGCCATTTCCATCATCATCGCGCCCGTATTCCAGCTGCTGTTGCTGATCTGGGTGCTGAGTTTCGCGCTGACGTCCAGGCGCGCACCGGCGTTCAAGCTGTGCATGCGCTGGCTGGAGAGCTTGCGGCCCTGGAGCATGCTGGAAGTCTGCCTGCTGGGGGCCATGGTGGCCGTATTCAAACTGGCCGGGTTACTGGACGTGATTCCCGGCATCGGCCTGTTTGCCCTCGCGGTGCTGAGCCTGTTGCTGATCCGCATCGCCGGACGTGACGTTCGTGAACTGTGGGACAGCCTATGAACAGCCCGCCCGAAGCCCGCGATCTCAACCTTTGCCTGTGCCACAGCTGCGGCCTGGCCTGCGACATGACCGACCAGCCCCCTGTGTGCGAGCGCTGCGGAGCGCCCCTGCATAGGCGCAAGAGCAACTCCCTGCCCCGCACATGGGCGTTCCTGGTCGCGGCACTGGTGTTTTACATCCCGGCCAACCTGCTGCCGGTGATGAACACCAGCATGTTCGGCAGTGGTTCCGACAGCACCATCATCGGTGGCGTGCTGGAATTCTGGGAGCATGGCGCCTGGGACATCGCCCTGATCATTTTCATTGCCAGTATCGCGGTACCCGGCATCAAGTTTGTCGCCCTGACGCTGCTGCTGGTGACCGCCCAGCGGGGCAGCCTCTGGGCCCGCAAAGAACGTTCTCAGCTGTATCGTTTCGTCGAGCTGATCGGCTACTGGTCGATGCTTGACGTCATTGTGGTTGCACTGGTCGCCGCGCTGGTGAAGTTCCAGGCACTGGGTGATATCGAGCCGCGACCCGGCATTCTGTTTTTTGGCATGGTGGTGGTGTTCACCATGCTCTCGGCGATGAGTTTCGACCCGCGCCTGATCTGGGACAACCCACAATCCGAGGAGGTCATGGATGGAATCGAAAGCCACTGAGGGGCAGCCACAGCCCGGCAAAGCCGACGTCAAGACCCGCCGCTGGAGCGTTTCTCTGGTGTGGATCGTACCCATCGTTGCGGTGCTGGTCGGGCTGTCCCTGGTGGTGCACAACCTGATGCAACAAGGGCCGGTGATCACCCTCAACTTCAAGACCGGCCAAGGCCTGACGGCAAACAAGACCGAGGTCAAATACCGCAACGTGGTGATCGGCCATGTCTCCGATGTGGCGTTGAGCGATGACCAGAAGAGCGTCAACGCCACGGTAAAACTGTCGAAACAGGCCGAATCCTTCACTCGCGAGGATTCCAAGTTCTGGGTGGTGCGACCGCGCATTGGCGCTGGCGGGGTATCCGGGATCGACACCTTGCTTTCAGGTGACTTCATTGGTGCCGACGCGGGGCAATCCGATGCCCGCGCCCGGGTCTTCACCGGGCTCGAAGCCCCTCCGCCCATTACCTATGGCGAACCCGGCAAGCGCTTCATGCTGCACGCCCAGGATCTGGGGTCGCTGGACATCGGGTCGGCCGTCTACTACCGCAAGATCCCGGTGGGCCAGGTGGTTGCCTATGCACTGGACGCCGACGGCAATGGCGTGAACATCGAAATCTTCGTCAATTCACCGAACGACGTGCATGTCACCGAAAACACCCGATTCTGGAATGCCAGCGGCATCGACATCAATGTCGGGGCCGACGGCTTTGCGGTCAAGACCGAGTCGCTGTCAGCCATGTTGCTCGGTGGCATTGCCTTCCGCGCCCCGAACTATAGCCCCGGCGACAAGAGCGCCGCAGAAAATCGGAACTATGAGCTGTTCGAGGACCAGGCGACCGCCCTCGCCCCGCCCAATGGCAAGCCGCAGTTCCTGGCACTGCGTTTCGACCAGGCCTTGCGCGGCTTGAAGGTGAATGCACCTGTAGAGTTCCAGGGGCTGGAAGTTGGCAAAGTGGTGGCGATCAACCTGGATTTCGACGAAAAAACCCGCACGTTCCCAATCAATGTCGGCATCGTGATCTACCCCAAACGCCTGGGGCAAGCTCATCTCAAGATGCTCCAGGCAATGGCGCATAACCCTGACGACGAAGCAGCATCGGTACGGCTCATGAGCACCTTTGTCGAAAATGGCCTGCGTGCTCAGGTGCGCAGCGGCAACTTGTTGACCGGACAGCTGTACATCGCCCTGGAGTTCTTCCCCAAGGCGCCAAAAGTCGCCTTCGACCTCAATGCTCGTCCCGTGATGATTCCTACCATTCCAGCCAGCCTTGAGCTGCTGCAAGAACAGTTGCAGGCGATGGTCGACAAGATCAACAAGCTGCCGATCGAGCGTATCGCCAACAACCTGGATGGCAACCTCACGGAAATGCGCAAAGGCATCAAGCAGTTCAGCGGTCAAACCCTGCCGGGAGTGCAGAGCACCTTGCAGGAAGTAAGCAAGACGCTGCAATCGGCCAACTCGACCCTCGCCGAAGACTCTCCGCAGCGCGAACAGTTGACCCAGACTCTGGAAGAACTCGGACGCATGTCACGCTCTCTACGCGAATTGTCGGACTACCTGGGCCGGCATCCGGAATCCTTGCTGCGCGGACGTCAAAAAGACGCCACGCCGCCAAACCTGCAACCGTCTTCGAACCGCTGACCACAGGAGTGCGTCCATGTCTTTGTCGTTGAGAGTTGGGTTGGTCGGTGCGCTGCTGGTGGTGGCAGCCTGCAGCAGCGACCCGGTGCATTACCACACTTTGATTCCGGCCCAGCCGGCATCGGCAACCCGCAGTGCGGCCAGCATCCAGTTCGAGCAGGTCAGCGTGCCGGCGCAGGTCGACCGCACACAGATCGTCATCCGCCAGGGCAACAGTGGCCTGGCCGTCCTGGAAACCGAATGGTGGGGAGCAAGTCTGGCGGAAGAGCTGCAAAGCGCCCTCGCCGATCAACTGTCTGGCACAAGCAATGTCAGCAGAATGTCCTTGCGTGTCGATGTGCAACGCTTCGACTCGATTCCCGGGCACTATGCCCTGGTCGACGCGCAGTGGCGTTTGCGAAACCTCGACTCAGACGATACCAGTTCGTTTCTCAACTGCCGGACCACGATTCAGACCCCGTCAGGCGCAACCATCGACGATCTGGTGTTGGCGCATCAGAAGAACGTGAAAGGCCTGGCCGCCGCGATCAGCCAGGCCGCGGCCGGCGGACGCTGCCCCGGGGCACGGTAAGCGTCGCGATTATTGAGCGAAACCTGAGGCCGGCTGGGCCTGATCAGTCGGCACTGGCTGGTAAACGTCGCTGCGTTGCTCACGCTGAAGGGCCGGTTCGTTGGGCCGGGTGCGCACAGGCTGCGGCATGACCGACAGGTTGGCGACAAGACCTTGCTGGATTTGCCCGGAAATGTAGTTGACCCCGGCCATCACACCGTTCGCCTCGTTCTCCATCAAGCCCAGCCATGCCTTGTCGAATGCCGCGCTCAGGCTTTGGCGCATTTGCGCTTGTGCGATCGGCCGATCACTTTCATTCGACATGGCACCGATGCCCAGGGAGACCACGGAAATTACCGCCCCGGCAACCCGGCCGACGGCTGCCGCCACCGCGCTGGCGACGCTGCGAGTAGCAATCTGGGCTTCGAGCCGTTCGCTTGCACGCTTGGCCACCGAAGATATCCCGGCATCCGACAACCCTGCCCCGGCACCGCTGTTGGAACTGCGGACCTGTTCGACAAGCGCCGTGTAAGCGGGCAATCGAGTGACCGGTTCAGTATGAATGATCTGATAGAGCGAAGCATTGCGTGCGGGAGGAGGCGCCAGGGTGATGGCCGGGACTTGGCTGAGCCTACGGTCGAATTGATCCTGGGGGACTGCATACTGCTCCTGTATCTCGGCCATATGAGCGCTGAGCATCTGCAGGTACAACCTCACGGCATCGCCCATGATCACGTTCGGATCGGTCACCCTGGAGACGGGATCCAGCACACGCTCGTGATACTGTTCCTGCAGGTAGACCGTCAGTCGGTTGACCGGCGAATCCGTCTCGCCCTTGGCGCTCATCTTGTACCAGCCCACCTTCACGCCCAGCCACTGTTGGGTCCAGTAGCCGGTAAACCAGGGAATGAAGTCGGTTTCGGTACGGCGGAATACTTGCTCACGCCAGCGCCCCATGGCTTTGCGGGTGTAATCCCTGACCGCCTCCCTGGAGGACAATGAAGCGCTGTCTATATCCCGGTCAATCTGTAACCAGGTCGCTTCCGTGATCACGATGGGTGCCGTCGGCTCAGAGCGACGCACCGTGGAGCATCCCGCCAGCAACAGCAGCAGGATCAGTAACAAGGCCAGGCACAGGAAACGCAGACTCAAGATCGCAGTCCCCGGTAATAACAGGACAGCCGTCGTCACGCCTCGATCGGTTTGGGGCCGCTGAGACTTGTGATGGCGGTATTTTGAGTATAGGTGGTGCAAGACCGGCTCAGGCGGGATGCCGAGCAAGGTGCTCACACCCCCCGATCAAAGGAGACAAGCCCCATGTTTTACCGAATAGCGGCCGATGGGCTGATGCTGATGCATTTACTGTTCATTGCGTTCGTGCTGTTGGGCGCACTGCTGGCCTTCAAATGGCGCCAAGTGATCTGGTGCCATTTGCCCGCGGCCGTCTGGGGCATCCTGGTCGAAATCTTCCACTGGAACTGCCCGTTGACCCACTGGGAGAACCTCATGCGCCATGACGCCGGGCAAGCCGGCTACAGCGAAAGCTTCATCGAGCATTACGTCTGGCCGCTGATCTACCCCACCGGGCTGACGCCGAACATGCAACTGGGGCTAGGGGCCCTCGTGCTGCTGGTCAACCTGATTATCTATGCGCTCCTGATCAGACGGTGGAGGCAGGCGTAATCGCCCGGAGCAAACTGCGCCAACTTTTTCACGCACAAAAACAAAACCCCTACCTGCATACGCAGATAGGGGTTTCGGAATTTAATCT
>RCUR01000586.1_pt1 | contig 12952 bp, 11 predicted proteins | sample 2166151 | NCBI WGS metagenome assembly RCUR01 (sample SAMN09932785, study PRJNA488358) | compost metagenome | isolation source: compost soil in an enriched community | place: Germany: Experimental Botanical Garden
CCAGATCGACGAATGCGCCGTAATCGGTGAGGTTCTTGACGATACCTTTGACTTGCTGGCCTTCCTGCAGGGATTCCAGCAGAGCTTCGCGCTCGGCGCTGTTCTCGGCTTCCAGGACGCTACGACGGGAAACGACAACGTTGTTGCGCTTCTGGTCCAGCTTGATGACCTTGAACTCGAGTTCCTTGCCTTCCAGGTGGGTGGTGTCGCGCACAGGGCGCACGTCCACGAGGGAGCCCGGCAGGAACGCGCGGATGCCGCTGACGTCGACGGTGAAACCGCCCTTGACCTTGCCATTGATAACGCCTTTGACCACTTCTTCGGCGTTGAAGGCGGCTTCCAGAACCAGCCAGGACTCGGCGCGCTTGGCTTTTTCGCGGGACAGCTTGGTTTCACCGAAGCCATCTTCCACCGCGTCAAGCGCAACGTGGACCTCGTCACCCACCTTGATGGTCAGCTCGCCCTGTTCGTTGTAGAACTGCTCGACCGGGATGACGCCCTCGGATTTCAGGCCAGCATGGACGGTGACCCAGTCACCATCGATGTCGACCACGATGCCGGTGATGATCGCACCCGGCTGCATGTCGAGGGATTTCAGGCTTTCTTCAAAAAGTTCTGCAAAGCTTTCGCTCATGTTCATACCTGTAGTCAAAGGCCAGGAAAGGCCCTATTCCGCACTCCAGCCAATGCGGTCAAGTCATCAATAGAAGCGACGAGGATCGAAGCTGGTATCCTGCGCCGCCCCAGTGGCGCCACTCCCGGCTAGGCCGGCAATGACGCAAATCTCGGGGTTGACACCGGCCTTTTCAGCCTCCGGACGGAGGAATCGAGCCGATATAAGGACGGGAATGTTAGCAACGGGGCAGACGCCCGTCAATTCCGCGCCCCAGGCATTTCTTGAGGGTGCGGTAGTCTACAGCAGACCGGTCCCGCCCTGTAGATGAAGTGCCAAACGGCGCAGCATGGCGTCGCAGCCCGAGAGCTGTTCGAGGCTGATGAATTCATCCGGCTTGTGCCCCTGATCCATGCTGCCCGGGCCACAGACCACGGTAGGAATGCCCGCCTGGTCGAACAGCCCGCCTTCCGTGCCGAAGGCCACGGTACCGAACTCCGTCGAACCACTGAGCAGCGCCAGCAACTGCGCCGCCTCGCTACCCGCTGAAGTAGCCAGCCCCGGATAGGCGCTCAAAGGTTTCAGGCGAATGCCGGTGTCAGCCTGCACGGCGCGCATTTGCGGCAACAGCTCGTCGGCGAACGACTGCAGCTCGTCGGCAACTTGTCGGGCGTCGAAGTCGGGCAGCGCGCGCACCTCGAAATCGAACTCGCATTCCGCGGGGACTATGTTAAGTGCCCGCCCACCTTTTATGGTGCCGGTCTGCACCGTGGAGAAAGGTGGATCGAAGCGTTCGTCCCGGCGCTCCGGCCTCGCCAGTTCGGCACCTATTTCCCCCAGCTTGCCGATCAGCCGCGCCGCGTATTCGATGGCGTTGACGCCATAGGGCGCATAGGCCGAGTGACAGGCAGCGCCCTGCACCTCGCAACGCATGGCCAGTTTGCCCTTGTGCCCGAGCACCGGCTTCAGCTCGGTGGGTTCGCCGATCAGGCACAGTCGTGGCTTGTGCCGTCTTTTCTCCAACTCGGCGAGCATGGAACGCACGCCGAGACAACCCACCTCTTCGTCATAGGAAAAGGCCAGGTGCACCGGTATCGTCAGCGGTCGCTCGAGGAGTGCGGGCACAGCTGCCAATACGCAGGCGATGAAGCCCTTCATATCGGCCGTTCCGCGTCCGTACAGGCGCCCTTCCCTTTCCGTCAGGCGGAACGGCTCGACCGTCCAGGCCTGGCCCTCCACCGGCACCACGTCCGTATGTCCGGAAAGCACGATGCCACCCCGGTCGCAAGGACCGATGGTGGCGAACAGGTTGGCCTTGGTGCGCTCCTGGTTGTAGAAAAGCTCGCTCTCTACGCCTTGCTCAGCCAGGTAGTTCCTGATGAAAGCGATGAGCTCAAGATTGGAGTCCCGACTGACGGTCGCAAAACCGATCAGTTTTTCCAGCAGGATGCGGCTGGCCGACTCACTCATCGCCCGGCACCCCGTAGCTGGGCGCAGCGGTGGGGTCCAGCGCCCGGGTCAGGTAGTCCTGCATCTGCGGCCGATAGGCCTGCCAGAGGCCATCCAACTGGCCGATGGGGTCTTCGTCAGCCCAATCCACCCGCAGGTCGACGATCGGCCAGGTGAGATCGCCCACCACCTTCAGCGCCGCCGAATGTACCGGCCCGGCTTCGCCCCCGGCCGCCATGGCAGCGTGCATGGCCGCCAGCAGGCGGTCGGCGAGCAGACCCGTCGCAGTCTCGAAGGCCTGCACCATGGCCTCTATCACCTGAGTCCCTGCCAGCAGGTTGCCTGCTGCAGCGCATTGCTCACCGGCCACCGCATTGTGCAAACCCAATGCCTCGCTGCCGCTGAACAAGGCGACGCGGCCCTGACTGTCGATCACCGTCACCTGCCGGTACTGGCTCCAGCCATTGCTGCTCAGCGCCCGGCCCAGGGCGGCCGAAGGCTCCAGCTGCTGGCCATCGAGCAGGTCGAGGATCTGCGGCCCCAGCGCCGGCAACGTGACGTTCTGGGTCGCCACTGCTCCGACCCCGGCACGGGCCCAGGGGCAGCGCGCGCCGACGGCGATGCTGGACGAGCTGATGGCGATGCCGAGCTGCCCGGTTTCAGGGCAACGACCGATGATGGAGAACGTCATGACCTTGCTCCTTATGCCTGCGCCGGCTGCCAGTCGTCCGGGATCACCGCGATCACGTCGATCTCCATCAACCACTGGGGCTGGCCCAGGGCCGACACCACCAGACCAGTGGAAATGGGGAAGACACCCTTCAGCCATTTGCCCACTACCTGGTAGACCGGCTCGCGATAGCGCGGGTCGATCAGATAGGTGGTGGTCTTGACGATGTGGGACAGGTCGCTGCCCGCCTCTTCCAGCAGTTGCTTGACGTTCTTCATCGCTTGCTCGGTCTGGGCGCTCGGGTCGCCGAGCCCTACCAGGCGGCCTTCGAAATCAGTGCCTACCTGGCCACGCACATAGACGGTGTTGCCTGCGCGCACGGCCTGGCAGAGGTCATTGTCCAGGCTCTGGTTCGGATAGGTATCTTTGGTATTGAACATGCGGATGCGGGTATGGGTAGGCATCAACTTACTTCCATCATTCTGGTGATTTGAACTTGCGAAACCGGGGCATGTGCCATCGGGACTTCTCGATCGATCAGTCCTCTGCTTTGCGCTGCGACGCATCGCGATAGGCAAGGTATTTACGTTGCGTGGCGATGTGGTCGGCAATGTGCTTGGCGTCGTGCCAAACGCCCCAGATGAAGGTGGAGCCTCGACGCGACAGCCACGGCAGGCCGAGGAAATAGACCCCGGGCTCGCTGGATACGCCGCGCTGATGTTTCGGCTTGCCCTTCTCGTCGAAGGCGTTGACCTGCAGCCAGCTGAAATCAACCGCATAGCCGGTTGCCCAGATGATCGAGGTGACACCGGCCTCGGCCAGGTCGAGTTCGAGAATGGGGCTGGTCACGCACTCCGGATCCGGGAAAGTAGCGCGGGCCTCAGGCTCCTCCGGAAGGTCGAGACCGTTGCGGGCGATGTAGGCGTCAGCTGAATCGAGCAGCGACAGGTAGTTCTCATCGCCACGAGCCAGGTTGTCCACCAGATCCGATTGGAAGGTCACCACGCCGTCTTTGAACGACTTGGTCAGACCAACCAGCGTCATCCCCTGATGGGCCAGGCCACGGAAATCGACCGTATGGCCGCCGCGGGCACCGCTCACCGCGATGGTGACGTGCTCCTTGCCCGGCCTGGCGGCCTCCGCGTCCCATTCGCCCAACACGCCCAGCCACCAGCAGAAATCACGGTTGCGATAGGCGCGTGGCGGGCGATCGTGCGGCCCGACCGAGAGGTAAACCTTCTTGCCGGCACGCATCAGCTCCTCGGCTATCTGCACCCCCGACGAACCGGCCCCCACCACCAGCACAGCGCCCTCGGGCAGCTGCTGCGGATTGCGGTACGCAGCGGAGTGCATCTGCGTCAGTCGTTCGTCCTTGGGGGCGATCGGCGGGACGACCGGGCGCTGGAACGGACCGGTGGCGGACACCACACGATTGGCCTGGATCACGCCCTCGGAGGTTTCAATCCTGAAGCCAGGCCGATCGGCGTTGCGTACCACCCTCTTCACTTCCACGCCGGTGCGAATGGGAGCGTCGAACTTCTTCGCATAGGCTTCGAAATAGTCCGCCACCTGTTCTTTCGGGGCGAAGGCGTCGGGATCGAGGTCGAACTCCAGGCCGGGGAAGCGATCGTGCCAGGCCGGGCCATTGGCAACCAGCGAATCCCAGCGTCCCGTGCGCCAGGCTTCGGCGATACGATTACGCTCCAGCACCAGGTGGGGCACCCCGAGCTTGTTCAGGTGCTCACTCAACGCCACGCCGGCCTGACCTGCGCCAACAACAAGCGTATCTATTTCTATATTTTCAACTGGCCTGTCTGCGTACTGCTGCAAGGCGGGTTGATTCAGGTCGGTCATGGCTTGCCTCCTCTGATTCTGATCAGTGTTGTTCTACTAGTGCGGCTATCTGTGGGGTGTTGGCCGCATTCTGTTCAGAGCGAGGGATTCGCGAAATTATGATTTTTGTAGTCGCTGGCTAGGAAAAAGCTGCACGCCCGGAACGAAGCGGGGCCCGCGCGGCAGAAGGCATTGGCTATAGGTTTTTTAGCGTCAGGCGCGACAAATTAAATGGCTTCGCCCCCCACGCGCGCTCGCAGAATCGGCCTCGCTTTCCCGCCGCGAAGACGTGGCCTGGAACTACGCCATGTTGGAGCAGCTGCAGAATGGCGAGAGCGACCTGCTCGCCTCGGCCTGACGCCCCACTGATCGAAATCCATTTGCCGCATACTGGCCGGGCCTGATATCTGTATAAATCCACAGTAAAAGCCCGGCCAACCCGCCATCACCATGCCCGCCGCCCTCGAAGATCCTTTCTACTACCTGAACAACTTCCATACCCTGCTCGACTGGATCAGCGAGCGTTACAGCGACCTGCTGACAGCCAAGGAGCACGCCTTCATCGAAGGCTTCCGAGCCCTGCCCCGTGCCTCCCGGGCGCTGTTGGTGCGCATGGTGATGCGCAAGGGCACGCTGTTCCGCGCCAGCAAGCTGAGCTATGCCGAGATCGGCGACACCCTCGCTGCGGCGGCGCCGTTGGTGGATTCGGGATGGGTCGACGCAGCGCCCGCGCTGGACCTCACGCAACTCTTCGGCCTGCTGACCCTGGCCGAGGTCGATGCCTGCTTCGGCAAGGCGCCGGGGCGCAAGGCCGAGCGCCTGGCCACTCTGCTCACCGAACACCCCGAGCCGCGCTCCTTCGCTGCCTGGTATCCGGCCAGCCGGGACTGCGTCCTTGCGCTCGAGCTGATGGACATCTGCGACCGCTTGCGGCTGATGTTCTTCGGCAACCTTTACCAGGACTGGTCCGAGTTCGTGCTCGCCGACCTCGGCATCTACCAGTACGAAAAGGTCGAGATCGACGCTTCTGCGCGGGGCTTCCGCGAGCGCGCTGACCTGGAGTACTACCTGCGCCTGCACCGCTGGCGGGAGCGCTTCGAGGCGGGCGAGGCGCTGGACGAGTTGCTGAGCGAACTGCCCCTTACCCCCCACGACAACCCCTGGCTGGACGCACGCCGGCGCAAGCTGCTGTTCCAGGTCGCCCAGCACTGCGAGCGCGGAGTGCTGCTGGAGGCGGCGCTGAGCCTCTACGGATTCTGCGGCTACTCGGGCGCACGGGTGCGGCGCATCCGCATACTGGAACGCCTGGGCGACCATGACGATGCCTTCGACCTGGCCCAGGAGGCCTGGGCGGCGCCCGAGAGCGAGGAGGAACAGCAGCATCTGGCGCGCATCCTGCCGCGCCTGCGGCGCAAGCTGGGCCTACCCAAGGAGCCTCCCGCCGACCGCGCACCGGTGCGCCGCATCGACCTGGTCCTGCCGCAACCGCCAGAACTGCTATCGGTGGAGCACGCCGTGCTGCTGCACTTCGTCGAAGAAGGCGCGCCGGTGCACTACGTGGAGAACACCCTGCTCAACTCCCTGTTCGGCCTGCTCTGCTGGGACGCCATTTTCGCCGCCCTGCCCGGCGCCTTCTTCCATCCCTTCCACAACGGCCCGGCCGACCTGCTCAGCCCGGACTTCCATGCGCGCCGCGCCGAACGCTTCGACGCCTGCCTGGCGCAACTGGACAGCGATGAGTACCAGGCCAGCATCCGCCGGACCTATGCCGCCAAGCGGGGCCTGCTCTCGCCTTTCGTCTATTGGGGCAACCTGGATGAAGCACTTCTGGACCAGGCCCTGGCCTGTCTTCCGGCCGCGCACCTCAAGGCCTGCTTCCAGCGCATCCTGGCCGATATCAAGACCAATCGCGCCGGGTTGCCGGACCTGATCCAGTTCTGGCCAGAGCAGCGCCGCTACCGCCTGATCGAAGTTAAAGGCCCCGGCGATCGCCTGCAGGACAACCAACTGCGCTGGCTGGAGTTCTGCGCCCGCCACGAGATCCCCGTGGACGTCTGCTACGTGCAGTGGGCGCCGGACTGACCATGGCCTACAACGTCGCCGTGCGTGCGCTCTGCGAATTCACCGCGAAATGCGGCGACCTCGACCTGCGCTTCACTCCCGCCCCCACTGCCCAGGAAGGCATGGCCGGCCACGCACTGGTGGCCAGCCGCCGAGGCGAGGGCTACCAGGCCGAGCTGGCCCTCAGCGGCGAATTCGGCCCCTTGCGGGTGCGCGGTCGCGCCGATGGCTACGACCCGGCGCGCGGCCGCCTGGAGGAAGTGAAGACCTATCGAGGTGACCTCCAGCGCATGCCGGCCAACCACCGGCAATTGCACTGGGCTCAGCTAAAGGTCTACGGCTGGCTGCTCTGCCAGCAGCAATCGCTGCCGGAGATCGAACTGGCGCTGGTCTACTTCGATGTCGGCAGCCAGAAGGAAACCCTGCTCACCGAGCGCCACAGGGCCTGCGACCTGCAAGTCTTCTTCGAGGAGCAATGCCAACGCTTTATCGCCTGGGCCGAACAGGAGCTGACCCATGCCGGCGCACGCAATGCCGCGCTTGAGTCCTTGGCCTTTCCCCATGCCGGTTTCCGCCACGGCCAGCGCCAGCTCGCCGAAGCCGTGTACAAAGCCGTGAGCACCGGCTGCTGCCTCATGGCCCAGGCGCCCACCGGCATCGGCAAGACCCTCGGCACCCTGTTCCCCCTGCTCAAGGCCTTCCAGCGCCAGGCGCTGGACAAGGTATTCTTCCTCGCCGCGAAGACGCCTGGCCGTCAGTTGGCTCTCGACGCCTTGCGCCAGATCCGCGCAGAACCCCTGCGCGTACTGGAGCTGGTAGCCCGCGACAAGGCCTGCGAGCACCCCGAAAGCGCCTGCCATGGCGAATCCTGCACCCTGGCCCGGGGCTTCTACGACCGTCTGCCTGCGGCGCGCGAGGCGGCTGCGCAGCAGCGCTGGCTGGACCGCGAGGCCCTGCGCGAGGTCGCCCTCACCCATCAGGTCTGCCCCTATTACCTGGCCCAGGAAATGGCGCGTTGGAGCGACCTGGTGGTGGGCGACTACAACTACTACTTCGACAGCAGCGCCCTACTCTATGGCCTGGCCAGCACCAACCAGTGGCGGGTATCGGTGCTGGTGGACGAAGCGCACAACCTGGTGGAACGAGCGCGCAAGATGTATTCGGCCGAGCTCGACCAACTGCACCTCAAGACCCTGCGCAAGACGGCCCCGGCGGTACTGAAAAAGCCCCTGGAGCGGGTTGGCCGCAGCTGGAGCGAGCTGAACAAGGCGCAGGCGGAGGACTATTGCGCCTACGCCGATCCACCGCAGAAACTGCTGAATGCCCTGCAAGGCGCGGTCAACGCCATTACCGACTACCTCACCGACAACCCCACTGCCCGTGACGACGCCCTGCAGAACTTCTACTTCGAGGCCATGCAATTCGGCCGCATGGCCGAGCAGTTCGACAGCCATTCGCTGTTCGACCTCAGCAAACGCCCCGGCCGGGGTGGCGGCAGCCTGTCACGCCTGTGCCTGCGCAACCTGGTGCCGGCGCCCTTCCTAGAGCCGCGCTTCGCCGCCAGCCGCACCACCGTGCTGTTCTCCGCCACGCTTAATCCGCGCCACTACTACAGCGACCTGCTCGGGCTGGCGCGCAACACGCCCTGGCTGGAGGTGGACTCGCCCTTCGATGCAGGGCAATTGCAGGTGCGCGTTGCCGTCGAGGTTTCCACCCGCTACCAGCACCGCGCCAGTTCCCTCGGGCCCATAGCCGAGTTGATGGCTCGGCAGTTCAGGGAGCGCCCCGGCAACTACCTGGCCTTCTTCAGCAGCTACGACTACCTGCAGCAGGTGGCCGGACTGTTCGCCCGCGAGCAGCCGCAAGTGCCCATCTGGCTGCAGGAGCGGCAGATGGATGAGGCCGAGCGCCAGGCCTTCATCCAGCGCTTCGAGGCCGGCGGCCAGGGCATAGGCTTCGCCGTGCTCGGCGGGGCCTTCGGCGAAGGCATCGACCTGCCGGGCGAACGCCTGATCGGCGCCTTCGTCGCCACCCTCGGCCTGCCGCAGCTGAACCCGGTGAACGAACAGCTCAGGCAGCGCATGGCCAGCCTGTTCGGCGCCGGCTATGACTACGCCTACCTCTACCCGGGCCTGCAGAAGGTGGTACAGGCCGCCGGGCGGGTGATTCGCACGCCTGAAGACCGGGGCGTGGTGCACCTGATCGATGACCGCTTCGCCCGGCCGGAAGTGCAACGACTACTGCCAAGCTGGTGGGCAATGGAAGACCCGCGGCCTTCACCGTAGGGTGCGCTGCGTGTACCAGAAACCCCGTGCCAGCTCAGCGGCGCGCACGGCGCACCCTACATTTGGCACAGTGCTCGTTGGGCGATGGTCCCTAGCGCCGGCAGGCGCTCATATCCACCCTGCCCACGAAAGGATTGCCATAACCCATCACGCAGGCGACGCGCTGGTTGCGGTTACGCTCCCAGGCCTCCACCGGGTACTGGCGGTTCCAGGCGTTGTAGAGCTTGCGGTCCTGGCTGGAGATACGCAGGTCGTAGCGGTCGCTCATGTAGAAGTAGGTGCGCGCGATCATCCCGCGGACCTGCTGGCGCGGCATGGCCTTGCGCGCCTTGAAGTCCACCACCATGGGGCAGGCGCCATACTGGCTGGGCTTCTGTGGCAGCCAGGCGAAACTGTAGTTGCTGCGGTCGCCATTCACCTCACCGATGCTCGGCACCAGGTTGTGCAGGTCGGCCTCGGCGCGCTGGTAGGTGGGGTCGTTTTCGGTGCAGTTCTTGCGTCCGCCCTTCTGCCAGCATTGCCGCTGATGGCCGATCACCCAGGCCGGCACTATGTGCTCCCACTCGATGCGCCCGGCCCGCTGCGGTGCCTTTCTCGGCACGTAGCCGCAGCTCTTCAGGTCTACCCGGTTGCCCTCGTAGCGGCAGCCGCAATAGAACTCCACCGGGTGGGTGGCATAGAGCTTCCAGGCGACCTTCTTGGCCTCATTGAAGGTGCGGGGGGCGGCGGCTTCGGATACGGCGGAGAACAGCAGGCAAAACAGCAAGATAGAGCGGATCATCAGGCTTCTTATTCCCGGTACTGCGTCAGGGGAAATGACTGACAACAGATTTTTCCTTTGGTTTGGTTGCCATCAGACCGTGGCAACTGCTATCTGTATAAATATACAGTAATCCAGGAAAAGTCCTATGCCTGTATCAGCACCTATCCGCTTGCCGATGCCCGAGCAACCTGTTCCATCGACAATCCCCGTGCCCTACCAACTGCCGCTGCCCTTCCCGCCCCGTGGCCAGGTGCAGCCCCTGTTCGCCAGCCGGCGACTGCACTGAGCCCGCCTGAGGACGCCCGAGATGCTGGATGTACGCCAGTTGAAATACACCGTGAGCCGCATGGCCCCGGAAGAAATCCGTGAAGCGGTGGAAGAACTGCGCCTGGAAGGCCTGGTGACCGATGGCAAGACGCCCTTCGGGCGCCTGCACTTCAACACCTGCCTGGCGGAGATAGAGGCATTGTTCCAGCGTGCCGGCTATCACCGGCAACTGGACGTGGTGGGCTACCAGGGCCAGGCCTATGCCCTCTTCGACCCGGCTCGCTGGGAGCCGGTGCAGGTGCTGCGGTGGCTGAAGGATTACGTTGACGCGCGGGAGGTCGAGAGCGCCTGACCTGGTCGTAGGTGGATAGCGTTTTTCTATCCACCATTCGCGGCCCTGCTGAACACTGATGGTGGACCGATGAAGCGTGGTCCACCTCACTTCGGCGCAGCGCTAACGCTTCTGCGCGTAGGCCATGAACAGCCCGCTGCCGACGATGATGGCGATGCCCAGCAGGCCCACCTGGTCCGGCGCATGGTCGAACAGCAACAGCCCGAGCAGGCCGGCGAAGACGATCTGCCCATAGCCGAAAGGCGCCAGCAACGGCGGCGAGGCATGGCGGAAAGCCTGGGTCAGCAGCATGTGTCCGCCCATGCCGCAGGTACCCAGGGCCAGCATCAGCAAGCTATGGCCCAGGCTGTCGGGCAGGTGCCAGAAGAAGGGAACGAGAGCGCTCATGACCAGGGTGTTGGTCAGGCCGGTGATGAAGTTGCTGGTGGCCGAGCTGTCGGTCCGGGAAACGATGCGCGTCAACAGCTGGTAGAAGGCGAAACACACGGCCGCTGCCAGGGGAAAGAGGATCGCCGGGGTGAACAGGGCACTGCCCGGCCGCACGATCAGCAGCACCCCGCCAAAGCCCACCAGCACCGCCACCCACTGGGCACGGGACACCCGCTCCTTCAGCAGCGGCACCGACAACGCGGTGACCAGCAGGGGCGCCAGGAATATCACCGAAGTCGCCTCGGCCAGAGGAATATGCCGCAGGCCCGTGGTGAACAGCAGGCTCACCCCCACCAGGCAGAATGCCCGCGCCACCTGCAGCAACGGGCGCTTGGTGCGCAGCACGCGCATGCCTTCCCGCGGTAGCAGGAAGCCCGCCATCAGCAGCGTGTGCACCAGGTAGCGCACCCAGACCACCATGACGATGGGATAGAAGGCCGACAGGTATTTGGAAATCGCGTCGTGGCTGGAAAACAGGAAGGTCGCCAGGCAGACCAGGACAATGCCTTTCAGCGGCTGGTCGATGCGTTGCGACAGGGGGCTTTGCGAGCTCATCAAAGGTCCGGGATGTCTGCGGCGGAGGGACTTGGTAGCAGACTAACGATTAGGCGACTCAAGATATCGGCTAAGCCAAGTCGACTCAATAGCCAGACGGCGGACCGAGCCCTGTAGGAGCGAGTTCATTCGCGATCCGGGCCCGCAGGCCCGGCCCCGGCAATCGCAGGGGGCAGCTGCGCTACCCTTCGCGAATGAATTCGCTCCTACAAGCCCGGGGCACCGACACGACCTGGCCCAGGGCTGGAGTGCCGGTCACTCGATGATATTGAAGTCTTTCAGGTATTCCTCGGAGATCTCCAGGGTGATGTCGTCCAGCTGGATGTAACCGTCCACCGGCTGCGGCTCGCCCTTGAACACGTGGTAGAAGAGCTCGTTGACGACCTCGACGTCGAACACCGGGAAGAACTCGGCCATGGCGATGCCCTTGCGGCCCCAGGCGTGGGTGCGGCGGTACATTTTCTTCCAGATGTATTCGTAGTCGAAGGGGTCTTCGCCGATGGCGATCGGGGCCAGGTAGAGGTCGATGATCTCCTCGACCACCCGTGCGCCGTGGTGATGCTCGGCGGCCTGACGATCGGGGGCTTGCCCCCTGGGGCCGACGCTGTTCGTCGAGCAGCACGACTTCGTCTGGGACCGGATCGCCACCATGTACCTGGACAACGTCGTCCACCTGATCGTGGTCCCGGCCACGGTGCCGCTGTTCGCCTCGATCCTGCGCATCCCTTCTCGATCATCGCGCCGATCATCGTCATGGTCTGCGCCATCGACGCCTACTCGGTGCACAACTCGATGTTCGACGTGGCGCTGATGCTGTTCTGGCCGCTGCTGGCGCGTGGCGCCAAGGTCCAACGCTCGACGCAGTAGCCCCGCCCTCTGTAGGAGCGAGCTTGCTCGCGAAGCGTTCGCCAGCAAGCTGGCTCCTACAGGTCCCTCCCCCTGACTGTCGAGCCCCGCCCATGTCGCGCATCCGCGAAGCCGCCTGCGCCTGATGCTGGCCCTGGAGGAGCTCGGCTCGCCGCGCCGCCGACGAGATCGGCGTCACCCCGCGCTCGGTGATCGAGGACTACCCCGGCCGGAACCTGCTGGCGGAACTGCCGATCGCCTTTGAACCGCGCCTGCCCCTTCGGGTTGATCACCCGCCGCCATCGCATCAAGTCTTCGGCCATGCAGGCCTTCATCAGCGCGGTGAAAACGGAGCAGGCGCAAGCCGTGGACTGAGGTGGTCCATCGCCCCTGCCGATTTCCTCCGCTCGCGCCCGGGGCAATGTGGAATTACAATCGCCATACCAATGCTCGAACGAGGCGACCGCCATGCGCTATCCCGAAGACCACAAGGCCGAAACCCATAAACGCATCGTCGCCGAGGCGTCCCGCCGTTTCCGCAGCGAGGGCATAGACGCAACCGGTCTGCAGCCGCTGATGAAAGCCCTGGGCCTGACCCACGGCGGTTTCTATGCGCACTTCAAATCCAAGGACGCCCTGGTGGAGGAAGCCCTTCAGGCCGCGGCCAACGACGCCAATGCGCAGTGGGTCAAGGCCTTTACCAAGGAACAACCGCTGAAGACCTTCTTCGAGCGCTACCTCTCGCCCCAGCACCGCGCTCACCCCGAGCAGGGCTGCCCGCTGCCCACCATGTCCGCGGAGCTCGGCCAGCGCGGCAATGCCAGCCCCA
>RCUR01000588.1_pt1 | contig 12948 bp, 16 predicted proteins | sample 2166151 | NCBI WGS metagenome assembly RCUR01 (sample SAMN09932785, study PRJNA488358) | compost metagenome | isolation source: compost soil in an enriched community | place: Germany: Experimental Botanical Garden
ATGTGGCGAGGCGCTGCTGCCGGGCGATGTAGTGCTGGAGGAGGCGCCGGCGTTCAAGGGGCAACTGTTGCCGGCGCACTGGCACGTCCGGCGAGTGGAGGAAAACCCGTAGGAGCACGCCATGCGTGCGATCGATGCCCCGGAAATCGCCGTCTCGCGGGCATGGGCTAGGCGCCCCCGCCGCTCCTACGGGGTCGTCCGCAGGCTCAGCTGTAACACGACACTAGAACAAGCGCGCCAATAAGGCCGTTACCGCGGTTTCCACGCGCAGGATGCGCTCGCCCAGTTGCACCGGTTGCAGGCCGGCCTCCTGCAGCTTTTCCACCTCGTAGGGAATCCAGCCGCCTTCCGGGCCTATGGCCAGGGTCACGGCTCGATCCACCGCCCGCGGGCAGGCCGGGTAGGCGCCGGGGTGGCCGATCAGGCCGAGGCTGCCGGCGGCCAGCGCCGGCAGGCGGTCCTCGACGAAGGGTTTGAAGCGCTTCTCGATGATGATTTCCGGCAGCAGCGTGTCGCGGGCCTGTTCCAGGCCGAGGATCAGTTGCTCGCGGATCGCCGCCGGCTCGAGAAAGGGCGTCTGCCAGAAGCTTTTCTCGACCCGGTAGCTGTTCAGCAACACCAGCCTGGGCACGCCCATGGCGCTGACCGTCTGCAGCACGCGGCGCAGCATCTTCGGCCGCGGCAGGGCCAGCAGCAGGGTGAGCGGCAGTTTGTCCGGGGCGTGCTGGTCGAGTTCGACGCTCAGCTCGGCTTCGTTGGCATCCAGGCGCAGCAACTGCCCGCTGCCCAGCAAGCCATCCAGGCGACCGACCCGTAGGCTGTCGCCGACTGCGGCGCGGTGCACCTCGTGCAGGTGCTTGAGGCGCCGGCCACGGAGCAGCGCCCGGTCAGCGGCAACGAAGTCGCCGTCTTCCAGCAACAGCAGGTTCACGGCTGCGCGGCAGGCGGTTGGTCGTTGTGTTCGTGCTCGGCGGCTTCGGCTTCGTGCTCGTCACGGCGCTTGACCAGGCTGCCGCAGAGCAGGCCGGCCTCGAACAGCAGCCACATGGGCACCGCCAGCAGGGTCTGCGAGAACACGTCCGGCGGCGTCAGCACCATGCCGACGACGAAGCAGCCGACGATCACATAGGGCCGGCCCTTGCGCAGGGCGGCCACGTCGACGACGCCGACCCAGATCAGCAGGAAGGTCGCCACCGGGATCTCGAAGGCCACGCCGAAGGCGAAGAACAGGGTGAGGACGAAGTCCAGGTACTGGCCGATGTCGGTCATCATCGCCACGCCTTCCGGGGTCACGCTGGCGAAGAAGCCGAACATGATCGGGAACACCACGAAATAGGCGAAGGCCATGCCGCCGTAAAACAGCAGGATGCTGGAGATCAGCAGGGGGATGGCGATGCGCTTCTCGTGCTTGTACAGGCCCGGCGCAATGAAGCCCCAGACTTGATGCAGGATGATCGGCATCGACAGGAACAGGGCGACCATCATGGTCAGCTTGAACGGGGTGAGGAAAGGCGAGGCCACGCCCGTGGCGATCATGGTCGCGCCTTCCGGCAGGTACGCCCGCAGGGGCGCGGCGACCAGCGCGTAGATCTCCTGGGAGAAGTAGAACAGCCCGGCAAACAGCAGCAGCACGGCGCCCACGATGCGCAGCAGGCGCGTGCGCAGTTCAGTCAGGTGCGATACCAGGGGCATTTCCTGGTCGCTGTCCGTTGCTCGGCTCATGGTTGTGGGCTTTTATCCTGGCTGCTGCGGTTGTCTGTGTCGGCCGCTGGGGAGGCGGCCGGGTTCACTTCGGTCATGCTGCTGAGGGGCGCATCGAGGGTCTGCTTCATGGCCTTCATTTCCCGCTCAAGCTCGAGGATCTGCTCGTTATGCAGCTGCCGGCGGATTTCATCCGCACCGATCTCGCGCTCGACTTCGGCCTTGATCGCGCTGAAGCTGCGCTTGATCCGGCCGATCCATAGCCCGGCCGTGCGCACCGCACCGGGCAAACGCTCGGGGCCCAGCACCACCAGGGCGACCACGCCGATCAGCAGCAGCTCGGTAAAGCCTATGTCGAACATGGCTCAGTCTTTCTTCGTCGGTTCTTCGACCTTGCGCGCCTGGGCATCGATGGTCTGGCCCTTGGACTCTTCCACCGCCGGCTTGTCGGCGTCGTCGTTACCCATCGATTTCTTGAAGCCCTTGATCGCGTCGCCGAGGTCGGAACCCAGGCCTTTCAGGCGCTTGGTACCGAACAGCATGACGACGATCAGCAGGATGATCACCAGTTGCCAAATGCTAATGCCACCGAAACCCATGATGTGTACTCCTCAGTAGCTGATTGTTGATAAATAGCGGGTCAGGATTGCGGGCGCGCGGCTTTTTCCGCGTGTCCGGACAGGCCGAAGCGGCGATCCAGTTCGTCCAGCACCGCTTGCGGATGCTGGCCGAGGGCGGCAAGCATGATCAGGCTGTGGAACCACAGATCGGCGGTTTCGTAGATCAGCTCGCTGCAGTCGCCGCTGACGGCAGCGTCCTTGGCGGCGAGAATGGTTTCCACCGATTCTTCGCCGACCTTTTCCAGAATCTTGTTCAGCCCCTTGTGGTACAGGCTGGCGACGTAGGAGCTGTCGGGCGCGGCACCTTTGCGCGCCTCCAGGACCTCGGCCAGGCGGCTCAGGGTGTCAGTCATGGCGGTGTCCTTTGGCATAGATGGCATGCGGATCCTTGAGCACGCCATCGACGGTTTTCCAGGCGCCGTTGTCCAACACCCGATAGAAGCAGCTCTGCCGGCCGGTATGGCAGGCGATGCCACCCAACTGCTCGACCTTGAGGATGATCACGTCGGCGTCGCAGTCGAGGCGCAGTTCATGCAGTTTTTGCACGTGGCCGGACTCTTCGCCCTTGCGCCACAGCTTGCCGCGCGAGCGCGACCAGTAGATGGCGCGCTGTTCGGCGGCGGTCAGGGCCAGGGCTTCGCGGTTCATCCAGGCCATCATCAGCACGCGGCCGGTTTGGTGATCCTGGGCAATCGCCGGCACCAGGCCGTCGCTGTTCCAGTTGATTTCGTCGAGCCAGTCGGTCATCGCTGCTTCCGCCCGTCACGGGCCTGTGGGATAGGGTTCTAGTGTGCCAGCGTGGCTGCGGTGTGGCTATCGGCGCATGACCAGATAAACGCCGCCAGCGAGCATCGCCCAGCTTGGCCAGGCGGCGAGGCTGAGCAGCAGACCCTGGGTGGCCGCGCCGCCAATCAGCACGGCGCCGAGCAGGCGCACCGGCCAATGCGGCTTGCCGCTGGCGGCGAGGGGCGGACTCTGGGGCTGCCGGTTGAGGCGTTCCAGGGCGTCGCGGGCTATCTGCGACAGGTGCGGCACTTGTTCGGCCTGCTGTTGCAGGTTGCGCAGCAGGTGCAGCGGGTTGACCCGCTCACGCATCCAGCGCTCGAGGAAGGGCTGGGCGGTGGTCCACAGGTCCAGATCCGGGTAGAGCTGGCGGCCCAGGCCTTCGATATTCAACAGGGTCTTCTGCAACAGCACCAGCTGCGGCTGGACTTCCATATTGAAGCGCCGGGCAGTCTGGAACAGGCGCAGGAGCAACTGGCCGAAGGAAATATCCTTCAGCGGCCGCTCGAAGATCGGCTCGCAGACGGTGCGGATGGCCGCCTCGAAATCGTTGACCCGGGTCTCGGCCGGTACCCAGCCGGAGTCGATGTGCAGTTGCGCCACGCGGCGGTAATCGCGCTTGAAGAAGGCCAGCAGGTTGCGCGCCAGGTAGTCCTGGTCTTCGGCGGTCAGGCTGCCGATGATGCCGCAGTCGATCGCGATGTACTGCGGGTCCCAGGGTGTGCGGGTGCTGACGAAGATATTGCCGGGGTGCATGTCGGCATGGAAGAAGCTGTCGCGGAACACCTGGGTGAAGAAGATCTCCACGCCGCGCTCGGCCAGCAGCTTCATGTCGGTGCGCTGGTCGGCGAGGGTGGCCAGATCGGTGACCTGGATGCCGTAGATGCGCTCCATCACCAGCACCTTGGGTCGGCACAGATCCCAGTGGACCTGGGGCACGTAGAGCAGTGGCGAACCTTCGAAGTTGCGTCGCAACTGGCTGGCGTTGGCCGCCTCGCGCAGCAGATCGAGTTCGTCGTAGATGGTTTTCTCGTAGTCGCCGACCACTTCCACCGGGCGCAGGCGGCGGGCATCGGTGGAGGCTTTCTCGGCCAGTCTGGCGAGCAGGAACAGCCAGGCCAGGTCCTGGCGGATCACCGGTTCGAGGCCGGGGCGGATCACCTTGACCACCACTTCCTCGCCGCTCTGCAGTTGCGCGCCATGCACCTGCGCGACCGAGGCGGAGGCCAGCGGCTGGGCATCGAAGCGGGCGAAGACATCGCCGACCTTGGCGCCGAGTTGCTCTTCGATCAGCGCCCGCGAGTGCTCCGGGTCGAACGGCGGCACCTGATCTTGCAGCTTGGCCAGTTCATCGGCGATGTCCACCGGCAGCAGGTCGCGGCGGGTGGAGAGCAATTGGCCGAATTTGATGAAGATCGGCCCCAGTTCTTCCAGGGCCAGGCGCAGGCGCGCACCGCGCGACAAGTGCAGGGCTCTGCGTGGCAACCAGCGCCACGGCAAGGCATAGCGCAGGGCGCGCAGCCAGAGTGGCAGGGGTTGCTGGGCGAACAGCAGGTCATCCAGTTGGTAGCGGATGACCACGCGTTGAATACGCAGCAGACGACGAACGGCGAGCAGCTTCATGCGGTGGGCTTATGCGGTTGGATGAGGCGCTCGATGCGGGCATCGAGACGGTCGAGGTCGAGCTTGAGGCGGTCTAGTTCGGCGAAGCGGGCATCGGCTTCGCGCTGGCCGACCAGGCTGCGCGATTCTTCGCTGAGGTAGTCGGCCAGGTTCAGGCGCAGGCTGTCGAGGGTCTGGCTGGTCCAGCTGGCCCGGCTGCGGATATGGCTGCCAAGCAGCTGGCTGGCCACCGGGCCGAGCCAGCGCGACAGCTCGTATTCCCAGTCCAGCTCCAGGTCCTGGAGGATGCCGGCCAGTTCCAGCAGGGCGGCGCTGTCGCCGTCCAGTTCGACTTCGGGGCTGTGCAGCACCGCCGTCTTGTCCTTGCCGGTGGCCAGGCGCAACAGGCTGGTAGCGGGCGCGCGCAGGCGGCAATCGGCCTCGCCGGCCCATTGCCCGGCCAGTTGCAGGCCTTCGCCACTGGGCAGGATGAACAGCTGCAGGGCCGGCGCCGTGCAGTCCAGCGCGATGACTTGGCCGCTCAAGCGCGCCAGACGTGGCAGGGCCGTGCTGTCCAGGGCCAGAACCCGGTTGAGGCCGAGCTCGACGCTGGCCAGCAGGGCGGTGCCGAACATCAGGGTTTGATGCCGCGGTGCAGGGCGACGATGCCGCCGGTCATGTTGTGGTAGGTGACGCGCTCGAAGCCGGCCTCGGCCATCATGGCCTTGAGGGTGTCCTGATCGGGGTGCATGCGGATCGATTCGGCCAGGTAGCGGTAGCTCTCGGCATCGTTGGTGATCAGCTTGCCCATCAGTGGCATGAAGTTGAACGAGTAGGTGTCGTAGACCTTCGACAGCAGGCTGCTCGACGGCTTGGAAAATTCCAGCACCAGCAGGCGACCGCCAGGCTTGAGCACGCGCAGCATGGAGCGGATGGCGTCTTCCTTGTGGGTGACGTTGCGCAGGCCGAAGGCGATGGTCACGCAATCGAAATGATTGTCCGGGAACGGCAGCTTCTCGGCGTCGGCCTGGACGAATTTGACGTTGCCGGCCACGCCGCGGTCGAGCAGGCGGTCGCGACCGACCTTGAGCATCGATTCGTTGATGTCGGCCAGCACCACTTCGCCGGTCGGGCCGACCAGGCTGGCGAACTTGCGCGCCAGGTCGCCGGTGCCGCCGGCGATATCCAGCACCCGGTTACCCGGGCGCACGCCGGACAGTTCGATGGTGAAGCGCTTCCACAAACGATGCATGCCGCCCGAGAGCAGGTCGTTCATCAGGTCGTATTTGGCCGCCACCGAATGAAACACTTCGGCGACTTTCTGCGCCTTCTGGCTTTCCGGTACATCCTGAAAACCAAAATGCGTGGTGGGTTCGCTGTCGCTGTGCTTGCGCGGGTCGTTCATCTCGCCCTTACCTGAATATAGAGAGGCTGAATAAAGTGGCGGCCATTCTAAACCGAAAAGACAGCTTGCAGCTTGTAGCTTGCCGCTTGCGGCTGCAGCATATTGCTATAGTCGCGCGACTTAAGGTCGCAGTTGGTCTGCTCAGGAGAAACGCCATGGCCAGAATTGATGTGCAACGCCCGCATTCGCTCGGTCGTGAGGTCGCCCGGGAAAAAGCCGAGCAATTGGCCGAGCGCCTGGCCCGCGAGTACGCCGTGCGTTACAGCTGGAACGGCGACACCCTGGAGTTCAAGCGCAGCGGTGCCGATGGGCGTATCGAGGTGGGCGAGGACCGGGTGCATGTGCAACTCAATCTCGGCCTGCTGCTGTCTGCCATGAGCGGTAGCATCAAGCGGGAAATCGAAGACGTGCTGGATAGGAGCCTCAAGGTCTGAGGCGCTCGTGACATTTTTTCGCGACTAGTATGTGGATTCTAATTTTCCTCGATACCGTGTGCCCAAGCCTGCATTCCGTGGGCGTTTCCTCAAACCACTGCGCGTGAGGTGCACCATGTCGAAAGTTACCGTGAAGAAGAAAATCGAAGTCGAAGACAAAGCCACCGTGCTGACCGACGTCAAAGGCTATGCCCGCAAGATCTGGCTGGCCGGCCTGGGTGCCTATGCCAAGGCTGGACAGGAAGGCGCCGAGTATTTCAAGGAGCTGGTCAAGAGCGGCGAAAGCGTCGAAGAACAGGGCAAGAAGCTGGTCAATGAACAGGTCGAAGCAGCCAACAGCCAGATCGATAGCGTCAAGAGCAGCGTGACCGGCAACGTCAACAGCGTCAAAGGTAAAGTCGACGTGCAACTCGATAAAATCGAGAAGGCTTTCGACGCGCGTGTGGCCAGTGCGCTCAACCGTATCGGCATCCCGTCCAAGCAGGATGTCGCAGCACTCTCTGCTAAGCTTGATGAGCTGAGCGCGTTGCTCGAGCACGTCGCGCGTACCAAATAAGGAGAACAGCATGGCCGTCAAAAAGAAAACCGAAAAGCAGACCAGCTCCTGGATCGGCGAAGTTGAAAAATACTCGCGGCAGATCTGGTTGGCAGGCCTGGGCGCTTACTCCAAGGTCAGCAAGGACGGCACCAAGCTGTTCGATACGCTGGTCAAGGACGGCGAAAAAGCCGAGAAGCTGGCCAAGAGCGAAGTCGAGAAGCAAGTCGATGCGGTGAAGTCCACGGTCGAGTCGAAAGTGGGCAGCACCAAGTCCAAGGTCGACGAGGTCAAGGACCGGGCGATCGGCAAGTGGGGCGAGCTGGAAGAAGCTTTCGACAAGCGTCTGAACAACGCTATTTCGCGTCTCGGCGTACCGAGCCGCAATGAAGTGAAGGCGCTCAACGCCAAGGTCGAAAGCCTGACCAAGCAGATCGAGCAATTGACCGGCGTCTCGGTCAAATCGGTCAAGCCGGCAGCCAAGCCGGCAGCAAAAGCAGCCGCCAAACCTGCGGTCAAAGCCGCTGCCAAGCCGGCCGCTAAAGCTGCCGCCAAGCCAGTCGCTAAACCTGCAGTTAAAGCTGCGGCCAAGCCAGCAGAAAAAGCTGCAGCCAAGCCGGCCGTCAAGCCTGCTGCAAAAACAGCGGCCAAGCCGGCAGCAAAAGCCGCCGCCAAGCCGGCGCTCAAGCCAGCTGCCGCACCCGTTGCGGCTGAGCCAGTGGCAACTCCTGCGCCTGCTCCGACGCCTGTGGCTGCTCCAGTAACACCGACCAGCCAGCCCTGAAGGCCGCTTGTCGTAAACGCAAACGCCCGGCACTAGCCGGGCGTTTGCGTTTCTGCGCCGAGATGCAGGCTGTATTTCGTTCAGGCTTCCAGATAGCGCCGGGCCAAATGCTCGGCAGCGAAGCGTGATTCGCTGGTCAGGTGTGGCGCCACCAGCATCATCACCTGATAGACCACCAGACGGCTCTCACCCTCGCGGCCGATGATGCGCTGATAGTCGAGGGAGAACAGCAGGGTCAGGGTGATCTGCTCGACCAGTTGGCCGAGGGCGTTGGTGTCGCTGACCAACTGCTTTTCCGCCTTCAGTCGCGCCAGCAGCGAAGCCAGGGTGCGTTTCAAGGTGTTCAGCCAGTTACGGATACCGCGGGCCAGCTTGGGCAGGCGTCCGGCCAGGTTGGACAGATCCTGGAACAGGAAACGGTAGTGCGCCAGGCGCTCGACGATCAGGTGCAGGAACAGCCAGTAGTCCTCGGCATCCAGGCGTACGTCGGGCGGAGGGTCGAGCAGCGGCGCCAGCTCCGCCTGGAAACGCTCGAACAGGCCGAGGATCAGCGGTTCCTTGCCATGGAAGTGGTAGTACAGGTTGCCCGGGCTGATCCCCAGTTCATTGGCGATTTCCAGGATGGAGACGTTCGGCTCGCCTTGCTGGTTGAACAGCATCAGCGCGCACTCGAGGATACGATCGCGGGTTTTCATCCGGTCTTCTTATGCTGACAGGGGAGGCTGGAAGATAACCGGCCGAAGGTGGCTTCGGCCAGTGCCCGGTAGTGTGCGCTGCTAGCGTACATGCACGTAGGTGCCGGGGGCCGCCTCCATCGCCGGGTAGTGCGCGTTGCCCAGGGTCATCAGGGTCTCGCGTTGCTTGCCGGCGTGCTCCTGGATCCAGCTCAGCCATTGCGGCCACCAACTGTCGTCGTGCCGCTGGGCGTCATGGTACCAGGCACGCGGGTCGCCGCTGAGCTTGCTGCTCTCGAGGTAGTTGGCCTTGGGGTTGCCCGGCGGGTTGAGAATGCTCTGGATATGCCCGCTGTTGGACAGGATGAAACGCTTGTTGCCGCCGACCAGCATGGCCGAGCGATAGACCGCGTCCCAGGGGGTGATGTGGTCATTGATCCCGGCGACGTTGAAACTGTCGACCGTGACCTTTTGCAGGTCGACCGGGGTGCCGCAGACTTCCAGGCCGCCGGCACGGATCAATGGGTTGTGCTTGAAGAAGTCGATCAGGTCGCCATGCAGGGCCGCCGGCAGGCGGGTGTTGTCGTTGTTCCAGTAGAGAATGTCGAAGGCTGGCGGCTGCTTGCCGAGCAGGTAGTTGTTGATCCAGTAGTTCCAGATCAGGTCGTTGGGACGCATCCAGGCGAACACCTTGGCCATGTCGCGGCCGTCCAGTACGCCTTGCTGGTAGGAGCGCCGTTTGGCCGCTTCCAGGGTTTTTTCGTCGGCGAAGAGCATGGCTGGACTGTCGATCTGGCTGTCCAGCAGGCTGACCAGATAGGTGGCGCTGGCGACTTTGCGCAGTTGCCGCCTGGCTTGCAGGTGGCCCTGCAGTGCGGCGATGGTCAGACCGCCGGCGCAGGCGCCCAGCAGGTTGACTTCCTTGCTGGCGGTGATCGCCCGGCAGGCATCGATGGCCTCCTCGACCGCCTGCACGTAGCTCGACAAGCCCCACTCGCGGTGCCGTGCATCGGGATTGCGCCAGCTGATGATGAAGGTTTGCAAACCGTTCTTCAGGGCGTACTGGACGAAGCTCTTGTCGGGCGACAGGTCGAAGATATAGAACTTGTTGATTTGCGGCGGCACGATCAGCAGCGGTCGGGCGTATTGCTGCTCGCTCATCGGCTTGTACTGGATCAGTTCCAGCAGTTCATTGCGAAATACCACTGCGCCGGGGGTTGCGGCCAGGTTGCGGCCGACTTCGAAGGCCTGCTTGCTGACCTGGCTGGGCATGCCGTCGTTATGCAGCAGGTCGTCGAACAGGTGGCCCAGGCCTTTGACTACGCTGCTGCCGCCACTGTTGAACAGTTCCTTGAGCGCCAATGGGTTGAGCAGGGTATTGGAGGGGGACAGGGCATCGCCGAGCATGCTGACGACGAAGCGCGCGCGGCTGCGGTCGTCGGCGCTCATGTCGCTTTCCTCGATCCAGCTGCCCAGCTGGTTTTGCCAGGCCAGGTAGGCCTGCAGGCTGCGCCGGTAGAACGGATTGAGCTGCCAGGTCGGGTCGGCAAAGCGCGGATCCTTCGGGTTGACCTTGTACGGCGTGTCGCCGAGCAGTACGCGGCCCAGTTGCCCGCCCAGGGCCAGCGCGTGGCGGGCACTGTGGACCGGCTGGCGCAAGCCCTGCAAGGCCAGGCCGCGCAGGGTGGAAAGCATATCTCTGGCGCGCAGGCCCGCGACTGCACTCTGGACGTTCATCGGGCTGGTCTGGACCGGGAGGCGGCGTGTCGGGGGTTGTTTGCGCATGAAGCGGTACTCCAAAGCTATCCGTGATCAGGGAGCAGTACAGCAAGGCTTATACCAGAATCCCGCTGGTTGGCAGACTAGACCAGTGCGCTGTCTCAGAATTATTGTTCCGATGACACCGCCTCGTAGGGTGCGCCGTGCGCACCAGGGGGTGTCAGTGGCGCGCACGGCGCAGCCGCCAGCCGCAGCCGCTTGAGCAGTGATTATGGCGAGATAGCAGACTAGCGCAGGTTGCTCACGGGTGGGTGACAGCGTAGATCATCAGGTGCTGGATCAGGTGCGCCTGCACCGCGATGGGGCAGGAGGGCACTGTGCGTACCCTCGTCCGATCAGTGCTGGCGAGCAGGCGTGGGCTGTGGGTGCATCACTGCCCGTTGGCGTTCTTCGGCGAGGAATTTCATGATGATCGGTGCCACTGCTTCGGCGCGGGTCACCAGGAACAGGTGGCCGTCGTCGATCACGTGCAGCTCCGAATTGGGGATGCGCCAGGCCAGCAGGCGCATGTTGATCAGCGGAATCAGTGGGTCGTCGTCGCCGGCCAGTACCAGGGTCGGCTGGCGGATCTTGTGCAGCCAGTGGATGCTGGTCCAGCCAAGGCCGGCGAACAGTTGCCAGTAGTAGCCCATCTTGCCGCCCGAACGCACCTTGCTGGCGTGGGCCAGGGCCAGTTTGGGGTCGCGGCGGAAGGCGCCGCCGTAGATGTCCGGGGCGATCTGTACGCCGTAGGACGGCTGCACATAGCGGCGCGGGCTGGCCATGCGCCAGAGCACCTTGGGCTTGCCCGGCACCATCACCGCACCGGCTGCAGTGGCGGCCAGCACCAGTTTCTTGCAGCGCTCCGGGTAGTCATGGGCGAACTGTTGGGCCAGGGCGCCACCCCAGGATACGCCGATCACATTGACCTGGCCGTAGTCCAGGTAATCGAGCATGCGTGCCGTCAGTTTGGCCAGGCCGGAGAACCGGTACGGTGATCTGGGCGTCGAGGAACCGCCGACGCCGGGTACGTCGAAGGCGATCACTTCGAGTTCGGGGTCGAGCGCCTGGACGAAGGGCATGACCAGCTCCAGGTTGGCGCCGATGCCATTGAAGATCAGCAGTGGCGCCATCTTGCCGTTGCCGGGGCGAACGGCCGTGCGAATGGTCTGGCCGTCCAGGTCGATGGTGCGAAATACGAAAGGTAACGACATGCGCGCAGGCCCTATGAGTCAAAACACTGGGTGAAACCATCCAAGGTCACTCCCAGAACTACCAGGGCAAACCTGGTCGCCGGTTCGGCGGATGTGCCGGCTGGGCGAGCGGCACTTCCAGGTGCCGCGGGCAGTGGTGCGCAGTGCGCAATCGATCAACGTTCGTGTACGTAGGTTCCAGGTGCGGCCTCGCCAGGCGGAAACTGTTTGTTGCCCAGCTTGGTGGGGGCTTTCTTGCTGGCGCCGGAGCGTTCGCTCAGCCACTTCTGCCAGTACAGCCACCAGGAGTCGGTGTGTTTGGTCGCGCTTTCCTGCCAGGCTTTCGACTCGTACGGTAGTTCCGTGTTGGTCATGTAGCGCGCCTTGGGGTTGCCCGGCGGGTTGAGAATGCTCTGGATATGCCCGCTGTTGGACAGGACGAACTCGCACTTGCCGCCGAACAGGTGGGCCGATTTGTAGCACGCCTCCCAGGGCGTGATGTGATCGGTGGTGCCGGCCAGGCAGAAGACGTCGCAGGTGACCTGTTTCAGGTCGACGGGGGTGCCGCAGACTTCCAGGGCGCCGGGGCGGGTCAGTGGGTTGGTCTTGAACATGTCGATGAACTCGCCATGCAGCGCGGCGGGCAGGCGCGTGGTGTCGTTGTTCCAGTAGAGGATGTCGAACACCGGCGGTTCGTTGCCGAGCAGGTAGTTGTTGACCCAGTAGTTCCAGATCAGGTCATTGGGACGCATCCAGGCGAACACCTTGGCCATGTCGCTGCCTTCGATGACGCCGGCCTGGTAGGAACGGCGCTTGGCCACCTCCAGGGTCTTCTCGTCGGCGAACAGGGCGACCTGGGTGTCCAGCTTGTTGTCCAGCACGCTGACCAGCAGGGTCAGCGCATGCACCTTCTGCTCGCCGAGCGCCGCGTAGTGGCCGAGCAGCGAGGCGGTGGTCATGCCGCCGGAGCAGGCGCCGAGCATGTTGATGTCTTGGCTGCCGGTGATCGCGATGACCGCCTCGATAGCTTCCTTGAGTGCTTCGATATAGCTCGACAGGCCCCACTCGCGTTGCGCCTTGGTCGGGTTGCGCCAACTGACCACGAAGGTCTGTACGCCGCTGCGCAACAGGAAGCGCGCCAGGCTCTTCTCCTGCGACAGGTCGAACACATAGAACTTGTTGATCTGCGGCGGCACTACCAGCAACGGGCGCTCGTGCACCTGTTCGGTGGTCGGTCGGTACTGGATCAGCTCCAGAACGCTATTGCGGAACACCACCGCGCCTTCGGTGGTGGCCAGGCTCTTGCCGACCTCGAAGGCCTTCATGTCGACCTGGCTGGGCATGCCGCCGTTATTGACGATGTCCTTGGCCAGGTGCGACAGGCCGTCGAGCAGGCTCTTGCCGCCGGTTTCGAAGAAGCGCTTGACCGCCGCCGGGTTGGCCGCCGTGTTGGTCGGGG
>RCUR01000590.1_pt1 | contig 12941 bp, 15 predicted proteins | sample 2166151 | NCBI WGS metagenome assembly RCUR01 (sample SAMN09932785, study PRJNA488358) | compost metagenome | isolation source: compost soil in an enriched community | place: Germany: Experimental Botanical Garden
GTCCTGCTCGAGCAAAGCCTTGCGCTGGACCAGCGCCTGGGCCTCAATCGCATACCGCTGTTTTTCAAACTCCGCCTGCGCCTGCAGCAGTTGCCCCTGGGTGATCAGGTTGGCCTGTAGATCCAGCTGCGCCATCTGCTCTGCATGGGAAACGTCCGCCAGCCGGGCCTGCTGGTCGGCGCCGAACTGTTGCTGCTTCATGTTGGTGATCTGTTGCTGTTTCTCCCGCTCGATCGCAACCACCTCAGAGGCCGCACGCTGGTACTCCTGAGAGTCTTGACCATAGAGCTGCCGGCTGCGATCCAGCGTCTGCTGAGCAATTTGCAGCCGAGCGTCCATGTTGTGGCGGTACTGCTGGGCCTGGGCCTGCAGATCAGCAAACGCCTTGCCTTCGTCCTGACGCCGAAGCCCGTTCAAGGCGCCCAGGTAGTTGCGTTGCACCGAGAGCCTTTCGGAGGCACTGAGGTCAGTCCGCTTAAGGATGCCCTGCCAGTAGTCCATTTCCTGCTGTTGCGAGAACTTCAGAAAGGTCCCCTGCTCCGACTGCAACTGCGCGTGCGCGACCTTCTGCGCATCCAGCGCCTCAGACCACTGGCTTACCCGGGATTTTGCAGACCCAGTCGGTTCGGTCGGAGTGTCCGTTTTCGCCGGCGGTGGTGTGGTGGTTTGAATCAGGCTTTTGCGATGCTCGACGGCAGCGGTGTAGGCCTGCTCAAGCTTGGTCAGACGCGCGATCTCAATGCCATAAGCCGTTGGAGCGACGCGCCCTTGCTGGGGAGCCTTGGTCAACGCGGTATCACCGCTCGCCGCCATTTCCGCGACCTTGGCTCGTTGCGCCTCGATTCGCGCCATGCGCGAGCGCATGCCGGCGTCGACCTGATCGATCTTCGTAGAGGTGAGCTGCATGCTTTCCAGCAACAGGCGCTCTTCCTGTAGCGAGCCCTCCAACTGGGCCTTGCCACCCCCACCCCGTGATCCTTTATTGCCTACGTTTGCCAGCATCGCCTCATAGCGAGCGACATTCGCCGACACTTCCTCGACGGTCAGCCCCACCCCCGTCATGCCTTTGAGAATTCCATTGAACCAACTGGCGGTTTCAGCCAGACGCTTGTTCAAGCTGATAAAAACGGGCTCGAGGACAGTGCCAATGGTGACCTTGAGTTCATTGCTCCTCGAGTCGAGCTCAGCCTGGCTCCCCGTCAGACCTTCGGCGGCCTTCTGCGCATTGCCGAGTTGGGCCTCGGTCTCCTTCATGATCCCGTTGTATTCGGCCTGAATTTTCTGCGAGTCGCTCAGCTTGTCACGCGTCGTACCAATGCTCTTGGCGTACTCGTCCCACATTTTCGCGACGTTTTTCGTTACCCCGGCGTTGTCGACCAGCACCGAGTTTTCGTTCTTCAAGCCCTCGGTCGCGGTCACCACCGCTTCGGACATGCTGAGGCTGGCTTGCCGGTTGAACGCTGCAGCGTCCTTCAAGCGGTTGATGACCGAAACCGCCTGGTCGACGCTGTAGCCGCGACTCAGCAGGTTCTGCAAAGCCTTGGCCGCATCCCCAACGCTGACCAGGCCATCGGCGGCCAACTTGTTGGCCTCATCCATGGCCCGGCCGATACCGACGCCCGCATGGTTGGCCACCGCTTCCAAGCCGCGATAGGCCGCCTGCTGCTCGATCGCTGCATCCTTGCTGTCACTGACCATCTGGCCCAGCTTGAACGCACCGAGCCCAAACACGCCCAGAATGCCCGCGGCTACACCGCCCAGCCCAGAGCGCATGACGCTCGCGACACCCGCAAAGGCGTCATTCACCGCCGGACCAAACTTTCCGATCTGGGCCTGACTGCCCACCATGTCCGTGTTGATGGCCCGCAACTCACGGCTTAGCGTGGTTCGGGCGTCACGCATGTTGCGCTCGATGCTTTCGACTGCGCGGTCAAAACCCTGGGTGCCGGCAGTGAACTGGTACGCGATATTTCTATCCATGCCGGACACTCACTGTGCAAGAAATGAAAAACTCCGCCGAAGCGGAGTTCTGTTGATAACGAGAGAACGCTCGGCGCTGTCTCAATCCGGTATGACAAAGGCATCCAATGCAGCACGCAAATGCGGTGGCAGTTCGTCGCGCATATCGGCTGCCAGTGCCGCCATGTTGGCCGCCAGATCAGGTGCCGCCCCCTCCGACTGCGTTGGCTTGTATCCCAGATACCCGGCAACCAGCACATGCACCGGCGGATGGTGATGCCAGTAGTCGGTCATGTGCGCGACCATGACCATGTCCCAGTCACGTCGCAGCGTGACCGGGCTTTGGCCGGTACTGGCGATCAGGTGTGCGTAGAGCTGGCCCCAGTCGAAGGGGCCTCCGCTTCCCCCGGCGTCGCATCCCGGACTTCCATACCCGAGGCGTTCATCACCGCATTGAGGGCATCCCGCATGTTTCGCAGGTCCAACAGCGCGGCAACCTCGCCGCGCTCGATATCGGGATAGTTACGACGCAATGCCGCGTGCGTCGCATCGATCACGGTCGCGACGCCGTCCTTGTCCATGTTGCCCGCCATCACCGAGTTGATGCGGTCCAGCAGTTGCTCCAGATCACCCAGAGCCAGCGGCGGAATCACCAATACCTTCCCGGGAAACGCGAAATCGACACCCGGTATATTCACGACCGTCATTCGCTGGCACTCCAATACACGACCTCGCCAAACTCATCGGCGTAGCCGGTGAATTCAAAGTCAGGGATGGTGTAGTCGTCCTGCTTGGTGCCGAAGCTCAGCTTGTTGCTGACGAAGTTCGGCACCCGGACATAGATCGCTTTACCCTTGTACTTCAGGTACAGCTCACCCTGGAACACCGGCATGTCGCCCATGGGCAAGTTGCGAACCGACAGGCTCTTACCCGTCGACACGGAGTAGCGGTAGTCGATAAACACCGGTACATCGACATCGGCCGCCGCGAAGCTGTACTCGCCCGTCGAGGCGTTATAGGTGTATTGACCGACAGCAGGAGCGCTCAGAACCCGCTCGAAAGGCAGCGCTCCGCCACCACGCACCCCCAGATCACCCGCCAAAATACCACCAACAGGCGGCGTGACGGTGATCTTGCCGCCGACGGGTACAGGGGTCGGCGTGGTCGCGTGATGCACCAGCACCTGACCGGGCTGCAGGGTCTGGCCGAACACCAGAGCATTCCACTGCGAAAGGCTGATCTGCGCCGCTTTGGCCTTGCCGGACAGCTTGCCCTGACCGCGAGCGGCGTCGACCGCGAACTGCTCGCTACCGAACAGCTCCTTGGAGTCATAGGACAAATCTACCGAGGCTTCCTGCATGATGCCGAGCAGGATGGGGGTCGGTGCGGCCAGCGAGTTGCCATAGGCGTCCATCAGCGGGGTGGCATAAAACATCCCGCTGCCGAATGCAATTTGCATAATGTGTTCCTCAGTAAAAGGTAGGTCCGGACGTCAAGTCGCCGGTATTGCACAGGTAGGTGAAGCGGTAACGCACCATGCAGTTGCCGGCTGTGTTGTCCCCGTCTTCCTCGATCCAATCGATGTAGAAGCGCTGAACCCGATCCACCTCAACAAACGCATCCTCGGCCAGCAGGACGGCATGAACCGCGACCTTGACCAGATCGGCAACCTGGTCCCAGGCATCACCGGTGGTGGTGTCCTCCCGTGCCAGAATTTCAACTGACAGTTCGAACTGGTTACGGTCCACCGAGTGGCTTTCGCGCTCGGTGGTTTCCAGGTCAGGCCGCAGCACGATGGCCGGGGTCATGCCCCGCGTCAGCGCTTCTGTACGGCTGCGAAACACCCGGTCGCCGGCCAACGTACCGCCAGCCAAAATCAGCGCTTTCGCCTTTTCGACGATGCGTTCTTGAATCGAGGGCATGGGATTTAAACCTTGGTGAGAGAGGCCAGACTGAAAGCGCCGTCATCGATCATGCGCCGATCGCGTACCCGAAAAGTGACGCCACCGACAGTGATCAACTTGGGATTGTCGATGCCAAGGCGTTCGGCCTCGGCGGTGATAACCAGGATCTCGTAGTGAGTGGATTGACTGTTCAACCCACCCATTCCAGCGATCTCGTCGGGCATGTCTCGGGCCGCCAGAAAGGGTTGTCCATCAATCACTCCCCCGACGTCGAAATCTTCCAGGAAGCCCGCGAGATCCTCGTTAAGCACTGCCGCCATCCTTGGCCTGGGCGCCTTTGCGAGGGACGCTTTCCTGAACTGGCTGGCCGACGGTTTCCGCCTTCACCTCCACCAACTGATGGCGAAAACGTTCAGCAACGTCGTCCGGCAAATCAATCTGGCCACCGAGTGCGGTCAGCTTGTCGCCCGGGCCGCGAAAGGTTCCGGACACGACGGTGTAGGTCTTATTCCCCATCACTGCCCCCGGCTACTTTCTCGACCTTACTCACGCGCTGCGCCAACGCCTTGTCCGGTTCGCCAGGGATAACGATCACCTCCCCCGCCTTGAACTGAACGGCATCCAGAATGATGTAACGCCCCTTCTTGCCCGCGATCGCCTCCAGGCTGTGCGCACGCGCAGCGGCCTGGGCAGCGGTCAAGATCAACTCACCGCTGTACAGCGTGATGGGTTGATCAACGTGATACTTCGGCATATCAATGTCCTCGATGACGTGTAGGCCCGCGGGCTTACACCAGTTTGTTCAGGACGGCGTACTGCCAGCGACCGAAGCCAACGTTGCGCCAGGTGTCGACACCGTACTGGTGGGCATCGTTGTCGAACTCGAACTCCGAGCCTTCAGCCTTGGCCTTCATCACCACATCGGTTTCCTGCTGACGAATGAACGCTTTCAGGCGACCGTCAGTACGCAGGGTGACGAACTGGTCCTGCCAGGCGTTGAGGCGGACGTTGCCCACCACGCGCACCACGACGTTATCCGGCATGACGATTTCGCTGATGCTGGTACCACGGGGAACGCTCAACGCCGCTTGGGCAACGCTCAGCAGGTTGAACGGCACCATCACCAGGAACTCGCGAGCCAGTTCGTTGATCGGCTCGCCCTGATCGTCCTTCAGGCTGGTCAACTGGGTGACCGACTTGGCTACGGCCTGCTGGAATTCTTCGACGCTTGGGGCAGTCGGTGTGCCGTGCACCTTGGCCGGCAAGCTGGCAATGGTCGTGGTGATCTTGTTGGACTGGACACCGCTTTGGCCTTCCTGGTGGTCGGTGTCGAAGTAGTACTGCCCGTCATAGCAGACCTGGCTCTCGCCGTTGAGCAGCAGCACCGACAACAGGCGAGCCCAGTGCGCGTTGGTACGGTCGGCCAGCTCGCCCAGGCGAATGCGCAGCTGACCGGTTTTGTCGCGGCGCAGCTCCTTGACCAGGACTTCGATCGTCGCTTCAAAGTGCAGGTTCTCGATTTCGAGCTCAGCACTGTTGAAACCCTTGGCATGACGCCCGCCGATCCATTCGCGCAGGGTTGGCACCATGCCGATCCATGGATAGGTTTCTTTGGCCTGGTCGGAGTCGAACAGGTTGGACACGGCATCGATCCAGGTATTGCCGACATTTTGCTCGAGCAGCTCGTAAAACGTACCGATCACGGCACGACTGGACAGTACTTCAGCACCCATGGGTGATTCTCCCGAAGAAGGATAAATTTGAAAAAAATGGAGTTACGCGGGGTGTTACGGAGCGACCGGAATGGCCTGCGCAGCGAACTTGACGATGCCAATGCCGCCACTGACGAAGCGGTGCACATGGCCGACACGGCTATTACCAGCCGCGGTCAACACGAAGGTGCCGCTGTCACTGGCGTAGACAGCCTTGCCGATGTCCGTGATCGCCAGTGCAGTGACGGCGAGCTGAACCTTGCCGTGCTCACGTGTGCGGACACGGATCGCGCCGGCGCCGCCGATGCGGTTGTCAGCGCCACGATCAGCAAAGCCGGCAAACAGATCACCTGCGGCGAGCGGTCGAGCCAAGCCGCTGGCGGCAACAATGCCGATCGCCGAGCCTTCGAAGATTTGAGCGCCGCCGGCAACGGGCAGATCGTTGATATCCCCCGTCTCGTAAGCGCGTGGGGTGTCGAGGGTAAGTGGCATAGGATTCTCCAGGGCCAGGGGTTAGAGGATTACCAGGTACTTACTTTTTCAGGACCTTGATCAGGCCTTTTTCGGAAGCCCGGCGATAGCCGTGGTAGGCCTCGAAGGTTCCGAATTCAGCGCGCAACTCCTTGTCGCTGTCCCACGTTGCTTTGGCGCGCTCTTCCAGCGGCGCGTCCGGATCTTCCTGGGTAGCCGCTGGAGCCGTTGGCGGTGTCGCGACAGCCGGTACGGGCTCGGCAGCACTGCCGCGAATATCGGCCAGTGCGTTTACGCGCTTCGATTTCTCGGCACTGATCACCTGTGCGGCGGCTTCGGCACCACTGGTTTTGCCATCGAACTTGAGACTGGCAATCAGTTCTTCATGACCCGGCAGGCCAGCCGCCTCGACTGCCTTGATGCGGTCACACTCAGCACGGGCACCGGCTGCGTGTGCGTCATGTTCCAGGCTGGCGAGCAGCTCGGCATGGTTTGCGGCCAGGTACTCGCGGGTGATGGCTGGCTTTTCAGTCGTTGGGGTGGGTGCGGTGCTGCTGTTTGGCGTGGACATGGATCGATCTCCAGAAGAGCTGCCGTTGAATTCGGCGATAAGGTTTTCAAGGGTGGATTCACGGTCAGCCATGCCCAGTTCAACGGCATCAGAACCAATCCGCATGTCGCCCTGGCCGAAGTCGGCCAGCACGGTTTCAACACTGAGGCCGCGATAGTTGGCGACGTCCTCGACAAAGATGTCGGTCAATCGATCGACATGGGCCTGGGCCTGCGCACGGCCTGACTCGGTACCGAAGTCCGGGCGTTTTTTGGGGCTCTGGCTGCTGACGATCTCGAAACTGCCGTCATCGCCATTTTTCTGCACCGTCAACACAGTGCCAATGGAGCCGACCGCGCCGGTGCGGCTCATGACGATTTCATGGGCCGCCGCGGCCATCCAGTAGCCGGCGCTGGCTGCGTTGCCGGAGACGTAGGCCACCACCCGCTTGGGCGAAGCGCGGATCATTTGGCCGAACTCCGCGATGCCGCTGGCGATGCCGCCGGGCGTGTCCATCACCAGGATGATGGTGTCGGTTCGCGGGTCGTCGACGGCGGCAGTGAACTCCTTGGCCAGCACGTCCAGCGAGGTCGCACCGGACAGCGCCGTAAAGAGGTTGGCGTAGCGGAACACCGGGCCGGTGACGGGCAACAACGCCACGTTGCCGCGCTGTGTCACCGTTCGAGTGTTCTGCAAGGGCTTGCCTTGCCGAGCCTCCAAGGCTTCTGGCCCTTCATTCTCGCGGCGGGCGATGGCGGTGATGGTCTGCAGCATGTCCGGGGTGATGGCCCAGGGCTCGCGCGACACCAGGTCGAACGCCGTCACCCTGTGCACGGGAGGTGCATCGGTTGGGTTGTCGCTCATAGTTATGTCCGTTCAGGAAGGTCGGGGTTTACCGCAGGCTCATTTTCCGGGCGTGCTGTAGGCGTTGCAGAAAGGCCATCGTCAAGGCGGCGTTTTACCTCCAGCGCCCGCTGTTCGTGGTTTTCTTCCCAGTCGCTGCCGTCGTAGAGCATCGATTCTTTCGCCAGCGTGCTGATGCCGATATCAATGCGCTTTTCCGCGGCGTTGACGTCTTTCAGCGGGTCCACCGTGCCCGGTCCATCCCCGACCCACAGCGATCCGCAGTAGGCATATCGCAACAACGGATGGTCGAAAAAGCCCGGCGCTTCGACATCGCCTTGCGCAACGGCTTCTTCCAGCCAATGCTCGTACACCGGCTGACAGAAGTTGTGTCCCAAGAAGTCGCGACATCCGCGCACAAACTGCCAGGCCTCCATAACTGCAGCCCGGGCCGCCGTATAACTGGCAGTGAAGTGCTTGATCAGCACCTCATACGGCAGCTCGAGAGCCATACCGATCTGGCGAAGCATGGCCAGCACGAAAGGATCAAAGGCCATGTTCGGCCGCCCCGGCGAGGCAGTGTCGATGGAAGCGCCGTCGTCCAGCTCGGCCACGATGCCACCGCTGAGCGAACCGTCCCAGCCACCAGAAGCGCGCCCTGCCGGACCATCACCGCCCACCGGCGTATTGCCCGTAGCGGCCGAGGCCAAAGGGCTGAGCTGACCACCATTGCCGGGCTTGATGAATACCGCGAAGAACGCGGACACCACCGCCGCTTCCAGCTCGGCGTCGGTGTAGCGGTCGAGCTGTTTGAGCTTTTCGATCACCGGCGCCAGGTAAGGCACCCCGCGGGGCTGGCCCACACGACGGCGCCGGTACAGGTGCAGCAGGACCCGGCCGCCCCGCTCATTGAAGAACGGACGCTCATCCCACTTCCGCTCTTTCACACCCAGCGCGCCCGGATGACTGCGCAGGATGTGCGCCTTGACCGGCGCCCCGTCCGCATCACGTTCTATACCGGCGGTGAGTATCTCCGAATCGGCCTTACCGTCTGGGTTGCAGACCCGATCGCCCTCGATCAGCTGAATGCACGCTGAGTAGTGATGGCCTGGTTGAACTTTGTGCGTCAGCAGTGGGAACACATCCCCACTGCTCAACACCGACCGCCATGCCAGCTCCTGCAGGCCGTAAAAGTTCTGCTCTCGGGTAATGTCGCAGCAGTTGGTTTCAGCCCAGGACTTGAACAGCGATTCGGTATTGCGCTGCCAGTTGCGGGCCTGCTCTTCATCCCACCCGAGGATCTGGCGATTGACCACCGACTTGAGGGCCAGGCCGGTTCCGACCGTTTTCGTCGTCACCGTGTTGATCGCGCCGCCGCCGATGGGATTGTTGCGCTCCAGGTCGCGACAGCGCTCGCGTAGCGTTGGCAAGTCAGGCAGCAGGTCCGCCGCGGCACTGCCTGCCGTAGGATGCCAGGCACTCAATGAGCGTTTGGCCTTGGAGGCTCCGGTGTAACCTCCCAACGCGGTCATCGTCATCCGGGCGTGCATCCGCTTGGCACCGCGTTCCGGACTGATCCAACTGATGGCCTTGTCCAGCAGCGTCGGTTCAGGTGCTTTCGGTGCCCGGCTCATAGCGGCGTGATCCCACGCAGCGTTATACCCCGAGGCCGTCCGCTGGCCAGCCGATCAACCTGGCCTTGCCAGTAGTCGATCATCCGCGTGATTTCAGCGGCATCGGCATATTCCAGCTGCCGGGTGCCGATGCGATAGCTCTGTTTCTGGCTGACCTTGATGCTTGCGTCGAGCCACGCTTGAAGCTGGCTCTGCGCCTGTTCCAGTGTGATGGCCATGGGTTAATTCCTGCGTTGGGAGAGCACACGCATTGCACTGCGGCGCCCAGAAATAACTCTCCCGCCAGTTGGCGGGAGTTCAGGTGGTTCAACAGGTGCGGCCGGAGCCGGTTGTTCAGCAGCTGCATCACGTTCAGGATCTGGATCGTGAGCCGGCTCAATCGCCGGGGGTGCATCGAAGAAAAGCGCCCCCTGCCGAATCTGGGCATCAAGCGCCGCCCAGTCGTGCTCTTGCAGCAGGTGAGTTTTCAGCGAACGGGCCGCGTGGAGGGCATAGGTTTCACAGTCGGTGGCTTCGTTCGGCTCACCGGCCTTTTTCTGCCACACCTTGCGGTAGTGATGCCGGCGGCTGGGGGCTTTCACTTCCGCCGTGATCTGCCGCCAGTAGTCCGGCCGCACCGTTTTGTAGAAGTGCATCCGGCCCGGTCCGTCTCCAGCCAACGGCAAACGACCCTCAATCCAGAGGTCCTTGGCTCGCGAGGTCCCGACGATGTAAGGACGCAGGCCGTACTTCGAGGCCTTCTGCTCTTTGTCGGTGTCCACACCCTGCCGCGGCGCGCTGAAGATTTCCCGACGCTCATCATCACGGGTATTGCCCCGCTCACTGGCGCCCTTGATCGCCATCACGCCATTGCGCTGGTGTTTACGGCAAAACGCATACGCCGCGTCCTGAGTGACGGTACCGTCCGAGGTGTCGAGTGACACCGCGAGCACCTTCAACTTGGCACCGCAGGCGTGGGTGATGGGAGCAAACAGCAGTTTCTCCAGGTCCAGCCACACGCCCTGATCGGGCAACACCACCTCGCCGTAGATCTCGCCCCAGTAGAGCAGCCAGGATTCCTCACCCCGGCCCCAAGCCCGCATGACAACCGCGAGGCGGTCATGCTGGACGTCCACGCCGGCAGTGACCACCAGGCCACCCATTGGCACGAACAATTCAGGGTAATCCTCAGCCCTCTCCGCCAGCTTGTCCGCCTCGGGCAGGTCGGATTTGTACTCGTAGGCCCGGCCCTGTTTCTGGTTGACGAACTTGATCAGCAGCGACAGGTTGCCCATCGACGCCTGGTGCTCGGCGTTGAGTTTCTCGCGCACGATATCGGCCAAGCTGGTACCCGGCAGGCAGGCGTAGAGCTCGTTAAGCTCAATGAACCCGGCACGCCCGGCAAAGGGTTTTGTCGGCACCCAGCCGCAGTTCGGGTCACCTGCGTCAATGGCGTTGAACACCGTGTTGCGGATGTTCTCCTTGCGCTGGTAGTCGTCCCAGATCTCGCCGCAGTGCGGGCAGGCATAGCCCGCTGTCGACGGATCCGCACGCCCGTAGATTTCATGGGGCTGGGCGTCCTCCTCGATGTCGAGCCACTTGATGTGCGCGAAGTCCAGCACATGAGCTTGGCCGCAGGTGTGGCAGATGATCGGCAACACCCGGCAATCGGTCTGGGCCAAGCGCGCCTCGGTCTTGCTCGCACCCTTGATCGCTGGCGTACCACCCACCAGCATTTTCGAGCCGGGGTAACGTTTGCCACGCTCTTCGAGCAGGGCGATCGCATCACCCTGCCCCTTCACGTCGTCGCTGGTATCGTCTGGTTCCTCGACCACCGACAGGCCGACAGACGAAGTGGATTTAACGTTGCCGGGTGAGTTGGACGCCACCAGCTTGAGGAACCCGCCCGGAAAGGTCTTATGGTCCCAGCGGTTGCCGGAGGTGCGGCTGACGTCGACCGGCATCAGCTTCGCCACTTCCGTGTTCGCCGTGACACCGAACTTTAGCTTTTCGTCGTGGAAGTTCTTGCCGTCCTTTTCCTTGGCAAACAGGATCATGATCGGACGCGGCAGGTTGTGAATGAACTTGAACAGGTAGCCGATCAAGAACCACGTCCAGCCGATCTGCGCCGCCTTCATCAGGTCAACTTCGCTGACCCGCGGATCATCCAGGGCAGCGGCAACGCCGAGAAAGTAGGGTGTGTACTGGAAGTCGTAGAGCCCGTGCAACACGCCACTCTCTGAGGGCAGGTAAAACTCGGTGCTCAGGTAATGCGCGGTCGGAATGTCACGCGGCGGGTTGAATTTCCCCGCTGCTGCCAACAAGCTCCGCGCCAAGTTTTCGCGCGTAGCCTGCAATTCGCTCGGTTGTAGGTCCAGCAACTTTGGCCACCACAGATCGATCAACCGTGAGTTTCTGCACGTTCTCGATTTCCTGAAGGATTCGCTCAAGGCCGCCCAGGTATTCCCGGTTTGCGAAGCTGGACCAGTCGGACAGCACCCGCTCAGCCTCGCTGGCGGAGATCAATGAGCGCAGTTTTTCGTGATACGCCAGCCGGCCGTTTGCCGACTTCTGCTGCAAGTCATCGATCCGCGCTCTGTTGAGTTGTTCAAGCTGGCTGCCTCCGCGCCCCGCCGCTTTTCCACGCAGGTCGCGGATGTAAGCCGTACGGATCTCGTCGAGAGGCGCCGTCTGCCAGTCCAGGTCCAACCCCTTGAGCACGTCGCGGGCATTGCGCTCACTCATGTCCAGGTGTTCGGCGATTTCACGTTGGGTTGGCATGGTCTGGTCCTGTTGCTGACAGGGAAGCGGAACCCCCTATGTCAGGTTGAATCTGCAAAAAAGTCGGGGTTCGAATTACCCCATTCTCGGGATCGTCCGGAAGGACCCATTGATCAGGGCAGCATGGCTCTGCCCCATGCCCAAGCCACCCCAACACCGAGCGAAATCGAAGCCCGTCGTCACCCCCGGCCCATCTCACGGGCCAATGCCCGTCGAAACAGCGGTTCGAACTCGGCAGCCGCCACGCAATTGGCCACACCGTAGAAGTCAAAGCGGCGCCGGTAGGTCGGACGCTTGACGAAAATCAGGATGGGCCGTGCCCCGCTGCCGACACGCTGCCAGATGCCGAGCGGGTCTGTGCCATTGCCTGGGCGTCCAACGAAGAAGTCAGGGGCATTGCGATTGCGCCGTTTACTGCGCGCCGTGCGGTTGGCCATGAAGCCCGATACACGCTCGGCGGCACCAAGGGCGGACAGTATCTGGACGATCTGCCCACGACTGATGTTGCCGTTGCCATCCATTCGAGCGCGCCGGCCTGGTACTGCGTACATGTCAGCAGGCATCAGGCCATAGTGGATCAGCGCCTTCTCGAATCGCTTGTGCGGACGATTGCCGCCATCCATATGCACCGGCAAATACTTCGATGCCGCAACACCCGAACTGGCCTCATCCTTGACCCACACGCGGGCGAACAATCGGGTAGCTGTGGCACTTCGCTTATAGATCGAGTTCAACGTCCAGCGGGTAGGACGATCAAACACCCGGGCAATCTCTTCCTTCTCTGCGATCTGCACCCGTTCGGCGGTGAAGGTCAGCGCTTTGGCCGCAGCAAGTGGCACCTTGTTGCGGCTGAGCCCTCGCATGCTCTTCACGATCTTGTCGATGTTGTCGCGCATCTCAAGGCGCATCATTGCCCTGGTTCGCCGCCAGTGGTTGACGACTCGCTGACGCCCAGACGCTTGGCTGCCCAGCGCTCGTACAACCCAATGGCGACATCGGCACCGGCCATCGCGGTCAGGCAACCCAAGCTACCCGCCGCCCAGATCGACATGCTTGCAGCGATCATCAACATCATCGCCGAAACCCCGCAGGCAATGCAGGCACCCGA
>RCUR01000593.1_pt1 | contig 12913 bp, 11 predicted proteins | sample 2166151 | NCBI WGS metagenome assembly RCUR01 (sample SAMN09932785, study PRJNA488358) | compost metagenome | isolation source: compost soil in an enriched community | place: Germany: Experimental Botanical Garden
CGTCTGGGTGGTCGGGCGCAGGGTGCGGCGTTGCCAGGCATGGGCAAACCACGGCGCCTGGAGCGGGATGTGCAGATCCAGCGCCAGCACATCGGCCTGCCCGGCCAGTTCCAGCCCTGTCAGCAAGGTCAGCCAGTTGGTCGGCATTTCGATGTCGGCATCGATAAACGCCAGCCATTCGCCGCTGGCCAGCGCTGCGCCGCGATTGCGCAAGGCGCCGATGTGCAGGCCGGGCAGGCTCAACACTTGAGCACCCAGGGTGCGGGCGATCTGCGGTCCCTGATCATGGGAGCCGTTGTCGACCACAATCAGCTCGCACTCAAGCCCTGCCGATTTCGCCGCCAGCCGGGCCGCCTGCAAGGTCCGCGCAATGTGTCGGGCCTCGTTGAACATGGGAATGACAATGCTGACGCAGCTCATGCCTGGCGCTCCGGCAAGGGGCTTTGTTCGGCCGTCTGGCGCAACACCCAGGACATTGCCAGCATGATCCACAGGTATTTATGGTTCGCGGCGCTGAGGAACAGCAGAAACAGCATCAGCGACAACAGGCTCATGGCCAGGTGCGTGACCAGGTCGGCCTGTTCCCACTCATGGCGCTTGAGCCAGGCTGCGCGGGCGCGTTGCAGGTTGAACAGGCCCGTGCCGAGCAGACCGACAAACAGCAGCCCGGCCGGAATACCCAGCTCACTGAACGTTTCCAGGTAGGTGTTGTGGGCACGACGGTACAAGTCGTTGGCTGCGCCCTTGATCGAGAATGCCTTGGCGTAGCCGGTGACCGAGTAATGCAGCGGGAAGGTGCCCGGGCCCGAGCCCAGCAGCGGGTTTTCCTGGATCATCTTGCTGCCGACCACAATGTACGACGCGCGACGGCCCAGCGACTCGTCACGGTGGGCACTGGCACCGGAACTCAGAATGCTCAGCGACTGGATCCGCGCCAGATACCCGGCCGGCATGGCGTAGATGGCCAGCGGAATCACGATCGCCGCGCCGAGCATGGCAAACCCCAGGTGACGCGGACGAACGCGTGGTAACTGGGCGCGGTAGTGGTACAGGCCTATGAGCAGGGTGATGAGCAACACCACCAGCCCGGAACGGGACTCGGTCTTGGTCATGCCGCCCAACAACAACAGGCAGCAACCACCCCAGAGCAAGCGTTGCCACAGGCCAGGACTCTTGAGCAGCAGCAACAGCGCCAGGGGAACGGCGAAAGCGATCAGCAGGGCAAAGGTGTTCGGGTCGGCCAGCAGGCCGGCGGCGCGACCCTGGTCCTGATACTGGGTGGAGAGCATCGCGAGGGCGCATGTCAGCGACACGCTGAGGGTCACCAGTCGACAGAACATCATCATGTTCATCTCGCGGCCGATCAGCAGGGTGATCACGAACAGCACCAGGCCGACGCTGATTTCATGCAGGTTCACCAGGGACAGGTCCAGGTTATCGGTCAGTAGCATGCTCAGAAAGTACAGCACCATGAACCCGATCAAAAAGCGCCACAGGTTACTGCGCAAGCGCTCGGACGGAATCTGGTGCACCGCCAGTTGCAGGCACAGGATCAGCGCCAGGGACGCTCCCAGGAGTTTTGCCCCGGTCGGCGTGCTGTCCTTGAACAGGCCTTCAAGCGGAACCATTGCCACTATCCCCAGCAAGCCCCAGGCCGGCCGGCGATACAACACCGCCACGCCAACGATACCCAGCACGGCGCCGGGGGCCAGGTACGGCCAGGGACTGGCCAGCAGTACCAGAGAGACCAGCCCCAAAAGACTGACCAGCGACAGAGGGATGATCACGCGCGAGCCTCCTGTGCAGTGCGGATATACAACTGCGACCAGCGCTCGGCGAGGGCCCGCAGGTCGTAGCGGTCGAGTTGGGTGCGGCGGGCGTTTTCCGTCAGCGTGCGAGCCAACAGCGGTTCGTTGAGCAGGGTTTCCAGTTGTCGCGCCAGTGCCGGGCTGTCGGCCGGTGCGGCGAGCAACCCGTTGTGCCGGTCTTCGAGCACATCGGGAATGCCACCGACCCCGAACGCCACCACCGGTACTCCGGCTTGCATGGCCTCCAGCAGAATCATCGGTGTGCCTTCGGTGCGTGAACTGATCACCAGTGCATCGAGCTGCGTCCACCAGGGGCCCATCTCGGTCTGGTAGCCCGGCAGCGTAATGCGTTCCAGCAAGCCGGCAGCGTCGATGCGTGCCACCAGGGCGGGCCGCTCCGGGCCGTCACCGAGCATCACCGCGTGCAACTGTGGATATTGCTGGCACAGCGGGATCAAGGCATCGAGGAACAGGTCCGGGCCTTTCTCACAGCTCATGCGCCCCACGTAACCGGCCAGCCAGCGTTGCTGATCGGCGGTGCGTTGGGGCAGGGCATTGGCCGCCGGCAAACCGTTGGGAATCACCTGGAGCTTGTCCGCCCGGACACTGGCATGCCGGCACAGCACCGCAATGCTCTCGGCCACGCAAACCACCCGGTCCACCGACGCGGTGCGGCACAGTTGCAGGCTGAGCCAGGTGTAGAACTTCTGTTTGCGGCTGCGCGGGGTGAAGCCGTGCTGGGTAATCACCAGCGGCAGGCGCAGCAGGGTCGCGGCCACCCAGCCCAACACCAGGCCCTTGAAGTTGTGGGTGTTGAGCAGCGGACGTTCGTCGCGCCGTTGACGCAGGTGTCGCATCAATTCACCCAGTCCCGCGCAGGCACGGCAATCGACCCCGGCGGCGCGAAACCGGGCGATGAGTTCGGGCGGCGCATCGAGAAATAGCACCTGGTGCTGGCCGGGTGTTGCCAGGCAATGGTCCAGCAACATCCGCTCGGCACCGTAGAACCCGCCGCTGCCGAGCAGATGAATGATCGGCAGCGCAGGTGCGGTCTGCCCGTTCAATTGCGCATCCAGTGCAGGAAGCTGGGGACGGTCCAGTTCGGGTGCGGATTGTTCGGCAACGCTTTCTGGTCGTTGATCACCAGCAGCACCGGCAAGCCCAGTTCGCGGCTGATTTGCGCCGGGTGTTTGAAACGATGGTCGAAGAACTCACGCACATAGACCAGGGCGATCGCCAGCAGCAGCCCGCTGAGCAGGCCGAACGGAATGATCAGCAGCGGTTTGGGAAACGCCGCCTCGGTGGGTTCGAACGGTGGGCTCAGGACCCGTGCGTTCGACAGGTCGTTGTCGAGCAGGCGCGCGGTACTGCTTTCGGCAAAACGCTGGGCGTAGGTGGAGAACGCGGAATGCAGGGCGTTGATTTCGGTGTCCATCTGCCGCAGCTTGCTCTGGGTTTCCTGCAACTGGTGGATACGCTCCTTGTACTCAGCGATGCGCGCGATTTTCTGATCGATCACCAAGCCGATGACGGCCAGGTCGTTGGTGCGCTCCTGAATCCGGTTGCCGACCACTTTCAGGAACTGCTGGCGGCCGCGGGTAATTTGCTCGCGGGTCAGCAGCATCGGCTCACTGCCAGGCTGGAACACTGCCAGGTCGTTGTTGTAGCGCGTGACCAGGTTCGTCAGCTGTTCGCCGAGCTGTTTGATTTCCCGGTCCTCGAACGCCACCTTGTCCACGGTGGTGGTGAAGGTGTAGGGGAAGGTGTAATCGCTGAACCTGGCGTTGCTGGCGTTACCCAGGTTGGCCTTCAGGTAGTCGAGCCAGCGTTGGTTTTCCAGCAGGCGGTCGCGGTACAGGTTCAGTGCCTGTTCTTCCGTGTTGATGGCATTCAGGCGGAAGGTGATTTCCTCCTTGGGGTCGGACGAACCGACGCGCTCCAGCAGCCCCAGGCGCGTACCTTCCAGGCCGTCGAGGCGGGTCTGGTATTGCAGTTTCTTGGTTTCATAGAACGTTTGTGGCAAGTCGATCGATTGCAGATCCTGACGGTTTTGCAGGTAGTTCTGCAGCAGTTGCGCGACGAAGTCGGTGCCCTGCTTGGGGTCGCCAAAACTGTAGATGATCGAGATCACATTGGAGCCGGGCAGGGTTTCGACCTTCAGCTTGTCGATGGCCTCTTGCGTCAGCCCGTCCAGGGTCGTATCGCGCACCGGGTCGACTTCCAGCCCGAACAGCTGGCGCGCCGGGTTGATCACGTACTCGCGCAGCGGGTTGATCAGCAGGTTGCGCAGCGGGTCGGTCACCACTCTGGCGAGCAGGCCCGGTGCCGGGTTGTACTCACCCTTGTCGCGCAGCTGGCTGATGGTCTGGCGAATCAGCGCCGGTGAACGCAGGATGTTGGCCTCGGTTTCCATGTCCGACAGGGTCGGTGGGACGAAGGTCGCATTCTCCTGGGTCAGGGAGGTGGTGGCATCCCCCTGGGACAGTTTCTTGGACTGCACGATCACTTGCGCGGTGATATCGAAGCTCTGTTTGAGCACCAGCGGCAGTAGCAGGGCGATCACTGCAAAGATCAGGAAGACTCGTTTGACCAACTGTTTGTTGGCGAAAAAGATCCTGAAGAACTCATGCAGGTAGTTTTCCTTTGGATTCATGGCCGGTCACCTGTGAGTTAATTGTTGTTGTCGTCTTTGTCGTCCAAGCGATAGCTGAAGCTCATGCCCACGCCCTGGAAGAGCACGACATCCGCCAGCTGCCGCGCCAGTTCACCGGCACTGGCCAGCTTGGTCTTGGGCACAAAGAGCATGTCGTCCGGTTGCAGGTAGGCGATCTGCGCGGCGTCGCCGGACAGGGCCGCGTCGACGTCATAGTGGCGCGCTTCGACCTGATTACCGTTGCGCCGCATGATCACCACCGAATCCAGGCGGGCCTTGGCGTTGGCACCACGGGCCAGGGTCAGGGCCTCGAGCACCGAGATCGGCCGCCGGACCGGGTAGGCACCCGGCTGGCCGACTTCGCCGAGCACGAACACTTCGTTGCCCTGGGTGGACTTGAGCATCACGTTGACGGTCATCCGCCCCGGCAACTGCGCGTAGCGCTTGTTGAGGAAGGTTTCCAGCTGGCTGACGCTCATCCCTTGCAGGGGCACGGCGCCGACTTCCGGAAAGCTCGCGTAACCGTCGTTGCCCACGATGATTTCCCGGCTCATGCCGGTGGTCGGGTGGTTCAGCGTGCTTTTGAGGTTGTTCTCGTTGCTCAGCGGGCTGATCACCTGCACGGTCAACTGGTTGCGGTTGGGCTGGAACAGCATTTTGCGTTGATAGGCACGCTGGATTTCGTCGCGCGCCTGCTCGCTGGTCAAGCCCTCGATTTTCACCGAAGTGTTGGCGCCCGGCAGCGCAATGGTGCCGTCCGGCAACACCAACTGGCTGCCGTTGAGCTGGCTGGCGGCGGTGAAATTCAGGCCGATCTGATCACCGGATTGAATACGGTAGGCCGATGAGCCTGAGGTGCTGACGTGGAAGATCACGTCCAGTTTGTCGCCCGGGCGCAGGGTCTGTTCGACCTTGGGCATATCGGTGGCCTGGGCATTGGCCGGTGCGGCGGTGAGGATCTGCACCGGCATGCTCTGGGTTTCGGTGTGGCTGGAGCAACCTGCTAGAGGCAGCAACAGCAGGGCAAGCCATTTCGCGTTCATGAGGTCATCCTTTGGCTGCTGTCTTTACAGGTTGTTGTAGAGCCATTTGGGCATGTAGTACTTGCGGCTGTTGAAAATGCTTCCGACCAGCTTTGCCCCGGCCTGGGTCAGGCGCTGGCCGGCCGCTTGTGCGACTTCCCAACGGGTCTCCTCGGCACGCACCACCAGCACCACGCCGTCCACCAGGGTACTGATGACCAGAGTGTCGGTGGCCGAATACACCGGGTCGCCATCGATCACCACAAACCGGTACTGCTCGGCCAGTTGCTTGAGCAGGGGGCGTAGCTGCTCGGGTGTGAGGTGCTCGGCACCGCGTCGATGGTGGCCGTTGGGCAGAATCAGGAACGGCAGGCCCGTCAACTGCGTGATGCAATCGTGCAGCGGTGGCGCGCTGTCGTGGTTGAACACCAGGTCGCGAAAACCTCGCTCCTTGTGCAGCCCCAACTGCTGGCTCAGGTTGTTGGCGGATTGGCTGGCATCGACCAGCAGCACTTGGCCGCTGCTCATTTCCGCCAGTTGCCGGGCTAGCACCAGGGCACTGGTGCTGACGCCGTCGCCGCTGTTGGCGGCCGTCAGGAACAGGACTCGCAGGTCCTGGTCGAGTACGGTCGAGGTCAGGTTGGACTCGCTCGGATTGGCGATGGTCAAGCTTTTGGTTGAACCGTCCATCTCAACTTGCTCCGTGGCCACTGAAAACCTTGAAGGGTGTCTTGAGCAGGATCTTCAGATCCAGCAGCAGACTCTGGTTGGCGATGTAGCTCAGGTCGAGCTCGACCCGTTGATCGAAATCGATATTGCTGCGTCCGGAGATCTGCCACAGGCCGGTCATGCCAGGGTAAATGCTCAGGCGCGCGAGGTGACTGTCCTTGTAGCGATAGGCGTTGAACGAGGTAGGCCTGGGGCCGACCAGGCGCATGTCGCCCTTGAGTACATTGATCAGGTTGGGCAACTCGTCGAGGCTGCTGCGTCTGAGGAACCCGCCGATTGCGGTGATCCTCGGGTCCTTGTCGATTTTGAAGTCGATGGCATCGACACCGTGCTTGTTCAGGTGGCGCAGCGACTCCTTGAGGTCCTCGGCGTTGGCGACCATGGTGCGGAACTTGTACATGCCGAACAGGCGCCCGCGGTAGCCGGTGCGTTTCTGGACAAACAGCACCGGCCCCGGACTGTTCAACCGGATGGCCAGGGCCAGGGCCAGCAACAGCGGCGACAGCAGCACCAGCAGGATCAACGCGCCCAGTGTGGCGACGATCCGGTTGGTTCGCGACAGGGTCCAGGGTCGCCCGCCGTCACGGCCGGTTATCCAGCCACGACCTTGCATGTGGATCGCTGAATCCAGGCGCATGCGCTGCTCGGGATCGAGGCGCTTGTCACGGCGCATCGTTTGTACCGGCACCTCTTGTTCATGTCCCGTCATAAACGCCTCCGTATTGGCGAGGGCTCATCCGGGAGCGAAGCATCGCCAGCGAGCGACGTCGGGATGACGGGCAGCACGTAATACTCACGGAACCAGGCCACGAAACGCCTGAGCCCTTCATCGAGTGCGATCTGTGGGTGAAAATCGATGTCGTGTTCCAGCTCACGGACATCGGCAAACGTGTTCAGGACATCGCCGGGCTGCAGGGGCAGCAGCTCAACGTTAGCCTGGCGTCCCAGGTGTTTTTCCAGCAGCGCCAGATAATCCTTGAGCTCGACCGGGCGCTCGCCGCCGACGTTGTAGATTTTCCAGGGCGCCATGCTGCTCGAAGGGTCCGGGTGCTTACGGTCCCAGTCGACGACCACCCTGGGGGGGCGGTCAAGCAGGCGCGCAATGGTCTCGATAATGTCGTCGATGTAGGTGAAGTCGCGCTGGTGCCGGCCATGGTTGAATAACTTCAGCGGACGACCCTGGACGATCGCCTGGGCAAAGCGGATGGGCGACATGTCCGGACGCCCCCAGGGGCCATACACGGTGAAGAAGCGCAACCCGGTGCAGGGAATGCCAAACAGGTGGCTGTAACTGTGGGCCATCAGCTCGTTGGCTTTTTTCGTGGCCGCGTACAGGGACAGCGGGTGGTTGACGCTGTCATGGGTGGAGTAGGGCGTCTGCTGGTTGGCCCCGTAGACCGAACTGGAGGAGGCGTAGATCAGGTGCTTCACCGGATGGTGCCGGCAGTTCTCGAGAATGTTCAGGAAGCCGTTGAGGTTGCTGTCCAGGTAGGCTTTTGGATTATCCAGGGAGTAACGCACCCCGGCCTGGGCAGCCAGGTGAATCACGACCTCGGGTTGCTCGCGGGTGAACAGTGCGACCAGGGCATCGCTGTCCACCAGATCGGCCCGCAGCAGGGGGAATGGGCCCACCTGTTGATGTACCCAGTGCACTCGGGCGTGCTTGAGTGCAGGGTCATAGAAGTCGTTGAAGTTGTCCAGGCCGATGACCTCATGCCCGTCGCGCAACAGCCGCAACACACAATGAGCACCAATGAAACCGGCTGCACCGGTGATCAGGATTTTCATACGGCCGGTCCTTCGGGCATGACATGCCGCAGGCCGATGCCGCGATAGTGCAGGCCTGCATCCGCGGCTTGCTGCGGGTTGTAGAGATTGCGCCCGTCGATCACGACTTTTGCGCGCAACTTGCTGGCGAGCATTTCGAAGTCGACCACGCGGAAAATCTTCCACTCGGTGCAAATCACCAGGGCGTCGGCGTCTTCCAGGGTGTCGTCGCGGGTGGCACACAGGTGCAGGTCATCGCGATAACCATAGAGGCGCCGGCATTCGGCCATCGACTCCGGGTCAAACGCACGCACCGTGGCGCCTTCCTGCCACAGTGACTCCATCAGGTAGCGGCTGGGCGCTTCGCGCATGTCGTCGGTGTTGGGTTTGAAGGCCAGGCCCCAGAGGGCGATCTTTTTTCCGGTCAGCCCTGCCGGAAAGTACGGCTTGAGCTTGCGCAAGAGGATGTGGCGCTGGTCGTCGTTGACCTCGGTAACGCTGCGCAACAGGCGCAGCGGCATGCCGTTGTGCTCGGCGGTGTGCAGCAGGGCACGAAGGTCCTTGGGCAGGCACGAGCCGCCAAAACCGCAGCCGGGGTAGATGAAGTGATAGCCGATACGTGGGTCCGAGCCGATGCCCCGGCGCACGGCCTCGATGTCGGCGCCCAACTGTTCGGTGAGGTTGGCCAGCTCGTTCATGAAACTGATGCGCGTGGCGAGCATGGCATTGGCCGCGTATTTGGTCAGCTCGGCGCTGCGGCTGTCCATGAACATCAGTTTTTCCCGGTTGCGGCAGAACGGCGCATAGAGTTCGGTCAACTGGGCGCGGGCTTCTTCGTCAGCGGTGCCGATGATGATCCGGTCCGGGCGCATGCAATCGGCCAGGGCGCTGCCTTCCTTGAGAAACTCCGGGTTCGAGACCACCCGCACGCTCAAGTACGACTTGCCGCGCCGCGCCAGTTCTTCCTCGGCACAGGCCATGACCTTGTCGGCAGTGCCGACCGGAACGGTGGACTTGATGATCAGGGTGCGGTTGGCGTCCATGGCGTTGGCAATCTGCCGGGCGACGCTCAGTACATGGCTGACGTCAGCGGATCCGTCTTCATCTGCAGGGGTGCCCACCGCGATAAAGATCAGTTCGCCATGCTCGACGGCATCGCTGGCCTGGGTGCTGAACAGCAGGCGTCCAGCCTTGATGTTCTCCTCCAGCGCCGAGCTCAGGCCGGGTTCGCTAATGGGCGGTACGGCTTGTTGCAATTGACGGATCTTGCCCGGGTCTATGTCGACGCATAGCACCCGATGACCGACATCCGCCAGTGCAGCAGCTTGAATCAGGCCGACGTAACCCGTACCAAATACGCTCACGTCCATACTGGCGTGCCTCGTGAAACGGTGGATGTAACTCAAATGAGACTGTTAGAAGGGGTATAGACGAGTGCGAGGAAACCGTGCCGGCAAACTGACACGTTCTTCATGTTGAAAAACGGTCAGTATTCGGGCGATCTGCTATCAAGTGCCTCAAAGCACTGGCTTTGGTCAGTTTTTGAGCATTCACAAGGCGAATCAAGAATGCGATAAACGGTCGTATGCCCTGTATTACAAGGGGTGGGGAGAAGGATGTGTGTCAGAAATGAATCAACTTTTTTTTGACGTTTTGTCAGTCTAATGACATGTATTACGTTTTTCATGCGCTGTAACGTTGTCGAAAAACGATCAGTATTCAATGGCTGTCACTCCACGACACCGCGCTGGGTGTGTCGTGAACGATAATGCCCCGGCGCACAGTCGAACCAGCGCAGGCAGGCGCGATTGAAACTCTGCACATCGCTGTAACCGAGCTGGTCGGAAATCTGCACCAGTTCAACGGCGGGTTGCAGCAGCAGGTCTTCGGCGCGGTAACGCCGGTATTCGTCGAGCAACTCGGAAAAACTCCAGCCCAGGGCCTTCAGGCGGCGGGCGGCGGTGCGTTCGAGCAGGTGCTGGGACGTACAGAAATCCTGCCAGTGGGCGCCTGGCAGATCGCCGATCAAGTGGTCGCTGACCAACTCCAGCAACGTCGACTCGCTGTTGCGCCGGGTATGTTCCAGCAACTCGACCAGGGTGTCCTCCAACTGATGGTTGCCCGGTGTCAGCGGCTGCACGAACAACCCTGGCTCAAGGTGAATCACAGGGTTGGCCTGGCACCAACGCACGGGGACGCGAAACGCCTGTTCATGGGGCAGCGTAGTGGCCGGGGCAGGGTGGGTCAGGTCGACAGCGAGAATCGGGTCTGCCCCCAGGCCGCTGGCGAGCAGCTTGCGCCGCAACATGCTGCACACGCTGACCAGGATGTAGTCGGTCAACGGTGCGGTGGCGCGCAGGCTGCCGCAGTCGCGCAGGTGCAACTGCACCGAGCCTTCGCCGCGCACGATCCGCGCCTGGAAATGACCGTTGAAGAACGGGAAGAACCTGACGAAATAGGCACAGGCACTTTCCAGCGACGCGGCGACATCAAACAGGTAGGTCAAGCCATTGGTCGAGGTGGACACGAAGCGCCGGCCCGCCGCCAGACCCACCAGCGGATCATCGGTACTGGCCTGGGCAAAGGCCCAGAAACGTCGAGAGAGAAACAGCGGAACGCGCATGAACGGGGTGCGCAATTCAAACAGGCTGCGGTGAAACAACGCCTCGATCTGTTCGCGCGCAACCCCGCGGGCCAACAGTTCTTCAATGGCCGGCAGCAGGCTGGGGGCGTAGAACGCGTTGGGTATCGGCTGATCGCTTTTTGTCATTTAGGGCTCACAGCATGTTTCGGTTCACTGGTTAGGCTGCCCGACGTTAAGCGATTTGCCGGAGCAAGACCATGCTTGATTTACGCCAGCTCGACCTCAACCTGCTGCTCGCCTTTGATGCCATCTACCAGCAACGCAGCGTCACCCGCGCCGCCGAAGTCATGTGCCTGTCGCAACCGGCGATGAGCAACGCGCTGCGTCGGCTGCGTGACCTGTGTGGCGATCCGTTGTTCATCAAGAGTCGCCTGGGCGTCACCCCGACCCTGGTGGCGCACCGTCTGGCCGACTATGTGCGCAATGCCCTGGAGAGCCTGCGTGACGGTTTGAAAATGATTCCCGCCGCCCGCCAGAGCACGCCGTTGCTGCGCATCAGTTGCCTGGACTGCCTGCAGCCGGTGCTGCTCGATGCCTTGCTCCTGGCGCCCCATGCCGATTGGCAAGTGCGTTACTTCCAGCCTCGGCGGCGCGATGCCTTGCAGGAGCTGGCCTCGGGAAAGCTGGACATCCTGATCGACCTGGATCAACCGCTGGCGGGGTTGGCCGGCTTGCACAAGCAGGTCTTGCCGGCCGATCACTACGTGTTCGCGTATGGCGATGCACTCAAGGAGCCGCCCCGTACCCTGCAAGCCTATCTGGCGCAACCGCAGATCCAGGTTTCAAGCCGCCGCGACGGGTTGAGCCCGGTGGACCTGCACCTGGGGTTGAAGAGCCTGCGCCGTACGATTGCCGTGAGCACCCAAAGTACCCTGGCCGCGAAGATGATCGCCGACCGCCAGCCGTTTGGCCTGAGCCTGCCGAGCCGGGTCGCTTGCGCGCTGGGCATGCAGCAGGCACCGCTGCCGCTGGACGAGCCGGTGCAGTTGCAACTGGCGCTGTACATCGAGTCGCGCTATCGCTTCGAGCGCAGCCGTGAAGAGGCGATGCACTGTCTGCTTCAGGCGTTGGGCGAACCACGGTCCCCCCAGGCCGTGGCGCGGCGCGCCTGACGCGGCCCAGGCGGGTGCTCAGAAGGCGTACGGGATCGTGACCTTGGCCCAGAGCATCTGGCCTTCGGGGCGGTTCTCCACGTCGAACTCCTTGGCCCAGCGTAACTCGGCGCTGGCGTACTTGAGGAAGGTTACGAACATCGCAGGACCGATGGCGAACACCTCGCCACGCACGCCGTCGTCCACGTCCTGGCCATTGAACTGCACGGTGTGGCCGTACTGTTTGTCGTCGGTGGTTTGCTTGAGGTAGTAGCCGTTCAAACCGAGGTTCAGGTTGTCGGTCACCTTGTAGCTGGCGGAGTAGTCGAAGTGGAAAATCTGCCCGGAACGGTAGTCCGTGTCGTGGTTTTCCTGGTTGAAGCTGTAGGTGGTCTTGACTGACAGCTCGGTTTTTTCCGTCGGTAGCCAAGTGAAGGAAAACAGCGGCTTGTAGGTGTAGAAGTTGTTGCTGGTGTTGGCCAGGCGAGTGGCGTCGTACTCGCCGGTGGGAATGGTGATCTCCAGCGCGGCGCCCAGTGTCAGGTTTTTCCCCATGTCCCACAGAATGATCGGCGCCACGGTGGTGTCGCCCATGCTTTCGCGGTCATCTTCCAGGCCAAAGGCCGACACCTGCTGCTTGATCCAGGGTCGCGCCGCGTAGAAGCCCAGGCGACCGCCGGCAATGCGCAACGGGCTGAGGTAGTCCAGGCGTGGAACGACCGCCTCGGACTTGATTTCGACGTCCGGGACCTTGCCGCCCAGCGAGCTGATGTTCAGCTCGGTGGCCTTGTAGAAGTTGTAGTAGAGGTTGAACGCGACCATGTGGTCCGGAAGGTTGTTGACGTCCAGCGGCAACATGAAGAAGCCATCGGTGCCAGGGCCGATGTTGTCGACCCCCGATTCTGTGGCGTGTACCGATACGCACACACTCGACAGCAGGGCAACGCTTGCAGCCAGTCGCAGGGGAGAGAGCGCACGGGTCGGATTCATTTTTCTGCTCGTTATTATTGTTAGCGGACGCGCCGCCGGCCATCACGCGGGCCGGACCCTAGAAATAAGCTGTCAGCCCCCGGCAGGGCAGGGTATTGGCGGACACAGAGCGGACTTCTGCGGCCAGCCTGTGTCCTAGGGTCTGTTGACGTTTGGTGGCGAGCCGCGTTGCTGGGCCAACGTGGGCGAGGCAAGGCGCGGGATGCCGC
>RCUR01000594.1_pt1 | contig 12908 bp, 7 predicted proteins | sample 2166151 | NCBI WGS metagenome assembly RCUR01 (sample SAMN09932785, study PRJNA488358) | compost metagenome | isolation source: compost soil in an enriched community | place: Germany: Experimental Botanical Garden
CCACGCCCTACCAGCGCATGGACGAGATCGACCGCATGTTCGCCGAGGACAAGCCGGCCCTGGCGCGCTACAACCTCAAGGACTGCGAGCTGGTCACGCGGATCTTCGCCAAGACCGAGATCCTCACCTTCCTGCTCGAGCGCGCCACCGTCACCGGCCTGCCCGCCGACCGCAGCGGCGGCTCGGTGGCGGCCTTTACCCACCTGTACCTGCCGCTGATGCACCGCCAGGGCTTCGTCGCGCCGAACCTCGGCGAGCGGCCGCCGGAGGCCAGCCCCGGCGGCTTCGTCATGGACTCGCAGCCCGGCCTGTACGAGTCGGTGCTGGTGCTCGACTACAAGAGCCTGTACCCGTCGATCATCCGCACCTTCCTGATCGATCCGCTGGGGCTGATCGAGGGCATGCGCCACCCCGAGGACAGCGAGTCGGTGCCGGGCTTTCGCGGCGCGCGCTTCTCGCGTACCCGGCATTGCCTGCCGGCCATCGTCGAGAGCGTCTGGCAGGGGCGCGAGGCGGCCAAGCGCGAGGGCAACGCGCCGCTGTCGCAGGCGCTGAAGATCATCATGAACGCCTTCTATGGCGTGCTCGGCTCCAGCGGCTGCCGCTTCTTCGACCCGCGCCTGGCCTCCTCCATCACCCTGCGCGGCCACGAGATCATGCGCCGCACCCGCGAGCTGATCGAGGCCGAAGGCCATGCGGTGATCTACGGCGACACCGATTCCACCTTCGTCTGGCTCAGGCGCGCCCATGGCGAGGACGAGGCGGCGCAGATCGGCCGCGCCCTGGTGCAGCGCGTCAACCAGTGGTGGCGCGAGCACCTGCGCCGGGAATATGACCTGGAAAGCGCGCTGGAGCTGCAGTTCGAGACCCATTACAGCCGCTTCCTGATGCCGACCATCCGCGGCGCCGAAGAAGGCAGCAAGAAGCGCTACGCCGGCCTGGTCGTGGCGGCGGACGGCAGCCGCGAGATGGTCTTCAAGGGCCTGGAAACGGTGCGCAGCGACTGGTCGCCGCTGGCCCGGCAGTTCCAGCGCGAGCTGTACCTGCTGATCTTCAACCGCCAGCCCTACCAGGACTATATCCGCGACTACGTGCGCCGCACCCTGGCCGGCGAACTCGATGAGCTGCTGATCTACCGCAAGCGCCTGCGCCGCCGCCTGGACGACTACCAGCGCAATGTGCCGCCGCATGTGCGCGCGGCGCGCATGGCCGACGCCTACAACGACCAGCACGGCCGCCCGCGCCAGTACCAGAACGGCGGCTGGATCAGCTACGTGATCACCCTGGCCGGCCCCGAACCGCTGGAAACCCGGCGGGCGAGCATCGACTACGAGCATTACCTGACCCGCCAGCTGCAGCCGGTGGCCGACGCCATCCTGCCGTTCGTCGGCGACGACTTCGCCCGCCTGGTCGGCGGCCAGCTCGGCCTGTTCTGAGGCCGGCGCAACTGCGCCGCCCCGCCATGTTCGCCGGCGTAAGCCGCTAGTTTTGCGAGACGGTGGATGAGGCTTTATTCATCCATCAATAGCAGGCCGTTTAAAAACGTAGGTGAGGCAGCGCGTAGCCTGGATGCAATCCGGGGCGGTTGTTCAGGCCCAGACTTCCCCCGGATTTCATCCGGGCTACAAAACGGGGTCACAGCGCGGCGCGCAGCAATGGCAGGTAGGCAGGGCTCTCGGAAATCGTGTTGTGGCCCTGGCCCGGGATCACCTCGAGCCTGGCCACGCCGGGCGGGAAATGCCGGTAGAGCGCCTCGGTACTGGCACGCGGGATGATTTCGTCCTGCTCGGCCGCGACCAGCAGGGTCGGCACCTTGATGCGCGGCGCGTAGCTCGTGGACTCGAACCTGTCCTTGAGCAGCCACTTGACCGGCAGGTAGGGAAACTGCCGCGTGGCGAACGCCAGCAGGCTGTCGAACGGCGTGATCAGCACCAGGCGCGAGGCCGGGCGTTGGCTGGCCAGACGCACGGCGACCGCCGAGCCCAGGCTGCGGCCCATCACCACGGTCTGCGGGTGCGCGGCATGCACCCGGTCGAACAGGGCCAGGGCATCGCGCTGGATCGCCTCCTCGGAGGGCGACCCGGCGCTGCCGCCATAGCCGCGGTAGTGCATCAAGTAGAGCGCATGCTCGGGAAAGGCCTGGGCGAACTCGGCCAGGTTCAGCGAAACGTCCTCGGCATTGCCGCCGAAGTAGATCAAGGCATTCGGGCCGGCGCGGGGCCGGATCGACACCAGCACCTCACCCTCGTCCACCGCCAGCCTGAGCAGGGTGTCGGGGTGGCTGATGGCAAGCGGTTGCGGGAAGTAGATGAGGCTGCGCTGAAACACCCACACGGCCGCACAGATCGCCAGGTACAAGGCGCCAAGCAGTGCCAGGAGCGAGATCATGCGCGACATGGGGTTAGCGTCTCTTCGGCTATGAGGCCGGGCTGAATGACGGCGACGGATCGCCCTTTTATACGCCCTGCCCCGCAAAGCCCGCTACAGTAGCCCGTCATCCCGCTAGCGAACCGAGCCAGGAGCCGTTATGAGCATTACCCGATACGAAACCAGCGCACGCATGAGCCGAGTCGTGGTGCACAACCAGACCGCCTATCTATGCGGGCAGGTGGCAGAAGACCGCAGCGCCGGGATCGAGGAACAAACGCGCAGCATGCTGGCCAAGGTCGACACGCTGCTGGCGTCGGTCGGCAGCGATCGCCAACAGATTCTGTCCGCCACCATCTACCTGAAGGACATGAGCCTGTTCGCCGAGATGAACAGCGTGTGGGACAGCTGGGTGCCGTCGGGCTTCGCCCCCGCCCGCGCCTGTGTAGAAGCCGCGCTGGCCAGCCCCGAACTGCTGGTGGAAATCTCCGTGATTGCTGCCGTCGGCCGTTGATGGCAGGCGAACCGTTGCGCGGATACTGAGCCTGGATTCGAGCGCCCATCATCCAGCGCGGTTCGTCGGGCGGTCCGGGCGGTGATCCGTTCGGAGCGCAGCGACAACCCGCCGGATTGATTGTGTGTCGTACCTGTCATCCATGGTGCACTGCTCGCGGGTAGGGCGGCTCGGGCGGCGATCCGTTCGGAGCGCAGCGACAGCCCGCCAGCTTGGTGCCGCGCCGGTGAACCCTGGTGCACTGCCTGCGGCGAGTGGCACCCTACGGATCGCGGTTTGCTCGAGGTAATGGGGCGTAGCGTAGGGCGCAACTTCGTCGAGACGGTCGCAGCAAGCGGGCGTTTTTGCACAGCCGCTGAGGACTGCGTGGCACTTCCAGAACAGCGCTATTGCCGGGCATAGACGATCCTGGGTCATCTGTCCGCTGCACAAGCATCCTTTGTCAGCCACACCGTTGCGCCGTCTAATGGCAGCGCAACGCGGCCGGTTGATCTCTCCGCGCGCAGCCGAACATCCGACCCGAGGAACCTATCCATGCTGCTTGGCAAACCCCTCACCGCCTGGTGCAACGAGTATCCGCTGCTCAATGAGTTGATCGCGCTGCGGGAAACCAGTTGGTTCAACCCCGGGGTCGCCGACGCGGCCGAGGCCTTGACCGATGTCGGGCTGACCCGCGCCGACGTCGACGACGCCAGCGCGCGCCTGGCCCGCTTCGCGCCCTATATCGCCCGGGCATTCCCGGAGACCGCGGCCAGCGGCGGGATCATCGAGTCGGGCATCCGCGCGGTGCCGCAGCTGCAGGCGCTGCTAGCCGAACGCTACGGGCTGGACGACAGCGGCGTGCTGTGGCTCAAGCAGGACAGCCACCTGCCCATCTCCGGTTCGATCAAGGCGCGTGGCGGCATCTATGAAGTGCTCAAACATGCCGAGGAGCTGGCGCTGGCCGCAGGCTTGCTGAAACAAACCGACGATTACAGCGTGCTCGACAGCGACGCGGCCCGGGCCTTCTTCGGCCGCTACAAGATCGCCGTCGGCTCGACCGGCAATCTCGGCCTGTCGATTGGCATCGTCAGCGCGCGCCTGGGCTTTCAGGCCACGGTGCACATGTCCGCCGATGCCCGCCAGTGGAAGAAGGACAAGCTGCGCGCCCACGGCGTCAGCGTGGTCGAGTACGCCTGCGACTACAGCGTCGCGGTGGCCGAGGGGCGCAAGCAGGCCGGCGCCGACCCTTACTGCCACTTCGTCGATGATGAAAACTCGACCAGCCTGTTCCTCGGCTATGCCGTCGCCGCGCAACGCCTGCAGCAACAATTCGCCGCCGCCGCGATCCGCGTCGATGCCGAGCACCCGCTGTTCGTCTACCTGCCCTGCGGCGTCGGCGGCGGCCCGGGCGGGGTGGCCTTCGGCCTCAAGCTGGCGTTCGGCGATGCGGTGCATTGCCTGTTTGCCGAGCCCACCCACTCGCCCTGCATGCTGATCGGGGTCCATACCGGGCGACATGACCAGGTCTCGGTGCAGGACTTCGGCATCGACAACCTCACCGCCGCCGACGGCCTGGCGGTCGGGCGCCCGTCCGGCTTTGTCGGCCGCGCCATGCAGCGTTCGATCGACGGCTACTACACGGTCAGCGATGAAGAGCTGTATCGCCTGCTGGCGCTGCTGGACAGCAGCGAAGGCCTGCGCCTCGAACCCTCGGCACTGGCCGGCGTACCGGGCATGGCCCGGGTGCTGACCGAGCAGCAGGGTTATCGGGCGCGCATGCAGCTGACCCCGAGCCGGATGGCCCGGGCCACCCACCTGATCTGGGCCACCGGCGGCAGCATGGTGCCCGCGGCGGAAATGGCCGGCTATCTCGCCAAGGGCCGGCAACTGTTGCAGGCCGAACAGGCATGAACCCGGCGCTTGCGTTGACGGCCCTGACCGGGTCGCCAGCGCCCGGCGGTGGTGAACCTAGTGTCGCGTCAACCCTGAAGTGTCGGTTAAACGCCGGGCTTGTGGGAGGGGCTTTAGCCGCGATTGACCTTGACGGTGCTGAAAGCATCGCGGCTAAAGCCGCTCCCACGCAAAGCGACAGATGATTCATTGCTAGAATGACGCCATGCTCAATCTCCCCCCTCGGCTTGGCTCCGGGCTCGACAGTAGCCAGTTCGCCAACCTGCATACCTTCCATGCCGCGGCGCGCCATCTGAGCTTTGCCCGCGCGGCAGACGAGCTGTGCCTGACGCCGAGCGCCGTCAGCCATCGCATCGCCCGCCTGGAACGCGGACTGGGGCTGAAACTGTTCCAGCGCCTGACCCGCCAGATCCGCCTGACCGCAGAGGGCGAACGCATCTTCAACATCCTGCAAGGTGCAATGGGCCAGTTGCTCGAAGCCTTGCAGCAGGCCCCAGGCGCCGAAATCGCCGGGCCGCTGGCGATCTATGTCCGCCCCTCGCTCGCCGAATGCTGGCTGGTGCCGAGGCTGGCCGACTTTACCGCCCGCTACCCCGCGGTTGCCCTGGATATCCGGGTGGGCAACGACACGGTCGATTTCCGCACGCAGAACATCGATTTGGCGCTGTATTTCACCCGCGATGAGTTCCCCGGCCTGATCGCCGGCAAACTGATGGACGAACGGATCGCCCCGGTGTGCAGCCCGCAGTATGCCCAGCGCCATGGCTTGCTGGACAACCCGGACAACCTGGCGCAGTGCACCCTGCTGCATGACTCCCTGGCCTGGGACAACGCCGCCTACGATGCCGAATGGCAACTGTGGGCCAGCCACTCGGGAATCGAGGCCAAGCTGCCCCCGCGCAGCCTCACCTTCGACCGTTCCGACCTCTGCGCGCTGGCGGCCGTCAATCACGCGGGGATCGCCATCGGCCGCTCCCGCCTGGTGCAACAGCGGCTTGAGCGCGGCGAACTCATCCTGCCATTCGGCGGCTTCGCGCTGACCAGTCGCTGCCACTACCAGCTGGTGCACCCAGCCCTCGAGCCCATGCCGAGCCGGCTGCAGGTCTTCATCGACTGGCTGCACGAATGCGTCGCGGCCGACGCAGGGCGGGTATAAGGATCGCTCTCAGGGTTTGCACCAGCACCCCGCTCCGCTACCCTCCCTGCATACCTCAGCGCAAGAAGGATCGCCCCATGTTTCGCATCACCGCCCTCGTTGCCGGCCTGGCCCTGTCTGCCAGCGCTTTCGCCCTGTCGCTCGCCGACCTGACCCAACAGGACGCCAGCGGCGGGCTCAAGGACGCCTTGATCCAGGGCGCCCAGGTGGCGGTCAAGCAACTGGGCGCGCCCGGCGGCTTCAGCAACAATCCAGATGTACGCATCGAGCTGCCGGGCAACCTCGGCAAGGCGGCGAAAACCATGAAGATGATGGGCATGGGCGCCCAGGTCACCCAGCTGGAAACCAGCATGAACCAGGCCGCCGAAGCCGCCGTACCCCAGGCCCAGGCTCTGCTGGTGGATGCGGTGAAGAAGATGACCGTGCAGGACGCCAAGAGCATCCTCGCCGGCCCGCAGGATTCGGCCACCCAATACCTGAACAAGAGCAGCCGCGAACAGATCCGCGCGCGCTTCCTGCCGATCGTCAAACAGGCCACCGACCAGGTCGGTCTGGCCCAGCAATACAACGCCTTCGCCGGCCAGGCCGCCAGCTTCGGCGTGGTCGACGCGAAGAGCGCGAGTATCGAGAACTACGTCACCGAACAGGCGCTGGACGGCCTGTTCGCAATGATCGCCGAGCAGGAAGCCAGCATCCGCCAGAACCCGGCGGGCGCGGCGACCAGTCTGGCGAAGAAGGTGTTTGGGGCGTTGTAGGAAGGGAGAGCTGATATGAAAAAGCCAGACCTTTGGGTCTGGCTTTTTTGTGGAAAGACAACACATTTATTGGAAGCGCTGGGTGAAGGCGAGAAGCCAAAGCATCGCGGCTAAAGCCCCTCCCACAAAGTCGAATGGCGTTCGTAGATTTGTAGGATGTGCGGGCGGCGATCCGTCGGGCCGCATAGGATCTACTCGGTGGTGATTGGTTGTTTGTCATCCATCCGCGATACGCCAGAGCGGACGCTCGGCTCAGCACCTGAAGGACGTCTCCTCGCCACCCTGCGGCCCCGTGCAGGTCACGGTGGCGGTGCGGAAATTCAGGTCGACGAACAGGTGGCAGCAATGCTCGCCGGCGCGCCAGCCCATGGACACGCTGGACATGTTCGACTGGTGCAGCTCGAACTCGCCGGCGAAGGCCGGGTGGGTCGAACGCAGCTGCATCAGGCGCAGCAGGCGCTGCACCACCGGGGTTTGCAAGGCCTGCTCGGCCTCGTCCAGTGAGTAGTGGTGGCGGTTGATTTCCCGCGCCTCGCCGGTTCCCAGCATCAGTTCGGTGTCGTTGTGGCCGGCCAACAGGCCGACGTAGTAGACCTGCGGAATGCCGGGGGTGAAGAACTGGATCGCCCGGGCGGCGATGTAGGCGTCCTCGTTGCCCTGCAGGGCATCGAAGAAGGTGCAGGTGAGCTGGTAGATCGCGCCGACGCTGTGCACGTTGGCGGCCGAGCGGCGCAGGATGGGGTCGGCGCTGCGCTCCGAGACGTTGTGGATCAGCGCCTCGATATGCTCACGCGGGAGGATCTCTTCCACATCGGGAATGCAGATGCCGTCGTGGGTGTCGAGCACGGTGATCTGCTGGTGCGGGCACATGCGCAGCCAGGACTTGAGGTACTGGCTGTTGCCGTCGAGCAGGGTGTACAGCAGCAGCGGCGGCAGGGCGAAGGCATAGGACCACATGCCGCGCGCCGAGATGGCGTACTGCCAACTGGGGTGGTCGTGCACCTCGGGCAGTATCTCTATGCCGCTGGCCGCCGCGGTGGTCTTGAACCAGTCGAGGATCTGCCACACCTGCGGCTCGACCAGAAAGCAGCTGGTGCCGATCTTCTTGGTGGTGTAGCCGAAGGCGTCCAGACGCAACAGCTTGACCCCGCGCGCGGCGAGAAAGGCGATGGTGTCGGCCATCATCCGGTAGGTCAGCGGCGAGTCGTAGTTGAGGTCGATCTGCCGTTCGCTGAAGGTGCACCAGACCCGCCCGCTGCTGCCGTCGGCGAAGGTGATATCGCGGAACGGTTCCTTTTCCTTGCGGATGTGGATCTTGGCCAGGTCGTCCGGGCCGATCTCGCCCAGGCTGTCGACATCGACGAACATCTCGGCCCACTCCGAGGCATCGCCCTTCTGCAGGTAGTCCTGGAACTCCGGCGAGTCGTCGGCCAGGTGATTGAGTACCAGATCCAGACAGACATCGTAGTGCGCGCTGAGGCGCTCGATGTCCGCCCAAGTGCCGACGGCCGGGTCGATGCGCTTGTGCGTCAGCGGCGAGAAACCGCCGTCGGCATTCGACGGGAAAGGCGGCAGCACATGCACCCCGCCCACCGCGCGCCCCAACTTGTGTTCGACGAAATCGGCCAGGTCAGCCAGTCCCGCACCGATACGGTTGGGGTAGGCGATCAAGTGGACGGTATTCTTCAGCGGCATGCGCGGTCTCCCTGAATTCATGGCATTTCGGCTGCCTGCTACAAGCAACAGCCCGGTACAGCCCGCGCAGGCGGACGGCGCTCGCCAGAGCCGGGTCGACGCCACGCAGAATGCGGCGAACAGAGGGATTTTTAGCCCGAATAAGCGCCAGCGCAATCCGTGGATCGGTCACATGGCCTGCTAGTGTGCTGTTGCAACACGTAGGATGGGTTGAGCAGAACGATACCCATGCGGTTGTCAGTTGGTCTGTTTGATGGGTATCGCTGCGCTCAACCTGCGCGGCCCGACCCATCCTACAAAAGCCATATGCAACTTAATAACCGGGATATCGCCTACTCGAAGCCCGATCACTTACCGGGCTTTGAGCTGAGCGCCAGATCAGCCCAGCTGATGCTCCACTTGCTTGACCCGGAACCAGGCCGCATACAGCGCCGGCAGGAACAGCAGGGTCAGCGCCGTGGCGACCACCAGGCCGCCCATGATCGCCACCGCCATCGGCCCGAAGAACACGCTGCGCGACAGCGGGATCATCGCCAGCACCGCCGCCAGGGCGGTCAGCACTATGGGCCGGAAGCGCCGCACCGTGGCTTCGATGATGGCGTTCCAGCTGTCCAGGCCGGCCGCCCTGTCCTGCTCGATCTGGTCGACCAGGATCACCGAGTTGCGCATGATCATGCCGGACAGGGCGATGGTGCCGAGCATGGCGACGAAGCCGAACGGCTGGCGGAAGATCAGCAGGAACAGGGTCACGCCGATCAGCCCCAGCGGCGCGGTGAGGAACACCATGGCCGAGCGCGAGAAGCTTTTCAGCTGCAGCATCAGCAGGGTCAGCACCACCACGATGAACAGCGGCACGCCGGCGTTCACCGAGGCCTGCCCGCGCTCCGAGTCCTCCACGGTGCCGCCGACGTCGAGCAGGTAGCCGTCGGGCAGCGCCGCGCGGATCGGCTCCAGGGTCGGCAGGATCTGCTTGACCAGGCTGGCCGGCTGCTCTTTACCGTAGACGTCGGCGCGCACGGTGACGGTCGGCAGGCGGTTGCGGTGCCAGATCACCCCTTCCTCGAAACCGTATTCGAGCATGGCGATCTGCGCCAGCGGCACACTGGCGCCGCTGGCGGTGGGTATCGCCAGGCTCGGCAGCAGACCGAGTTGCTGGCGCTCGCTCGGCGTGCCGCGCAGGAGGATTTCGACCAGTTCGTTGCCTTCGCGGTACTGGCTGACCGGCGCACCGGTCAGCGAGCTCTGCAGGAAGCGCGACAGGTCGGCGGTGCTCACGCCCATGACGCGGGCGCGTTCCTGGTCGATGTTCAAGCGCACCACCTTGCTCGGTTCTTCCCAGTCCAGGTGGACGTTGGTCACATGCGGGTTGTCGCGCACCTTGTTGGCCACCTCGCGGGCCAGCGCGCGGACCTCGTCGACATGCTCGCCGGAGACGCGGAACTGCACCGGGTAGCCGACCGGCGGGCCGTTCTCCAGGCGCGAGATACGCGTGCGCAGGGTCGGGAACTCCTCGCCCAGGGTGTCGATCAGCCAACTGCGGACCTGTTCGCGCTCCTCGATGCCGTTCGCCAGAATCACGAACTGGGCGAAGCTGGCGGCCGGCAACTGCTGGTCGAGCGGCAGGTAGAAGCGCGGCGAGCCGGTGCCGACATAGGCCACGTAGTTGTCGATGCCCGGGTGGCCGTCGAGCAGCTTTTCCAGATGCTCGACCTGCTCGGCGGTGGCGCTCAGGGAGGCGCCTTCGCCGAGCTTGAGGTCGACCATCAGCTCCAGGCGCCCGGAGGCCGGGAAGAACTGCTGCGGCACGAAGCGGAACAGCATGATCGAGGCGACGAACAGCGCGAGGGTCAGCACGATCACCGTCTTGCGTCGGCGCACGCACCAGTGCACGGTGCGCCGCACGCGCTGGTAGAAGGCCGTCGAGTAGGGATCATGACCCGCGGCGCTGCCGCCATGCTTGGCCGCGTGCAGCTTGGCCAGGTCCGGCAGCAGCTTGGCGCCCAGGTAGGGCACGAAGATCACCGCGGCGATCCAGGACACCAGCAGGGCGATGGTCACCACCTGGAAGATCGAGCGGGTGTACTCGCCGGTGCCGGACATCGCGGTGGCGATCGGCAGGAAGCCGGCGGCGGTGATCAGGGTGCCGGTGAGCATGGGGAAGGCGGTACTGGTCCAGGCGAAACTGGCGGCCTTGAGGCGGTCGTAGCCCTGCTCCATCTTGATCGCCATCATCTCCACGGCAATGATCGCGTCGTCGACCATCAGGCCCAGCGCCAGCACCAGCGCGCCGAGGGAGATCTTGTGCAGGCCTATCCCCAGGTAGTACATGACGGCGAAGGTCATCGCCAGCACCAGCGGAATCGACAGCGCCACCACCAGGCCGGTGCGCAGGCCGAGGGAGAAGAAGCTCACCAGGAGGACGATGATCACCGCCTCGGTGAGCACGCGGACGAATTCGCCGACCCCGGTCTTCACCGCCGCCGGCTGATCCGCGACCTTGCGCAGCTGCATGCCGGCCGGCAGGGTTTCCTGCAGGCGGGCGAACTCGACTTCCAGGGCCTCGCCCAGCACCAGGATGTCGCCGCCGGCCTTCATCGACACCGCCAGGCCGATGGCGTCCTCGCCCATGAAGCGCATGCGCGGTGCCGGTGGATCGTTGAAGCCGCGCTTGACCTCGGCCACATCGCCGATGCGGAAGGTCCGCTCGGCCACCCGGATCGGGAAGTTGCGGATCTCCTCGACCGTCTCGAAACGTCCGGTCACCCGCAACTGCACCCGGTCCGTGGTGGTTTCGAAGAAGCCGGCCGCCGCCACCGCGTTCTGCTCCTCCAGCGCCTGCTGCACCACGGCCAGCGGCAGGCCGATGGTGGCCAGCTTGGTGTTGGACAACTCGATCCAGATCTTCTCGTCCTGCAGGCCGAGCAGCTCGACCTTGCCGACGTCCTTGACCCGCTGCAGTTGCAGTTGCACGCGGTCGGCATAGTCCTTGAGCACCGCGTAGTCGAAGCCTGCGCCGGTCAGTGCGTAGATATTGCCGAAGGTGGTGCCGAATTCGTCGTTGAAGAACGGTCCCTGGATGCCCGGCGGCAAGGTGTGGCGAATGTCGCCGACCTTCTTGCGCACCTGATAGAAGAGTTCGGGGATGTCCTTGGAGCGCATCGAGTCGCGGGCGATGAAGGTCACCTGGGATTCGCCGGGCCGCGAGAAGGACACGATCTTGTCGTACTCGCCGGTCTCCATCAGCTTCTTCTCGATGCGCTCGGTGACCTGGCGAGCGACTTCCTCGGCGCTGGCCCCCGGCCAGATGGTGCGCACCACCATGGCCTTGAAGGTGAACGGCGGGTCTTCGCTCTGGCCCAGCTTGGTGTAGGACATAGCGCCGACCACGGCCAGCAACAGCATGATGTAGAGCACGATCTGACGATTGCGCAGCGCCCAGGCGGACAGGTTGAAATCCATCGGGACTACTCCTTCGCCGCCAGCTTGACCGTGCGGTTAGCGCGGTCGACCGGGCGCACCTGCTGGCCTTCGCGCAGCACCTGCACGCCGGCGGCGATCACCCAGTCGCTCGCCTGCAAGCCTTCCAGCACCGGCACGCTGCTCTCGGCATAGGCACCGATGCGCACCGGCGTGCGCTTGAGCGTGGAGTCCCTGGGATCGACCACCCAGACATAGGGCTGGCCTTGCTCCGCGGTCAGCGCCGACAGCGGCACCGACAACGGCACCTCGCCGTTGTGGGCGATGAACACCCGCGCGCTCTGGCCCAGCTCGGCCGGCACCTCGCCCGCGCTGAAGGTCACGCGGGCGGCAAAGGTGCGCGACTGCGAGTCGGCCGCCGGGGATATCTCGCGAATCCGTCCGGGGAAACGCCGATCCGGCTGCGACCAGAGTTCGACCGCTACGGGCTGGCCGACCTTGAAGCGCTCGAAGGCTTGCTCCGGCAGGCTGATCGAAACTTCCCGCTCGCCATCGGCGGCCAGGATGAACACCGTCTGCCCCGCGGCTACCACCTGGCCGACCTCGACCATGCGCCGGGCGATCACGCCATCCTGCGAGGCGCGCAGCACCGCGTAGCCGGCCTGATTGCTGGCCACGTCGAACTCGGCCCTGACCTGCTTGAGGCGCGCCTGACCTGAGCGGTAGAGATTTTCGGCGTTGTCGTATTGCGAACGGCTGACCAACTGGCGCGCCAGCAGGGTCTTGTAGCGGTCACGTTCGGCACGCACCAACTGCAGATTGGCTTCGGCCGCGGCGACCTGCGCGCGCATGGCCTCGAGCTGCAGACGCACATCCTGCGGATCCAGCTCGGCCAGCGGCTGATCCTTGCGCACCTGGTCGCCCACCTCGACCAGACGCCTGGCCACCTTGCCGCCGATGCGGAAGGCCAGCTCGGGCTCCAGGCGCGCGCGCACCTCGCCGGCGTAGGCGTCCATCATTTCGGTCGCAGGTTGCGGCTGCACCACCATGGCGGGGCGGATAGACTGCTCGACCGGCTCACCATTACCACAGGCAGCGAGCAGAACGATGA
>RCUR01000595.1_pt1 | contig 12896 bp, 17 predicted proteins | sample 2166151 | NCBI WGS metagenome assembly RCUR01 (sample SAMN09932785, study PRJNA488358) | compost metagenome | isolation source: compost soil in an enriched community | place: Germany: Experimental Botanical Garden
CGGCATGGTCCTCGAGACTCAGCTCACCGGTAGACAGGAACAGCAACCGCCAGGCCTTGCGCTCTCTCAGCTCGCCATCCTGCTTACTGCGGCCCTTGCCTTGGCCGTTGGCCAGCATGTAGGCAGTCTGTCCTGCTTCCCGGCCGTCCAGCTCGCCCAGTTCATCCAGACAGAGCAAGGCATCATTGCGCCGGCTGGCGATCCCCTCGATGGCATTACCGGTGGCCCGCCAGGTTTGGGCATAGCGCTCCGGGTGACCATAGACACTGGCGGCCGCCTTCATCACCGTGGTTTTGCCGTCGGTACTCTCGCCCTTGAGGTGGAAGCCACCGCCCTCCATGCCTACCAGAGAAAGCAGGGGAGCCGCAAAGGCGAGTGACAGTGCAAAGCAGAGGCGGGAGTTGCCCACAGCCAACCCTGCCACCCCTTGTTGCCAGCCGGCCAGGGTACCGCGCTCGGTAAAGTCGCTGGCGGTGTAGCCAGCGGTCTGCAGAATGACCCCCTCGGCATCCGGCCCAATGGACCCACCGGGCAGCACATAGGCATGGCCATGCCACCCTGTGCGCTCGACACAGGTGATACGGCGCTTGGGCTGGCAGCTCATCAGGTAGGCCGCCAGCCTGCGTTTATGGCTCAGCTCGATAAAGGGCAGCCCCGCATCCAGCAGCGCGGCAAACACCTCCTCACCGTTGCGCGGGACCAGGGAACGCACCGGCATGGCCCACTGGCGCACCCGCCCGGCGCTGTCCCGCCACTCCAACAAGCGGCCATAGCCTCGGCCCTGCTCGTCAGCGGTCTCTGCCAACACATGAACTGGGCTGGCAATGGGTACCCACTCTTGCCGGGCATCCTCACCCCGGCCCACTGTCATCAGGGCGCACAGGCGCGAGCCCCGCACCTCGAACCCTGCCGGTAGCTCTGGCCCTTCCTCTGGGCTGCTTTTCACCAGATGGAGCGGAGCCACATTGTCTGGCCAGGGCGCCTCGTCTAATTGGGTGTCTGCCGCCAGTGTCTGCTCGAAGGCCACCACATCCACCAACTGCCAGGGCTCGGCATTATGGCCAGGGTTGCCGCGGTAGAGCTCGGCCTTGGGGGCTTGCTTGCGCAGAGCCACGATCAGCCGCTTGGCCTTCTCGGGGGCGAGGTTGCCGAACTGGTGAACGATGACCCTCTTGGTGGCATCCCGATCGGCCATCTTGTAGAGCCTGGCGCCGTCATCCAACTGGGCGGGCCCCACATACAGCGTCTGCTCTGGCTCCACCTCTGGGTCAATCGGGTTGTCTGTGGCCACCGCCTCGTTGTGTGCGCGCTGCAGGGTAGCCCTGATGCCGGCATCCCGACTTGCTTGCTCGCCGGTGTGGATCACGACCACCAGCAGATCGTCCAGGTCCGCGAACTTGAGGAAGGCGCCGGCCCGGGATGGCGGGCTGCTTTGATGACCGGGGCCTGCTGCCCCTTGGTGTATCGCTGTCATTGCATCGCCCTCCGCTTGCTCTCACTCGCCAGCTCAACCACGGGATCCTTTCCCTCTTCGAGCATCTTGTGAACATCGGCGCAGAAGGCGCAATACATCTGATCCACCACCAAGGCGCCCAGCGGGGTCAAAGTCCCGTTCACCACCATGTGCCGCAGCATGAGCAAGGCATCGGCCTGCCCCTGCTGCGCCCCGGCGTTTTCGAGGTGAGCGGCCACGATGTTGTTATGAATGGCCATCGTCAGTGACTCAGCAGCAAGGGGAAGCTGGATCCCCAGGTGAGTAAACACATTGCCCCGGGCGGCCAAGTAGGCCTGGGCTAACTGCTCCACCAGCTTATTTATCTCGGTCATGGCAACCCCCTGTTGCATTGCGCTCGCCTGGTTGTTTCTGGGCCTTGGTCACCCGCTTGAAGAGTTCCCGCAGTACCGCGGGGCGCAGTGGATTGCGTGACAACTCGCGCCACATCCGGCCATTCAGGGTATTGATCAGTCGATTACTCATGGCGTGTCCCTCCCAGCAGAACGGCAACCAGTTCCTTGAACGCCCGATCATCCAATCCGGCTTTTAGTTCTCGAGCCTCCTTGGCGGTAACGGCCACCGCGGCGCCCTTGGTCTGTGCAATGAAACGGTCCCGATCGCTTCGCCACAGGAAAGCGCTGAGGCTGCCCTGCTGTGAACGTTTCCCGGTACGGGGGTGAGTGGGGCCAATGAAGGTGGTCGGCTCTCTGCCGTTGGCCCATGCGAAATAGGTCATGCCAGCACCTCCTGGCAGAGCCTTATCTCTATACGTAGGGCATCGAGCAAAGCGTTGAACTGCGCCCGCTCTTGCAGGCACAGGTCGGTTTGTTCCAGGGCGTCAGCAAACTGCTCGAGCAGTGCCTCTAGGCGGGATGGAGTGGACAGGGTCATGCGGCCACCCCCTTGCTAGTAGGGGTGCGGGACATAAACACCAACGACAAGCCAGGCAAGTTGGCGCGGGCTTGAGCCTCGGTATTGGCGATGATGGCGATAGTGCGGATACGCCGTAGCTCAGCCAGACGACAGACGTGAGGACGCTGGATCAGGAAGGTGAAGATTTTGGGTAAAGCAGGGGCGGGGACAGTAGCCATGATGGCAGCCTCCAGGGTCAGCAAATTGTCACTGCCACAGATAGACGCCAATCTTCTGGTGACAGCCCGGACGAGGTTGGCGTAACTGGAGACCTTGGGATCCAGCGCTCCTTGCAGAGCCCTCGCCCGAGCCGCCATAACACGGTAGGCACTGCCAACCAGGTAGGCCAGCAGCGCCCCAAGAAATGGGGATCGAGTACCGACAAAAAACCACGCGAGAGCGTGGGTCGGCTCCAAGACACTTTCCGAGACGCCAATCTCGGCAACGGATTTTGCCGCTGCAAGAGGAATCGTACTCCGTTGGACGTTGTGGGACAAGCCCACCCCTTGGAATTTGGGCAAGGCTTCGCCCTGGGCAGTGAGCCCATATTGTTCTTTCATGGCATACCTCGGGGTTAGGCGGCGGGAGGGAGGGGAGTGACTGCCGGCGTGCGAGCGCACAGAATGGCGGTGTAGTCATCTGCCAGTGGGGCAGCCTGGCGCTGGTGTCGCCAGTGGTTGATCAGAGCCACCAGCTTATGGGCTTGCTCACGGTCGGCCAGCCAATAGCGCTTGAAGCGAGTGGTCCCACCACCGCTATGCTGGTGCTCAAAAAAAGCATCTGTGATAGCTACCCCGTGGTTTCGACGGAGCAGGCCAATGCTGTTGCGCAAGTTGAGGTCATGGAGCCCAGCCAGGCCAGACAAGGCGCTGACGCCCTGGGCTCCCTGCTCCAGCAGGTGGGTGGCGACCAATTCGTACTTGGTGATATTCTGACCCTGCTCAAGCTGGGTCGTGCCGTTCGCGGTGCGGCCTTTTTCTTTTTGCATATCTACCCCCTATGCTGCCACGTTGCGAGCTGCGATACGCTCCGCCATCCAGGCATCAACTTCTGCCTCGACGAATGCCACTGAACGCCCACCCAGACGTATGGTTTGGGGGAATTGGCCTTGGGCCATCAGGTCGTAAATACTGGATTTGCTCAGGCCGGTTTTCTTGATCGCCTCCCGCACTCGAATAAAACGCAGTGCGGTGGGGGTGGGGGAAAATTGTTGTTCCATATTGGTTCGCCTCGGTCGTTGTTGACGGAGCAATGGAAACACAAGACGAAGGACATTCGATGTCGAGTAACCCTAACGCTACGTGGAGTAAGGCTACCCGACAGTGGTTATTTAACCCTGTAGGGCCTGCCAGTCGTCATGGCAGTGCTAAGCAGCCTCTCAACGGTGCCGAGTGCCAGTGGGCATCTCTTGCCATCGAATAGAGCGTGCTCGTGGTCTATGACCTTGGTTGCCCAATCCACGGCAGTATCGTCGGGATCATTCTGCCAGGCGGGATTGAGCTTTGCGCGGATTGCAGCGGCCAGCACGCGCTCTCTGTTAGCTGCATGGTGCTCAGCGATTGGATGTGGGGGCGGTGCTTTGCGGCTTGCCCGTTGGGCCTTCAAAAATGCTTCTTTGGGGATTGGATCGCCTGATTCAATATGCTTTTTCAGCAGCTCCAGGTCTCGCTTAATAAGCCATATCTGGTTGGCATCTATGGGCGATTCATCTTCACTCGGCTCAAGAAGGATACATTCATAGTCGCGGTCGAGCCCGTAATAAAATCCAGCGGGCAAAAGACTCCAGTCGCTTAAAAATGTCTCGCGTTCAAGCAACATACCTTCGAATAAAGTCTTATCTAATGACCAAAGGCCACTGGCTGTCGCTGTTATGAGCTTAAAGATACCCAATCGTTGAGCGAGCTTTACATGAGCAATAGGTATGGTGAGCGTTGCATTACAACCAATCACTACAGGCGGCGGCGGGGTGAGATCATTGTCGTCATGGCTGGGGAGTGAATATAAAAGGTCCAGATATGGATCTTCATCTTCAACAAGCTTACCGTCTCTGACGAAAAGAACATGAGCAGGTGCGGCAGATAGCCAGATTGCTCCTTCTATCGCTCCAAGTGCGCACCAATGAAGAATGTCCTCAACTTCGCACTCTAGTAACCGCGCGGCTCGGTCAATCCGGCAGTATTCCAGCGGTAGTAATGGGGTATTTTTACTCATTGTTGCGTCACCTTAACGCTTCCTTGAATGGGGGCCGGGTCAGGCTGGCAAGGTATCCCGCTTTTCTCTCCGTCGAGATAGGCCCAGCAAGTCGTTAGGCTGGGGTTATTCTCCCACCACCTTCAATGCTTTAAAGCCGCTAGCCAGAGAAAGGTTCCCCTGGCTGGCCTGCTCTATGTGTTTGCTCCACCAGCTCATCATGATCACCCGCTGCTCGTAGTAGTCGCTGCGGTTATAGGCGCGGCGGATCTCGTTATCGTCGGCGTGGGACAGCGCCGCTTCGATAGCGTCAGGATTGAACCCTTGTTCGTTGAGGGTGGTACTGCCGAGCGAGCGCAAACCGTGGGCCACCAGCCGTCCGCCATAGCCCAGTCGCTTGAGGGCGGCATTCGCGCTCTGGTCGTTGATATGGCCGAGCGGATCACGGTAGCCGGGGAACACGAAGGGGCGGTGGCCGCTGATCGGCTTCATCCGCTCCAGCAGGGCCAACGCTTGTGGGGTCAGCGGAACCCGGTGGGGGCGCTCCATCTTCATCCGGTCAGCGGGGATGTTCCAAACCTTGGCCTCCATGTCTATCTCATCCCAGCGGGTGCCCGCCGACTCACCAGGGCGAACCAGGGTGTGCAGGCTCCATTCAATCTGACAGCGGGTAGTGTGGTCTAGCCTACCGTTGGCAATGTCGGACATCAGCAGTGGTAACTCCTCCGGCTTGAGCGTAGGCATATGCTTCTTGGCGGGCTTCTTGAACACTTTGCGAATGGCGGAGCAGGGGTTGGCATCAAGCAGGCCGTGGTTAACGGTGTAGTCGAGGATCTCGTTTATCCGCTGACACAGCCGGCGCACTGTCTCCAGCTTGCCATCAGCCTCAATAGGGCGCAGTAGTTCGATCACCAGGGGGGCGCGTATCTGGTCGATGGGCATGGAGCCGATGAAAGGCAGCACATACAGCTCAAGGGAGCGCCACGAATCGGCGGCATAGGCTTCGCTTACGTCGTGCCGTTTCAGTTCCAGCCACTTGGCAGCCATTCGTTCGAACGTGTTGGAGCAGGCCTCTTGCTGAGCCTGAACGATGGCGATCTGCTCTTCTTTATGGCGTTTGGGGTCAATTGCTTGAGCCAATAGGGCACGAGCCTCTCGCCGCCGTTCTCGAGCTGCGGCAAGAGTAACATCAGGGTAGGGGCCAAAACTGATGTTGGCGCGCTTCTTGTCGCTCGGCCTGTAGTAGTTGAACACCCAGAGCCTCGCACCATTCGGCTTAACCCTTAGGTAAAGCCCGTCACCGTCACCCAAGCTGTATTCCTTGGCTTCAGGCTTGGCGGTTCTCAGCTTTGAGTCGGTCAGCTTGTCTTTACTCACGGCACATCCCCCCAGTAGTAATACCAAAACCGGTGTTACAAAACCAATGTGACCGTAGATGTTACTCTTATGGCTGGATTTAGGCGACTTGCTCGGACTACTGCGGACAACAAAAAACCCGCAAGACGTTGAATCTTGCGGGGTTTTGTACTTCTTCGTTCCCGGCCGGAACATTGTTTGGTGGAGCTGGGAGGAGGTGACAACCAATCTTTAGTTTATCATTTCAGATCAATAAGTTAGATGACCTGTTCCAGCGAATCATTTCTGTGACCCTTCACTATGACACCAAATTTTGGACGCCGGTTCAACTCCTCTATCTTCTATTGGCACGCAAGAAAGCTGTTAAAGGGATAGGCTGTGAATTAGAAGAATGATCTTTGAAAGCTCAGATTCCTGTATTATTTAAGCACTACATTTCTGAGACTCAATTTTTAAAATCTCAGTATTAAATATTGCCTCTTTTCCCCTAAGATTTTCGGCGTGGTAATCAGATGGAAATTTAATATGGATGTCAAAGATATCTCCAGCAAGCTTTCCTGTCAGTGCATCCTCGAAGCCTGGAATCATACGGTTATTTCCAAGAATTAAAGTGAAGTTATTAGCTCGTCCTCCATCAAACTCCACCCCATTAATATAACCAATGAAGTTAATTGTTACTCTATCTCCATTTTCTGCTGCCTTATTTTCTTCAATCCAACTTGGTTGCATTGACGTATGTATACTATTCGTCTTTTCAGTTGGTGTTGGAGATGGTGTATAACTGTTATAAATACTCGGCGCCAATCTATAACTGAGGTCATATCCTTTGTAAGACTTAACATTGAACGTGCTCTTGTCAAGTTCATAAGACCATATCGGTTCCATGCTCTTATGCTCAGGTTGTTCATGCACGATCATGACTTTGTCTAGAATAAATTTCGTTTCACCAATATACTCGCCAGTAATAGAAGATACTGAACGACCATCTATTATACCCGTAATGCAGTAATCTTTATTAATGACTCGGTTGTTAAATACCCAACCGACACAACTCCCAGTGAAATCGACCAACTGAGCTGGTTTGTGGTGGGCCATGAAAAGAGCCCAAAAAACTCTGGTCAATATGCCGAGATTATCAGAGATACGAGATTTTGGGATATCACCAATTTTTATCCCAGTCCCACAACCAATCATACTTGTTGATTGTAGTGTTATGCATGAATTTCCTTGTTTTATTAAAAATGAACCATCTCGTTTTACTTCAAACTTTGTATCTAGGTAAGTCATAGACAATCTTGTTATGACTATAGGCTTCCCATCGGAAGACTCAAATTCTAATCCAATAATCCCTTTCTGTGGTCTTATTGTTATTGTTGCTCCTTCGCCAGATATATCATGTGTTCCTAACAAACCAATAAACTGATTCCTGTTTATAAAGGCAACAGGAGATGACTTGTCGTCATAGAAGATTGCATTTATGAGAATTGGCTCTTCAGGAATACTTGGTTTTTCAAACCATAATAAAGGCTTTCCATATACATTTATTATTACAGTTGTTAACTGGAAGTTAGAGCTTCCTAGTACTATGTTCGGTTCTGTATGATCTGGATAGATAAAGTCAGAGACAAAGCCAGTCGATTTAGATTTAGGATTAGCTTTGGCTTTCCAAATCGAACTCTTTGAACGCCTCCCTCTTGTTACAGTTGGGTGGCAGCGCACACAAAGATAAGTCATTTTATCAGGATCGTGTTCTCTAGCTTCAAAGAACTCTGGCTCTATATGCTCATAATCCCCAAATAGTGAGCCGCAGATGACACAACCATATCCTGCATCTTTCCTAATCTGTTCTCTGATGGGCAGTGGTACGTACCTGTCTAAACCATACTTATTTATTTTTTTATTCATTCAGACTGTGCTCCAAGTGCATTATTTTTCTTATGAGCATAATACTGGTAGAGCTGTGATTAATGCTAGAAAGTGCAGCTCACTGTTTTGTTGGTTGTGAATAAGCCTTTGATTTTAAAGGGGTGTTTGTTTTTTAATCTAGAGAAAGTAGGGGGTGGCTCAACCATCTTTTTGATGATATTAATTTTTCTGGATTGATTTTTTATAGGACTGAGAATTATTCTCGATGACAGTTCACATTCATTTTCCTGCACTTATCTTCATTATTAGGCGAGTTTTAGCTCTGGTTATCATCCACGAAAAAGCTGTTGACGATAGATAACGAACAAAATGAATCTTGTACTCACAACTTTACGTGATTGAGTGATTAGCAACCTTAATGGCGGCTCATAAACTGTACCTTTTGAGCCACCTAAACACCCCACTGAAAATGATGGCTCAAAAGTGTTGATTTTGATATGAGCCACCATTATATTCTGAGCTATAGTTTTTGAGCCACACGTGGGGAATGGTTATGGCGGTCATCGGGTATTTGAGGGTAAGCACTGGCGAGCAGAGCGTTGAGGCCCAGCGCCACAGCATTGAGCAGATCCACAAGGTGGAAACGTGGTTCGCAGACGAGGGCATATCTGGCTCAGTGAAAGCATTAGAGCGCACGGGATTCTCCGAGCTGTTCAAGTTTGTGCGGAAGGGCGATACGCTAATTGTTCCCGCCGTTGACCGTCTTGGGCGTGACACCATTGACGTTCTGCACACGGTTGAGGCGCTGCAAGCCAAGGGTGTGTCGATTATCAGCTTGCGGGAGGGGTTCGACCTATCCACGCCAATCGGTAAGGCAATGCTGACCATGCTGGCCGCTGTCGCAGAGCTGGAGCGCTCAAATATCAAGGCCCGTCAGATGGCCGGGATCGCTAAAGCCAAGGCAGAGGGCAAAGCATTAGGGCGAGAAAAGACCATTGATGATGTTGCCGTTGCTATCTGGCGGAAGGAAAACAGCGCAAGCATCCAGGCGACCGCCGAACATTTTGGGATTTCACCCGCCAGTGTGAAGCGAGCCTGCAAAGCAGCGTAATGACGATCCAAACAACACGCGAATAAAGCAACAACATACCGGCCAAGCGCCGGTATTTTTTTGTCTTAAATATGGTGATCGGTCATCTGTTTGTGTAACATGCAATCATTGTAACTTATTGAGATTTATAGGCTTATACATGAAGGTTTCAATATTGAAGCGTCAGCTCGCAGAGCGGATGGGTGAGGATGCGCACTATCTGGAAGGTAGGGACAAAGCGTTTTTAGCAGAGCTTGCCGGTATACCGGTTGAGCAGATTGAAGACGACGAGATCATCACTGGTGAAGGGGAAACCGGCTGGATTGAAGAGCGTGAGACCCATCTAGATTTGGCGGACAGGATGCGCATGGAAGTTAAGGAGGAAATCGAGAAGCAGCGTCAGCGCACTATTGAGCGTGGAAGCCTTGGCGGCTCGTATCGTATAGCGGCGGCATTGGCCCGCAATGGAGGTAAAGCATGATCCCGGAAACGCGTTTCGAACAGGCGCATGGTGTGACAGCGGGCAAGCTCTCATACGCTTTGGAACTGATGGATAAGGGGGATGTTGTGGCGGCTCGCGATGTAATCCTTGAGGTTCAAAAGACCAATGAAGAGCAGGCCCGAGTTATTGATACCCGGCTTTATGGGGCTGTTCGTAATCTATGCGAGGCGAGGCGTATGGATAGCCGGAGATTTTTCGCATTACAGCAGGTGTTAGGGTTGCGCGAGATCGTCCGCTCCTTGCTCGTATCACCTGCCGGGGTGGATCTGATATCTATGCATGTGCCAGTAGAAAATGATTTCTTCGTCTCCATGCTGTCTAGGATCCCACAATCGGCGGCAGTAGCCCCCATAGACAATGACAATGAGCGGGCGGCAACCCTGACATATCAAAATGGGAATGCGCGTTTATGGACGATGTTCTGCGAACAGCAGCAGGGTTTGGAGCATGGAGAGGGGAAAGCATGAAGCCGCAAAAAACAGTCCAAGTAATACGGCTATCCCGTCCAGTCGCGGAACGTGTGGCGATATGGGCCAGTGCTCTGAATATGTCGCCTACGCAAATTGTGGAGCTGGCAATCACCCGATGGGAGCAATTGACCCCGTGTGATGCGCTCGGAATAGAGGGGGGCCGCGATGCGTCGCACCTCCCCCGCCCTTGAAGCGCAGGTCGCCGCAGCTCTCGCGGCAGGATGGCCTATTGTTGCTATCGCCGAGCAGACGGGAATCAGCCTATCCACAGTGAAACGGATCCGGGGGCGTTCAGGTGTTCGCCCCGACTCGATGCGGGAGGAGTTGATAGAGGAGGCCCGCGCCGGATTGCGGGCCTCATTATCTTCTGAGTTCGCCGCCTCGGAGGGCGCTCGCCTCGTCCGGTCACAGGTTGCACTTTGCAACCAAATCCATACCAAGACAGCCGAGCTGCTGGAGAGCCTGACAATTGATAGTGAATGTGACAGGCACCAAGCGGCCAAGATCCTTTCAGCGTGTGCCACTGCCAGCAAGTTAGCCGCTGATGGGTTGCGCCGGGTACTCACACTGGCAGCGGAGCCGGAAGTGGTTGAAGCCCTGCCGGAGCTGGTTGTGAGAGACTATACAGACGAGGAGATATTGGCTATCAGGGCCGAGCGCGATTGCTGGGGCGATGTGCCGCCAGAGTGATGCAGGTTGACGGCGACCCCGCCCATGTCGCAAAGTAACTCCGTAATTTTGGCCGATGAGTCGGCCCTACCTCTTCGCTAACGCCCATTTCGCGGCGTCCTTTCGTTGGAATCCCCATAGGTACTGACACCGGCCATAACCGGTCAGTTGTCGCTGTACGCGCTTCACAGGCATGAAAGAGATTGGAAAGAGTGCTTGCCGTTGGCGAGCGATAAAAAAAAAGCCGCCCAATGAGGCGGCATAAAGGAATTACATTAATGATCATACCAGCAGAAAACCCGGCGAACAATGACCGGTCATCAATACTAGAACGGCCTAAGGTGGTTGCATTTCGCGTGAGGATCATCCGCGAACGGATAGAACGTGACTCATACGCACATGGCACGCCTCGCAGGCAATGGCATTTTGCAAACCATGCAGAGACGGATTTGGGACGGCGCTCTAATCGGAAAAATGGAAATTTTGAACGTGGTTTGAGACGCAAAATTGCACGGCAAAACCTAGAGCTGGCGTGCCTTGCTGCTAACCAAAACCCGCAGAAAATGATCCGACCCGTGGTTATGGGTATTACCCCTGATAGTGACCAAAACAAGATCCTGATTGCAGTCAGGAAGGATTGGAGGAAACACCCCCTCCCTGAATGGGATGAACTATCCAGACCTGAGCGGTGGGCCTTTGGAATTCTCGGACACCTAAAGGCGAGTCGAGGTGAGTATTCAGCCATAACTCTGAATTTTTCCGAAAAGAAGGCCCTGCGATCCCTTGAGCATCTTAGGGACTCGGCACGAAAGAAGCTGGACGAGATCTTTGGCCTCGATGTCTCTTTCAACCTTGAGAGGGACAAAGAGGGTCGCGCCCACTTGCACACCCTCACACCCGGCAACGTCACGGACGCGCAACGCGCAGCACTTAAGAAGATGGGCGGGAAGTGGAGCGGTAGCGACGCGAGGCGGCAACTGGTAATAAAGCGCCGCCATGGTGTGCGGAATGCTATCTCGTGGGTGGCTGGTTATATGGCTAAGAATGTGGTGAAGGGGGAGGGCATTTATTATTTCCCCCACTCCATGACGCGAGAAGGCAAAGCCATTTATGAGAACATGGCCGCGATGGTTAGTGAACAGTGCATTGCTGCTCGGAGCAGTCAGACCACCAGCCCCACACAAACCAAAGTCCTAGAAAAACCAGCTCCCTACTCATCCCCCAGTGAGAACGTCAGCACTGCAATTTTGAAAATCGAGGCCGAAGACCACACAGGCACACCCGGCATAGATCCCCTAGATGCAATGCTTGCCGAGCTAGATAAGTGGGTAGCCACTAACCTAGGAAGGGAGGATGATGTCTGACCAGAAAGCATCTGACCCGGTAACGGACGGTTAATGACCCTGTAGTAAAAGTAGATGTGCGGGGTGTGTCAGGTGTAAGGGGGATCGTAAACGTGTGAGACAGTACCGGGACGATTTACAAAAACCGCTTTAGAGCTCTCCAGCGAGCATCCGGCATCTTACCCAATGGCATAGCGACAAAAACGCACAGGGGGCGTTCTAGGCCCCCAGAATCAAACCTTTCGCAGCTATGCCACCACCTGACGAGTCACCCCCAGAACATCACGCCCCAGCATCAGGCACAGATTGAAATCGGCAGCAGACACCGGGAGCGTTCCGTTGTCGCTCTCGTCGAGATAATCCAGCACGTCAGCGGGTGAAACGTGCTGGATGTCATCGAAGCCACTCTGGATCAGTAGCGTCCAGAGCGCCCTTTTCCCTGCCTGTGATAATTCGCGCTCGCTCCATTGAAACCACTCGCACACGCCTTCGCAATGATGGATATGGCGACCGTTAGACAGGCGGCACCCACAGGGCAGCGACACGCTCAATACCCTAGCCTGTATGGACAGCAGGACGTCCTCGAAGCTGATGTCGGATCTCATTTCAAATTCCCCATTTTCTTGGCTCTTCGCCAGTTCAACCAATTAACCCCGGTCAGGTCACAGCCGAAATCGACACTGTTTATGACGTTGCGCAGCGTTGCACAAGCCTCTTGCATCCGTGGGCTATAACTGACATTTGGCTTGATATAGTCCACCGTCGCGCCTAAATCCCTAGGGGCTGGCAAGCCGTAGGTTTTCCGCAAATCGGAGCCGTGTCCCAAGATCATCTGTATCTGTTTCAGGTCGGAGTCTGCATGGTGGGCGCATGTGGCGAAGGTATGCCGCAGGCTGTGAAAGCAGACTTGATGATCGGTTTGCCAAATGTCCAGCTTTGCCAACAACCCGGTTCCCTTGTAATGGTTGAACCACTTGCCCAGCTTGTGTGAGTAGTTTGGTGC
>RCUR01000597.1_pt1 | contig 12889 bp, 13 predicted proteins | sample 2166151 | NCBI WGS metagenome assembly RCUR01 (sample SAMN09932785, study PRJNA488358) | compost metagenome | isolation source: compost soil in an enriched community | place: Germany: Experimental Botanical Garden
GCGGTTCTCGATCAGGCGGTCGGAGCCACCCTCGGCAACGCGGTTCTCGATCAGGCGGTCGGAGCCACCTTCGGCAACACGCTGTTCGATCAGGCGATCCGAACCGCCTTCAGCGACGACCGGTTGAACCGAAGAAGCGGCAAACACGTTGGCTGCCAGTACCGAGAAAGCAAAGCCGAGGAAGAGTTGGCGTTTCATGGTGGTGTGCTCCGGGTGTTTTGGGTTGGTATGGAGCAGATGTTACGCGTCAGGATTTTTAAGAGAACTTCATTGGGTCGATGGTGACAATCGATGCCAGTGATGGTGCCTCGGTTGCAGGGCGTTCACCCCATCGACTTCACCCGCCAAAGCCCGATGATCAACAGCACCAGCGCCACCATCGCCGTCACCGTGCGCACATGGTTCCAGCGCGTCCAGGTCACCACATAGTCGCCCCAGAACCCCGCTGCCTCCGTGCTTGCAGCGTCGAGCCGGGCCAGGGCGTTGTTGCGCGGCACGTTGAAGACCATGGTTACCAGCACATTGCCCAGCAGATAGAGCAGCCCCGCCGCCAGCAGGCAGTAACTGCCCGGGGTCTGCAGGCTGATCAACGCGTAGATCACCAGGATTCCGCAGGCCGCGGCGGTGCTGAGGAATATTGCCAGGAACAATGGGTTGAGCACTGTCACGTTGATCGCCTGCATGGCGGCGATGCCACTGGGGGCCGGAATCTGCGCCAGGGCTTTCATGACGAAGTTGGAGAAGGCGTAGAACAGGCCAGCCATGATGCCGCAACCCAGGGCGGCGAAGAGGGTGACCAGGTACAGCAGCGTCTCGAGGAAGGACATGTGCTTGGCCTTTGCAGGTGGACGGCAACGATTAAGCGGGCACAAACGGCTCGTCTCATTGCGCCCACCCACCAAGCATAGCTACTGGATGCGGCGGGGAGGTTCGATTGCCGATTCAGCGCTTGCCCATGGAGCGGCGGGTGCCGTTTGGCGCGCGGCCCGGGGTCTTGTCGTGGTTGGATTTTCCGGCTCCGGGATAACTGCCCTGGTTCTGCTTCTTGGCATCGGCAAAGGCGGCCGGTTTGAACGGGAAGCTGAACGCGGGAATGCCAGGCTTGCTGTCACCGCTGGTGGCTTCAGGGGTTGGCTCGACAGGCGGCTGGTGATCGACAGACATGAAACGCTCCGGGAAGAAACTGGGTAGTCGGGGCGCGCGACAAGCGCCCAAGGCGGCGCAGTATACCCACTCAAACCGGCCGCTGCGCTGTTGCAGGCGCAATCCTGACTGATGGCAAGTAGAATCGCGTTATAGAACGTGGCTTTCGAGGTTGAGGTGGACTTACAACAGGGCTTGCTCCTGACCCGGCATTGGCGCGATACGCCGGCAGGCACGCAAGTCGAATTCTGGCTGGCAACCGACGATGGCCCTCGCCATATTCGTTTGCCCTACCAGACGTCAGTGGCCTTTGTGCCGGCCGCACAACGGCAGCAGATCGAGGCATTGCTGCGTGGCGAGCCCGATGTCGAGCTGCGTGCATTGGCGCTGTGCGATTTCCAGCAGCGGCCGGTACTGGGCCTGTACTGTCGCCAGCATCGCCAGCTGATGAACCTGGAAACCCGCTTGCGCCAGGCCGGTATCGACGTCTTCGAGGCTGATATCCGCCCGCCGGAACGCTACCTGATGGAGCGCTTCATTACCGCACCGGTGGCCTTCAGCGGCACGCCCAGCGGCGACGGGCCGTTGCTCGAGACGCAGATGAAACCCGCGCCCGCTTACCGCCCACGGCTCAAGCTGGTGTCGCTGGATATCGAGACCAATGCACACGGCGACCTGTACTCCATTGCCCTGGAAGGTTGCGGCCAGCGCCAGGTGTACATGCTCGGCCCGGCCAATGGCGCGGGTGATCGAGTCGATTTCGCGCTCGACTATTGCGACAGCCGCGGCCAGTTGCTCGAGCGCCTCAACACATGGCTGGCAAGGCATGACCCCGACGCAATCATTGGCTGGAACCTGGTGCAGTTCGATCTGCGGGTGTTGCACGAGCATGCCCAGCGCCTGAAAGTGCCTTTGCGCCTGGGCCGTGGTGGCGAGGTGATGGGCTGGCGCGAACAGGGTACGCGCAACAGCCATTACTTCGCCTCGGCTGCCGGGCGGCTGATTATCGATGGCATCGAGGCGCTGCGTTCGGCGACCTGGAGTTTCCCCTCGTTCAGCCTGGAGAATGTCGCGCAAACCCTGCTTGGCGAAGGCAAGTCGATCGAAAACCCGTACCAGCGCATGGCCGAAATCGACCGTATGTTCGCCGAGGACAAGCCCGCCCTGGCACGCTACAACCTCAAGGACTGCGAACTGGTCACGCGGATATTCGCCAAGACCGAGCTGTTGACCTTTTTGCTCGAGCGCGCCAGCGTCACCGGCTTACCCGTTGACCGCAGCGGCGGCTCGGTGGCCGCTTTCACGCACCTGTACATGCCATTGATGCACCGCCAGGGCTATGTCGCCCCCAACCTCGGCGACCAGCCGCCGCAGGCAAGCCCCGGCGGTTTCGTGATGGATTCGCAGCCAGGCTTGTACGAGTCGGTGCTGGTGCTGGACTACAAGAGCCTGTACCCCTCGATCATCCGCACCTTCCTGATCGACCCGGTGGGGCTGGTCGAAGGCTTGCGCCATCCTGACGATGCTGATTCGGTACCGGGTTTTCGCGGGGCGCGTTTCTCACGTACACGCCATTGCCTGCCGGCGATTGTCGAGCGGGTGTGGCAGGGCAGGGAGGCGGCCAAGCGTGAGCACAACCAGCCGCTCTCCCAGGCACTGAAAATCATCATGAACGCCTTTTATGGTGTGCTCGGCTCCAGCGGTTGCCGGTTTTTCGACACGCGCTTGGCCTCGTCCATCACCATGCGCGGCCACGAAATCATGCGCACCACCCGGCAACTGATCGAAGCCCAGGGTTACACGGTAATTTACGGCGACACCGACTCGACCTTTGTCTGGCTGGGGCGCGCCCATGGGGAAGAGGAGGCCGCGCGCATCGGCGGCGATCTGGTGCAAGGGGTCAACCGGTGGTGGCGTGACCACCTGCAACAGGCAATGGGTTTGCACAGCGCGCTGGAGCTGCAGTTCGAAACGCATTTCCGACGCTTTCTGATGCCGACCATTCGAGGCGCCGAAGAGGGCAGCAAAAAGCGTTATGCCGGGCTGGTAAGGCGCGCCGATGGCTGCGAGGAGATGGTCTACAAAGGCCTGGAAAGCGTGCGCACCGATTGGTCGCCGCTGGCCCGCCGGTTCCAGCAGGAGCTGTACGTGCGCATCTTCCAGCGCCAACCCTACCAGGACTACGTGCGTGACTATGTGCGGCGCACCTTGGCCGGCGAGCTCGATGACCTGCTCATTTACCGCAAGCGCCTGCGTCGGACGCTGAGCGATTACCAGCGCAACGTGCCCCCCCATGTGCGTGCGGCGCGTATTGCCGACCAGTACAACGACCTGCACCAGCGCCCCCGGCAGTACCAGAACGGTGGCTGGATCAGCTATGTGATCACGGTTGCCGGGCCGGAGCCCCTGGAGGCGCGCAGCGCGCCGATCGACTATGACCACTACGTGACGCGCCAGCTACAGCCGGTGGCCGATGCGATCCTGCCGTTCGTGCAGGATGATTTCAGCACCGTGATCGGCGGGCAGCTGGGTTTGTTTTAAAGCGACGGGTGCGCCACTGCGACAGTCTGAGCTCTTTGTAGCTGCCGTAAGGCTGCGTCCTGGCCCGGCAACGGCGACGCAACCCGGTGGCAGCTACAAGAGCGCAGTCCGCAGGGATCAGTGCACTTCGACCACCGGGATCGTCTCCGCGCTACCGCCTGCCTTGCTTTCGCGACGTTCATTGATCCAGCCACCGACCTGCGCGCCAAACTCCGCAGGCGCCTTGCGCCCGGTCCGGCGCGCCAGGTCCAGGATGGTCTGCTGGGCCAGGGCTTCTTCCATGCGTTTCTGCGCCGTCAGCATGACCGCGTGGACACCGCAGGTGCCCGCTACCGCCCAGTCCGGTGCCGAGCCTTCGAACAGCGCACAGCGCTCGCGCACGTCGCGGCAGTCGAAGATATTCTTTTGGCCATCGATGGCGGTGACGATGTCGAGGATAGTGATTTCGTCCGAGGGCCGGGCCAATTTGAAACCGCCGCGCACACCTTCGGTGGCGACCACCAGCTTGGCCTTGGCCAGCTTGGTGAAGACTTTGGCCAGGTATTCATGGGGCACGCCCTGCAGTTCGGCCAGGTCGCGCACGCTCGCCTCGCGGCTATCGCCCAGATCGTCTACCAGGAAAAGCAGGCAGTGGATGCCGTACTCAACGCCGGCGCTATAGAGGGACATGTCAAACTCCGACTGTATCAGTCGTATTAAATTAACAAGTCCAGTCAGGGAAAACAACAGAGGGTCAGGTTGTGCGACGGGCTGCGGGGTTGAACTGAGACTGAGAAAAGCGTAGTTATTGCGGCTGTCTTCATGTCGCGGGGCAAGCCAGCGCCTGCAGGGCAGAGTTGGCTTGCCGTGTGGAGAGTCAGCGCATCAAGGCGCGCATGTCGCTCATCATCAGGCCAATGGCCGACTTGAAGTCTTCGGCAGTGATTTCCTGGCTTTCATTCTTCAGGGTTTTGCCGAAGAGCTTGCGTACCACCTTGACCTGAGGCTCGCCGCTGGCGGCGTCGATGAATTGGGCCTCGACAAACAGTTCGGTGTCCTGGTCCCGATGGCCGGTGACCGCTTGCGTGGCCCCGACCACCGCGGCAATCGGCACGACTTCATACCATTTCATGCCTTCGTTGGAAGCCGACACCCCGGTTATCGCAGCGCGCAGTATCAATGCACGCGAGCCCGGCGGTACCGATTGCATGCTCGAAACGACCTTGTACTGGCTCGACAAGGTGCTCTTGGCGCTTTCGCTGGTGTAGGTCTGCAATTCTTGCAACGTTTGCATGTTCACCCGCTCATCGGGCTTCGGCGCCGGGTACATCTCGAGCCGGCTGAACACCACGGTGTCGTATTTATCGGGTGCGAACCCCGGTGCCATCCAGCGCAGCACCGGTTCGCCGCTGGGTGATTTCTCTTCCTTCAGGTCACCGTAGCGGGGCAGGAACCCCGAGAACTGTTCCTTCTCCGTGACTTTCGAGGTGCAGCCTGTGAGCAGCAGGCTGCCAATCACTGCAGCAACGAACCAATTACGGGGTATGTTCATATCACGAGTACTCCCGAGGAGTTGAAGGATCGACATTGCGACCGGGCTCAGAAGCGCCAGGTCATACTGCCCGACAGGGCTTGCAGCCACGCATCATCGAACTGCCCGGAGGTGCGATTGCCGGACAGGTTTTTGGTTTGGTCGACTTCCATATCGCCCAGCCATATCGTGGTCCAACTGAGGTTTACGGCAGTATCGGGGGCCAGGGCAAAGGTCACCCCGGCGGCAAAACGCCAGGCAGCGCCCATGGGTATCAGGAACACCCGGTCCGAGTCGGAAACCGCCGAACTGTCATAGGCCACCCCGAAATCCCACAGCACTTTCGGCGTCGCCTGGTACTGCCCGCCGAGCGCAATCTGATAGGTGTCCTTGAAGTTGGCATCGACGTTAGTGGCAAAGGCACCGCCTGCCGCTGTATCGACGTCGACACCGATATCGCCGAACTCCGACCAGTCTTGCCAGTTGACCGAAGCCAGCAGTGCCCATTGGGTGTCCAGTTGGTGAAACAGGCTGAGGGTGACGGTTTGCGGCACCTGCGTGTCCAGTTTGACGTTGGCGCCATTCAGGCGCTGGAGAAGCGGGCCGTTACCTTTTATGTCCAGGCTGTCCTCGAAGTCGAGGTCGATCTCACTGGTGTAGGCCAGGCCGATCCGGGTGCCGGGTTGCGGTGCGTAAATAACGCCGACGTTGGCGCCATAGCCCCAGACGCCGTCTTCGTATTTGTATTGCCCGTCGCCACGGTCGGTGAAACCCAATGGCGAGCGGTCGATGGCTGATTGGGCCTGGAGCATCCCGTACATGGCCTTGAAGCCGACACCTACCGACCACTGGTCGTCGAAGCGATAGGCGATGCTGGGGACCAGTGACAGGCCAATAAGGCTGGAATTCTGCACGAAATAACGGCCTGACCAGTCGTTGTCGTAGTTCGTGGCAAGGCCGAAATCACCGTACGAACCGAAGCCCACGCTCCACTGCTCATCGAGTTTGTGGCTGACGAAAAAACTGGCGCCGGGGATGGGCTCCATGATGTTGTCGCTGTTACTGCCGGGGGTGTTGGTGGACGCGTCGCGGTTGAACTCCAGGTTGCCATACAGCACTTGCGCACCCGCGCTGATCTGAGTGCCGTCCAGGTAGCTCATGCCCGCCGGGTTGCTGGCGATGGTCGAGGGGCCTTGGGCGCGGGCTGCCGCGCCGGCATTGGCCAGGCCTGCGTTGTCGGTGGCAATCTCGTACAGCATGATGCCACCGGCGTGGCTGGTTTGCTGGTAGATGAGCGTGAATAACGCCAGGGTGGAAAGAGACAGCCTATGCAAGTGCGTTTGCATAAAAAATCCTGTAACGGGAAGACCATTGCAATCGATCGGTCTTAGGAAAATGAATGTGTCCAGTGTGTGAAAGCAGTATTGTTCAAGTCGTCTTTATTTCCATTGTTCGCAGGCACCGATTTCTTGCCTCGCTACCGCAAAACCCGGCCACTCAATACTGCGGCACGACCCGCGCACTGTTGCCACTGCCCTCGATATACACCTTCATGCCTTTGCTCAAGGCTGGGTTGATGGGCTGGGTCACTGACACCAGCACGCCGCTGTTGACCCGCACGAAGATCTGTTGCGCTTGCTGGGGCTGGTCATATTTTTTCTTTTCCGCATAGTTGCCGCCCGCAGCACCAGCCAGGGCACCGGCAACCATGGCCACGTCGCGTCCGGTGCCGCCACCGACCAGGCTGCCGAGGCCGACACCGGCCAGGCCACCGAGAATCGCGCCGACACCGCTGTCATGGTTGGTTTGCATCTGGGTCGGCACGATCTGCTCGATTTTCCCGCTGCGAATTTCTGTTTCGCCCGCACCGCCGTCGCTTGCGCCCACGGCGGCGCAGGCACTTAGCAAGACGCTGCAAAAGCCGATAGTCAGCCAGCAAGCAATTGTTCTCATCGTCACGTCCATCCCTATCGTTTGAAGAGCGCTCGTGCACGGGCACGAGTCGGTCACCGAATCAAGCGTAGTCGAGAAAACCGGGCTGCCATCGCACGGGTGTTTCAAGGGCCAAACAAGCGCACAGGCCAAGAACCGACAAACTCCGGCTATGCTTGTTGCCCACGTGTCGCTGGGGGCGTTCGCCAGTGTGTCTGTGCGTAAGAAAGGAGCTGGAAATGAACAAAGGCGTCCTTGCGGTTCCACTGCTAACGTTGGCCGCCCTTTGGCCGATGTCGGGCTGGGCCGACAGCCAGGCCGAATTGGCCAAGCAGTCGCTCAACCCGGTTGCCGCCCTGTACAGCCTGCCAATTCAGTACAACTGGAACCAGAAGCTCGGCCCCAGTGGCGAGGGTTACCAGAGCGTCACCAATATCCAGCCGGTGCTGCCCTTTAGCCTCAACGAGGAGTGGAACCTGATTTCCCGCACCATCCTGCCCATCATCGACCAGCACGGCCTGGTGCCGGGTGGGGCTGCGGACAAGTCCGGCGTGGGCGATACCACCCAGAGCTTTTTCTTCTCGCCCAAGCAACCGACCGCCAACGGTTGGATCTGGGGCGCCGGGCCGGCGATACTGTTGCCCTCCGGCAGCGACGAACTGCTGAGCAGCGAGCAATGGGGCCTGGGCCCCACGGTGGTGGCGCTCAAGCAGAGTAATGGCTGGACCCGTGGCATCCTCGCCAACCATATCTGGTCGCTGGAAAACAGCCCGCCGGATGACAAGGACAAGGTCAACCAGACGTTCCTGCAACCCTTCTTCAGCTACACCACCCACACCTACACCACCTTCGGCATCAATACCGAGTCCACCTACGATTGGCAGACCCAACAATGGTCGGTGCCGATCAACCTCTTCGTCACTCAGTTGTTCAAGGTGGGCAAGCAGCCCATGAGCGTGCAGGCGGGGCCGCGCTACTGGGCAGACAGCCCGGAGAATGGCGCCGAGGGCTGGGGGTTTCGGCTGGCGTTGACCTTGCTATTTCCCAAGTGAGTGTCGGAGCGGCTTGCCCTGTTACCCGAATACATGCTCAGAATGGCATCCCTTACTTGGCCACGATGCAGGGGCATGTGTTCCAAGGGCAGGTATTTCAAAATTTCAGGAGAAACAACGTGGCCAGCAAAGAAGCCATCGCGCATTTCATCAGGACAGAATTCCCGCAAGCCCGTGTCGTTATCGAAGCCGTCGGCAACCAGGGCGCCACGGTGGCCCAGGACATCGCGGAAGCCGATCTGCGCCCTGGCGGCACCGTCTCCGGGCCAACCCTCATGGGGCTGGCCGACGTGGCGCTGTACGTCGCCCTGCTGGGCGAAATCGGCATCGTGCCGCTGGCAGTCACCACTAGCCTGACCATCAACTTCTTGCGCAAGCCGGCGGCGGATCGGCGCGTCATCGGCCAGTGCCGGCTGATGAAGGTCGGCAAGACACTGGCGATGGGGGAGGTGGCGTTGTATTCCGAAGGCATCGAAGAGCCTGTCGCCCACGTGGTCGGGACCTACGCGATACCGCCCAGGTCAGCCACCTGATACAGCTCGGGGCGGCGGTCGGTGTGCAGGTTATTGTGGGTACTGATGCGCTTGTTGCGTGCCTCGGCCAGGTGCACGGTAGCCAGTAACACCTGCTCGCCCGCCAACTCGGTCGGCCCGGCCAGCGGGTAGCCATCGGCATCGACAATCACCGACCCTTGCACCCAGCCCACCCCGCGCTCCAGCCCATGGCGGTCACAGGCAGCGATGAACATGCGGTTGACCGAGGCATTGGCCTGCACCCGCACCACCTCGGCCGGGCGTTCGGTCAGCGGGCGCGGGCCGTCCGGCCAGTTGACCGGCGCGCACAGCAGCTGCGCGCCAGCCAGCGCCGGCAGGCGTACCCACTCGGGGAATTCCAGATCGTAGCAGATCATCACGGCGATGCGGCCAAAGGCGGTTTCCACCACTGGCGGCGCGGCATCGCCGGCGCTGAAGAGGGTCGTCTCGGCGTCCCACAAGTGCGCCTTGCGGTAGACCGCGCGCACGCCCAGGGCATCGACCAGCGCCGCACTGTTGGCCAAACGGTCGCCCGCCAGTCGCTCGCAAAATCCGCCGACGATGACGATCTTCAGCTCCAGGGCCAGTGCCTGCCACAGGCTCAAGGCGGGGCCGTCCTGGGGCTCGGCCAGTGCCAGCGCTTCGGCACGGTCGCTGAACACGTAGCCGCTTTGCACAAGCTCGGGTAACACCACCACCTGGGCGCCGCGGGCGGCGGCCGTACGGATGGCGCGCTCGGACAGGCTACGGTTGTAGGCCAGGTCGCCAACTTTCGGCGCCACCTGGCAGCACGCGACCTGGATGCTGTTCAATGCATTCACTTGGCAAAACTCTCTTGCAGCGAATCGATGACCTTGGCTTCGTACTCAAGGTCGATCGAACGGCTGAGGATAAAATAGGTAAGGCCCGAGACCACCAGGCCCACCAGCCATGCGATGTCCACGCCATCGAGCAGGCGGGCCAGCGGCCCGACGAACACTTCCTCCCCGGCGCTGGCGTCGAAAATGTAGAAGAACGGCACCATGGCGGCAAAGCCCAGCAGGTACGACACGATCCCGCGCATTTGCCAGGCACCGTAGATGCCCTGGGGGGTGAAGAAATGGGAGATGGCGTAACGGCCCTTGCGCACGAAGAAATAGTCCACCAGGTTGACCGCGGTCCAAGGCACCAGGAAGTACAGCAGCAACACCAGGAAGGTATTGAGGATGGCGATGCCATCGCCCTTGATCGACAGCACGCAGGCGAGCAGCACCATGCTGATGGCGAAGATCGACAGCACTCGTGCACGTGGGGTCGGGGTGATTTTCTTCACCGAGTCGACGCCGGTGAGCAAGGTCAGCATGGCGCTGTAGGTGTTGAGCGCGATGATCGGCACAAAGCCCAGTACCGACACCAACACCAATACACTGCCCAGCCCCGGAATCATCGAAGAGCCAATCTGGTTGAACGCCACCAGCGCATCGGTGGCCTGCAGTTGCTGCGCCAGCCAGGCACCCAGGCCAATCATCCAGCTGCCCGACAGTGACGCCCCGAGGAAGACGGCTGTAATCAACTTGGTGCGGCTGGTGTTCTTCGGCAGGTAGCGCGAGTAGTCGGATACATAAGGGGCATAGGAGATGTTGTAGCTGGCGCCGATGGCGAACAGCGTGGCGAAGGCGATCCAACTGAAGCCCAGGCTGGTGGCCGGCGCGGTTTCAGGTTGGCCGACGCCGAACATCAGGGCGACAGTTACCAGGGTGTACAGCGGCAGGGTGGCCAGGAGGGCCCACTTGAAGGCCTTGTGCATCACGTCGTGGCCATAGATGGCCAACAGCGCACCGATCGCCACCACCACGCAGGCCACGATGGTTCGGTCAAAGCCGAACACATGTTCGAGGCCGCCAATGATCAGCGACACATTGACCACATTGAAACCGACGAACACGAACATCGTCGCCAGCAACGCCAGGATCACCCCGCGATAACCGAACTGGGCGCGCGACTGGATCATCTGCGGCAACCCCATCTCCGGCCCCTGGGAACCGTGGAAGGCCATGAACAGGGTGCCGAACATGATGCCCAGCGCCCCGGCCAGCATGGTCCACAAGGCCGACAAACCGAGGCTTGGGCCCACAAAGCCGATGGAAATGGTGAAGAAGTGGAAATTGCCGAGAAACCAGAACGGCCCCTGGCTGCTGAGCTTGGCGTGGCGTTCGCTCTCGGGAATGTAATCGATCGAATGGCCTTCGATGGCCAACCCACTGCTGGCCGCTGTGGCCTGCGCGGAATGATTGGACCCTGACATACGATTCTCCTGTGTATTGAATCGATGATAATTGTTTTTATGGGTGAGGCTGCCAGTGGGTTGATCCGCACTGAAACTGGCGGCTGCGTGCCGCATACGCTGCAATGTAGGCATTCGGCCAGGGCAGTAAAATATCCCGGGCCAACTGTTTACATAGATAATGGTCTATGTAACGGTCACGTCGGAGCAGGATATGCTGGGTAATGTCACTGAACTGGATCTGCGCCTGATCCGGGTATTTCTCGCCGTGGTGGAGGCGGGCGGCATCTCGGCCGCGCAAACCACGCTCAACACCACCCAGCCGACCATCAGTGCACAACTGGCATCGCTGGAAGCGCGCCTGGGCTTTCGTTTGTGTGAGCGCGGCCGCGCCGGGTTTTCCGTGACGCCCAAGGGCACCCAGTTCGTCGACGCCGCCCGCCGCTTGCTGGCCGCGGCCGAGGGCTTCAGGGTGGAAGTGCAGCACATCAATCGCACGCTCTCGGGCAACATCAATATCGGCCTGCTCGGGCAGATCGACCCCGTCGCCAACAAGAAAATCGCCCTGGCCATCGCCCGCCTGAGGTCTCGCCATGACGGGCTGTATTTTCATTTCAGCGAATTGTCGCCGTCGCTGCTGGAAGAAAAAATCATCAACGGCCACCTGGACCTTGCCATTGGCTACTTCTGGCACCGCTTGCCCAGCATCGACTACTTCACGCTGTTCCAGGAAACCCAGATCGCCTACTGCGGGCCCACGCATGCGCTGTTCGACAAGGTTGGCAATTTGACTCGCGAAGAGGTGGCCGAGCACGACTGGGTGTGGCCAAGCCACCCCTTGCCGGAAATGCCGGCACCGACCTCGATCGAACGCCTGACCGCATTGACCGACAGCATGGATGGCGCGGCGCTGCTTATCCTCTCGGGCCAGCACCTGGGTTTCTTGCCCCAGCACTATGCGGCCAGGCACGAGCAGCTCGGGCAGTTGCATCCGCTGAACTGGCGGCAGTTGCGTTATGAGGTCGACTTTCACGTCGCAGTACGGCACTCGGCGCGTCAACGGGATGTCGTCGGTGCATTCCTTGCCGAATTGATGGACGTATTCGCCAGCCCCACTTAACCGGATTAGGCGCCTATTCTTGTTCAAGCCATAGTCGGAGGCCGATATGGACAAACATGAAGCTGTGCGCCTCAAAAGGTCGAGCCTGACCGCTGAACTTGTCGCGTATGTGGAGCGGTTCGAGCCCGACCCTGGACCGGAACCCGGCACGACCGAACACACCGAAGCCGAATTCAATGCAATGGTGCAGGCGCTGCTACTCGAGTACACGCCGCAAGATCTCTGGATTTTTGCCTATGGCTCGCTGATCTGGAGCCCGGAATTCGAGGTCGTGGAGAGTCGTGGGGCCACCGCGTATGGCTGGCATCGTTCGTTCTGCCTGAAGCTGACGCGCTGGCGCGGCACCCGTGAATTACCTGCCCTGATGCTGGCGTTGGATCGGGGTGGAAGTTGCAAAGGGATGGCCTACCGGTTGCCGGCGCAAGACCATTTCAAGCAACTGGCGCTGTTGATGGCCCGGGAAATCGACGCCAAACCACCCACCAATGTGCCACGCTGGATAACCGTTAAAACCGCTGCCGGGCCATTGCGCGCATTGGCTTTTGTCGCGGCTCGCGACGGCGCGGCTTACGCGGGCAAGTTGCCCATGGACCAGGTTGCTCGGGTATTGGCCAGTGCGGCCGGGCACTGGGGTTCTGCGGCGCAATACTTGTACCGGACCGTGACCATGCTGCAAGAGCAGGGCATTCGCGACCGTAATATGTGGAGGATTCAACATCTTGTCGCACAGGAAATCGAAAGCGCCATTGACGCCTTGAACAAGCCCTAGAACTATCGGGCTGAGTCGCCCAATGT
>RCUR01000600.1_pt1 | contig 12861 bp, 9 predicted proteins | sample 2166151 | NCBI WGS metagenome assembly RCUR01 (sample SAMN09932785, study PRJNA488358) | compost metagenome | isolation source: compost soil in an enriched community | place: Germany: Experimental Botanical Garden
GGCAAGAAACCGCAAGCCTGCGGTGAATATCAAGGCGATCCAGCCGGCGACCCAGATCGTGGCAAAGACATCGCGCAACAAGACGTAGATGCTGCACCCCAGCAGGATCGGCGTGGCGTAGATCTCACGTGACATCAACAAAGAGACCCGACCGGCTAGAACGTCACGCGCTATGCCGCCGCCAATACTGGTCAGCACGCCCATCATCACCGCCAGAGGTGCGGCCAGGTGCAGTCCCAGCACTTTTTCGGTGGCGGACAATCCGAACAGTGCCGCTGCCAACCCATCGAGATAGAGCAACAGGCGATAGCGCTGTTGAAACTTCTTGGTCAGGAAAAAAGCCAGCAGGGCGGCAAACAGGGCTACCCAAATGTAGTTGAAATCTACAATCCAGAAAATCGGTTGATCGAGTAGAAGGTCCCGAATAGTGCCACCACCAATCGCGGTGATGATGCCAAGTACCATGGCGCCAAACAAATCCACACCTACTTTCTTGATAGCCAGGACACCGGTAATGGCAAACACGGCAATCCCCAACATTTGCTGAAAATACAGCATCCTTTACTCCGTTCTCAGGCGATTGGCTTAGCGGTGCGAGCTGTGATTGTAGTTGATGCATCCTCCGCTCGGGATGTGGGCAAGGGCTTGCTTTGCACCCCGCGAGCAGACGTGTCGCAAGCAGAAAAAAGCCTGGCGCAACCAGTCGGTTTGACGGACATGGGTACGCCGTAGGATCGAAGTCTGTCCGATGGATTTTGACAGTGTGATGGTCTTCATAATTACAAGAGGTGCACTGTGCATAACATTAAGTTCTCGCGTTTGTTCATCTCCCTGCTCGGCGCTTTTTCCTGATCGTTCCCCGCATTAGCAATACGCTGCCCTCAAGTTCCGAGTTCGATGGGTTCAATGAACATTGAACGGAACACTGCTGCGTGGCGGCTTGCCTTCAAAAAATAACAAGGGCTCACTAATGTCAAATAACAGAACAACATCGACCGATGACAACCTGGCCGTTGGCTTTAAACAGCGGTATGTCACGATGCTTTCGATTGCCGGTATCATCGGCGCCGGACTTTTTATCGGTTCGGGCCATGACATTGCCGCAGCCGAGCCATCGGCAATCGTTGCCTACGCTCTGGCAGGGCTGCTTGTGGTGCTGGTCATGAGGATGCTCGGTGAGATGGCGGTCGCAAGTCCCGACACCGGCTCCTTTTCCACCTACGCCGACAAAGCCATCGGGCCTTGGGCAGGCTTTACTATCGGTTGGTTGTATTGGTGGTTCCGGGTACTGGTGATTCCCCTTGAAGCCATTGCCGCCGGCGTCGTACTCAACCGCTGGTTTCCCCTGATAGAAACCTGGATATTCGCACTCGGCGTCACCGCTTTGCTGACCGTCACGAACCTGTTCAGTGTCGCCAAATATGGCGAATTTGAATTCTGGTTCGCGATGGTCAAAGTGGTCGCTATCGTCTCTTTTATTGCGCTCGGCACCTGTGCGATTGCAGGCATTCTGCCATCGTGAGGTGAGCGGCGTCAGTCGCCTGGTGACTGAATTTGGCGGCTTCATGCCTAACGGTTGGGAGGCGATCATCGGTGCCCTGCTGACCACTATGTTCAGTTGTGTCGGTACTGAAGCGGTGACGATTGCCGCGGCAGAATCGAAGGATCCTGCAAAAAATATCGCAAGGGCGACGAAATCCGTCATCTGGCGGATCTGTATTTTCTACCTGCTCTCCATTTTCGTGATCATTTCAGTGGTGCCATGGAACGACCCGCTGTTGCCGGTCCAAGGGTCCTATCAGCGTGCGCTGGAGATCATGAATGTACCCTACGCAAAAACCATCGTTGATATCGTGGTGCTGTTTGCCGTTGCCAGTTGCCTGAACTCCGCGATCAATATTTCCTCGCGCATGGTCTACTCACTGAGCAAGCGCAATGAAGCGCCTGGTTTTCTCCAGCGCACCTCGTCCGCTGGCGTGCCCCGGGCCGCCGTTATCGCCAGTACCGTGATCGGCATTGCCACGACCGCCTTGAATTTCTTTGCACCGTCGCAGGTGTTCGCATTTTTGCTCGCCAGTTCCGGCGCCATTGCCTTACTGGTTTATCGGGTGATCGCTTTCTCGCAATTGCGCATGCGCGCGAAGCTGACCAAGACCCATGGCAGGATCGAATTCAAGATGTGGCTGTTCCCTTGGCTGACGTGGCTGGTCATCGGTTTTATTGTGTTCGCAGTGGGCGTGATGGTCGCTATGCCCGCGCACCGCAGTGAGGTGCTGTCGACCGGGGCATTGACGATTGTGATCATCGCCCTGGGGCTCAAGAAGACCCGTCGTCATTCACACAGGGCAGCGTATACACAGGCTTCGGGAAAGCTGTGATTGCGCTGTAACAGGGCAACCACTCAGGTAGCGCCGGCATCACAGCCGCCGCTGCCGATTTCGTTTGAATCTCCTGACCAGCCAGCGCTTTTGTGGGCGCCTGACGGTTTTGCGCCTTGGCTGCACATTTTTTTCATTTGCCACTGCAAGTTCCTTCCAGCCAGATCGTCGTAGTGAGACTGATCAGAAATCAATTCTCATTTACGTCATTTTGTCTGGAAGAAAACAGTGAAAGGATTGTTCAAGCCGTCGGCCATTTCCCTGGGATTGCTCCGCCATGCCCTGGTGGCTTCGACCGCCCTGGCTTCGATCGTTGCCCCCGTGGCTATCCAGGCGGCAGAAGCCACGAAGGTTGCCAGCAACGGTGCGGCGCAGGGCCGTGTGGTGACACTGGCGCTGCCGGCCCAGGAACTGGACAAGGCGTTGACCGGCTTTGCCGATCAGGCCGGCTTGCACCTGTTGTTCAGCAGCGCGGATGTGGCGGGTTTGCAAAGCCAGGAACTGAACGGGCCGTTCAGCATCGGCGATGCCCTGCAGGTGCTGCTGGCCGGTACTGGCATGAGCTGGCAGTTCAGTGACGAGCGCACGGTAATCCTGCGCCCGGCCGCGCCGGTGGAGGCGTTCAACCTCAAGCCGATCGAAGTCAGCGTGGCTTCGCGCACCAGCACGGCCATCAGTGAAATTCCGGGGACGGTCTGGGTGGTCGATCAGGCCCAGTTGCGCGAGCAGATCGATACCGGCGTGAGCCTCAAGGAAGCTATCGGCAAGCTGGTACCGGGCCTGGACCTGGCGCCGGAAGGGCGCACCAACTATGGCCAGAACATGCGCGGGCGCAATGTGCTGGTGATGATCGACGGGGTCAGCCAGAACAGCTCCCGGGGACTTTCGCGGCAGTTCGACAGCATCTCGCCGTTCAACGTCGAGCGCGTTGAAGTGTTGTCCGGTGCCAACGCCATTTATGGTGGAGGCGCCACCGGCGGTATCATCAACATCGTCACCAAAAAAGGCGAAGCGGGCCCGGCGCGCTTCGAGACTCAGCTCGGTGCCACCAGCGGCTTCAACAACAGTGACGACCTGGCAACCCGCGCCGCCCAGTCCATCAGCGGCGGCAACGAGCGCATCAATGGGCGCCTGGGCGTATCTGGCGAGCAGAACGAAGCCTTCTACGATGGTGCCGGCAACCAGATCTTCATCGACAATACCCAGACCGACCTGCAATACAACCGTACCGTCGATGTACTTGGCAGCCTGGGGTTGCAGTTCAACGAGCAGCAAAACCTCGACCTGCTGGCGCAGTATTACGATTCCGGCAACCATGGCAGCACCGGCATCTACTTCCCCAACCTGACCTACAACGGGCCCTCCAACCTGGAGGACGCCGAGCTGCGCAGTGGCTACTCCACCGACCTGGAACCGCGTACCAAGCGCCTTCTGCTCAACGGCAACTACCACCACAGCGATGTGTTGGGGCAGGACTTCTACCTGCAGGCGTCCTATCGCAAGGAGGACGACAACTTCTATCCGTTCCCGTACTACAACAGCGGCAAGCCGGTGGGCTCGCGCGGCGTGTACTTCGCCGGTTCCCAGCAGAACTTCGAGGTCAGCAGCCTCAAGGCGCTGTTTGCCAAGCAATGGGATGCCCTGAAGCTGACCTATGGCGTGGACCTGGACCGCGAGCGCTTCAACGCCGAGCAGAGCACTTTCGACGCCCTGACTTCGTCCGAAAGCGGCGGGCTGGACCTGGACACCGTGAGCAAAACACCGCGCTACCCCAGCTACCGGGTCGATGGTCTGTCGGGCTACGCCCAGCTAGACTGGAAGGCCACCGACAAGCTGACGTTCTCCGGTGGCGCCCGGCGCCAGCTCATGGACGTGGACGTCAGTGACTTCAAGGGCGTGCCCGGTGGTAGCAACGATTATCAGGTCAACCTGTACAACGCCGGTGCCATCTACGACTTCAAGAATGGTCACCAGCTGTGGAGCAACTACGGCGAAGGTTTCGACCTGCCGGACCCGGCCAAGTACTACGGCAAGCCCGGCCTGAGCGTGGAAGACAACCCCCTGGCCGGTATCAAGAGCCGCCAGGTGGAACTGGGCTGGCGCTACGCCGATCTGGACTGGGACGCCCAGGCCGCGCTGTACTACATCTGGTCGGACAAGATCATCACCGTCGACAGCGCTACCCTGACCATCGATGTACAGGACCAGAAGAGCCGCGACTATGGCTTCGAAGGCGCCTTGACCCGTCGTTTCGCCTCGGGCTGGGAAGGCGGCAGTACCTTGCACCTGGTGCGTTCCGAAGAAGAAGACGCCAGCGGCGACTGGATCAAGCGCGACGCGCGCTATGCCTCGTTGTCCAAATCCACCGCCTTCGTCGGCTGGAAGGGCGCAGGCACCAGCGCCCGCTTGCAAGCCAACCACGCGTTCACCCTCGAAGACGATGCCGACCACAAGATCTCGGGGTACACCACCTTCGACCTGCTGGGCAGCCGCGACACCGACTTCGGTACGTTCAGTGCGGGCATCCAGAACTTGCTGGACAAGGAATACAGCACGGTCTGGGGGCAGCGGGCGACGCTGTTCTATTCGCCGACCTATGGGCCTGCGTATTTGTATGATTATCAGGGGCGTGGGCGCACGTACACCTTGACCTGGTCGATGGCGTATTGAGCCTGAGCGGGCGCTCTCGCGGGCAAGCCCGCTCCTACAGGAATTAGGTGACCCCTGTAGGAGCGGGCTTGCCCGCGAGAGGCCCTCAAGCAAACGCCGCCAGCAAATCCTCTTCAAACGCCAACAACGCATCCCCCGGCACCTGCCCCCGGTGCCGGGCCAGTTGAAAGGGCACCTCATAGTTCGACTCAGCTGCGCCCACCGCCCGCAACAGGCCGCGTGCCACCCAGGGCTGGGCAAAGTGCTTGGGCAAAAAGCCGATGTGCCGCCCCGACAGGATAAACGCCAGGGCGCCTTCGACCTGCTCGGTACGCGCTGAACACACACCACTGCGAACCGGCTCGTCGCTTTCCAGAAAGCGGTAGGGGTGCTCGATGCGGTCGGCATCGATCAGGTCTTGCTCTTGCACCACCGGGGCGCTGAACAGAGGGTGGTCGAATCCGCAGTAGAGCTGTTCGGCTTCTGTGAACAGCGGGCGATAGTCGAACGCCCGTTGTGCCCCCGAAAAGTAGCCGATGGCCAGGTCCAGGCGTTGCTCCAGCAGCAGGCGCTCCATGTCGGCGGGCATGGCGCTGATCAACTCGATCTGTACCGACTCGTCGCGCTGGCGAAAGCGAGCAATGGCATTGGCCAGTTTCAGGGTTACCGACGGGTCCAGCGCCTCGGAAAAGCCGACACGCAGTTCGCCCAGCAAACGTCCCGCAACGCCATTGGCCTGATGCCGAAATGCCTCGATGGACTCGAACAGCACGCGCGTGGCCTTGATCAGTTCCTCGCCCTTGGGCGTCAGCCTGAACCCACCCTTGCCACGGCTGCACAGGCGGTATCCAAGGCGCGTTTCGAGCTTGGCCATTTGCTGGCTGATGCTCGGCTGGCTCAACCCGAGCACGCCCTGGGCAGCACTGAAACCGCCGCTTTGCACCACGACCGTAAACAGCCTGAGCAATTGCAGGTCCAGATCATGCAGTTGTCCAAGCATCAAACATTGCTCCGGGTGAATGTCAGGATAATTGACTTGTTATTTCACTAATGTAACCCGCCGGGCATGCTGTCGGCACTCCCTGTGTCGAGGTGCTCATCATGCGTTTATCACTCTTGTTTCTATCTATGGCGCTGGCCTTGCCGGCAATGGCTGAAGACAGGGTCGTCAACCTGTTCAGCTGGGCCGACTACGTGGCACCGGAAACCCTCAAGCGCTTCGAGCAGGAAACCGGCTATACGGTGCGCTACGACACCTTCGACTCCACCGACGTGCTGGAAACCCGCTTGCTGACCGGCGGCAGCGGCTATGACGTGGTGGTGCCTTCGTCCAGTGTGTTGGCCCGGGCCATGGCCGCCGGTGGCTTGCGCGCAACCGGTGCTGCGGCGCTTCCGGGCTACAGCAACCTCGATGCCGACCTGCTGGGCAAACTCGCCCAGGTCGACCCGGGCAACCAGTACGGCGTGCCCTATACTTGGGGCACCCTCGGGCTGGGCATCAATGTCCAGGCGGTGCAGCAGCGTTTGCCCGGCGTTGCGCTGAACAGCCTCGACCTGCTGTTCAAGCCCGAATACGCCAGCAAGTTGGCCGACTGCGGGATCGCCATCACCGATTCCCCTCAGGAAGTGATCGGCCTGGCCCTGCATTACCTTGGCAAAGACCCGTACAGCCGCGACAAGGCTGATCTGGCTGCCGCCTCCGCATTGCTCCAGCAGTTGCAGCCTTCTGTGCAGTACGTGGCCAATGGCAAGCAGATCAGTGACCTGGCCAACGGCAGTGTGTGCCTGGCCCTGACCTACAACGGCGATGCCAGCATGGCTGCCGATCGGGCCCGGCAGGCCAACAAGCCTTTTGAAGTGGTGTACCGAATTCCCAAGGAAGGCACGCTGATCTGGCAGGACAACCTGGCCATTCCCAAGGATGCGCCGCACCCGGAAGCGGCCAGGGCCTTTATCGAATTCATGCTGCGCCCCGATTCCGTGGCAGCACTGACCAACACGCTATTCTTCGCCAATGCCAACCAGGCGGCGACCCCGTTGGTCGACGCACAAGTGCGCAATGACCCGGATATCTACCCAGCAGCAGAGGTGCGCGCACGGCTGTACGCCGACCGCAGCATGGCACTGCCCGACATGCGCCAGCGCACCCGCTTGTGGACCACTTTCCGTAGCCGCCACTAATAAGGAATCCATTGATGGATCAGGTAACGCAAAACGACCAGGCAATGACCCGCAGCAGCCTTTATGGCACTGCGGCAGAAAGCACCTACGCCGGTATTACCAGTTTTTCTCGCCGGCGTTACAGCCGCGATTTGCAGGGCGTCGATGTGGTGGTCAGCGGCGTGCCGTTCGACACCGCCACCAGCAACCGGCCCGGCGCGCGCTTCGGGCCACGGGGCATTCGCAACGCTTCGGTGCAATCGGCCTGGGAACGGCACTGGCCGTGGGAATTCGACCCCTTCGATCACCTGGCGGTGATCGACTATGGCGATTGTGACTTCGACTACGGCACGCCCCAGGCCACGCCGCAGGTGATCGAAGCCCATGCCGAGCATATCCTGGCGGCCGGTTGCGCCATGCTGACCCTGGGGGGCGACCACTTCATCACCTACCCGCTACTCAAGGCCCACGCCCGCAAGCATGGCCCGTTGTCGCTGATCCACTTCGATGCCCACAGCGATACCTGGGCCGACGACAACGACCAGCGCATCGACCACGGCACCATGTTCTATCACGCGGCCAAGCAAGGCCTGGTGGACCCCTCGCGGTCGGTGCAGATCGGCCTGCGCACCACCAATGACGATGACCAGGGTTTTGCCATCCTCGATGCGCGCCAGGTGCACCGGCGTGGCTGCCAGGAGATCGTCGAGGCGATTCGCCAGCGCGTCGGCAACAACCCGGTGTACCTGACTTTCGACATCGACTGCCTGGACCCGGCTTACGCGCCTGGCACCGGCACGCCAGTGTGCGGCGGTTTGAGCACGGTGCAAGCGCTGGAAATCATCGGCGGGCTGCGCGGTATCAACCTGGTGGGCATGGACGTGGTGGAAGTGGCGCCGGCCTACGATCACGCCGACATTACATCACTGGCAGCAGCCACCCTGGCCATGGAAATGCTGTGTTTGTACGCAGCACGGCATAAACTTTAACGAGGCCGCCCAGACACAAAATGAATCATCTCTGCGCGGCTGTCCGGGGTTCCGATCGAACCCAGCGCGCCTTAGGCTATCCAAGTGCTTGAGGCATCGACATCGCGCACGAGGTGATCGTTTTGAAGCGTACAGTGCACGGCCTGGCGGCTCTGCTGTTGGGCATACTGCTGGCAAATCCGCCGCTACTGCAGGCGGCAAGCCCGAACAACCCGTACAACAGCCCGATCCGCAGCGCCAACCCCAACAGCCGTCAGGGCAGTGTGCCGAGTGTGCCGCCGGTGCGTGGGCCTTCGACTGCCCCCATCATTCGGCAACCTACCCTGGAAAACCGTGGCATCGGCAACGACATGCGCCGCGAACCTTCGACTCCCGCCACGCAAGCCCCCCGCCCGCAACGCCCGCCCGACGGCAGAACGCCATGAATGATCTTCCGACCGGACCGCAAGGAAACTGCCATGCCATTGAAACCGTTGCTGCTGACATTATGCGCCGTTGCCATGAGCTACCTGTCGACAGGAGCCTGGGCCGGACCTGAACGCAGCTATCCAAGCGAACTGGGCCAGGTCAGCGTCGAGACTGTCGCCCAGGGCTTGAAACACCCTTGGGCGCTGGCGTTCCTGCCGGACAACCAGGGCATGCTGGTGACCGAGCGCCCTGGCGATCTGCGCGTTGTCAGCCCTGACGGCAAGATCGGCGCACCGATCAGCGGCGTGCCGCAGGTCTGGGCCAAAGGGCAGGGCGGGTTGCTCGATGTGGTGTTGTCGCCGCAGTTCAAGCAGGACCGCATGGTTTATCTGTCTTACGCCGAAGGTGGCGGCAAGGGCGGCACCGCCGGTACGGCTGTCGGGCGTGGGCGCCTTTCCAGTGACATGAAACGGCTCGAAGATTTCAACGTGATATTCCGCCAGCAGCCCAAGTTATCGGTAGGCAATCACTTCGGCTCGCGCCTGGTGTTCGATCGCGACGGCTACCTGTTCATCGCCCTGGGCGAGAACAACCAGCGCCCCACCGCCCAGGACCTGGACAAACTGCAGGGCAAGGTGGTGCGCATCCACCCTGATGGCAAGGTGCCCGATGACAACCCCTTCGTCGGCCAGGCCAATGTACGCCCGGAAATCTGGTCCTACGGTCATCGCAATCAGCAGGGCGCCGCCCTCAATCCCTGGACGGGCCAGCTCTGGACCAACGAGCACGGCCCCCGTGGCGGTGACGAAATCAATATCATCGGGCGCGGCAAGAACTACGGCTGGCCCCTGGCGACTCACGGCATCAACTATTCCGGCGGGCCGATCCCCGAGGCCAAGGGCAAGCTCGTCGAGGGTACGCTGGGCCCGCTTCATGTCTGGGAAAAGTCCCCGGCCATCAGTGGCATGGCGTTTTATGACAATGGCCGCTTCAAGGCCTGGAAGCGCGATCTGTTTATCGGCGCACTGCTGGAACAGGAGCTGATCCGCCTGCAACTGGAAGGCGACAAGGTGGTCCATGAGGAGCGCCTGCTCGGTGAGCTCAAGGCGCGCATTCGCGATGTGCGCCAAGGCCCCGACGGCTATCTGTACCTGCTGACCGATGAAGACAACGGGGCCTTGCTCAAAGTCGGCCTGGAGCAGACCGACTCGGGTCAGGCCACATTGCTGACCTCGAACTGACCGACCAGCTTCTGCAGTTTGTTGGCATTGAGCCGAACCCGTTCGGCGCTGCTTTGCAGCACTACCACGGTCTGGCGCATGTCGCCGCAGGACTGGTCGACCTGCGCGATGGTCTGGCCGCAATCCAGGCTCTTCTCATTGAGCTGCTGGATGATGCCGAACAGGCTGTCGACCGCTTGATGCAGTTGCAGGTTTTCGCCGGAGGCGCTTTGCGCCAGGCGCAGGCTATTGTCGACGTCCTCCACGCCACGCTCCATGAAGGCCACCGCGTTGCGGGTTTCGCCTTGCAGGCTTTCGATCATTTCGCGGATGTGCTCGGCGGCGTTGGCCGTGCGTTTGGCCAGCGAGCGCACTTCATCGGCGACCACGGCGAAGCCGCGCCCGTGCTCACCGGCCCGTGCGGCCTCGATGGCGGCGTTGAGCGCGAGCAGGTTGGTCTGGTTGGTGATGTCGGTGATCAGGCCCGTGAAGGTGCCGATCTCGACCATGCGCTGGTCCAGTTGCTGCACGCTGGCGGCCGAACGGGCCACCACATCGCGAATCGACTGGGTGCCGGTTTGCACCGCTTCGAATTGCTCGCGGGCGCGCAGCACCACAGCGTCCATGGCCTGTTTCATTTCCTCGGCGGTCAGCGAGGCCTGCTGGATTTCGCCCAACTGGCCTTCGACAATAATCATCATGCGGTGGATGGCATCGGCGACTTCGCTGGAGGTCGAGCTGGCGGCCTGGCTGCGATCGAGCATCATGTCGTTGGTCTGGCCGACTGTATGCGAGGCGCTGATGACCTGGCCGACCACGGCATCGAGGTTGTCGATGAAGCTGTTGATCCAGCGGCCCATGTCACCGCTCTCGTCGTTGGCCATGGTTGCTGTGTCCAGGCGCTGGCGCAGGTTGCCTTCGCCCTCGGCGATGGTGCGTACCACGTCGGTCATCGCGTTCAAGCGGGTGGCCAGGCGCCGCGGCCCCAGGGCGCAAAACAGCGCAGTGGCCAGCAGCATGCTCGCGCCCTGGGTCGCATCCACCCAGAACTGCTCCAGCCCGCTGTAGCGCTGCACCAGCACGTTGCACGCAAACAGCCCGAGCATGGTCGCAAGGTAAGGCTTCATCAGGCCGTGGCTCAGGGAACGACGCCGGTACACTTCCTCCAGGTCCGCTTCGCACATCATGCCCCAGCGGTCCGGCGAGCCGGGCAACTGAAAGGTCACGCCCTTGCCGACGACCGGGATGTGACGGTAGTCGGCATAACCCGGGTAGGTCACGAACAGGTTGGAGCCAGTGCGAATGGTTTCGCGCACGCCTGGGTGCAATCGCCCAGTGGCTGGGTCGACGAAGCGCAGTTCCAGTTCGGTATGGCGGTGGATGCGCACCGTGCCCCAGGCCGTGTGCACGCCGCTCTTGAGGTTCTCGCCATGGGTGAAGGCATTGTCCTCGAAGCGCGAGCGCGACAGGGCCACGCCGGGGGCGATGCCAGTGTCGAACTGGGCGCGAACCATAAACAGGTAGTTGTCCCCGGACTCGGGATAGATATGCCCGGCTTCGCGCTGGATCAAATCGCCAAGGACATCGTTGGGCACCCGCGCGCACAGGCAGCCGCGGACCTTGCCGGCATATTCGATCGGTTGATAGAACATCAAGGTCACTTCGTCGTGAAAACGCGAGTGGGTGGGGCCAATCTGCAGGGTCAACGGGTCGTCGTAGGGGCCATGCAGGAAGGGCTGCTTCAATCCTTCGGCCAGGGCCTTGGGGTTGAGGTCGCGGGCGCCGCAGTGGCTGGCCCAGCTCGAGGCGACGATCAAGCCGTCGGGCCGCACCACCAGCAACTCGCTGATATCCGTGATCTGGGTCAACTTCTCACTGAGCAGGGCGTTGTCCAGGTGTTCGAATTCCTGGGCCATGGCTGCCGACAGTTCCGCCAGATGTTGCCAGTGGTCGCGCGCCCAGTTGTGTAGCAATTTAACCCGGGTTTCGGCAATGGCCTCGAAAGTTTTCTCGATGATCGGATAAGCTGGGCGGTTCAAGCGGCAAGCCCAGCCCATGGCCAACTTGCCGGTTTTGCCAAGCCAGGGCAGCCAGCTTCGTTCGCTGTTGCTCAGCTGCATCGATTCACTGCGCAGGGACATGGACCTTCCTTAATGCTGACTTCAAGGGTTCATGGCCATTAGCAATTACCAAGCCAGCTAAAGATTTTGTCAGCGTTGCACCTGTACGAGGAACCTGTCGCCCCATGTCCAGCTACACCTGCCCATCACCCTTGACCGCCTACCGTGAGGCCATCGAACAGCGCGGGTTTGCCGCAGACGAAGCGCAATGGCACGCCGTACAGGCCTTGCAGCAATGCTTTGAAGCGTTGCAGGGGGCCGGGCGGGTCAACGGGGTTTACCTGTGGGGGCCGGTCGGGCGCGGCAAAACCTGGCTGATGGATCAATTCCACCAATGCTTGCAATGGCCAGCCAGGCGCCAGCATTTTCACCACTTCATGAGTTGGGTGCACCAGCGCCTGTTCCAGCTCACCGGCACCCCTGATCCCTTGCAGGCGCTGGCGCAGCAACTGGGCGAAGAAATCCGCGTGCTGTGCTTCGACGAGTTTTTTGTCAGCGATATCGGCGACGCGATCATCCTCGGGCGCCTGTTGGAAGTGATGTTCGACGCCGGCGTCGTGGTGGTTGCCACGTCCAACCAGCCGCCCGACCAGCTCTACAGCGATGGCTTCAACCGGCAGCGCTTCGTCCCGGCGATCAAGGCTATCGAGCGCTGCATGCAGGTGGTCAGCGTGGCCGGTGACCAGGACCACCGCTTGCACCCGGGCACGGGCGTACAGCGTTACTGGGTTCAAGTTGCTGGCCAGCCGAGCGCTCTGCCCCAGGTGTTCCAGCAATTGGCCGGCAGTGCCCCGGCACAGGGCGAGTTGCTGGCAGTCGGCCATCGCAGCATCAAAGTGGTGCAAGCCAGCGACAGCGTGCTGTGGTGCCGCTATGCCGACCTGTGCGAAGCACCGCTGGCGGCCATGGATTTCATGGCCTTGTGCGACCGCTTCAG
>RCUR01000601.1_pt1 | contig 12851 bp, 12 predicted proteins | sample 2166151 | NCBI WGS metagenome assembly RCUR01 (sample SAMN09932785, study PRJNA488358) | compost metagenome | isolation source: compost soil in an enriched community | place: Germany: Experimental Botanical Garden
TGGCCTGGATGGTCGGCGAGGAGGGGCGTGGCGTGCCGACCATCATCGAGATGGTGGCCATGACCCGTTTCGATTGCATGGTCGGTTCCAGTGCATTGATGCGCCAAGCCTTGACCCAGGCCGCGCACCATTGCGCGCACCGCCGTGTCGGTGGCCGGTTGCTCAGTGAGCAACCATTGATGCAAAACGTATTGGCCGACCTGGCCCTGGAAAGCGAAGCCGCGCTGGCCCTGAGCATGCGCATGGGCCGTGCGCTGGACCAACCGGATGACTCGCAGCAGGCTCGCTTCGCCCGCCTGGTCACGGCCGTGGGCAAGTACTGGATCTGCAAGCGCGCCCCGGCGATGATCAACGAAGCGGCCGAATGCATGGGCGGTGCAGGTTATGTCGAAGACAGCATCCTGCCGCGGCTGTACCGCGAAGCCCCGGTCAATTCGACCTGGGAAGGTTCCGGCAACGTGCAGTGCCTGGACGTATTACGGGCGCTGTCCAAGGAGCCGGGCGTGCTCGACGCGCTGTTCGCCGAACTGGGTGACGGCCATGGCGACAAACGCTTGAGCACGCATATCCTGCAACTGAAAACGGCTTTCCAGGATACCGGCGATATCCAGTACCGCGCCCGCCAGTTGACCGAGGACATTGCCCTGGGCCTGCAAGCCAGGCTCTTGCTCGAAGCTGGCAATGCGGCGGTCAGCGACGCCTTCATTGCCAGCCGCCTGGGCCAGGCCGGGCGCGCTTACGGGACGCTGCCCCGTGGGCTTGAGATCGAGGCCCTGGTGCGGCGCAGCACGCCGCACCGAGTGGCGTGACGGCAGGCGTGCCTTTGCGCGCTGTTACAGGCAAGATGGAGTCCTGCAAGATCAGACAGGATGCTCATCGTGACCCGAACTGCTGAAGCCTTTGTTGCCGTAGAAACCGCCGAGCAAGCCGTCGACCTCCTGGCGGCCTTGCACCAACAGGCTACCGACGCCCTGAGTCAGGCGCTCAAGCGCTACCTCAAGGACCGCACCGAGCCGGACGCGCAAGAGCGTGCGCAATTTCGTTACCCGGAACTGCGCCTGATCTATCGCTGCCAGGGCGAAGTGCCGGCCACCACCCGCGCCTACGCCAAAGTCCAGCTGCCGGGCACTTACAGTGTCACCGTGACCCACCCGGCGGCGTTTCGCGGCTATTTGCTGGAACAGCTGCGGCCGCTGATGAACGATTTCACCGTGACCGTGGAAGTGGGTGTCAGCGAACAGAATATTCCCTACCCCTATGTGGTCGAGCAGGGCGAGGAACTGGCCGGTACCGGTGTCACCGCCGCGGCCCTGGCCCGGGTCTTTCCCAGTACCGACCTCTCGGCCGCCACCGATGGCATCGCCGACGGGCTGTACGACTGGGCCAACGTCGACCCCTTGCCCCTGGCATTGTTCGATGCCGCGCGGGTGGATTTTTCCCTGCGCCGCCTGGTGCATTACACCGGCAGCGACTGGCGGCATGTGCAGCCGTGGATCCTGCTGACCAACTACCACCGCTATGTCGACCAGTTCATCATGCATGGCCTGGAACAGTTGCGTGACGATCCGCGTTTCGTGCGCATGGTCTTGCCGGGCAATGTGATCATTGAAAAGAGCATGGACAACGGCGAGGCCCAGGCCCTGGTCGCCGGTGTGGTCTGGCACCGCTACCAGATGCCGGCGTATCATCTGATCGCCGCTGATGGCGACGGCGTGACCCTGGTCAATATCGGTGTCGGTCCGTCCAACGCCAAGAACATCACCGATCACCTGGCCGTATTGCGGCCGCACTGCTGGCTGATGATCGGCCACTGCGGCGGGCTGCGGCAGTCGCAGACCATCGGTGACTACGTGCTCGCCCACGCGTACATGCGTCGCGACGGCATTCTCGACCGGGTAGTGCCGCCGAACATCCCTATCCCGGCCCTGGCCGAGGTGCAACTGGCCCTGCAAGAGGCTGCGGCGCAGGTGACGGGCGAGCGGGGCGACGATTTGAAGAAGCGCCTGCGTACCGGCACCGTGCTCACCTACGATGACCGCAACTGGGAGCTGCGCTGGGCCCAGGAGCGGCCGTTGATCAACCTGTCCCGGGCCGTGGCGGTAGACATGGAAAGCGGCACCATCGCCGCCCAGGGTTATCGCCTGCGGGTACCGTATGGCACCTTGCTCTGCGTGTCGGACAAACCCCTGCACAGCGAAATCAAGCTGCCGGGCTCGGCCAATGCCTTCTACAACCGTGCCGTCAGCCAGCACTTGAAGATCGGCATCGCCGCGCTCGACTTGCTACGCACTGAAGTCAATTCGTTGCACTCGCGCAAACTGCGCAGCTTCGACGAGCCGCCGTTCCGCTGATGTTTGCTCAAACCGGCAGGGGGCTCTAGCATTGGCCACCCTGCTGGTTTGAAGTTATACACTGCCATGGTCTTACCCCCGCGCTCCGCTCCCCGCCGACCTTCGGCCAAACCCACTGGCAAGCCTGCCGCCAAGCGCCGCGTGGCCAAGGCGCCGCCGGCCGAACCACGCCTGATCCTGTTCAACAAACCTTTCGACGTCCTGACCCAGTTCAGCGACGAGGCGGGGCGCTCGACCCTGAAGGACTTCATCGAAGTGCCAGGAATTTATCCGGCGGGCCGGCTGGACCGTGACAGCGAAGGCCTGTTGCTGTTGACCAACGATGGGCAGCTGCAAGCACGCATCGCCGACCCCAAGCACAAGCTGGCCAAGACCTACTGGGTGCAAGTGGAAGGCGAGCCTAGTGAAGAGCAATTGCAGCGCCTGCGCAGCGGCGTCGAACTCAATGACGGCATGACCCTGCCGGCCGAAGCGCGCTTGCTCGATGAGCCGCAGCTGTGGCCGCGCAACCCGCCCGTACGCTTTCGTAAAAGCGTGCCGACCCATTGGCTGGAACTGGTGATCAAGGAAGGGCGCAATCGCCAGGTGCGGCGTATGACCGCCGCCGTCGGCTTGCCGACGCTGCGGTTGGTGCGGGTGCGGATAGGCCAATGGAGCCTGGATGGGCTCGAACAGGGGCAGTGGCGGGAAGTCCCCGCCCGCCTCTAGTCAATCGCCGCTAGACGCCTTCGATGTAGCCGATGACCACGCTCTTGACGATGAAGGCGAAGATACCCAGGCCTAAAACGAAAAACAGGATAAAGGTACCGAACCGGCCGGCTTTGGACTTCTTGGCCAAATCCCAGACGATAAAGCCCATGAAGCCAATCAGGATGGTGACCAGGACCGTCATCATCCACTCTTCGAATACTGCAGGATCCATCAATTCTCTCCAGGCAGGCAAAACGGCGGCGATTATACGCGCCTGCCGGCCGGGTGTGCATGACCTGTCGTCATGTGCGCAAATGCGTCAGCGGCAGTTCGGTGCTCGACAGCACCTGGTTGAGCACGAAGCTCGACCGCACGCTGGTCACGCCTTCGATGCGGGTCAGGTGGCCCAGCAGCAGTTGCTGGTAATGGTCCATGTCCGGTACCACCACCTTGAGCTGGTAGTCCGCTTCCATGCCGGTCACCAGGTTGCATTCGAGCACCTGGGGCAGGCTGCGGATTTTCGCCTCGAAGTTTTCGAAGCGCTCCGGGGTGTGTCGGTCCATGCCGATCATCACGTAGGCGGTCAGGCTCAGGCCGAGCATCTTGCGATCGAGCAGGGCCACCTGGCGAGTGATGTAGCCATCATCTTCCAGTTGCTTGACCCGGCGCGAGCAGGGTGAGGGCGACAAGCCGATGCGTTCGGCCAGTTCCTGGTTGGAGATGCGGGCATCGCGCTGCAATTCGGCAAGAATGCTGAGGTCGTAACGGTCGAGTTTGCTCACGGATCGGGCCTGTTTTGTTTCGATTGCGTTAAATTATCTATCTGAAGTTAAAAATTGCGCAAGTGGTGTTTGATTGAGCAATCTTCGCAATCATTTGTCGGGGGGGCCGCCCTATTATTATCACCAGAATCACTGCCCGGACATGAGTCCAGTGCAGCTAGCCGAATCAGGCAAGCTGCGGCCAGCAACCCAACAGGGTTGTGTCGGCCCCCGGGCTACACACTGTCCAGAAGACGGCGTGAGGTGAGCCGGCGCCAAAAGCGCCGAGCACGGACGAAATATTCTCGAAGGGGGGTCTGATGACCTCCCTTTTTTATTGCCTGCGATTTTTCATGGGCGCTGGGGGCATTTGTAGGAGCGGGCTTGCCCGCGATGAGGCCCGAACATTCAACTACTTTTCTTGACCACTTCCTGCGGATCCGCATGCACCAGTACTTCAGCCCGCGGATACTTGCTGTTGATCGCCGCCACCACCTGATCGCACAACCCGTGGGCCACCGACAATGTCAGTTGCCCCGGCAGTTCAAGGTGCAGTTGAACGAACCAATGGCTACCGGAAACACGTGTCCGCAGGTCATGGGCGCCCAACACGCCCGGTACCGAACAGGCCAGCTGCATCATCTGTTCGCTGACCGCTTCGGGCAGTTCCTGGTCCATCAAGGTGGCTGTGCTTTCGCGGGCGATCTGCACGGCACTCCAGAGAATGTAGAAGGCGATTGCCAGGCCGAACCAGGCATCGAGTTGCGGCCAGCCGAAGTACGCCAGCAGCAAGGCCACCAGAATACTGGCGTTGAGCAGCAGGTCGGAGCGGTAATGCAATGAGTCGGCGCGTACCGCGGTCGAACCGGTCTTGCGGATGACCTTGCGTTGCAGCATCAGCAGGGCAACGGTCAATGCCAGCGAGAACAACATCACCAGCACACCGAGTGCGGCGTCCCCCAGCGGTTCCGGGTGTTTCAGGCGTTCCACGGCCTGGGTGCCGATCAATACAGCACTCACTGCAATGAACAGCGCCTGGGCCATGCCGGCAAGGGCTTCGGCCTTGCCGTGGCCAAAGCGGTGATCGTCATCGGCCGGGCGCAAGGCGTAGTGCACGGCCAACAGGTTGATGAATGAGGCGACGCCATCGAGCATCGAATCGGTAAGCCCCGCCAGTAGGCTGACCGAGCCGCTCAGCCACCAGGCAACGGCCTTGGCGATAATCAGGATGCTGGCGACCGCCAGCGAGGCACGGGTGGCCAGGCGCAGCAGTCGTTCGTGTTCGGCGCGGTCGATCAAAGCTGGGTCATCCTAGTGCAGTAATCAGGCCGCAGGCGTGATGCCGTACAGGGCCAGTTGCTCGATGCTGCCTTTGTGCTGGATCAGGCGCGGGTCATCGAGTGGCAGGCGCTGGCCCAGCTCGCTTTGCAAGATAGCCTGCAACTTGCCGCTGTCGACCTTGCCATCGGCGCTGATGGCTTCCTGCAGCTTCTCTGGCGCCACCTGGGCCGTGGTTCCGCCCGGCAGGTAGATCGCGCCAGTGGCGAAATCGACAGCGAAGGCAATCAGCCCGGGGATCACGTAAAAAAGAATTCCGATTGCATCCAGTGCGGCCACCACCGGGTCGATCTTGCCTTCGATCTGGCCGCGACGGTCAGGGAAGAACAACGTGCCACAGGCAGTCAGTTGGGTCAGCAGGGTAGCGACCAGTACGCCACCGATTACACGGGAAGGAATGCGCATGTAGATCTCCAGGATGAAGCGCTCAACGATACAGGCAAAGGGCCCATTCATACAGTGAAGACCGTAGGAGTACGGCCTCGGTTCGCCGTTATACTTGGCCGAATGTTTGAGGACCATCCTGATTTCTTTGCCGATTGATGCTGTTTTTCGGTTGTCCAAAGGCAACGACAAAGCTTTCACAACGCAGTGATATTTTTTTGTTAGACCCTCGCTAGTATGGCCGGGCTTTTTTCGGTATCCCTCGAGAACTCGCCCTTTTTTCTACCCTGGGAGCCCCGCTTGCGAGCAGGTGGCGCCCGGGCATCCGTCGTTACGCTTCGATCCCTTATACTGCCGGGCTCACCTGGGAGTTTTCATGAGTTCGTTGCCTATCGATGCCGCTCTACCGGCGCTACTTCAAGCACTGTCCGAGCGAAATGAAGCCGTCCTGCAGGCCCCCCCTGGTGCGGGCAAGACCACGCGTGTCCCCTTGGCCGTGCTTGGGGAAGCGTGGCTGGCAGGACAAACCATCCTGATGCTCGAACCTCGCCGACTGGCAGCGCGCGCCGCTGCGCAGAGGTTGGCCAGCGAGTTGGGCGAGAAAGTTGGCGAGACGGTCGGCTACCGAATTCGCCTCGAAAGCCGGGTGGGCCCACGAACGCGCATCGAAGTGGTCACCGAAGGTATTCTGGCTCGCCGACTCCAGGACGATCCCGCGCTCGAGGGCGTTGGCCTGGTCATCTTTGACGAGTTCCACTCGCGAAACCTTGATGCCGATCTCGCCTTGGCTCTGACGCTCAGTGGCCGTGAGTTGCTCCGTGATGAGCAGCCACTGAAGGTGCTGGTGATGTCGGCGACGCTTGAGGGAGAACGCCTGTCGCGGTTGCTCGACGATGCACCCGTGGTCACCAGTGAAGGTCGCATGTATCCGGTGTCGAACCTGTGGGGACGGCCGTTCCAGCCAGGCGAGTTTATCGAGCCCCGCGTTGTGCAGGCCTGCCTGGATGCGATCGATGAGCAAAGCGGCAGCATCCTGGTGTTCCTGCCAGGCCAGGCTGAAATTCGAAGGGTTCATCAACAATTGATCGATGTGCTCGGTGAGCGCAGCGAGATACTGCTATGCCCATTGCATGGTGAGTTGGACCTCAGTGCCCAGGGTGCCGCCATCGACCCCGCGCCGGCAGGTAAGCGCAAGGTGGTACTGGCCACCAACATCGCGGAAACCAGCCTGACGATTGAAGGGGTACGGGTGGTGATCGATGCCGGGCTCGAACGTGTGCCGCGCTTCGATCCGCGCAGTGGGATGACACGCCTGGACACCCAACGTATTTCACGGGCCAGCGCTACCCAGCGTGCTGGACGTGCCGGGCGACTGGAGGCCGGGGTCTGTTATCGCTTGTGGTCAGAGGCCCAGCACGACCAATTGGCAGCCTACAGCAGCGCCGAAATCCTCCAGGCTGACCTCGCTGGCCTGGCCCTGCAGCTGGCCCGCTGGGGAATGCAGCCCGGTCAGCTGAAATGGCTCGATCTACCGCCCGCGGCAGCCTTTTCCCAGGCGCGTGACTTGCTGCACCGGTTGGGCGCCTTGCAGCCGGACGGTCGTCTGGGTGCCCATGGCCAGGCGATGGCTGAAGTGCCGGCGCACCCGCGAATCGCCCACCTGTTGCTCAAAGGGCATTCGCTGGGGTTGGGGGAGATGGCCTGCGATGTTGCCGGCCTGCTGGGTGAGCGCGATATCCTGCGCGGCGCTGGCGCTGATCTTCATAGCCGTTTGGCGATGGTGTCGGGCGAGCAGAAGGCCCAGCGCAGCGCCCAGGGTGGCGTGCAACGGGTGCGCCAGATCGCGCGGCAGTACCGTACCTACCTGCGCGGCCAGCCCACCGCGGCGGTGGCGGATGCTGGCCACTCGCGTTGGCTGGGCTGCTTGCTGGCATTGGCCTATCCCGATCGAGTGGCGCAGCAACGCCGCCCTGGCGGTGCCGAGTATCGGCTGGCCAATGGTCGAGCGGCGATGTTCAGTGAAGCCGACGCATTGATGAAGCATCCCTGGTTGGTAATCGCCGACCTGGGCAGTCGCCAGGGCCAGCGTGAAGAACGCATCTACCTCGCCAGTGACCTCGACCCGGCACTGTTCGACACGGTGCTCGCAGAGCAAGTGCGGGTGGTCGATGAGCTCGACTGGAATGAACGAGAGGGGGCATTGCGCGCCGAGCGTCAACGCAAGGTGGGTGAACTCATTCTGGCGTCCGAGCCCCTGACTGGCTTGGATGAAACGGCGAGAAGCCAGGCACTGGTCAACCTGGTGCGGCGTAAGGGGCTGGAGTTGTTGCCGTGGACACCTGAGATCCGGCAGTGGCAAGCGCGTGTCGCATTGCTGCGAGTGCTCGATCTGGATCAGGCAGGACAAAGCCTGTGGCCCGACTTGAGTGACATTGCCTTGCTCGACTCATTGGAAACCTGGCTGCAGCCTTACTTGAGCAATGTGAGTCGCCTGAGTCATTTCGGCCAACTGGATTTGCCCTCCATCCTGCGCAACATTCTGCCATGGCCGTTGCAGCAGCAACTTCAGGAGCTGGCGCCCACCCATATCACGGTTCCATCGGGCTCCAGCGTAAAGCTCGATTACAGTGAAGTGCCACCGATTCTGGCCGTGCGCCTGCAGGAACTGTTTGGCTTGGCGGATACACCCCGTATAGCCGGTGGCCGCCAGACCCTGAAGCTGCACCTGCTGTCACCGGCTCGGCGCCCGGTGCAAGTTACACAGGACCTGGCCAACTTCTGGCGCAGCACCTACGCCGAAGTGAAAAAGGATTTGAAGGGGCGCTACCCCAAGCATTACTGGCCCGATGACCCACTGGTGGCCGAGGCCACCGCGCGGGTCAAACCGCGCAAGGTTTAAACATGGGCAACACCGTACAGACCGTCGACGACACCGCCGGGCTTATTTGAGCATGGTGCCCAGGAAAACGGCGGACATGGCTACAGCGGGCACCATCAAGCCGCCGATCAATACCTCGGGCAGTTCTCCAATAGCGTGAACATAGAGACCTCGTTGTACCAACTCAACCAGGTCATCCATGTGGCTGGACGAGACCATGATGGCCAGGCAGTACGCGCCCATGGCCACGAGCATTCGTTTTCCAAATGAAACGAAATGCATGATGACCCACGCCATCGCCATGCTCACGGCGATCAGGCATAGAAAATCAGCCAATGTGTCGGTGAGAAACTGGCCCGCCAGGAGGCCGATCCCGACACTCAGTGCAAACACCTTCATGGGTAGCGCTCCAGGATCGTTTCGCTGCAGCGGCACGGAGCATGGCCAATCTTCATTGCTGTTCCTTGTCCTATCCATGGCCAGCACGATGGTTTGGCCAGACGCGGCCGGTAGTGTGCCATGCGCCGATAAGCCTGGACATCCAAGTCATGGGTTCTGGTGTGAAATGGCAGATTCACCTCACGCGCGTACGCGCAGGCCACTCATGTAACCTTCAGCGCGCTCCTGGCAGCAGGAACTGCGCCAGCAGCGGCAGGTGGTCGGAGATCTGCAGGGTGTCCTCCTGGCGTACCTTGGCGGCCACGCGCTGGATGCGAGGGCTGTGCAACAGGTAGTCGAGGGTCCGGTCCGGTGCCTTGAGTTCGGGGTCATTGGGAAAATGGGTGAACCAGTCGGCGCGGTCGGCGCCGCTGGCCTCGGCATTGCTCGGGATTATCGGGTACTTGTCCCACAGCAGGTGCAATTCGCTGTCGCTGGCGTAATGGTGGCGTTGTTCGGGCTTGAGGCGGCGCTGCTGGCCCAGCGGCAAGAGGTTGAAGTCGCCGCCGATCAGCCACGGCGTGCCCTGGCTTTCGAGTTTGTCCAGCACTGCGGCAATGGCCTCGATCTGCTGGCGCTGGATATCGCGCCCCGCGGTATGGCGGTCGAGTTGGGTGTTGAGCACGGCCAACGGGCCACCGTCGCGCAGCGGCAGGTAAGTGGTGAGTAGCGCCCGCCGGGGCTGGTACAGGTTGGTCAGGGGGTTGTTGTCCGGCTCCGGCAATTGCAGGCGTTCGGCCTGTTTGATCTGGTAACGGCTGAGCGTCGCCAGTGTGCGCCCGACGCTGCCGAAGATATGCGGGTTGGGCACAAAGTCCGCCTTCCAGTCATATGCCTGGGCAGAGCAGGGGTAGAGATCGACGACGCGTTCCTGCAACAGTGCCAGTTGGTCGTGGTAGTCGCTGGCCTTGGCGCCGTTGTCGAGTTCTTGCAACAGGACGATGTCCGGTTGCTCGGCGCGGATCACCCGGGCCGCTTCATCGAGGTTGTAGGCCAGGTCTTCGGGGGTGGCGCGTTCATCCTGGCCGCTACCGTCGTCCAGGTCGTACCAGAATACGTAACGCTTGCCGGCCAGGTGCTGGACATTCCAGGTCATCACCTTGAGTGCCTGGCCCGGCACCAGCAGCGGCGCCTGGCTGCGACAGGCGACCGGCACCGTTTCGCGCGCTTCGGGGTGCCAGCTGAGATTCCAGGCCAGCAACCAGAGCGAAACGGTGAGGAGCAGGAATACCAGCAGGGTAATGCGCAGTCGTCGGGTCATCGGCTCGGCTTAGCGTTGCACAATGCCCCGAGCATATCTGACTAGAGCGCCCACGTCATTGTGCCGGGCTGCTGGTGGCGGGTTCGGTAATCAGCATGAACAGGCGAAACAGCACCACGCTGGTGAACAATTGCAGGAAGCTGCTGACGCTGTCGAACAGCAGGCCCAGCAGGGGCTCACGCGGTGCGGGATAGACCATCAGGCTCAGGCCATCGAGCAGCCACAAGGGCGCCAATACACTGAGGATGCAGGCCAGGATGCGCCAGAAGTGCCCCTGAGTGAGCTGGAAGCTTTCGCGCATTGCCGCCAATGGCGTCAGCCCACGCAGCACCAGCAGGTATTCGGCGAAGACCAGCTTGATCATCACCCACATGCCGGGCAGTACGAACATCGACACCCCGAGCATGATCAGCAAGGTGCTCATGGCCGCCAGCAGGGCAAAGGTCGGCCAGAGGCGCAGGGCCATGGCCAGCAGGTCACGTTTTTGCGGCTCGCGGCCTTGGCTGCGTGCGTCGAGAAAGAGGATCAGGGCAGCCGTGTACAACGGGTAGAACAACAGGCCGACCAATATGCCGTAGGCGGGCGACGCCTCGGTGCCGACGGCTTGTTCCACCAGTTGCTTGCACACCGATTCGAGGACGACCAATGGCAGGCACAATTGAGTGATGCTCGCCAGGTTGCGGCGAAAGAAGTACAGGGAGTCACGCAAGACGCTTAGCGGATTCATCGATTGATATCGTAGGGAAAAAGGCAGGCCGTCACTTTAGCCCATGCATTGCAGCGGTCCAACCTTAGGGCCGCCAGGCATGACAAAAGTTTCATGGGCCTTTGCGTTGAAAGCGCCGGCGGCGTCCCCCATTACCCCCTGCGTATCCGATTTTTCCCGGCAATTTGAGAGGTCGCCATGAACAGCGAAGAACAAACCCTGATCGATGGCCTGTTTTCCCGGCTCAAACAGGCCGAAGAGCAATCCACCCCGCGTGACGCCCAGGCTCAGGCCCGGATCATGGAGCAGATGGCCGCGCAGCCCAGTGCCCCTTATTACATGGCCCAGGTGATCCTGGTGCAGGAAGCTGCGCTCAAGCAGTTGGACCAACAAAACAAACAGTTACAAAAGGACTTGAATGACGCCAGGGCTCAAGTAGCCGCGACAACGCCCAACAATGGCAACAATAGTGGTTTCCTCTCGAGCCTCTTTGGCAGTGGCACCCGTGCAGCCCAGTCCGCACCGGCCCAGACAGCTGCCCCGGCGGCCTCGGGCGGTGGCTGGCGCGAGCCTTCGCGCGCGTTCGGCAATCCAGCACCCCAGGGCTATGCACCTGCACCGGCCGCCGCACCTGCAAGGGCCGGTAGCAGTTTCCTTGGTGGAGCCCTGCAGACAGCTGCCGGCGTGGCTGGCGGCGTCATGTTGGCCCAAGGCATCAGCAGCCTGTTCAACCACAATTCGCAGCCCCAGGAAGTGGTCGAAGTGATCAAGGAAGAACCGAGCCCGGCCAGCGACGGCGGTTGGGGCAACGAGCAACAACAGCTGGTTGGTAACGATACGGGTAGCGATCAGGGCGGTTTCATGGGCACAGACTACAGCGATGACGGTGGTTTCTTCTCCGACGACGACACGTTTGTCTGATCGGTTTGCCGACGTTCGGGTGCAGTTCCTGCACCCGATATTCACAGTACCTACCGTGAGGCTGGCATACTGGGCGCCGAATCGGCCCTGAGTTTCAGTGGCCAGCTGGAGCGCCTCGGCGCCAGAGAGGGTGTGCGGTGAAAAAAATAGCGGTGTTCGCCGATGTCCAGAACCTCTACTACACCGTGCGTCAGGCGTATGGCTGCCACTTCAACTACGCCGCCCTGTGGGCCGATATCAGCCAGCGCGGGCAGATTGTCGAAGCCTATGCCTATGCCATCGACCGCGGCGACAGCAAGCAGCAACAGTTCCAGCAGATCCTGCGCAACCTGGGGTTCACGGTAAAGCTCAAGCCTTACATCCAGCGCAGCGACGGCTCGGCCAAGGGCGATTGGGACGTAGGTATAACCATCGACATCATGGATGCCGCCGACCATGTCGATGAGGTCGTATTGGCCTCCGGTGATGGCGACTTCGACCTGCTGCTCGAACGCATCATTACCAAGCATGGGGTCGAGGCGGTGGCCTACGGGGTGCCGGGGCTGACCGCCAATTCGCTGATTCGCGCCGCCAGCCGCTACGTGCCGATCGAAGGCCCGTTGTTGTTGAAAAACTAAGTTTTCATTGAGGTTCTAGCCGTTTGGAACGTATCGCCGTCATCGACTTCGAAACCACCGGGATCTCTCCGGGTGCCCATTGCCGGGCCACGGAAATCGCCGTGGTCATGCTTGAACAGGGGCGCATTGTCGAACGCTACCAGAGCTTGATGAACGCCGGCTTGCCGGTCCCGGGTTTCGTTGCCAGCCTGACCGGCATCACCACGGCCATGGTGCGCAGTGCGCCGCCCGTGGCTCAGGTCATGAATGAAGTGGCGGAATTCGTCGGCGATACACCACTGCTGGCGCACAACGCGTCATTCGACCAGAAGTTCTGGGACTACGAACTGGCGCAGATCCGCCGCAGCCGCAGCCAGAGCTTCGCCTGCTCGATGTTGCTGGCGCGGCGGCTGATGCCTGCTGCCCCCAATCACAAGCTCGGTACCCTGACCCGCTGGGCCAACCTGCCCGACACCGGCAAGGCGCACCGGGCCATGGCCGATGCAGAGATGGCGGCCAACCTGCTC
>RCUR01000602.1_pt1 | contig 12850 bp, 12 predicted proteins | sample 2166151 | NCBI WGS metagenome assembly RCUR01 (sample SAMN09932785, study PRJNA488358) | compost metagenome | isolation source: compost soil in an enriched community | place: Germany: Experimental Botanical Garden
GGGGAGCACAGTACTATTCCGTGGTCACGGTAACCATCACGGGTATCCAAGTGATCGGCAAGAACCCTACCCCTTCCGGTAACTACTGCTTCCGTCTGTTGGACGCCAACGTGGCCTTGGCTGTACATGGGCTTGCTCAGACTGGTACATCAGGTTTCGGTACGGGCTTCCCTGCTGGTTCCACACCGCCAGATGCTGCCCAGAACATCACTTACTGGGAATACAACGGTAACAAGACCTCGGGTTACAGCTTGTTCACGGGTAAACTCGGCACGTTGAATAACGAGCAAGTGACTCAGATTAAGGACACCGTTACAGGGGCTGTTGCAGCTTTCGGGGTGACTGAGTTGGCTGTGGCAATTCCCACGCAGGTGGATGCCGTTTATTATGCCCACACTACTCCGCAAGCGTTCATGGGCAATAACATCGGGGTCTACATTGATGAGGCCAGTAAGACGACCACCAGTCTCAAGCTGAAGTTTATCAACTTGACCTCGGGTGCTGCGGCCCAACTGTCTAACCCAACCAAATTTGCTGTTTCTGTGAAACGGTCTGTTTAACATACTGAGGTTACTACTATGTCCTTGAAAATTGACACCACTTACAAAGGGCTTGCCGCCCCCAACTCCATCGTAACCGTGGCACCTAAGTCACTATCCATCGATGGGGATATACTGGTATTTGCCGTCATGTACCAGTCGGGTCCAGAGCATGAGCCATTTCACTGGGAGAACCATAATGGCCCTTATGATAAGGACGTTGCTGATTTGTACGCACAGGCGTATAGCTACTTGATGACCCTGCCTGAGTTCACCAACGCTGTGGAGATGTAACCAACCCGCCCCTACAGATTAGCCCACTTCGGTGGGCTTTCTTATGGCTGGCCAGCAGCTACTATGACATTCGGCAGAAAGTACGACATAATCTGAGTGGGATCTAATAACTACAGGAAGTACACCAATGGGCGGGGAAAACACCGAGGTACAGATTGCCCGACTTGACGAACGTCTCCAGCAAATCCTCCGGGAAATGGAGTTGTCTCGTGATGGTCGAAAGCAGCAGTACGAGAAGCTGGAGCAGTTGAACCAGTCAGTTACTGTGTTAAGTGGTCGTGTGGAAAACGTGGAGAACAGTCTGGCAAAGACTGCCCCCACAATTGATGAGTTCCTTGTGATCAAACACAAGGTTGTCGGTGCGGGAATAATGGGCAAGTGGTTGTGGGCTGCCGGTGGTGGTCTGATCAGCCTTGCTTTCGCAAGTCGTGAAACAATTCTGGGATGGTTGAGCAAATGATCAAGCCGATTGAGAATGCAAAGGATGGCTGGAAGTTCTCCACCGTCCAACTGAGTGCTGTTGGTTTCGCCATCATGGGTGTGGCCGAAGCAGCCAATCAGGCATGGGTGACCCTGCCCCCTGAAGTGCAGGCACTGGTGCCCATGACTCCAACCGTAGGTTGGATTATCTTCGGCCTCACCATGGTGAGTCGCTTCTTCACACTAACGGGGAAGAACAAGGATGAAGCCAGCTCTTAAAAAAGCCGGCCTTGGGGGAACGACAGTGGCAGCTATTTTAGCTGCCATTTTTGTAACTGAAGGCGGTTACGTGTTCGACAAGAATGATCCAGGTGGTGAGACTAACCACGGGATTACTAAGTCAGTGGCCATGCAGGCTGGTTACACTGGCTCCATGAAGGAGATGACCCAAGACACAGCCACCAACATCTACGTCACCAACTACATCAATAAGCCCGGATACGGTGATGTCATTACCCTGTCCCCGGCTGTGGGCCAGAAGTTAGTGGACGCTGGGGTGAATGCCGGAACCAGTCGATCTTCCCGTTGGTTCCAAACTGCACTCAATTCGCTGAACCGTGGGGGCAAGGATTACCCGACCATCTCCGTGGATGGGAAAGTGGGGGCTGGTACGGTGAACACCTACAAGGCTTTGCAGAAAGTGCGGGGCAGAGTCGGTGCGTGTGAGTTGATCCTTAAACTGGTGGATGCACAACAAGCCAGCCACTACATCAGCCTGACCCATCTGAATGTGTACACTCCGGGGTGGGTGGCTAACCGTATTGGTAACGTCCCACTGTCCAAGTGCAAAGATGAGGCCTAGCTGGATGGGGGATGGGATGTCCCCCAATTTAGGTCTACAATCCGTGCAACTTCAATCTCCCCTATTCACTGGAGTAACACATGGCTATTGAGCCCCAAGTCGATGGGCAACTCTTGCCGAAGCTAACGGACTGGCCCAAAGAGCCCGACCTCCGTTCGCTGAAGTTGGACTTTGAAAACGCCCAGCAACACCACTCTGGCCAGATGGCCAAGATTGATCGTTGGTCTCGCCTGATGAAAGGCACTGGTACGCCCAAGGTCAAAGGGCGTTCCTCGGTGCAACCTAAGCTGATCCAGCAACAAGCGGAATGGCGGTATGCAGCCCTGAGTGAGCCTTTCCTTGGTTCCAACAAGATTGCCAAGGTCAGCCCGATCACCTTCGAAGACACGGCTGGAGCCAAGCAAAACGAACTGGTGTTGAACTGGCAGTTCCGCACCAAGCTCAACCGGGTCAAGCTGATCGATGACTTCGTGCGGACCGTGGTTGATGAAGGTACGTGCATTCTGCGGACTGGCTGGTGCCGTCACACCATCACGGTCATGGTTGACCAGCCGGTGTTTGAGCATTACGCCATGACCACTGAGGAGCAGTTGAATGCTTTCCAGCAGGCGTATGAACTGAGCCAAGCCGATCCACACACCTACAACGACAGTGTGGCCCCGGAGCTGAAAGCTGCCGTGGACTACTACAACGAATCGGGCGAACCGACTTTTGCTGTGGTGGTGGGCACCCAGAAAGTGGCTACCGAGCGGGTGCTGGAAAACAAACCGGTGGTGGACATTCTCAACCCCCGTAACGTGGTGATTGACCCGTCGTGCCTGGGTGATGTGGACAAGGCCACGTTTGCCGTGGTCAGTTTCGAAACCAACAAGGCTGAGTTGCTCAAGTGGGGTAAACGCTACAAGAACCTTGAGCACGTCAACTGGGAAGGTAATACCCCAGTGGCGACCAACGAATACGCCACCACCACCCCGGACTCATTCAACTTCGCCGATGCCATGCGTAAAAAGGTGGTGGCTTACGAATACTGGGGCTTCTACGACATCCGTGATGAAGGTCGTCTGGTGCCATTCGTGGCTACGTGGATTGGTGATGTGCTGATCCGCATGGAAGAAAACCCGTATCCGGATGAGAAGCTGCCGTTCGTAGTGGTGACCTACCGCCCAATCAAACGGGATCTGTACGGTGAGCCGGATGCCGAGTTGCTGGAAGACCAGCAGAACATTCTCGGTGCGGTGACCCGAGGCATGATTGACCTTCTAGGTCGCAGTGCCAACGCCCAGCAGGGTTTTGCCAAGGGCATGCTCGATCCGCTCAACCGTCGTCGTTACGATAACGGTCAAGACTACGAGTTCAACCCGAACGCCAACCCGGCCCAGAACCTGATCGAACACAAGATGCCCGAGCTGCCTCAGTCGGCTCTGACCATGATTGCCATGCAGAACAACCAAGCGGAATCCCTGACCGGGGTGAAAGCGTTCTCGGGTGGTGTGACCGGTGAGGCTTATGGTGATGTAGCGGCTGGTATTCGTGGTGCACTTGATGCTGCCTCCAAACGGGAGATGGGCATCCTGCGTCGTCTGGCCAAAGGCATGGCTGAGGTGTTCGTGAAGATCATTGCGATGAACGCTGTGTTCCTCAGCGAACAGGAAGTGATCCGGGTCACCAATGGTGAGTTCATCACGGTCAAGCGTGAAGATCTGGCCGGTAACTATGATCTGGAAGTGGATATCAGCACAGCTGAGGTGGACAACCAGAAGTCGCAAGACTTGTCGTTCATGTTGCAGACCCTCGGCCCGAACGGCGATCCGAGCATGGTAATAATGATCTTGGCTGAAATTGCCGAGCTGAAGCGTATGCCGGAATTGGCTCAGAAGCTGCGTAACTTCAAACCGGAACCAAGCCCGGAACAACAGAAGTTGCAGCAACTGGAGATCCAGAACAAGGAACTGGAGAACCAGAAGCTGCAATCGGAGATTGAACTCAACCAAGCCAAGGCTCAGTTCGAAATGTCTCGTAAGGACAAGACCGATCTGGATTACGTGGAACAAGAGACTGGCACCCAACACGAACGTGACATGCAGAAGCAGCGTGCACAGTCGCAGGGTAACCAGAACCTGCAAGTCACTAAGGCACTTACGACACCAACCAAAGAAGGTGAACAGAAGCCCAACCTGAATGCAGCCATCGGTTTTAATTCTATTAGTGACAAGTTGAATGATGATCGACCATCGAGTACCATTCAGCGAGATGAGTTGGTAGGACAACGTCCACCTGCTTTTAATCCTGTGTATCAACCACCAGTTAATGTTTAAAGGGACCAATCAGCCATGTCTGAAGTCGAAGAAGCAGTTAAGCAACTCCGTGAATACCAAGCTGACCAGAAAATTCTGGTTGAAGCTCGTGACATGTACCACCGTCTGTATGCCAACCCGGATTTCAAGAAGCTGATCGTGGATGGTTTCATGACTCACGAATGTGCACGTTACGTGCAAGAGTCGTGTGATCCTATGCTGACTGCTGCTCAGCGTGCTGACGCTCTGGCCATGGCACAGGCTGCCGGTAACCTGAAGCGTTTCTTGGCCCTGTGTCATGTCATTGGCAACACTGCTGAAGACAACATTCGCAAGGCCGATGACGACATCGCCCATGCACTGGAAAACGGTCTGGAAGGTAACGAGTAATGGACAAGGACGATATGCTCAGCATGTCGGACGAGGACTTCCTCAAACTGGATTCGCCTCCAGTGGTGGAGGCTCCGGCCTCCACCGAAGGTGAACAACAACCGGCCATTGTGCCGGTTGAGCCAGTTGTTGAAGCTACCCCTCCGGCCCAAGAACCTGCCCCTGTCGTTGAGCCAGTGGTGGAAACTCCGGTCGTTCCTCCTGTTGAGGTGCCTGATGGTGCTCCGGTCGTTGAGGGCGAACAGCAACAAGCCCCGGCTGTAGAACCGGCTCCAGTAGTTGAGACGCCTACTCAGGAAGAGCAGGCTCCCGATTACAAGGCAATGTATGAGGGCCTGCTGGCCCCAATCAAAGCCAACGGCAAAGAGATTCAACTGAAGTCTCATGCCGAGTTAGTTCAGTTGGCTCAACAAGGTGCCAACTACACTCGCAAGATGCAGGACATTGCCCCGCATCGTAAAACCCTGTTGATGCTGGAGAACAACGGCATTGACCAAGAACAACTCAGCTTCCTCATCGACTTGTCGAAGAAAGATCCAGCTGCCGTTCAAAAGTTTCTGAAAGACAGTGAGATCAATCCACTCGACATCGATGTGGATGCTGAGCCGTCGTACAAAGGCGGCAATCACCGTGTGACCGACGAAGAAGCCAACTTCCGTGCTGCCATTGACGATGCCACGGCATCCGAGACTGGTCGTGTGGTACTTCAGGCAATCAATGGCACGTGGGATCAGGCCAGCAAAGAACTGTTGTTCTCGCAACCGGGCATCCTTGAAACCATGATCCAGCAGCAGGACGCTGGCTTTTATGAACGCATCGCCGGTGAAGTTGACCGTCGTCGTGTTCTGGGTCAAATCCCTAGTGGGATGAACTTCCTGCAAGCGTACAAAGCCGTTGGCGATCAAATGGTTGCTGCCGGTCAGATGCAGGATCTGATTGAAAAAGTTGCCCCACCTGTTCAAACTCCCCCTGTCGCTGCTGCCCCGGTCGCTGTGCGGGTTGCACCAGTTAAGCCTGCTGTAGTTCCAAATGCCAAGGCTGAAGCGGCTGCTCCAACTCGTGCTGCACCGAACGCGGCTAAGAAGCTTGTTAATCCACTCGCAATGGATGACGACGAGTTCATGAAGACCTTCCAACACCGCCTTTAAAGGGAATTACTCCATATGTTGAACTACAACGCTCCAGCGGAAGGCCAACAGTCTTCCATCGAGGGTACTGGCTCCAGCCAAATGAACACTTTCTTCTGGTTGAAGAAGGCGATCATCGACGCCCGTAAAGACCAATACTTCATGCCACTGTCTTCGACTCTGGACTTGCCGAAACACTACGGCAAAGAAGTTCGGGTGTATCAGTGGATTCCACTGCTTGACGACCGCAACATCAACGACCAGGGTATCGACGCCAACGGTGCAACTATCGTCAACGGTAACCTCTATGGTTCCAGCCGTGACGTCGGCACCATCACCAACAAACTCCCGGCCCTGTCCGAGAACGGTGGTCGTGTAAACCGTGTTGGCTTCCAGCGTCTGCAACGCAAAGGCTCCATTCACCAATTCGGTTTCTTCTACGAGTTCACCAAGGAATCCTTGGACTTCGACTCCGAAGACAACGTGAAGGAACACCTCAGCCGTGAGCTGATGAACGGTGCTGTGCAACTGACCGAAGCGGTCCTGCAAAAAGACCTGCTGGCTGCGGCTGGTACTGTCCTGTTCGCCGGTGCGGCGACCAGTGATGCCACCATCACCGGTGAAATCACCCCGGCTGCTGGTGAAGTTCCTGAACTCCCGGCTTCGGTCGTGAGCTACAAGAACCTGATGCGTCTGGACAAGATCCTGACCGACAACCGTACCCCGAAGCAGACCAAGATCATCTCTGGTTCGCGTAACATCGACACCAAGGTCATCTCCGGTGGCCGTGTGATGTTCGTCAGCTCCGAGCTGGCTTCTACCCTGAAGGGCATGAAAGACCTGTTCGGCAACAAGGCGTTCATCGAACCCCAGCACTATGCTGACGCCGGTACGTTGATGAACGGTGAAATCGGTTCGGTCGATGCCTTCCGTTTCATTCAGGTTCCTGAAATGCTGCACTGGGCTGGTGCCGGTGCTGCGGTTGTGGATAACCCGGGCTACCACTCCACTGTCGTGGGTGGCACCGACCGTTACGACGTCTACCCGATGCTGGTGGTCGGCGACGATTCGTTCCAGACCATCGGTTTCCAAACCGACGGCAAGACCGTCAAGTTCTCCGTCATCACCAAGATGCCGGGTAACGAGACTGCGGATCGCAACGATCCTTACGGTCTGACTGGTTTCAGCTCGATTCGCTGGTACTACGGTATCCTCGTGAAACGTCCTGAGCGTATCGCCCTGATCAAGTGCGTCGCACCGATCTAACCACCACTGCCTGGCCTGAGGGGGAACATTCCCCCTCTGGTTCCAACACTCCTTTCGGGAACTGAAACCATGAGCGACACCAACCCTCTCGACCAACAAGACGATCTGGAACTGCCTTCGGAACTGGACATGCTGAAACAGCGTGCCACCATGATGGGCATCGTCTTCTCCAACAACATCGGCCTCGACACTCTGAAAAAGAAGATCGACGAGAAGATGAACGAAACCCCGGAAACCGCTGAAGCTCCGGCTGCATTGGTAGCTCCGGCTGTTACCGAAGCTCCTGTGGCTGAAGCTGCACAAGCTCCGGTCAAAGTCCTGTCCCTGCGTCAGCACTTGCTGAATGAAGCGACCAAGCTGGTGCGTATTCGCATCTCCTGCATGGACCCGAAGAAGCAAGACCTGCCAGGTGAGTTCTTCACCGTGGCCAACGAATTCATCGGCACCGTTCGCAAGTACGTGCCATTCGGTGAGGCTACTGATGGTGGTTACCACGTGCCTGCCTGCATTCTGGAAATGCTGAAGACCCGTGAGTTCCTGCACATCCGTACCGTGACTCACCCGGTCACCAAGGAAATCAGCACCAAGACTCGTTACGTGAAGGAATTCGCTATCGAGATCCTGCCTCCGCTGACGCCTGCTGAGCTGAAAGCACTGGCTGCTGATCAGTCTGCTTCGGGCCGACTGGAAGACCGCGACTAACAACATAGGTCGTTAAAAGAAAGCCCGGCTATGTTTTAATGGCCGGGCTTTTTCATTTTGAACCAAGAGGAATATATCCATGGCTGGATGCGGAGCGGATACGGAGGCGAATGCCCTCATTGCTTCTTTGACTGCTGGGGAAGACTTTGAAATCCCAGCAGTAGACTTCACCAAACCCGAGTTCCAGTTCCCCTTCGATCCGGCTGGCCCTTTGTACATCGCTGTGCCTCCGGTCAAGTTGGAAGACCTGACCACCAAGCAAGTCGATGGCTCGGGTGTGTTTGATGCCCTGATGACCAGCTTCGGTGCTCATCTGCGTAACGAATACGAGAAGGGTCGTATCGCTGGGGCGGACTACACCAAGACCTACATTGCCTTGTCGGAAAGTGCCATGAGTCAAGCCGTAGCGTTCCTGCTCGGTAAGGACCAAGCGTTCTGGCAAGCCCAACAGGCACAGCTCGGGGCATTAACGGCACGGGTACAACTGGAGACGGCCAAGATCCAAGCTGCTTCGGTACAACTGGAAGCCTTGAACCAGAAGGCCAACTTCGCCCTGACCAAGATGAAAGTGGCCACCGAAGAAATCGGCTACTGCTCGGCCAAGTACAACTTGGACGTGATGTTGCCTGAGCAACTGCTCACCGTGCAGAAAGCCAATGCCACTGCCACCTACAACTTGGCGACTATGCTGCCGCAACAACTGCTCAACCTCCAGGGCCAACAGACCCTGATTAAAGAGCAGATGGAAGCTCAACGGGGTCAGACACTGGATCTGCGTTCCGATGGGGCCACGGTCATGGGTGTCATGGGTCAACAGAAGTTGCTCTACGCTCAGCAGATCACCAGTTACAAACGGGATGCTGAAGTGAAAGCAGCCAAGCTGTTCACCGATGCTTGGATTACCCAGAAGACCATGGACGAAGGTTTGCTTCCTCCAACCGGTTTCACCAACGCCAGTATCGACACGATCCTGACCGCCCTGAAACTCAACAACGATCTGGACTAAGTAACTATGGGACTGTTCAGCAGCAAGAAAAAAATCTCGGTGTCTTCGGTAACTTACAACCTTGCCGGGGATGAGAAAGATCGGGTTCAGTACTTGCCGTCGGTAATCTCCACAGCCGTGATTGGCCGGAATGATTTCTCGATGGGTGAGGCCATACAGAACTCGATGCTGGGCGGTCCCGGCATGAAGATGCGTAACTTTGGTAAGTGGGCACGGACGCATGGTTACACCACAGCCATTGGTTTGCAGTCGGGTTCCCTGTTGTTGGGCAATAGCATTGACATCAGTACTTTGCTGACACAACTGCCCACACCGGTGGGCAAGACAGCCAACGTGCAGACGGCTGACATTGGGGCTGCGGATTATGGCTTCTGGGCCGATCAATGGATGTTGGAGAACTACCCGGCTCAGGTGAACTCAGACTATGAGATTGATTTCAATGAAGTCACCAACACCATCTACATCCTGTTTGGTGGGGTGGTGTCCTATTCGTTTAACCCGGTGGGTTTCAATCCCCGGGCTGAATACCTGTACGTCAGTTACACCATTACCGATCCTCCGTCCTATGGGCCAGTAGAGCCGGGTACAGAGACTTCCGTTGGTTCCCCGGCTGAGTATCCAGACACTACTGGCTGGACTAACAACGGCACCACTACCGTACCTCAGACCATGGATTTGGAAGAAACCGTAGTCACGGTTATCACCTATTCCGATGGGCGTCCCGATGAAGGGGGAACAGTCGTTACTCCTTCCACTGGTTCTTATGACGATGTGGACACCGAGTACGAGCAGAAGACTTACCACGGGCAAGTACCGGGTACGCTGGATGCCATCTCGGCGACGGTCGAGTTTCAGCACAACTTGTCTACCGGGGTACTGGAGTCGGATACCCCACCACCAGAAGTGACTGAGGAAGATATTGGGGGAGGTGTCACCAAGACCACGACGGTGACCACTACCACGGAATCGGTGGGCACGGCTTACAGTTACCGGGTGGATACTCAAGAGATCATTGAGAAGTCATGGTCGGTGATGCACGTGCTCATCTATGAGAAGGACACCGGCAATGCTGTGCTGGATGCCATGTTCGCCCCGAGTTCTGACTCTGGAGCGTTTTATCCGTTCATGCCTGTACGCCTGTACAACCAGTTTCTCTCGGACTCGTATTACCCGGACACCTACGCTTTGAACCAGAAAGCCTATAAGAAGGCCATTGGTTCGGACTATGACAAGTTGGTGGCCAGTGTGGCTGACAATGCCTCGATTGGGGATGTGGACCACGCTTATGTGGTCTATGGGGTGTCCCTGAACACCAAAGAAAAGGCCAGCCAGAAGTACGTGTACAAGTTCTTCCAGTCGGTCATGGCCGGTGGGGCTGGGGGCGTGGCCGAGTATGCAGCATGGCAAATCCAGTGGTCAGTGGCCAACAACGCAGCCCAAGTCTGGAATGACTGGAAAGATGCACAGTCCACTCCAGGGCATCCGTTGTTTGGTACACCAGAACCAGTGAAGATTGCCTACCCGGCTGTACCGTTAAAACAACTGAACCTCCGGAGTGACACCTTCCAATTCAACTTCATCATGAAGTGGAACTCGATGGAGGAAGTGTTGCACACAGGTGTTGGGCAAGTTGGGGCCAAACGGGGTGATCTGTGGTGGACCCAAGGAGCCACCATCACTTATGAGGAACGCCTGTACGGTGGTCGAAATGGGGATGGCAAGGGTACTCGGGAGATCATCTCCGAGTTCGTCACCCTGAACTGGCAAGACAGCCCGACCACATGGCGAAGCATCAGCATCTGGGGTTTGCAGCACGTCAACATCGTTTACGGTGGCAAGGGGGTGGACATCTACGCCAAGGAGGCACTGGCTGATACCGAAGAGTCGGGTTTCCTGATCCCCCTGCACGAGGGCATCCTGCGGTCGATGTCGCTGAAAGACTCGACCCAGATGACTACGGCTTGCACTTACATCGTGTTCAACTGCTACAAGGTGACCAAGCAACGTTGGTACAGCTCTTCTTGGTTCAAGATCGTGCTGATCGTGGCTGCAATCGTTATTACCGTAGTCACCCTTGGTTCGGGTGCTCCTGCTGGTGCAGGCCTGTTGGGTACAGCGGCTGCCGTCGGTGCAGCACTTGGTTTCGCTGGTACGGTGGCGATTATCGTCGGCACCATTGCCAATGCTATTGCTGCCATGTTGCTGACTCGGATCATTCAGGCTGGGGCCACGGCCCTGTTTGGTGAGAAGGTAGGCATGATCGTTGGCACGATTGCCTCGGTGATTGCTGTGTCAGCCGGTTCGTCGTACATGGGTGGCCAGAGTTTGTCGGCTGGCTTCAGCAACTTGGCGTCGGCTGAGAACATTATGAAACTCACGGTGGCTGCTGGTAATGGCATGTCCGAGTACATCGGTGCCGAGACCAAAGACATTGTGGAAGAGACACAAAAGATGCTGGCTGACTTCGCCGGTAAAGAAGCTGAAGTCCTCAGTGCCTATGAAAAGAATCTGGGTTTTGGTCGGGTGCAGTTCGACCCTATGCAGCTAACTAGCCCCACCCAGTACCAGTTCATCCCGGAAGCCTCGGATGCTTTCCTCGGTCGGACCTTGTTGACGGGTTCTGAAATTGCAAGTATGACAAACGATCTTCTGTCAAACTTTACCAGCATTACGCTCAGCACTGAGCTTACATAACGGAGGCCTTATGGCTATTACTAACGCTGCATCTTCTCAGATGAGCCTGATGGACCAACTGGGTGCTTTGCTTGGTTTGAACGACAACGGTGAACGGGGGAACCTCGATACTGGTATGACTGTGCCCACTGCCTACAACACCAGTGCAAGCTGGGTTCCTCCGGGTGCTGCACCTAACCCGGCTGCCGGTGCATCCAATGGTTTGGGCACAGGTCTGGGTGTGAACATTGGCACGGGTCAATTGGCCCTGGGCGGTTTGGGCTCGCTGGCCGGGATCATCGGGTCTAACCGGCAATTCGGTCTGGCCAAGGACCAGCTCAAGTTCCAGAAGGACTTCGCCAACACCAACCTGAATAACTCGATCAAGTCGTACAACACCACACTCGAAGACCGTCTCAACGCCCGTGGTTTTGCACAGGGTGACTCGACGGCTGCGACCCAAGAGCAGATTGCACGTAACCGTTTGAGTCGGTAAGGAGGACACATGGCTGCTTTGACGTGGCGAGAAGTCGCTGCCCCGAATTTTGCCGGGGTGAACCAAGCAAACATTGGTGCCGGTGTGCAACTGGACCGGGCACTGTCTGGCCTGTCGGAAGGGCTTAAACAATTCTCTACGGATCGTCAGGCTGGTCTGGACAACACCATCTTGGCCAAGGCCATGCAAATTCAGGATCCGGCCCAACTCCGTAAAGAGTTGGCCACTGGTTCTCTGCTGCAAGGTATTGACCTGTCTCGGGTTAACCCCAAGGTGCTGCAATCGATTGACAGCCGGGTTGGCTCACTGTTGAGTCAGGCAGCGACTGAGGCCGGTACAGCCCAGACTATTCAGAACACCAATACGGGTAAGTACACCCAAGATCGCCGAGTGCAACAGGACGGCATTGAAGATGCGGCTCGTCCTGAACTGGCACGCCAACTTGGGCTTACGGGTGCCTTGGCGCAATTGGCGACCAAAGATCAACAACAAGTAGCCCAAACCAATTCTGGGTTGGCCAGTGCTGAACTCAGTCGTGCGGGGCAACGTATCAGCAATGCCACCGGTTCGTTCAACCTCGGTAAGGGGCGTCGTGATGACGCTGCTAACCAAGCAGCCATTGGTCAAGTGGGTAATCTGCTGTCGCGGAATGCCACGGTTGACGACCTACGGCGTGACTTTGAAGAAACCGAGTTTGCTACACCACAGGCCCGGTTGGTTGCACTGGGTCAATTGGAAAAAGCTACCGGACAGCGACTGTACGCTCCAGTGGAACTGGGTG
>RCUR01000603.1_pt1 | contig 12836 bp, 12 predicted proteins | sample 2166151 | NCBI WGS metagenome assembly RCUR01 (sample SAMN09932785, study PRJNA488358) | compost metagenome | isolation source: compost soil in an enriched community | place: Germany: Experimental Botanical Garden
GTGCTCGGCTTCACCCTGATCCGCGACCTGGCGCCGGGCGAGGCGGTGTACATCACCGAGGACGGCAAGCTGTCGACCCGCCAGTGCGCGGCGAATCCGAAATACGCTCCGTGCATCTTCGAGCATGTCTATCTGGCGCGCCCGGACTCGATCATGGATGGTATCTCGGTGTACAAGGCGCGCCTGCGCATGGGCGAGAAGCTGGCCGACAAGATCCTCCGCGAGCGCCCCGATCACGATATCGACGTGGTTATTCCGATTCCCGACACCAGCCGTACCTCGGCGCTGGAGCTGGCCAATCACCTGGGCGTGAAGTTCCGCGAAGGCTTCGTCAAGAACCGCTACATCGGTCGTACCTTCATCATGCCGGGCCAGGCGGCGCGCAAGAAGTCGGTACGGCAGAAGCTCAACGCCATCGAGCTGGAGTTCCGCGGCAAGAACGTGATGCTGGTGGACGACTCCATCGTGCGCGGCACCACCTGCAAGCAGATCATTCAGATGGCCCGCGAGGCCGGGGCGAAGAATGTGTACTTCTGTTCGGCGGCGCCGGCGGTGCGTTATCCGAACGTCTATGGCATCGACATGCCCAGCGCCCACGAGTTGATTGCCCATAACCGCAGCACTGAAGAGGTCTGCGAGCTTATCGGTGCCGATTGGCTGGTGTATCAGGATCTGCCGGATCTGATCGAAGCGGTCAGTGGTAGCAAGAAGATCAAGATCGACAATTTCGACTGTGCGGTGTTCGACGGCAAGTATGTGACCGGCGATGTCGACGAGGCTTACCTGGACAAGATCGAGCAGGCGCGCAACGATGCCACCAAGGTCAAGTCCCAGGCGGTCAGCGCGATTATCGACCTGTACAACAACTGACGGCAGGCCGGGCAGTATCTGTCCGGCGTTTGGCTGGTGCGCGCGGCGCACCCTACGCGGCACGGCCGGCGCTGCCGGTCGTAATGAGGTTTGCAGCATGACCGAAGAATGGCAAGCAGGGCGTCTGGATAGCGATCTGGACGGTGTGGGTTTCGACACCCTGGCGGTACGTGCTGGCCAGCATCGCTCGCCTGAGGGCGAACACAGCGAGGCGATTTACCCGACCTCCAGCTATGTGTTCCGCACCGCTGCCGATGCTGCCGCACGCTTTGCCGGGGAAGTGCCGGGGAACGTCTACTCGCGCTACACCAACCCCACGGTGCGCGCCTTCGAGGAGCGCATCGCGGCGCTGGAAGGCGCCGAGCAAGCCGTGGCGACCTCGTCCGGCATGTCGGCGATCCTGGCCATGGTCATGAGCCTGTGCAGTGGCGGCGACCATGTGCTGGTGTCGCGCAGTGTGTTCGGTTCGACCATCAGCCTGTTCGAGAAGTACCTCAAGCGTTTCGGCGTGCAGGTCGATTATGTGCCGCTGGCCGATCTGCAGGCCTGGAGCGCTGCGTTCAAGCCCAATACCAAGCTGCTGTTCGTCGAGTCGCCGTCCAATCCGCTGGCCGAACTGGTGGACATCGCCGCACTGGCGGAAATAGCCCACGGCAAAGGCGCGCTGCTGGCGGTGGATAACTGCTTCTGTACCCCGGCGCTGCAGCAGCCGCTCAAGCTGGGGGCCGATATCGTCATGCACTCGGCGACCAAGTACATCGACGGCCAGGGCCGCAGCATGGGCGGCGTGGTCGCCGGCAAGGCGGAGTTGATGAAGGAGGTGGTGGGCTTCCTGCGTACCGCAGGGCCGACCCTCAGCCCGTTCAACGCCTGGATCTTCCTCAAGGGCCTGGAAACCCTGCGCGTGCGTATGCAGGCGCATTGCGCCAGTTCCCAGCAGTTGGCCGAGTGGCTGGAGCAGCAGCCGGGTATCGAGCATGTCTACTATTCGGGGTTGCCCAGCCACCCGCAGCATGAGTTGGCCAAGCGTCAGCAGAGTGGCTTCGGTGCGGTGGTCAGTTTCGAAGTCAAGGGCGGCAAGGACGCGGCCTGGCGCTTTATCGACGCGACTCGGGTGATTTCGATCACCACCAACCTGGGTGATACCAAAACCACCATCGCCCACCCGGCGACCACCTCTCATGGTCGTCTATCGCCGGCCGAGCGGGCCAGCGCCGGGATTCGCGACAACCTGATTCGGGTGGCCGTGGGCCTGGAGGATATCGTCGACCTCAAGGCCGATCTGGCGCGCGGTTTGGCGGCGCTCTGACGCAGTTGGCCCAGGCCTTATAGAAAAAGCCCCGCTCTCGTGCGGGGCTGGCTCCTACTCGCGCAGGTCGATGGCCGGTTCGGGGGCGCGATCGAACAGCTTGGTGGGGTCGCGTGGCAGGATGCCGGGGTGGTAATCGCTGCGCACGTCGCCGAGTACGCGGATGTCGCTGTACTTCTTGCCCGAGAGCGCGGCCAGGCCCGCGGCATCGCGGATCACGGTCGGGCGCAGGAAGACCATCAGGTTGCGTTTGATATGGGTGTCCTTGGTTGAGCGGAATAGCCGGCCGAGCCAGGGGATATCGCCCAGCAGCGGCACTTTCGAGTCGGTCTGGGTCACGTCGTCCTGGATCAGTCCGCCCAGCACTATGACCTGGCCATCCTCGGCGAGTATGGTGCTCTTGATTGAGCGCTTGTTAGTGATCAGATCCACCGCCTGGACAGTCTGGGTGACAACGGGGGCGATGGAAGAAATTTCCTGCTCGATCTCCAGCCGCAGGCTGGCGCCTTCGTTGATATGCGGGGTGACCTTGAGGGTCACGCCGATGTCCTGGCGTTCGATGGTGGTGAAGGGGTTGTCGGCGCCGGAGGCGCTGGTGGTGAAGGAGCCGGTCTGGAAGGGGACGTTCTGGCCGACCAGGATCTCGGCTTTCTGGTGATCCAGGGTCAGCAGGCTGGGCGTCGACAGCAGGTTGCTCTTGGCGTTGGCCGACAGTGCGGTGATCAGCACACCAAAGCTGTCGGTGCCAAGGCCGATGATGGCCCCGTCCGGCAGGTTGTTGAATATCGGGTTGTCGATGTTGTTCCTTTGATCCTGGATAGCCTGCAGGACAGTGCCGACCGACAGTCCGGTGTTGCCGAAATTGACTCCGCCGAGACCGCCCGTGTCGCCGCGCGCATCCACCGCCCACTGCACACCGATGGCCTCGCTGATGTCGCCGGAAACTTCGACGATGGCCGCTTCCACCATCACCTGGGCGCGTGGCACGTCGAGCTGGCGGACGATGTCTTCGAGGGTCGCTACCAGGTCCGGGTCGGCCAGCAGTACCAGGGCGTTGAGGCTTTCGTCCGCGCGAATCAGGATGTTCTGCGGCCTGCCGATGGATTCGCCGTCGCTCTGGGGTTGCAGTCCTTCGGAGATCTCGCCGAGGGTTTCCGCCAGGGCCTTGGCGTCGTTATGCCGCAGGCGAATCACCCGGGTATTGGCCGAGCGGCTGGTCGGGCTGTCCAGCGATTGCGCCAGCGCGACCAGCTTGGCGCGTGCGGCCGGCGGGCCGAGGATGATCAGGCGGTTGGTGCGCGAATCGGCGATCACCTGGATGCCGGCTGAGGCCTTTGCCTGACCACGTTCCAGGGTGTTGTTGAGCAGTTCGGCGGCATCCATGACCCAGGCATGCCGCAGGTCGAGCACGCTGTAATCGCGATCGCCTTTCTGGTCGAGTTGGCGCAGCAAGTCTTCGATGCGGGCAATATTGGCACTGCGGTCGCTGATGATGATGGCGTTGGCCGAGGTGACCGCCGCCAGGTGACCGTATTGAGGAACCAGCGGGCGAATCAACGGAATGAGTTCGGTTGCCGAGGTGTGCTGCACCTGGATCAGGCGGGTTTCCAGGCGATCCGGGGCGGCGCGGCCTTGTCCGGCATCGGCCTTGGCCTCGGCGTTGGGCACGATGCGCGCCTGGTCGCCCTGGGTGATGACGCTGAAGCCATGGGTGGCCATCACCGAGAGGAACAGTTGATAGATTTCGCTCAGGCTCAGCGGGGTGCTCGACACGACACTGACCTGGCCTTTGACCCGCGGATCGACGATGAAGGTTTCCCCGGTGATCTGCGCGACCTGCTCGATGAACTCGCGGATGTCGGCGCCTTGCAGGTTGATGGTCCAGCTTTCCTCCTGCTGGTTGGCGCTGGGTGCTGCCGGAGTGATCGCGGCATTCAGGGGCAAAGAGCTGACGGCCAAGCCGGCGGCAAGCAGGACGAAGGTGAGACGCGAGAAGATCGGAGTCATCGGTTCAGTTGCTTTCCGTAGGCGGGTCGGTGGGTTCGGCGTCCGCTGGCAAGGTGCCGGACATCTCCATCTGCTGGCGCAGGGCGTCCATGCGTTCGCGTAGCTGTGTGAGGTTGTCGGCTTCCAGTTGCTCGAGTTGATCCCGTGCGTCAGTAGCGGCTTCGTCCGGCGCGTAAGCCGTATCCTCATCGCTGGAGTAATTGCGCGGAAACGCCAGGCTTTCCAGGCGGCCATTGCGCAGCAACTCTACGCGATCGGCGTAGACCGCATGCAGGCTTACGCCAGCAATCACTTCACTGTCTATGTTGTAGCGCTGTGCCGGGTTGCCGTCCAAGCGGATGATGGCACTGGAGCGCTTGGGGTCGGCATTCACGAAACTGCCGAGCAGGGTCAGGCGCATGCTGGTGGCGGGCGCTGGCGCAGCGCTGCTCTGGCTGCTGCCGAATAATTGCTCCAGGCCTTGACTGGCGGTGGACGGCAGCAGGCTAGCTGCGTTCGGCCTGTCGAGGGCGGCCGGCGCGCGCAGCAGTCGCAGCCAGTCGGCGGTTTGCCAGGCCAGGCTGATGCTCATGGCCAGAATGACCGCTACGCCGAGCAGAGTGCCCGCGTGCAGTTGCATCCCGCGTCGAGTAGCCAAAAGAGGCAAGGGCATCACTCCCGAAATTTATTCTTATGTGGCGTGGCTCGCGCGTCGATCATAGACACTTGCCAAGTATTTGACAGCCCCCTTTCAGGGTGGTGTATAGCGCCATGTGATGTGCTAAAGATAGCTCAGAGATTGTGAAAGTCTCGGATGCCGTCGGCAGGCGGTCGTAGCAGGCAAGCGATTTTTTCACAGCCTCTCAGTATTTCCGCTCCAGGGCGGGGAAAGCATATTCATCAAGCGGTGCAACCGCAGACGTACAACGGACAGAACCAGTCGTGATACGCCGGTCAGGTTACCGTTTCAAGGCTTATCCAGGATGAACGCACTGCCCACCGAAGCGCCCCTGCGCCGTTTGCCGTTCAGCTTCGCCAAGCGTCATGGTGTGGTCTTGCTGATCGAGGCCGATCCGCCCTGCCTGGCCCATCGCACCGCCGTCGAGCTGGTGGCGCTGGCCGAGGCCCAGCGCTTTGCCGGGCGCCGCTTGGCCATGCGCGCCTTGAGCGACGAAGCTTTCGAACAGGCGCTGGCCAAGGCCTATCAGCACGAATCCGGGGCCATGCAGCTGGCCGAAGGTCTTGGCGGTAGCCTCGATCTGGCGGCCTTGGCCGAGCAGGTGCCGGAAACCGAAGACTTGCTGGAGCAGGAAGACGACGCCCCGATCATTCGCCTGATCAATGCCATCCTTGGCGAAGCGATCAAGGAAGACGCTTCGGATATCCACCTGGAAACCTTCGAGAAGCGTCTGGTCGTGCGTTTTCGGGTGGATGGCATCCTGCGCGAGGTGCTCGAGCCCAAGCGCGAGCTGGCGGCGCTGCTGGTGTCGCGGGTCAAGGTCATGGCGCGTCTGGATATAGCCGAGAAGCGTATCCCGCAGGATGGGCGTATTTCCCTCAAGGTCGGTGGTCGCGAGGTGGATATCCGTGTCTCTACGCTACCGTCGGCCAATGGCGAGCGGGTGGTGCTGCGCCTGCTCGACAAGCAGGCCGGACGCCTCGATTTGCAGCGCCTGGGCATGAGTGCCCGGGATTGCCGGGCGATGGAGGCGACCTTGCGTAAGCCCCACGGCATCCTGCTGGTCACCGGCCCAACCGGTTCGGGCAAGACCACAACGCTGTATGCCAGTCTGGTCAGCCTGAATGACCGTACGCGCAATATCCTCACGGTCGAAGACCCGATCGAGTACCACCTCGAAGGCATCGGCCAGACCCAGGTCAACACCAAGGTTGACATGACCTTCGCCCGCGGCCTGCGGGCGATTCTGCGGCAGGATCCGGATGTGGTGATGGTCGGTGAGATCCGTGACAAGGAAACCGCCGAAATCGCCGTGCAGGCGTCATTGACCGGGCATCTGGTACTTTCCACCCTGCATACCAACAGCGCGATAGGCGCCATCACCCGCCTGGTGGACATGGGCATCGAGCCGTTTCTGTTGTCGTCTTCCTTGCTGGGCGTGCTGGCCCAGCGCCTGGTCAGGGTCCTCTGTCCGCAGTGCAAGGAGGCCTTTCAGGCCGATGCTGCCGAGTGCGCGCTGCTTGGCGTGGCTGCCGGGCAGGCGCCGACCCTCTACCGCCCGTGTGGCTGCGACGAGTGTCATCAACAGGGTTACCGTGGCCGTACCGGGATCTACGAACTGGTGGTGTTCGACGATCACTTGCGTACGCTGATCCATAGCGCTGCAGGGGAGCAAGAGATGATCCGCCATGCCCGGACCCTTGGCCCAAGCATCCGCGAAGACGGCCGGCGCAAGGTGCTGGAGGGGCTGACCAGCCTCGAAGAAGTGCTGCGCGTAACCCAAGACGAATGAGCCGGGAACGCTAATGGCCGCCTTCGAATACCTCGCCCTCGATGGCAAAGGCCGCCAGCACAAAGGTGTGCTGGAGGCCGACAGCGCGCGTCAGGTGCGGCAAATCCTGCGCGAGCGGCAACTGTCGCCGCTCGCTGTCCAGGCTACCCGCACCCGCGAGCAGGCCCCTGGCGCAGGGCACTTCAGTCTGGTGCGCGGGCTGTCGGCGCGCGATCTGGCCTTGCTTACCCGCCAGTTGGCGACCCTGATCCAGGCCGCGCTGCCGATCGAGGAAGCGTTGCGCGCGGCGGCGGCCCAGGCCCGCGTGCCGCGGATCCAGAGCATGCTGCTGGCGGTGCGCGCGCGGGTGCTGGAGGGCCATGGTCTGGCCAGCAGCCTGAAAGAGTTTCCCGCGGCCTTTCCCGAGTTGTACCGCGCCACGGTGGCGGCGGGCGAGCACGCCGGGCACCTGGGGCCGGTGCTGGAGCAACTGGCCGATTACACCGAGCAGCGCCAGCAATCGCGGCAGAAGATCCAGCTGGCACTGCTTTATCCGCTGATCCTGATGTGCGCCTCGCTGCTGATCGTCGCTTTTCTGCTGGGTTACGTGGTGCCGGATATCGTGCGGGTGTTCGTCGACTCCGGGCAGACCCTGCCGATGCTGACCCGTGGGCTGATCGTGGCGAGCGAATGGGTAAAGAGCTGGGGCTGGCTGGCGGTCGTTCTGCTGCTGTTGGGTTTTTTCGCGCTGCGCTGGGCGCTGCGCGATGAGGCGGTGAAACTGCGTTGGCATGGCTTGCTGCTGCGTGTGCCGTTGCTCGGGCGCTTGATTCGCGCCACCGATTGCGCGCGTTTCGCCTCGACCCTGGCCATCCTCACCCAGAGCGGCGTACCGCTGGTCGAAGCCTTGGCCATTGGCGCCGAGGTGATAGTCAACCGGGTGATTCGCGCGCAGGTGGTGGTGGCCGCGCAGAAGGTCCGCGAAGGCGGCAGCCTGACCCGCGCGCTGGAGGCCAGTGGGCAGTTCCCGCCGATGATGCTGCACATGATTGCCAGCGGCGAACGTTCCGGTGAGCTGGATCAGATGCTCGCACGCACGGCACGCAATCAGGAAAACGACCTGGGCGCACAGGTGGCGCTGCTGGTCGGGCTGTTCGAGCCGTTCATGTTGGTGTTTATGGGCGCAGTGGTGCTGGTCATAGTGCTGGCGATTCTGCTGCCGATTTTGTCTCTCAATCAGTTGGTGGGGTAAGCAGGTGAATAGCAGGTCGTTGCAACACGCAGGTGAAACCGTCGAGACAACCCAGGCCGCTTGGCCGCGGTCTGCCCGGCGTCAGGCCGGTTTCACCCTGATCGAAATCATGGTGGTGGTGGTGATTCTCGGCATTCTCGCCGCCCTGGTGGTGCCGCAGATCATGAGCCGGCCGGATCAGGCCAAGGTGACAGTCGCCAAAGGCGACATCAAGGCCATCTCCGCGGCCCTGGACATGTACAAGTTGGACAACCATGCCTACCCGAGCACCCAGCAGGGTCTGGAGGCGCTGGTGGAGAAGCCCACGGGTAATCCGCCGGCGAAGAACTGGAGCCGCGAGGGCTACCTGAAGCGTTTGCCCATCGATCCTTGGGGCAATGTTTATCAATACCTGGCGCCCGGCACCAGGGGCGCCTTCGACCTCTATTCGCTGGGGGCCGACGGCAAGCCGGGTGGCAGCGAGCTGGATGCCGATATCGGTAGCTGGGACCTCTGATGAGGCTTGACTGAGCCATGCTCGCCCGCCGCTTTGGCGCGTCCGGCCCGCTCCGGGGTTTTAGCCTGATCGAGCTGTTGCTGGTCATGGTGATTCTCGGCAGCCTGATCGGCCTCGCCGTACTCAGTAGCGGTATCGCCGGTCCGGCCCGCGAGTTGCGTAACGAAGCCGAGCGGCTGGCCGGATTGATCGGCGTACTGGCCGACGAAGCGCTGCTGGATAATCGCGAGTACGGTTTGCGGCTGAGCGCAGAGGGCTATCAGGTGTTGCAGTACCAGCCCGGCACCGCGCGTTGGCAGGCTCTGGATGACCAGCCCTATCGCTTGCCGGCCTGGGCCGAGTTGAGTCTCGAACTGGAGGGGGAGGCGCTGCAATTGCCGCAGCCGGCAGCCGAGCGGCGCCGGGCAGCCCCCCCGCAGCTGTTGATTCTTTCCAGCGGCGAACTCAGCCCCTTTCGTTTGCGCCTGCGCGAGCGGCGCAAGGACGGTGTGCAATTGCAGCTGTCCAGCGACGGCTTCCGCTTGCCCAGGGTCGAACTCGACAGTCCATCGGGGCGCTCGGGATGAAGTGCAGCCGAGGTTTCACCCTGCTCGAAGTACTGGTGGCCCTGGCCATCTTCGCCCTGGTCGCCGCCAGCGTATTGACCGCCAGCGCGCGCAGCCTGCAAACCGCCGCACGCCTGGAAGAGAAAACCTTGGCGATGTGGATTGCCGACAATCGCCTGGCCGAGTTGCAACTGGCCGAGACACCGGCCAGCGCCGGGCGCGACCAGGGGGAACTGGAGTTCGCCGGGCGGCGCTGGCAATGGCAGAGCGAAATCCAGCCGACCAGCGAGCCGAGCATGCGTCGGGTCACCCTGTGGGTGGCGCCGCATCCGGCGCGCGGACGCCTTGGTGGCGATCTGCGCGAGCGCGCGGTGGTCAGCCTCAGCGGCTTTCTCGGAGACTCGCGATGAGGCGTGCGCGCGGCTTCACCCTGCTCGAATTGCTGATCGCCATCGCGATTTTCGCCCTGCTCGGGCTGGCGACCTACCGCATGCTCACCGGTGTGTTGCGCACCGACAGCGTCACCCTTAATCATGAACTGCAGCTGCGTGAGCTGGTGCGCGCCATCGCCGCCTTCGAGCGCGACCTGTTGCAGGTTACGGCGCGGCCGGTGCGTGACCCGTTCGGCGATTTCCTGCCGGCCCTGCGTGGCGAGGCGGACGAGGTCGCGGCTGTGGAGCTGAGTCGCGCCGGCTGGCGCAATCCGCTGGGGCGCAACCGCGCGAGCCTGCAGCGGGTGCGCTGGCAACTGAGCGGCGAACAGTGGCAGCGCCGCTACTGGAATGTGCTCGATCAGGCCCAGGACAGCCAGCCTCAGGTGCAGCAGGCACTGGACGGGGTGACAGCCATGCACTTGCGTTACCTGGACGGCGACGGCAGCTGGCTGGACAGTTGGCCGCCAGCCGGAACCACTGGCGAAGCACAGCTAACCGGGTTGCCCCGGGCAGTCGAACTGGTGCTGGAGCATCGCCGCTATGGCGAGTTGCGCCGGTTGTTGCCGCTACCCGACGTGCGCCCCGAAGGCGTGGCGCAGGCGTCGGAGGCGCAATCGCCGGATGAGCCGGAAGACTCCGGCGAGGTGCTCGAGCCATGAAGGCGCAGCGCGGTGTGGCGCTGATCACCGTGATGCTGGTGGTGGCGGTGGCGACTGTGGTGTGCGCCGGGATCATCGCGCGTCAGCAATTGTCGATTCGCAGCAGCGCCAACCAGTTGCATGTGCGTCAGGCCTGGCATTACGCCCTGGGTGGCGAAACCCTGGCCAAGGCGGTATTGCGGCGCGATCTGCAGCAAGGCGACCCGCGTGCGCCCGTGGACCATCCGGCCGAGCCCTGGGCGCAGCCGCTGGCGCCCTTCGCCCTGGACGAGGGCGGCGAGTTGCGCGTGCGCATCATCGACCCGACGGGGCGTTTCAACCTCAACAGCCTGGTGCGCGAGGGTGCGCCCAACGACGCGGCAGTGGCGCAGTTTCGCCGCCTGCTCGCCGGTCTGCAAATCGATGCGCCCTATGCCGAGCGCCTGCTCGACTGGCTGGATGCCGATCAGGAGCCGAGCGGCGGCTATGGCGCCGAGGATGGTCAATACTTGTTGGCACAGCCGGCCTATCGCGCCGCCAACCGGGTGCTGGCCGATGTGTCCGAGTTGCGCCTGTTGCTGGAGATGAGTGAGAGCGATTACCAGCGCCTGTTGCCCTGGGTCAGCGCCCTGCCGGCGGATGCGAGCTTGAACGTCAACACCGCCAGTGCCCGGGTGCTGGCGAGCCTGGCCGAGGGCTTGCCGCTGAGTACGGCCGAGGAACTGGTTGCCCGGCGTGCCGGCCAGGGCTATGCCGATGTGTCGAGTTTTCTCGCACAATTGCCGGGTTTGAGCGTGCAGAGTCAGGGGCTGGCGGTCGGCAGCCAGTATTTTCAGGTGATCAGCGAGGTCAGTGTGGGCGATCGCCGTCAGGTTTTACGCAGTACCGTGCAGCGCGCCAGCGATGGCAGGCTGTATGTCCTATCCCGTGATCTGGGTCAGCAGGGTGTGCCGCCTGTGCCTGTCGAGGAAGTCGAGCGATGAGTCGGATGTGTGTGTTTCTGCCGCCTGCGGCCTGTGCCGGCGCCTCGGCGGAGTTGCCGGTGCAGCGGGTGCGCGCAGGCGACAGCCAGTGCCTGCCGTTTGCCGAGGCGCTGGCCGGGTTGACCGAGGCCTGGACCCTGGTCCTGCCGGTCGAGGCGGTAACGGCCTGCGCCGTACGCCTGCCGACGCAAAAGACCCGCTGGCTGCGTCAGGCCCTGCCGTACGCGGTGGAGGAATTGCTGGCCGAGGACATTGAACAGTTGCATCTGGCCCTGGGCGAGCAGCTCGCGGACGGCCGTCATCGGGTATTTGCCGTGCGTCGCAGTTGGCTGGCGGACTGGCTGGCGCTGTGTCCGCTAGCGCCACGGGCGATTGTGCTGGATGCCGATCTGCTGCCACACCAGGGCACCCAGTTGTTGCACCTGGATTCGCGCTGGTTACTCGGCGGCGAAGGGGTGGCGCGTATGGCGCTGAGTGGCGAATCATGGCTGGCGCTGGCGGCGCGTTGCCCGCATCCGCATATTGGCTATCGTTCGGCGCAGCAGGCCGGGTTGGCGCCGCTGGATGAGTGCCCGGAGCTGGCCGATGCCCATGGCTGGCTGGCGCAGCAGGCGTTGCGCAATGATCTGGCCCAGGGAGAGTTCGCGCCACGGCAAGACGCGGGTCAATGGCAGCGCTGGCGTCCCTTGTTCGGCTTGCTCGGTTTGTGGCTGGTTTTACAGTGGGGCTTCAATCTGGCCCAGGGCTGGCATTTGCAGGGTCAGGCCGAAACCTATGCCCAGGCCAGTAAGGCGCTCTACCAGGAACTGTTTCCCGAGGATCGCAAGTTGGTCGATCTGCGTGCGCAACTGGATCAGCACTTGGCCGCGGGTGCTGGCAGCGGTCAGGGCCGCTTGCTCGGCATGCTTGCTCAGGTGACTCAGGCCATGGCGGTCGACGGCGAGCCCGTGCAGGTGCAGCAAGTGGATTTCAGCGACATTCGCGGCGATCTGGCCATGCAGATTCAGGCGCGGGGCTTCGCTGAGTTGGAGCGCTTGCGCGAGCGCTTGCAAGCGGCTGGCCTGAGGGTGCAACTGGGGTCGGCAAGTCGTGAGGCGGCAGGGGTCAGCGCACGCCTGGTGATTGGAGGATGAGCAACTTGAGCGAGTCGAAGAAACCCTTCACGGCACTGCTGCAAGGTTCGCTGCCGCTGCAACGCTGGCGTGCCCTGTTGCCCCGTGAGCGCCTGGCGCTTGGTCTGCTGGCCCTGTTTGTGCTGCTGACGCTGGTGTATGTGCTGCTCTGGCAGCCCGCGCGGCAGGGTGTGACGGCGGCACGCAGCGCCTTTGCGCAGGAGCGCGCCCTGTACGCCTACCTGCAGGCACAGGCGCCGTTGGCGCGCAGCCTGGCGAGCCAGCCGCAGGTCAGCCTCGATCCGGCGAGCTTGCAAGGTCTGGTTACCGCCAGTGCAGCCGAGCAGGGGTTGCTCATAGAGCGGCTGGACAGCGACAGCGAGGGTTCGCTGCAGGTTAGCCTGCAGCCGGCGCCATTTTCCCAGCTCCTGCGTTGGTTCACCCGCCTGGAACAGCAGGGCGTGCGGATTGCCGAGGCGGGCCTGGATCGCACTGCGGACAATCGCGTGGCGGCAAGGCTGACCTTGAGCGTGGCATTGTAGTTCGGCGTGTCTGGGCCAGCGCAGGACCTTGCGACTCGTTCGGGCCTCGGGTCGCTATCGTGATATTTCCCGGTTTTGAGAAAAACTTTAAGCAGAGTATTGACTTAGGTTCGTCCCACCCGTAAATTGCGCGCCTCACAAAGCGAAGGGTGATTAGCTCAGCTGGGAGAGCATCTGCCTTACAAGCAGAGGGTCGGCGGTTCGATCCCGTCATCACCC